>PR_CR_10_Liq_3_inCRDRAFT_1000017_pt1 | contig 53151 bp, 30 predicted proteins | sample PRCRCaboRojoPR_2_FD_10240 | JGI IMG/M metagenome (IMG submission 10240)
AAGGCAGGATGGTCAGCATTTACGCTGGGAAGTGGCTCGCTTCAATGTTGCAAACCACTTCATATTGCGTAAACTATGTCTGTATTTCAAACGAGCCGCTAAACAAAATTATGATAACCGTAATATCCGGTACTAACCGAAAGGGCAGCGAATGCCTGAATTTTGCGAAATTGTACGCCGACTTGCTGCAAAAGCATACAGAAGACGAGGTGAAACTGCTGGCGTTGGAGCAAATTCCCCATGACTGGTTTCATGCAGCGATGTATTCCGAACAGTCGCCTTCTGTTGCCGCCCTGCAGGACGAGTACGTGCTGCCGGCTGATAAAATGGTGTTCGTAATGCCAGAGTACAACGGCAGCTACCCAGGATCGGTAAAGCTTTTCATTGATGCCTGCTCGGTGCGGGAGTACAGCCGTAATTTCCAGAATAAAAAAGCTGCTTTGGTGGGTATTGCCTCCGGACGAGCGGGCAACCTGCGCGGGATGGACCACCTTACCGGCGTGCTCAATTACCTGGGCATGACGGTGATGCCTAATAAACTGCCTATCTCCAGTATTTCTAAATTAAAGAATGGCAATGGCGAAATCACTGATGCGGATACCCTGAAGGTAATGGAGGCGCATGCGCGGGCGTTTGTGGGGTATTAGGGTTGTGGGGTTTGGTGTGTTGGTGATATAGTATTATGGTTTTGTCTTGGCTTGGGTTGAGGTTAGTCCTGTACCAGTCCTATGGGAGGATGAGGTTGAGACCAGCCGGGACCCTCCGCAGGGAGCGGCAGTGAACTGTCGCCTCGGGGAAAAGCCATCGGAGTGCCCTCAACCTCGACCTTAACCTTATTCTCAGCCTTGCTCAGCCTGACTAACTAATACGACAGCAAATAAGGCATACGCGCCTGTACACCCTTGCTTTCCGCCAGGTCTTTCACCAGCCGGTAATGTTTATAATTATCACCCAACTGATACTTTAGCATAGCCCGGGCACGGACATTGTCCTCGCCCAGCCACTCTTCCATTAGTTGCTGAATGGGGTCCTTCACTTTTGGGTAATCGGTGGTGCGGTATTCTTCCAGTTCTGCCAGTGCCGCAGCGGCTTCAATGGCGCGGTCCAATCCGCCGAGGGCGTCCACAAGACCAATTTGCAAACCTGCATTGCCGGTCCAGACTCGACCTTGTGCGATCGCGTGGACGGAATCTCTGGGGAGTCCGCGACCTTCGCTTACCCGCTGCAGGAAAGTCTCATACATACTATCGGTACGGATTTGCATGAGACGCGCCCCCTGTGGGGACATCGGGAAGAATGGTGTGATACCGAGAGAGAAATCTCCGGTCTTCACCGTATCGAAGTGGATACCGAGCTTCTCGTTCATCAACTCGCTCGCGTCTGGAATCAGGGAAAAGACGCCGATAGAGCCGGTCAGAGTATTGGGCTCAGCGAAAATCGAATCGGCGGCTGCGGAGATGTAGTAACCACCGGAGGCGGCGTAGTCTCCCATAGATACCACCACCGGTTTGCCAGCTTCCTGCGTCAGGCGGATTTCCTTCCAGATATTCTCGGAAGCCATGGCACTGCCGCCCGGTGAGTTCACCCGGAGCACAACGGCTTTGATGCGGTCGCTCTTGCGGGCCTCTTTGATGTATTTTACGTACTGCTCATCGCCTATCGTGCCCGGTGTGCCATTGCCATCTACAATAGCACCCTCTGCATAAATGATGGCAATTTTGTCTTTTATGGAGTAGTCTTTATCGGCTTTGCTGGCTTTCGCGTAAGCGCTCAGACCTATTCGTTTAATGTCTTCATCTTCTTCCAGTCCGATACGTTCACGCAGGCGGTTTAGGGCAGCGTCCCGGTGGTCGATTACGTCTACAAGGCCACTGCTCAGCGCGCTGTTGGGGTCCATGCCTTCGTAGTCGTTGGCAATCTGCCTGAGCTCCGGTACACTTAGTCCGCGGGCATCACTCAGCCCCATCAGAAAGTGGTTGTACACATCATCCAGGTAGGTTCGGATCTGCTGCCGGTTGGCATCGCTCAGTTCATTAAGACGGTAGGGCTCGGTAGCGCCTTTGAATTTGCCGGCGTAGTACACCTGCATATTGACGCCGATGCGGTCCAGCATGTCCTTGAAGAACGGGATTTGTGAGGAGAAGCCCCGCAAGTCCACAATACCAAGGGGATTGAGAATGACCTCGTCAGCAGTAGCCGCCAAATAGTAGCCCGCTTGTGTGTAGTAATCGCCAAAGGCAATGATGAATTTGCCTTTATTCTTGAAATCCACCAGCGCGTCGCGGATCACTCCTGAGGAGGCAAGCCCGATGGCGCTCAACTGCTCAGGCTCCAGGAATATACCTTTGATATCATCGTCTTCGGCTGCCCGGTCGATAGCATCCACAATGGCGGTCAGCCCCAGGGTGCTCTCCGTTTCGAAAGCGAAGGGGTCGATCTCCAGGTTATTGGTCTGCTCCGGGATGGGGCGGTCGAGGGTCAGGTGGAGCACCGAGTTAGCCTCTACATCCTTTACTTTTTCGGAGGCGCTGATCGCCTGCCCGATCACAAGGGCGCCGATCCCCATAAGGAGGAAAAAACCGATGAACAGGCCAAGGCAGGAGGCTAATAGAAATTTCAGAAATTGTCCCATGGATTGGTATGATTATATTCGTTTATCGTTGTGGCTTTCCAGTACGCCTGGCTGATACGTGCAAAGCGATCTGGTATTTTGTCTTTTCCGGGCACGTCCGCAGCGCTTTCCTTGCATCACGGAGCAACCCGGTTTACAGGAGGTATAACAGTTGTTTTACGGGTGAGTGTTCTTAAACAGCATCCGAAAATACCGGGCATTTGGAAAGAATACCGGATTTTTTAGATTAACGGGGGGAAAATATAGAGTAAAATGTCAAATTCAGAACCCTCCGGCGAATAGATGAGGGAGGAACGCTTCATTTTGCCGCAAACACCTTATTTTTGAAAAATATTGCCAAAAATCATTACAGTGCATTTCTGTTTTGATGAGTGGCGGAAAAGTGGAAACTCATTCTTAGGAATGCCCACGCTGCCATTTTTGCTTTATTTTGACTGAGACTACAACTTATGAATCACCCGGCCCGGCAGGCTTTTAAAAGTGTTATACCGCATACTATGAGCACCATTACCAGAAAACTACTGAGCGCATCGGCTTTCCTGATTTTTTGCCTTACCGCTTTTGGACAGGATATGAGTGTCGCTACCAGCGGTCCCTTTACGCCTCAAAACCTGATCTCGAATGTCTTCCTGGGCGAAGGTGTGGAAGTGTTGGATATCCAATTCAACGGTAACCCTCAGTCTGTAGGTTTCTTCAATCAGGCACAGGACGAAATCGGTATCGACCGGGGCATCGTTATGTCGACTGGTTTTGCGGCTTCTAATGCAGGGACGGGGGTGGATCAGGTGGGAGATGACTTCTCCAATTCCAATATGGGCACGAATCTCGCAGACCCTGATCTGCTAGCCATCACCGGTGGGGTAGAGGTGAATGACCTGGTACGCTACACCATCACCTTTATTCCGATATCGGATACCCTCCGCTTCAACTACATCTTTGGCTCCGAGGAATACCCGGAGTATGCCTGCTCTAACTTCAACGACGTCTTCGGGTTTTTCATCAGCGGGCCAGGCATCAATGGCCCTTTTTCCAATAATGCAGAAAATATTGCGCTTCTGCCTGGTACCAATCTGCCGGTGACGATTAACAACCTCAACTCCGGTATGGTGGGGTCGAACGGTAGCATTGGCAACTGTACGCCTCCGGAGGGCAGCCTGGACTATTCCGAATTTTACAACGACAACGATAACTCCAATAACCAACCGGTATTCGATGGTTTCTCCAATGTTTTCACGGCTGAAGCGGTGGTACAGCCATGCAGCATCTATACCATCAAGCTGGTGATTGCGGATGTGAGCGACGGAGCTTTCGACTCTGGCGTTTTCCTGGAGGCTAAGAGCTTCGGTACAGGCTCCCTGAATGTTGAAGCTGCGACCGTTAGCCTCGATGGATCGGTAGCGGAGGGTTGTGCGGAAGGTTTGCTGACCTTTAGTTTGCCCGGCCCGGTAGAGTCAGATTATCCAATTGACTACCAGATTTTGGGCTCAGCTGAGAATGGTGTGGACTACGCCTTTATCCCTTCCGATCTGTTCATTCCTGCCGGAGACAGTACCATCAGTATTCCAATCATCGCCTTTGAAGATGGTACTGATGAGGGGGAAGAGACCATTCTGATCGACGTGCAGCGGGACCCCTGCAACCGCGATACTATACCCATTCTCATACGTGAGAACCCATTGATACCGGCTGATTTAGGCCCGGATGTGCAGTTGTGCCTGGGCGATAGCCTGGAACTGATGGGCGAGCTGCCAGTGCCTCTGCCGCCTCCGCCTTCCTTTACCAGTACCTCCCCCGTTAGTATTCCGGCCAATCCGCCAAATGTGCAGTTGTTCTCTCCGGTGACGGCCATCGGGGTCATCCCGCCCACGCTTGGCCCGGGGGTCATCCAATCGGTTTGTATTGATAGCTTCAACCACCGCTGGATTGATGATATGGACTTTTTCCTCATTGGGCCCAACGATCAGTTTATGGAGCTGGCGACAGATGTGGGCGCAGATGGAGGAAATGCCCTGGGGCAGGACTTTTTCATCGACATGTGCTTTACGCCGGAGGCGACCACCAACATCAATACCCTGCCGGTCAGCGATTTGCCATTCACCGGCAGCTGGGCGCCGGAGGGCGTTTGGTCCGACCTCTACGGGGACGATAAGAATTCCAATGGCACCTGGCAGTTACTGATGATTGACGATACACCAAGTGCGGGTGGTACGCTGCACAGCTGGACCATCACTTTCAATCCGGTCTACGAGATTGCCTACGAATGGCAGCCTGCCGCCGGGCTGAGTTGTGTGGACTGCCCCAATCCGATCGCCACACCGGATACGACCACCACCTACATTCTGAATGCCACCGATTCCTACGGCTGTACCACATCAGATACGATTACGGTTGAAGTTATTGAAGGGCCTGAGGCGCCGGCATTGAACTGTGCGAATGTTACAGGCAGCAGTGTCACAGTAGACTGGGAAGAAGTGGCCGGTGCTACCGGCGGATACGAAGTCAATGTGAATGGCGGGCCCTGGATGCCTTCCAATGGCACTACCGATCATACGGTCAGCAACCTGGGCTTTTTGACTAATGTAACTATTGAGGTGCGCGGAGTAGGCGAATGCCCCGGTTTTTCAAGGACCATCACCTGTCAGACGTTGGATTGTGTGCCTCCAAATGTCACGCTTTTGGATACTACGCCCATCACCTGTAACGGGGGCAGCGACGGAGGCGTTGAAGTGAGCGCTTCCGGCACCGTCGGCCCGTATCAGTTTGCACTGAATGGGGTGGAAAACACGACCGGTATCTTCAATGGCTTAGCTGCCGGGACCTATCAGGTAGCAGTAGTGGATGGCGCCAACTGCGGTACTACCCTAAATGTAACGGTCACCGAACCTGCACCGCTGGAAATCATCAGGCAAATCACGCCGGTTAGCTGCAAAGGTGCTGCTGATGGCGCTATTGCACTGGAACTTCCAGCACCTAATGGCCCCTACAGTTTCGACTGGGAAGGGCTGGGTACGGACTCCCTGCAAACGGGCTTATCTGCCGGCGATTACCCGGTAGCAATTACAGATGTGACGGGTTGTGTGGCTTTGGACACCCTTGCGGTCCCGGAGCCAGACAGCCTTCTGGCCACCGCAATGGTTACAGATATCAGTTGTGCCGGCGATTCCTCGGGTGTGGTCAGCCTTGAGCTTACCGGCGGCACCCTGCCGTATCAAGTTGCCTACGACGGTGGGTTGGTGGCGGTTTCGGATAGCTCAGTGGTGACTGAGATCCCTGCCGGTAGCTTTGCTGCGAATATTCAGGATGCCAATGGATGTACGCTTTCGTTACCCTTTGAAATAGAGGAACCCGCACCGCTAACCTTGCAATTATCAGGCACAGATGCGTTGTGCGCGGACAGTCTCAGCGGGCGCGCTGTTGTAGTACCCGCTGGGGGCACAGCCGCATACAGCTACCTGTGGCGAAACGATGGGGCGCTCATCGGTACGGATTCCGTCATTGCAGAGGTGCCAGCCGGCACTTACACCCTGGAGCTGACCGATGCTAACGGCTGCCTTGTTATTGATTCAATAAGTATTGATGAGCCCGACAGCATCGCTTATGAACTGCTGCCTTTCCCTGCCAGTTGTGCTGGTTTGTCAGATGGTGGCGTGGAAGTAAACGCTTCCGGCGGTACGGGTACGCTGATGTATAGCTGGAGTGATATCGGAGCAGGGCCAGAGGACAGGGACGATCTCAGCAGCGGTACTTATTTTCTGACTATCACGGACGATAATAATTGCACGGTAGCAGATAGCTTCTCGGTAACACAACCGGAAATTCTGCTGAATACCACAGAGACAACCCCTACACAATGCAACGGTGATGCTTCAGGCACGGCAACGGTGACGCCGGAAGGGGGCACAGGGCCTTATACCTATTTATGGGAAGATGGACAACAGGATTCCATTGCCACGGGGCTGCTGTCGGGCCCCATTGAGGTGACGGTGACGGATGCCAACGGGTGCACGGCATTGGATACAGTTGTTGTTGCCGAAGCCACTGAATTGGCCTTATCCTTTGCGCCCAATGACCCGCTTTGTCAGGGTACGCCTACAGGTAGTATCACCGTAACTCCGGAAGGAGGGGCAGGAGACTACACCTTCGCCTGGAGCGATCAGCAAAGCACGGCGACGGCTTCGAACTTGTTGGCGGGGACCTACGCCCTCACCCTCACGGATGCCAATGGGTGTACCTTGACAGACTCTGTGACCCTGCAAGACCCTGAGGCGCTGAGTTCTTCCACCAATTCGACAATGGCTACCTGTTTGCCGGAACCCGATGGTTCTGCCACGGTAGTCGTCGGGGGAGGAACCCCTGGCTATGAGTATGAATGGAGCAATGGTCAGACTGTACCGGTGGCTCAGGGATTGGATGAAGGCATGTACATGGTCACCGTTTCTGATGCCAATGATTGTGCGATCGTCGATACTGCTTATGTGGATGGTATTCCAGAGTTGGACCTGGATTTTACAACGGCTCAGACTTCCTGCAATGGCGCTGCAGATGGATCAATCACCATTACCCCAAGTGGGGGCGATGGCAACTACACGTACAGCTGGAGCAACGGGCTGCCCGCACAGCCTGACCAAACGGGGCTGGAAAGTGGGGTTTACGGCCTGACACTTACGGACGGCTTGGGTTGTGAAGCGACGGCTTCTATCACTGTCGCCCAACCCTCTGCCATTGTCATTACTGCTGATGTTGACCGGGTGACCTGCTCAGGTGGCGAAGATGGGCAAATTGCCCTGACCGTTACCGGTGGCACTCCGCCTTACACCACTACCTGGAGCAATGGCGCAACCGGCCTGAATATCGAGAACCTTGGATTAGGCACCTACACCGCAACGGTACGTGATGCCAATAACTGTTTGGCTACTTTGGAGGTAGCCGTTGCCGAATCCAGTCCTATCAGTCTCTTTAGTGAAATGACGGCGGTGGAGTGTTATGGTGAACGTACCGGTGGGGCCTCAATTGATGTATCCGGCGGACTGCCACCCTACACCTACCTCTGGTCAAACGGGGGGACGGATTCCCTGATCAATGGTGTGGCTGCGGGTGCCTACACGGTATCCATCACAGATGCCGCCAACTGCACCCAAACGGAGACCATAGTCATTGAACAACCCGATACGGCACTAACCGCCACAGTAGAAGGGCTGGATGTCAGCTGTTTCGGGGATAAAGATGGCCGCATTGAAATTTCGGCAAGCGGCGGAACACCAACCTACCGCTATTCCATAGACGGTGGGGCCTTTTTCTCCGGCAATTCCACCTTCATCGGACTGGAGCCTGGCACCTACGATATTCAGATTACAGACGCCAACGACTGCCGCTTTCTAGCCGAAGATGCCGTCATTGGCGAGCCGGAGGAAATCATTGTAGACCTTGGAGGTACTCAATCCATCAATTACGGGGATACCGTTCGAATCAATCCGGAGATTACAGGTGGGTTGTCGCCCTTTGGATTTGAGTGGTTCCCACAAGATTCTTCTGTGCTGAGCTGCTTCCGCTGCAGTGCACCTCTGGCTACCGTTGAGTTTCAGCGGAGCATCCGGGTGATTGTCACAGATATTGCCGGGTGTACCGGAGAGGACATTATGACGCTATACGCCAGAAAGCTTCGCCCGGTGGAGGTACCAACCGGATTTACGCCCAATGGGGATGGCAATAACGACATCCTCAGCGTGCTGGCGCGCGAAGACATTGAAGTGGATATTCTGACTTTCCGCATCTTCGACCGCTGGGGCGAGTTGGTTTTTGAGCGTAATAATATCCAACCCAATCAGCCAGCAGAAGGCTGGGACGGCGACTACCGTGGGGCGCTGGCACAGCCGGGTGTCTACCTGTGGGTGGTGGAAGTGGAATATGCAGATGGGCTTACGGAAGTCTTCAAGGGGCAGACGACCCTTATTCGTTAAAAAAAGTGAGTTATGAACCGCATTCTTATCATCCTAATGGCCCTGAGCGCCGCTTTTTGCTCTAAGAACCCCACATCGGATTCAGAGACGGCCGCTGTTACTGAAAAGCCCGCTTACGCCATCGTCATCCACGGTGGGGCAGGGACGATCCTGCCGGAAAATATCACCGGAGAACAGGAGGTGGCTTACCGGGAAGCTCTGAACACCGCCCTGACCATCGGAGAAGACATCCTCAAAGCCGGAGGCAGCAGCCGGGACGCGGTGGAGCAAACGATCATCTTCTTGGAAGATTCTCCCCTGTTTAATGCCGGCAAAGGAGCGGTTTTTACCAGCGATGGGCAAAATGAGCTTGACGCCTCTATCATGGATGGCGCTACCCGAAATGCCGGGGCAGTGGGTGGATTACATCACGTGCGCAACCCCATCCGGGCAGCGCGGGCGGTGCTGGAGCATTCCAGGCACGTACTGCTGACGGGGGCGGGCGCAGAAACCTTTGCCATCGAGCAGGGGCTGGATACCGTCGCTGCTGATTATTTCTACACGGAAAGCCGGTGGGAAGCCCTTGAGCGCGCCCGGGCAAAGGAGAATCAAAAAAGTGGCGCTTTACTGCCTGTGGATTACAAATACGGGACGGTTGGCTGTGTGGCGCTGGATAAAGCGGGCAACATCACGGCGGGTACTTCCACTGGAGGCATGACCAATAAACGGTACGGCCGTTTCGGGGATGTCCCGGTGATCGGCGCCGGTACTTACGCGGATAATGCGACCTGTGGGGTGTCCTGTACCGGGCACGGGGAGTATTTCATCCGGTACGCCGTTGGGCATGATATGACGGCACTAATGGCCTACAAGGGCATGAGCCTGGAAGCGGCAGGTCGGCATATTATCCATGAAAAGCTGAAGGAGGCGGGCGGTGCCGGCGGGCTTATTGCCATCGACAAAAATGGCAACATTACGATGCCTTTTAATACCCCCGGCATGTACCGCGGGTACGCGCGCCCGGGCGAGCGTGAAGTGGGCTTGTTTGGGGAAATGGCGGAGTAAATGGTCTTGGCAAACGCTCTGAAATTTGCACTAAAACTGTAACATTTCCCGTGCTTCGTGTGCATCAGCAGGCTGCCCAAGTACTTCCATCTCAAGGGTCGCAGGCTTTCCTGGCTTCTGATTGATGCGGCGGAGCTGAGCGGACCGGAGTACCGCGATTTCGTTATCCGGTGTAACCACCCAAATCAGGTTGTCAGCGTTTTGATTCAGGCCTTCCACCACCTCGCTGCCCGAGTAAAACTGGTAAATGGTGTTTTTGCTCTTGTCCACCAGGTACATTTTATTTTTCTGGTAAGTATTGCCGTATTGGTCTTTGTACTTCGCCTTGAGGGGCTGAGTGGAAACCGGCACCGGTCGGGCACAGTTCCATACCCCAAGCTTATCGGCCTTAAACCGGTTCATCACCTTGCTGCGAACCAGGTGTTGCAGGTCACGGGTACTTTCTTCCCCGGCAATGGCCTCGTCGTAGGTGGCCATGGCAGCTTGTTTTTCCTGTTCCGCCGTTTCAATAATGACAGCCCGTTCTTCACTCAGGCGGGCTTCCCGTTGAGCCATCGTTTTCTGGTAGGTGGTCAGTTCCTCACTGTAGCGGTCTAAGGCATTTTGATAGTCCTCTCCCATTAGGACCGGACTGACAATCAGGGTGACCTGGTTTTTCGGATGGATCAGTGTCAGCTCATAGTCCCGGTTATTAATCGGGCGAATACTGACGGACTCCCATTCCACGCCAAATGCTCTGGTGTCATAAGCCGGGCTGTCCTCCGAAATTTGCCAGATGACATTCTGGTACATTTGCTGCAATTGCGCCAGCTCACTTTGCACTTGCCCGTTCCGGGAATCTTCCACCCGTACAGAGCCATCCAGGAAGTTGAGCTCCAGCGTAGGGCGGTCGCCACTGGTCTGTACCGGCCGCAGAGGTTTCACCAGTGAGGGAATACTGCCTTCGAGCGCGGACAAACGCTTTTCTTTACGGGCTTCGATCGCCTGCAATTCGCTAAGCAGGGTCTTTTTTTCTTTCTGGTAAGGGTCGTTTGCCATCGTTTGGCCGTCCGCCATCAGTTCCAGCTGGTCGATATCCTGATAGCGCCACTGATCGATCAGGGTGTCCAGGTAATATACATTGTAGGCGGGCGGTGCGTTAAGTTGGTCAGCCCGGATCAGAATTTCGGAGGCGAGCTCGATATCAATTTTCTTACCCACCGCCAGTTGCACCGGTTGCCCATCCTGCTCGGCATAAAGTTCGATCATTCCAGCTGACTCCAACTGATAAGCGTTGCCAGCAGAATCGTACCGCATGGGGATGCCCGAGGTGAAGAAGTCCACATAATCGTGCATCTCCCGGTAAAACACATCCACCTCTCCACCGATGAGCTGGCCGTAATCATTAGCAAAGGCTGCGGCAGGGACAACCAACTTTGACCCGCTGGGGTACTCATAAACGCCACCTTTGGCGGTATTCACCCGGAAATTGGCGAAAGCCGGTGCGGCCAGAGATTCGATAGGCTGATCGATGAATGGTTGCTCAGCCAGAAAAGCGGTATTGCTCATTGGAGGCGCCGTTTCACCGGAGAAAAAGGCAGCCCTTACCCCGATAACAAGCAAGGCTACGGCAGCAGCAGCGCTAAGGCTCCGAACAACGAGCTTCCTGATCTTTGCCGTTTGCTGTGCCCGTTGTGCAGCGTGGTACTGCCCCAGCAGCGCATCGAAGTCGCGGTGCTTGTCGATGTCTGACTTGGAAGGCAGATCAGGGTTGAATTTAAAATTGTAGTTTTTCCTCATGGTTGCTGGTTTTGCAGCCCGGTAAGGGGCGTCCAACAGGCATAATTTCCAGGCGCGGCGTTTCCACTTGGTTTTGTAGTTAGGGGATACATCATTTGCCCAGATTTTTCTTTATACGGTTCAGAATCCGGAAAGTCTTCACTTTAGCGTAGTTTTCCGTAATTCCCAATATTTCGCCAACTTCTTTATACGGGCGCTCCTCGAAGAAGCGCAATTCAATAATCTGCAGGTCCTCCTCCTTCAGCGAGTCCAATGCCTGAACAAGCAGAGGCGTGAGGTCTTCCGGTATTTCCCTGCCGATTTCTTCAGCAAGGTGTGAAAGGGGGGCATCTTCAATGGTGACGACCCGGTTTTTGTTTGCTTTTCGGAAATGCTGGGCGATTTCATTGCTGGCAATCCGGTAGAGCCATGCCGAGAAAGGTACACCCTGGTATTCGTAGCGGTGGATTTTCTGCATAGCTTTGAGGAAGACCTGCGAGCAAAGGTCTGCCGTCAGCATCTCATCCGTAGTCCGGCGAAAAATGTAAAGATAGATGGGCTCGTGGTAGCGCTCGTAGAGGGGCCTGAACATAGCAGGGTCCTTTTGAGCAGCCTGCACTTCAAGCCACTCTTCCTGCATGTCTGCTTCTGAGACCGTCCGCCTGGGCGCACTCATAGGAATGGTTTTTGCAAAAGAACGGCTTAATTGCAAATTCGATAGCATCTATCATACATTTTTTCCGAAAGCCTGGCGCTTATCGTCAGGCTAATGGTCCGATTGGGTTTTAAAAAGCCCCGGGGCATCCAATGAATTAGGAACATCGGAAAAACCTGTCCCTAAATTTTGGTTCGTTGCTTTCATAATGCGGGAGTGGGGATTGGTTACAGGGTGCTGAAAATTTTATGGTTTGGATGGATCGCAAAAGACACTATACCTAATTTCTTTTTCGTTCTGCTATTCGATCAAACTAGATATAGTGAAAAAGCTAAATGTACTTGCTGCCCTTCTGCTGTTACTTTTAGGTATAAGCTGCCGTGAAGAGGCTATAGAAATCAACAGTATCGAGGATTTCGAAGCCTTCCTGGAANCGGAAATGGACGATCAGAACATCCCGGCAGCCGCGGTGCTGATTTTCAGGGGAGAAGAGGTCTTGTATGAGAAGTATGCTGGTTTTTCGAACCTCGAACAAGGGGTTGCCTTACAACCGGATCATCTGTTCCTGACCGCTTCTATTTCTAAGGTCGTTACAGCAACCGCCCTCCTGCAGCTGTATGATGAAGGCGCTTTTGAACTCGACGACCCGGTCAGCGACTACCTCCCTTTCGAAGTCAAAGTACCGGGTTATACTCAGCCCATCACATTCCGGATGCTCCTCACACATACCTCCGCAATAGCCGATAACGACCGGGTTATGGATGAGCAGTACTATTATGGTGAAGACCCGCCAATATCTTTGTCTTTCTTTATCGAAAACTACCTGTCGCAGGGTGGGCAGTTTTACGATGCCGACGAAAATTTCTATGACTTCGAACCCGGCACCGATTATGAATACAGCAATATCGGTAGCGCCCTGATCGGTGTGTTGGTGGAAGAAATTTCGGGGCTTGAGTTCAACGCCTATTGCAAGGCTGAAATTTTCAGTCCGCTGCAGCTGTCGCACACTTCCTGGCGGCTGGACGAAATTTCAGGGCGGATTGTCACCCCCTACGATGATATCGGTGGGCAAAACGAACCTATCGCTCATTACACCAACGCCGATTACCCTAACGGCGGGCTCCGGACCACTGCAAGAGACCTTCACAAGATCGCCGCTGCGCTTGCCAGCGATGGGCAGCTCGCTGGTGTTAGCCTGCTGAAGCCCGCCACTGCACAAGCTATGATGACCCCTCAGATCGCCGACATAGACGATGAGGTCGGGCTGCACCTCTTTGAATTGTACAAACCTGATGCCCTTTGGGGGCACGACGGAGGCGAACAGGGGGTGGCCACCATCATGAGCTTTAACCGTTCTGCAAAAACCGGCGTCATTATTCTGACCAATCAGGGCGAAGCAGACCTGGAGGATTTGTTTGTCGGGGCTTATCAGTTGGGGGTGAAGCTTTGAGTTTTTTTATAGACTACGGAATAACCTGCCTTTCCAACCACGGAAGACACGGAATACCCGGAAGGCGGCTTTATTGTGGCGCTTTGGGGGCAAGAAGCATCGTCTGTGTATGCTGTGTGTTCAGTGGTCCTCTATCCGCAACACCCTCAGGCAGGGGTGGGAACCACGGAATACACGGAATACACGGAACATATAGAATAACACGCCTGTATAGGCACGGAATACCCGGAAGGCGGCTTTATTGTGGCGCTTTGGGGGCAAGAGACATCGTCTGTGTATGCTGTGTGTTCAGTGGTCCTTTATCTGCAACACACTCAGGCAGGGGTGGGAACCACGGAAGACACGGAATGGCCTGCCCGTATGGGTACGGAAAGATGTTGTGAATGGCTTATCGTAAACTTCACAAGGTCACACGCTGCCTGTTCAGGCTGTTGTAGGGGGATTAAGCGCTGATTTTGATGAGGTAACAGAGCCATTCTGACAAGGTCTCTTAGCCAGGCACATCCACACCCCCACCAAACTTCGTACCTTGTCCGTATGAAGACAGCCGTACTCACACTGCTTTGCCTGGGGGCATGCCTGCTGCCTGCGCAAGCTCAGGAGGGCACTACGCAGCAATCCGATGCCCGTTTGGTGGCCCTGCCCATTGTCTTCCTCACCCCGGAGACGAGCTGGGGCTTTGGGGCAGCCGGTATCTACACCTTCCGGCTACCGGGAGAGGCGCCGGACAGCCGGCCTTCGCAGCTGCAATTGGGCGGAGCGTATACGCTGGAAAATCAGATATTATCGTACTTGCCGTTTCAAATCTTCGCCAAAGACGAAACCTACAACCTCTTCGGGGAGCTGGGCTATTACCGGTATACCTACTTCTACTATGGTATTGGCAACGGGTTTGAAGATTACGAAGGCGAACTATTTGACCTGAGCTTCCCAAGAGTACGCCTCAATGCGGCGCGTAAGTTTTGGGGCGACTGGTACGCTGGGTTCCGCTACTGGTTGGATGATATGAAGGTGGGCGGGATGGAGACTGGAGGTTTGCTGGAAGGGGAGGCTACCGTAGGGCAATCGGGCGGATTGTTGTCTGCGGCGGGCGGCTTTTTGCTGCTGGACCAGCGGAATAACGTTTTTTACCCCACAGCCGGGCATTATTTTGAACTTGGTGCCATCAGCAGCGGTTCCCGCACCGGGAGCCGGTTTGATTTTACCAAATTTGCTTTGGATGCCCGAAAGTACTGGGCTACAGGTGAGGATGCCGTCTTTGCGCTTAATGCCTATTTGGAGTTCAATACAGGAGCGCCTCCTTTCACCCATCTGGCGCTCATGGGCGGCACCCGGCGCATGAGGGGCTACTACGAAGGGCGCTACCGCGACCGGCAGATGGCGGTTTTGCAGGGCGGTTACCGCTTTCCACTGTTCTGGAGGATCAAGGGTGCCGTTTTTGGAGGGCTGGGCAATGTGGCGGGCGAGATATCCGGTTTTCAGCTGCAAAATACACGCTGGACAGCCGGGCTGGGGCTGCGGTTTTTACTGTTGGAAGCCGAGCAGGTGCACGTCCGCCTCGACTATGGCTTTGCAGCAGGCAGCAGCGGCTTTTACCTCACGGTGGGGGAAGCCTTTTAAAAAGAGACTATGACGGTAAGCATCATTATACCCGCACTGAACGAAGCGGAGGAAATTGGAAAGGTAGTCACTCATCTGTGCGAAAATGCCGACCAACGCCTGGTGGACCTGTTGGTGGTGGATGCCGGCAGCACGGATGGTACTGCAGCTATTGCCGCTGCAGCCGGCGCAACCGTACTGATCGCTCCTGAGAAAGGGCGGTCCCGGCAAATGAATTACGGAGCGCGGCGGAGTAGGGGAGAGGTGCTCTATTTTGTACATGCCGATACCCTGCCCCCGGCGACCTACCTGGATGATATTGCGGCAGCCCGAGCAGAAGGCTATCCCATCGGGTCCTACCAATCGGTTTATGATACCAATCACCGGCTTTTAAAAATCAATGCCTACTTTACGCGTTTTGACTTCATGTGGTGCCGGGGCGGCGATCAGTCGATCTATGTAGACCGCACTGTCTTTGAAGCCTTTGGCGGTTACCGGGAGGATTATAAAATTATGGAGGAGTATGACTTCATGCAGCGGGTACGCCAAAAGCATCCGTTCAAAATCATGCCCAAAGCAACGCTCATCTCTGCCCGCAAGTACGAAGAAAACAACTACATGCGCGTGCAGCTCGCCAATTTAATCGTATTCAATATGTACCGGATGGGCTTTTCTCAGGAGCGATTGGCCAATACCTACTGCAGGCTTTTGAAATATCGTTAACTTTACCCCCTCATTCACTAATGGAAAGCCTACATGTTGTATACGTTTGTACGGCCGATTGCCCGTTTGGGGCTGAAAGCCTTCTATCGAAAAATTTACGTTTCCAACGCGGACCGTATGCCCCGGGATAAGCCGGTTTTCCTGGCTTCCAATCATCCTACTGCTTTTATTGAGCCCTGTCTGATGGCTTGTTTTCTGGACCGCCCGCTCTTTTTTCTGGTACGCGGCAACCTGTTTCAGAAAAAGGTTTTTGATACCCTGTTGCGCAGTCTCAATATGCTGCCGATTTACCGCCGTAAAGACGGGGGGTACAGTAAATTAAAGAACAACTACGAGACGTTCCAGTCCGTTTTCAGTGCACTGCATGACAATCGTACCGTTATGATCCTCATCGAGGGGAGCACCATTCAGGTCAAACGGTTGCGACCGCTTAAGAAGGGGACCGCCCGCATGGCTTTCGGGGCGATTGAGGCGTATGACCTGGAGGAGGTGTATATCGTACCAGGTGGGGTGAACTTTACTTACGCCGAGCGGCCGCGCTCTGAAGTGATGATTGAAATCGGTGAGCCGGTAAAGGCGAAGGACTACCTGGAGGATTACGTCCATAATGCCAATAAAGCCATCATGGACCTCACCAATGCCGTCCGCCCTGCCCTGGAGGACTGCCTGGTACATGTGGAGGACCCTGAAAATGACGCGCTGGTGGAAGGCCTGCTGCAAATGCACCGTAGTACTTTTGTGGAACCACGCTTTCCTATTTTTTCCATAGACCCTGCCCGTTTTGAGATGGAAAAGGGCGTCGCTGAAAAAGTCAATGCATCAGATCCGGATGCCCTGTCCGAATTGCGGGAAGCGGTAGCGGACTACATGGAACACCTGGGGCAATTTGGTTTGGAAGACCGTACGCTCATGCAGCGCAAACAGCCTCCTCCCGCCTGGCCGCTGTGGCTGGGTTTCCCCATTTTCTTACTGGGGTACGCATTCAACAAACCCCTGACCCTGCCGGGGAAACACCTTTCGGAAACAAAAGTAAAAACCCACGAATTCATCATGCCGGTACGCTGGGCCGCCAGCCTGGGGGTATATCTGCTCACCACAATAGCCGTGGTAGTGGTTACCCTGGCTACGCAGTGGGGATGGCTGCCTCTGTGGTATGTGGGATTGTTGCTGGCCGGGCATTTCTCCTTGTACTATCTTGAATACCGGACTGAGTACCGGCAGCACCAACGCCTGAAAATCGTTCCGGAAAAGCAGCTGGAAGCCCTGCTGCAACGGCGGGCATTAGTAATGGAGCTGTACAACAACCTAAAGCCTAAATACGAAAGCGCCTGATCTTCGTCCCCCCTTTGCACAAAGAGAAGCGGCATGTTCCCGGTGTGGGAACATGCCGCTTGGCATTTAACTTAAAAATATAGGGAGACTGTTAAGTAAATAGCTACACTTAGAACTTGTGGCTGATACCCACGCTTACGGAAACGCCCGGGTTTACCCGGTTGAAGACCTGTGGTGTCGCCTCAAAAGACTGGTAGAAGCTCTCCACTTCGTCATTCAGAATATTGTTGACACCAAAGTCCAGGGTCGTATTCTGCTCCTCGCCCAGCTTTTTGTTGAAGCTGAAATTCAGGCTGTGGAAGGGTTGGAAGTAAACGTCCGGGTACAAGCCGGTGCCTACGATCTGCAGGGTCTCACCTTTCACATTATAGAAGAGGCCCGCGTCAATGCCCTTGTCACGGTTGCCGTAGGTCACACCTGCGTTGATGACGTAAGGCGCCTGTCCGGCCATTTGGCGGGTATTCTCGATGGTTTGCCCTTCCCGCTCGAACAATTGACGGTTGTTGAATTCCGCATCTGTCATATCAATTTGAGACTCTACCACTGTGACATTACCGGTAAAGGAGAAGTTCTCCAGCGCAGGAGAAATGAAGTTCAGCTTTTTGCGTACTTCAAATTCCAATCCGAAGAGTTGCCCGTCACCCACGTTCCGGGGCTGGAACTCCGCACTAGTGGCGGCCTGAGGCAGCCGTACCAATTCGATGGGCTGATCGAATCGCTTGTAGAAAGCGCTAACGGAGAAGATTTGTCCACCCTCCATGAACAGCTCCCAGCGCAGGTCGATGTTATCAATACGAGTCGCTACCAGATTGCCATCCCAGTCCCCGAGGCTAAATAAGCTACCATTGAAAATCCGGTTGGTTACCGGGTCTAGGATCTGGGCAAAGGACAGCTCTTTGAAGGAAGGCCGCGCAATAGTCCGGGAGTAAGCCGCGCGCAGATTCTGCTCCTCCTGCAGGCTGTAAATTAAATTGACAGAAGGGAAAAAGTCCAGGTCATCCAGTACCTTTTCGTTGTCCAGGTTGTTCCCGCTCGGGTCTCCACTGGAAAAGCGCTGGTCCCGACCGGTATGGCGCTGAACGTAGTTTTCCGCACGTACACCAACAATCGTTTTCAGGCCTGGGAACAGGTCTGCTTCGTTGGAAACGTACAATCCGGTATTGCTTACCGTTGAGTTATACTGGTTCGGATTAGGAATATTATTACCCGACTGATAATAAATGTTGCCAGTAGGGAATAGATTTTCATCTACAAGGACATCATTTGGGATCGGATCAAAAGAAGTGCTGCCTCCGAAGAACTGAACGTCATAGAAAAGGATTTCGTAGTCCCGTTCCTTAAAGGTATAAGCGCCTCCAAACTTGAACCGGGCATTTTCACCCCTGAAGGTATACTGCTTAGTAATGTCTACTTTTCCGACGAGGTTAATTTCATCCAGGTAGCGCCAGATCCGTGAAGGGTTACCCCCTGCACCAGCTACGAAGTTGGTGTCAACCGGAGATACCGTGAAGGCCGTCTTACGAATATCGGGATCATCAGAGGTAGAGATGGTCGCAGCAGTACGCCAGTCCACTTCCCATCCTTTATCGCCTAGCACGTGCGTGCCGTTCAGCAGGAAGTTGGTCAAAGAACGCTGATTGTATTCCAGGTTGTCAGATAATGCAATGTATCCGGACTGACCAATTGCATCACCGTTGTTGTCTATTACGAACTGACCGGCACGCTTTTCACCATTTTGAAGGCGCATAGCGGTCAGGCGGTACTTAGAGTACTGAGTTTTGTAAGCAAGACCTGCAAGGCCTCCAATCAGAATACTTTGTTCACCGAGTTGTCCAAACTGATCGTTGGCATATATCATCTCGTAATCTGCGGGGTCTGTCACCCGCTGATATTCCCCATAGAAAACATCGTCGTAGTAGGTATAATCATTGCGATAGGAGAGGGAAAAGATGTAGCCCAATTTGCCCTCCTTTTCATTATCAAGGTCAATCTGATTTCCGAGTGATACGCTAGCGCTGTAATCGAGCAAACTGGTTTGGCGATTGGCACCCAGTTCGGGGTTAAAGCTGCGGATGAAGTCACCCACCTCTCTGTCAGAGTTTCCGCTAATTGGGGTTGGGATATTGGCAGATTCGGCACCAGAAGGCAGTGCCCGTGCCCCATCATCAAAGCCAAGAAAATCAGTGCCTCCTCCATCGTAGGTCAGGAAATCATTGGTCAGGTTCATTTGAGGATTGTAACCAAGGCTTACGGATGCGGAGACAATCCGCTCTTCCGGGAAGTCTTTGGTTTCAATGTTTAGCAGACCACCCGTAAAGTCGGCTGGCATATCAGCTGTGAAGTTTTTGCTGACGACAAGGTTGTCGATTAGGTTGGTGGGAAAGATATCCATCTGGATCGTGTTCCGATCGGGGTCCAGGCCCGGGATATCAACACCATTAAGGGTCGTCTTGGAGTAACGGTCACCCAGGCCACGAACGTAGACGTACTTGCCTCCTTCGATGGAAACACCGGTTACGCGCTTGGCCGCTTCCACTGCAGTAGCATCCCCTGTCAGCTGCATGCGAGCGGAAGAAATACCGTCCAGCATGGCAGGCGCTTTCTTCTTGATGGTCATCAGTGCGGCTTCCGTTGTGCGAATGGCCTTGGCGGTGACTACCACCTCGTCCAATTGTTTCGTATCGTCACCAAGGCGTATCTCGCCCAGTGAATTTACGCCACCTGCGACCACTTCAATATCGGAAATTGTCAGGGTCTGAAAGCCAATGTAGGATATCTGTACTTCATAAGTACCGGGAGTGATTTCGATAGAAAACTTACCGTCAAGGTCCGTAACCGTTCCCCGGTCCGTATTTTTCACCAGCACGTTGGCTCCAATAATGGTAAACCCGCTCTCATCTTCGATTACGGTACCCCGGATGGTGCCGTTTTGAGCAGTTGCAAACAGTGCAGGGAATAGAAATAGGATAGTTAAAAGCTGCCTCATGTGCTTAAAGTATTTAGGGCAATTTTAAAATGAAAAGATTCACGGCCCGGAAGCCATGAATCTTTTCAGTATCATTCATCAAAAATGATGGAGAGATATAATATCAAAACAATAGTCTGCCATTCGGCTTAGAGACCGTCCAGTCCGCCGCTGATAGATGCCCAAGTCCAACCAAGGCCAGACTTATTAGCAACCGGAGAACCACCAGCAGAGACACCTGCAGGTACTTCGCCTTTTTCCATCAGATCAACGAGATTAGCTGGGTCAACGTCGAATGTGATATTGGTGAGGGTCGTGTTCTGCAGTTCGTCGTCAGTTACGTCCTGACCGTCAACGAATGGGCCTACAAAGTGGACATTAGACATGTCAAGTGGCGTGTTTTCGTCTGTATCAAGCAACAGACCGGTTGCGCCAGCTACCAGTTCCAGTTCACCATCAACAGTTTCAAAGATACCAGCAACCACAGTACCGTTTTGGATGGTCTGACGAGCTACGTAAGAACCTTCAGGACCGTCCAGCTCGAAGCAGCTGCCAACAGGCGTAACTACGAAGAAGTTGTCAAGAGTACCAGCCCAAGACTGATCGGTATCGATTGCGTCGTCACCTGCGTTCCAAACTACAACGTCAGTTACGTCAACTGTACCGCCGAACCATTCGATGCCGTCATCCTGGTTAGCAACTACTTCAACGTTGTTGACTGTAGTAGCAGAACCTACACCACCGAGGGTAAGACCATTGATTTCGTTACCTGCACCGATGTTTGCACCACCGTGGCGGATAGAAATGTGAGAGATAACGCCAGAGTTGTCGCCATCGTCATTTCCACCGTAAAGACCATTCGTATCAGTTGAAGGGATACCTTCAATCTGTACTTCGTTCAAATCTTCGTCATTATCGTTAGAAGCAGAGATTGTAGCATTACCAAGCACAATCACACCACCCCAAAGACCATTGATGTCTGGATCGAGGTTCGGGCTTGCGAAGTCACCGCCAGCTACCTGCTCAGGCGTGATTTCGTCAGCGATAGAAGTGAAAATGATGGGTGCATCAGCTGTGCCTTCAGCGATCAGTGTGCCGCCGCGAGCTACGAGCAGAGCCGTTGCGTTTGCGCCTGTACCTGCCTCAGCTTTGATCACAGTACCAGGCTGAATCGTCAGCGTTGCACCGGACTCAACGGTAATACGACCGCCCAAAACGTAAGTTTTGTCAGACTCCCAGGTTGCATCAGATGTGATGTTCTCCCGCAGGATAATGGTTGACTCTTCCGGTTCTGGTTCCGGCATAGGTGTTACTGGGTCATCATCATCTCCACAAGCTGTGAAGAAAAGTGCAGAGACCACGAAAAGCATTGCTAACAGTCGAAAGTTCATAAACAAAAGTTTTTTTGTGTAAGTGTAATCTGCCGCAAATGTCGGGGCCAGTTGATAACCGAAGATTAAACTCGTGTTAATTAATGATTAACTTGTTTTTGCCTGTCTAGCCCTTGGAGTAGGTGAATTTTATCCGGGACGATACAGCAATGCTAGCTTTGAGGTGGATAAAATTTAAACTTAACCTTAGCTTAACACTGCCCGCAGGTGTAGTCGCTAATTTTGTCGCTCACTATATTACAAGCAAACAACACATGGATCCATCCCTGATTTTTATGTGGGCGGGTTTTATCCTCGCTGGTTATTCTGTGGTAGGCAACGACAGTATTCAAACGCTCGGTACCTTCCTTTCTTCCAATGAGGAGCGCTCTTGGTTCGTCCTCTGGCTTTTCGCCGGGAGCATTCTGTCCGCCACCTTAATATATGGCTGGATGAACTACGGTGGCGATGTCTCCTACGGCCGCCTGGAAAAGTACCCCCTGCCGCAACCTTTTGCCTGGTACTACCTGCTGCCGCCTTTGGTGCTGATGTCGCTGACCCGAACAGGTATTCCGGTAAGTACCTCTTTCCTCATCCTGACCTTCTTCAATGAGAAGAACCTGGTGGATATGACAGTGAAGTCGCTCCTGGGTTATATTGTTGCCTTTACGGTAGCCATTATCATTTACCTGCTGATTACCAAAACGATAGAGCGCCGCTTTATCGAAACCCGGCCCACAGATGCCGACCGCCGCATCTGGGTGCCCCTGCAATGGCTTTCGACCGGCTTTCTCTGGTCGCAGTGGCTGATTCAGGATTTTGCAAATATATATGTGTACCTGCCCCGGTCTACGAGCGCTACGACGCTGGCGATTTCCCTGACTATTCTGCTGGTGCTGTTGGCTTACATTTTCTACAGCAAAGGCGGTGCGATCCAGAAAATCGTAAAAGCCAAGACCAATACCGTAGACATCCGTTCGGCCACCATCATTGATGCGACTTACGGCGTGGTATTGTATTTCTTCAAGGAGCTGAGCAACATCCCCATGAGTACGACCTGGGTGTTTATCGGTTTGCTGGCCGGCCGGGAAATCGCAATCCGCTATCAGTTGGACAAGAAGTTCTCCCGGGAGGTCTTTAGGATGATCCTTTCTGATCTCGGCAAAGTCTTCTTTGGCCTGGTCGTGAGTATCCTGCTGGTCTTCCTCATTAAATTCATGGCTGCCTAGCGTATTCCGTAAAAGGGATTGTTGCAATCCGGCCGGGAACCGCTATATTTGCTTTTGCATGGAAAAAGGACGCGTCATAGTAGGCCAAAAGCGCTTTGCGCTGACCATTGAGCGGCTCTGTCAGCAGTTGATCGAGCGCCATGGGGCTTTTGAAGAAACCTGCCTGATAGGTATTCAGCCAAGGGGGGTATATTTGGGTGATCGCCTGCATCAGCGTTTAGAAGACTTGCTTGGTGGTAAGCAAGTGGAATACGGTAAGCTGGATATCACATTCTACCGGGATGACTTCCGGACCCGGGCCAAGCCCCTTTCCGCCAACCCAACGGAGCTGAACTTTCTGGTAGAGGGTAAAGACGTGATTTTAGTCGATGACGTCTTGTACACCGGACGAACGGTACAGGCCGCACTTACAGCACTTAACCACTATGGCCGGCCAAGGAAAGTAGAACTGCTGGCCCTTATTGACCGTCGCTTTAACCGTCACCTGCCCATTCAGGGCGACTATATTGGGATGACCGTGGATGCGGTGGATAAAGCCTTTGTTAAGGTGGAATGGAAGGAACAGTCTGAAGAAGACCGGGTCCTGATTTTTGCCGACAAGAGCGAAGCAGAAGGATAGGTCAACAAACAAATTGCCAAACGGCACATAACTATATCAAATGGCTACGGTACAGCAACTGAGCACCAGGCACGTGCTGGGGATTAAATACCTGACAGCAGCGGATATCCGGCTGATTTTCGAAACTGCCGAAAGCTTCAAGGAAGTCATCAACCGGCCGATCAAGAAAGTGCCTTCCCTGCGAGATGTTACCGTTGCGAACCTTTTCTTTGAAAACTCCACCCGCACCCGTATCTCCTTCGAACTGGCCGAAAAGCGCCTTTCCGCGGATGTGGTCAACTTCTCCGCTTCCTCCTCCTCCCTAAAGAAAGGCGAAACCCTTTTGGACACCGTAAACAATATCCTGGCCATGAAGGTCGACATGGTTGTGATGCGCCATCCGGCTCCCGGTGCACACCACTTCCTGGCTCAACATATTGATGCCAATATCATCAACGCCGGAGACGGTACCCACGAGCACCCTACACAGGCGCTGCTCGATGCCTTTTCGATGCAGGAACAGGTGGGTGACCTGCAAGGCAAACGGGTCGTTATCTTCGGGGATATCCTCCACTCCCGCGTTGCGCTGAGTAATATCTACTGCCTGACCAAGCTGGGCGCAAAAGTAAGGGTCTGCGGCCCGCCAACGCTCATCCCCAAGCATATCCAAAGCCTGGGCGTAGAGGTTTCCCACGACGTTTGGGATTCCCTGAAGTGGTGCGATATCGCCAACGTACTCCGCATACAACTGGAGCGCCAGGACATCAAATATTTCCCTTCCCTGCGCGAGTACAGTCAGTACTTTGGGATCAATAAAACGCTTTTGGACAGCCTCGACAAGCCAATCGTTATCATGCACCCCGGGCCTATCAACCGGGGGGTGGAGATTTCCAGTGATGTGGCAGACTCCGACCATTCCATCATCCTGCAACAGGTAGAGAATGGCGTGGCCATCCGTATGGCGGTCCTGTACCTGCTGGCTGCCGGGCGGTAAGCCTGCTTTTTGTGCGCATAGCGCCGGGTAAACAATTATCGCGCTCCCCTGGACGTTGGTATTCTGATCTCAGTAAGCTGTAAAAGCAACTTCCAAAAAATATTTGGCTATCCCGCCAGGTAATGCCTGGTTTATTTTTCCAGGTGTATCGAAAAAGGTTATCTTACACATGACAAAACTCTGAATTGCTATGAGGTATGCTCTTTTTGCCTTCCTTATCTTATCTCTTTTTGCCCCTTCTACTTTGCAGGCACAGTGCGAAAGCCTGATCACGGATGATCGTGTCATCAACGATATCCATGTGCTTAAAACGACCAATCAGACCCTGGTGGTCCGCGGCAATTATACCTACAGCCTTGAGTTGCACAGCGGGCGGCTGGGCATAACGGCCAAAATGTATTCTAAGGCAGGGGTGGAATTCAATCAGGACGATGAAATCATTTTTCTCAACAAGAGCGGGGAGCGACGCTTTTACAGGTTCATCGAAATGGGGGAGATGATCCGTGAGTCAGGTACGCCAGTTTACCAAAATGTTTTACAGATGGACCTCGCTGCCATAGACTGGATGCTGGAGACAGATGTGGAAGTTATGTATACCAAAAACAATGTGAGCAACCAGATCCGTAAATTTACGATCAACGGTAGCCGCCAAACGGAGTTCAAGATGATGCTGGGATGCTTTAGGGAGCGCCTTAAACTAGATAAAGTTAATGATAACAAGCTGGAGGGTAATGTCATCATCGTAAATCCCTCTGCGTCCCAACCCACCGCTGCGACGACCTCCATTGGAACCTCTCCGCCTGCCCCTGCTGCACCTACGGGTAAGCCACAGGTCTCTGCTGCTGATAATCAGGAGGTAGCGGATCTGAGAAAAGAGCTGGCTGACACCAAAGCTCGCCTCAGAGCCGAAATTCAGGCAGAGCAGGAAAGAGCAGAGGGCATCAAGTCCCGTTTGCAGGAAGAGGTCAATCTGGCCAGGGAGCAGGCAGCCGAGCAAAAGAAAAAGTATGCCGATGAGGTGGTGGCGGCCCGCGAAGCGGCTAATAAGGAAATAGAAGCTTCCCGCGCTCAGGTTGCGGATGAAGTAAAGGCCGCACGTGATAAAGCAGGTACAGAACTGGAAAAAATAGCGCTTGATGTACAGGAAGCCCGCCGGAAAGCCAGCGAAGCGATTCAGCAGGCTGAGCTGGAATCCGCCCGGGAGGTGGCTGCCATCCGGGATAAAGCAGCGGCTCAGATCAAAAAAGTGCAGGACAAACTGGAACTGGCCAAATTGGAATATGCGGATGAAATATCTGTAGCACGGGAAAACTCCGCCGCCGAACTGAAGCGCATCCGGGAAGAAACAGCTGCCATGATTGCCAAAGCCCGGGAAGAGGCGAAAGAAGAACGGGGTCGCACCCTTGAGGAAGTGGTGGGTACCAAAGAAACAGCTGCACAGCAAATCCTGAAAATTCAGGAAGAGACGGCAGAAGAAATCGCCCAGATTCGGGAGAATGCCGTTCTGGAAAAGGAAAAGCTGGCTTTTGAGCTGGCCGAGTCCCGCCGCCGGGCTGCTGAAGAAAAAGCCTTGGTACAGGAAAATGCAGCCTCTGAGCTGGCCGATATCAAAGAAAATGCTGCCCGCGAGAAGGAAGCGACTGCCCGTGAGGTAGCCGAAGCGCGCCGGCGGGCTTCCGAAGAGTTGAGCTCGATTAAGGAGCAGGTCGTCACGGAGCAGCAAAAAGCAGATCAGGAAGTGGCGTCTGCAAAAGCCGCGTCTGCAGCAGAGGTCGCTGCGACCCGGGATAAAGCCGCCATGACCATTAAAGAGATATCAGAACAGGAAGCGGCAAAGGTCGCAGAAGCCCAACAGAAAGCTGCTGCCGAGAAGTCGGCAATTGCAGAGGAGGTGACCGGTGCACGGGAGCGGGCTGCCGCCGAAAAGACACGCATACAGGAAGCGCTTAAAGAGGCTATCGCTGCCGCTGAAGCCCGTAAAAAAGAGGTACAGGAAGCCGCCGCTGCCGATGTGAAGGCAGCCAAGGCAAGAGCGGAAGCTGAGATTCAAAAAGCACGCGAAACAGCCGCTCAGAAAGTAGCAGAGGCCACAGCCAGTGCTGATCAGGCTTCCACAACTTACGCAGAGGAAGTCGCTGCTGCGCAAAAAGCGGCCGAAACCCGTATTCAAAAGATTCAGGAAGAGGCTGCTGCAGCGGTTGCTGCTGCCCGCTCCAGAGAGGAGGAAGTGAAGAATATGTCGGCCGAAGAAATCATCTCTGCCCGGCAAAAAGCAGAAGCCGAACTGTTCGCCCTTCAGGAACGCACGGCTAAGGAAATTGGTGCCGCCAAGGAAAAAGCCGCACTTGCCCAGCAGGAATCCGCCAATCAGATTGCAGAGGCTAAGCGAAAATCAGCAGAGCAGCTGGCAACTATCCAAAAGGAAGAAGCCAGCGCGGTCCGGGAAGCACGGGAGCGCAGCGCAGCTGAACGCGAACGCCTGGCTGCTGAAGTGGCTGCAGCCAAAGAACGTGCGGCTGCTGAACAGGCTACGGCTAATCAGGAAGCTGCTGAAGCCATCAAAGCGGCCCGCGAACGCGCCAATGCCGAGCAGGAGCGCCTAACCCTGCAAGTCCTCAAAGCCCGGGAAGAGTCGGCAGATGCTATAGCCGAAGCCCGTGAAAAAGCAGCCAGCGAAGTCGCTACCGCTCAGCGGGAAGCCTCTAAAGCGGTGGCCCAGGCCCGGGCCGAAGCTCAAAGCCGGCAGGAAGAGCTACGCAGTCAGGTCGCTGAGTCCGAACAAGCTGCCCGGCAGCGGATAGCAACGGTACGGGAAGAAGAGCAGGCCGCAGTCGCCAAAGCCCGGGAAGAATCCGCTGCTAAACGGGCCGAGTACCTGGCCAATTCGGAGCGCGCCCGCGAACAATCCCTCGCCGAAATCAATCAGGTGAAAAAGGAAGCTTCCGATGCCATCTATACCGCCAAGCAGAATGCCGTGGAGCAGGTGACGGCCGTCAAAACCGCGAATGCAGAAAAAATTCGGGAACTGCAGCAGGATTTTGCCGCTACCAAAGCGGAAATCGAAGCTAAAGTCCAGGCAGAACGCGAGCGGGCAATGGCTGCACAAAAGGAACGTCAGGCAGCAGAAAAACAGCTGGAAGACCTCAAAGCCGAAATTAAAGCTGCCGAAGCCCGCCTGAAAGCGCTGAAAGCAGAGGGCGAAAACTAAACAATTCGTTAAGACATAGGATTTCACTAAGAGAACACCCCGGAATTCGTGATATTTGGGGTGTTTCTTTTTGAACCCGTATAAAATTAATCTATCGATATGCGATCATTGCTATTCGTCTTTTTCTTTGCCCTGGGGGCGGTTTGTTCACTGAATGCCCAGCAGGGGTATGCCATCAAGGCCGAAATTGAGGGGTATGAGGAGGAAGAGCTCTACCTCGGTTACTACTACGGCAACAAGCAATATCTGGTGGATACGGCTCAGGTCCAGGGTGGTAAGTTCCTCTTTGAAGATGATGAGCCGCTGGAGCCTGGCGTCTACCTTGTTGTCATGGCGCCCGACAATAACTTCTTTCAAATCCTGATTACCGAAGACGAACAACAGTTTGCCTTCCGGACCAGCAAGGACGCCCCCGCTGCAGATATGAAGCTGGAGCAGGCACCGGATAATCAGCTTTTCTATTCGTATATGAATTTCCTGGACGAGCAGAAACCGGCTGCGGAAGAAATCGGTAAGGCCATGGAAGCTGCCTCCTCAGACAAGGAAAAGGAGCGCCTGGAAGCCAAACGTGCCAAGTTGGACGAAAAGGTGAAAAATTATCAGGAAACCCTGATTGCCAAACACCCGAATACCCTGACCGCAGCTATCATCAAGGCTAACCTGCCTGTAGAAATGCCGGAGTTTGAAGGCACTGAGGAGGAAATACAACGCAAGCGGTGGCGCTATTCCCAAAAGCACTACTTCGACAATATAGACCTGACTGATCCCCGTATGCTGCGTACGCCATTCCTGTTTCAACGGGTGGACCACTATGTGAATAAGCTACAGGTGCAGCATCCGGATACCATCGCCCGGGCCGTAGAGTATGTGCTGGAGCAAATGCGCCCGGCCGAAGAGAGCTTCAAATACTACCTGATCCACTTCCTCAACGAAGCCGCTAAGTCCAAAATGGTGGGAATGGATGCCGCCTATGTTTACCTGGTGGAGAAGTACTACGCCACTGGTCAGGCTCCCTGGACGGATGAAGAGCAGCTGGAGAAAATCATAGACAATGCCAAAACCCTCAAACCGCTGCTGATTGGCAAAATTGCGCCCGATATTCAGTTGCAGACCAAAGAGGGGGAGCCCAGGTCCCTGCATGAAATTGAATCGGAGTACACCATTCTGTACTTCTGGCGCTACGATTGCGGGCACTGCAAGAAGTCGACCCCGCACATGAAAGAATTTTACGAAAAGTATAAAGACAAAGGCGTAAAGCTGGTATCTGTTTGTACCAAGTTTACCGATGAGATCGAAGGTTGCTGGGACTACATAGACGAGAATGAAATTGGGGATTGGATGCACCTGGTAGACCCTTATCACCGTAGCCGGTATATGAAAGTCTATAACATTAAGTCGACCCCGCAGCTCTACGTACTGGACCGTAACAAGGAAATCCTTTCCAAGCGGATTGGGGCAGAGCAGTTGGAGGAAGTGATGGACCGCATCATCGAAATGCGGGAGCAAGAGGACGCTAATCCGAATAAATAATGGAGACTACTTTACTGAAAACATTTGAGGCGGCAGGCGCCGCCTCAAATGTTACCCTTATACTGGCTTTGCTCGCAACATTCGCAGGGCTTGCGGGGACCGTCTTGTTGCTGAGAAAGCCCGCTCCCCGCGGGCAGCACAATCAGCGTATGCTAATCGCGATGCTTTTGTTCTTTATGTTCCTGATCGGTGCAAGTACCGCTTTCTTTACCTGGATGCGGACCAACCGGCTGGAGCCTGTACTGATTTATTCAAATGCCGTGGTAACCTCCTACGGTAAGGTGGCTTTTGAAGATTTGGGCAATGCTAAGATCATGCTGGATCAGCAGAACAGCCCTTTCTCAAACCTTAGCCAGAAAAGCACCCGCATCCTTGCGATCATCGAGAAAGATGGCAAAACCCATGCACTATCTGAAGAGGATTATCCGGTCGAGGACATCCTCAGGGCATTACGCAGCGCAGTAAAAGAATGGAAAGAAGGTGCTAAATCGACACCTTCCGCCGGATAACATCGGTAAAAGAGCGCAGCTCTATGGTATAATTGCCTCCACCGTATTGGTTGAAGTCAATCTCGTATATGGTATCTACCGGCAAGTCGAAGACCTGCTCCCGCAGTACCACCTCGCCGTCATCCCGGGTCACGACGATATCGTTCAAGTTTACGCTAAGGGTAGCGAAATCCACATAGTAGAGGTTGTTCTCCTCATCGGAATAGAGCGACCAGCTTTCCGTATCCATATTCAGGAGGCTGCTGCTGACGGTCATATTTTCCGGTTCGGGAAGGGTTGAAGTCTGAAGGTTAGCGGTTTGAGCAACCACTACAGACAAGCTGCCTGTTAGGAACAGTGCGAGCAGGAAACTTAGCTTTTTAAGCATAGTGTGTTTTTTAATTAGGTACGCCATGGGGATGAAAGGCTGGACAAAAATATAAAAAGCCTGCGGTACAAAGAAGTCTAATTCTTGGACCACACGGTTAAAAAGTGTCGGGTATTAGGGATATTTGAAATTTTCTGGACTGGATCGGGCTTTTCGCCTTCATTTGTAGCGCTGCAGCCCGGTTTTTGTTGCGTGACTTTGGATAAATTTTCCGTTAAGAAAATGTTAAGACTTTGTGAGTGCCCTTATTTAACGGCCTGTTCAAGCACCAGCCGGATATTTGGGTAGACCGGCAGGCCGCTTTGGAGGAAATCAGGGACCGACTTCCACTCGGCCTTTTCGATGCTTTCTTCCGCCTGTGGCGTTAGCTTCGTTTCCGGTGTCGTCATCCGGTACCAGTAGGTGGGCTTCAGGATACGGCCCTTTTTCAAATGCCGGTAGGTATGGTAGGTCATTTGCAGAAAGGCTCCGAGTTGGACCTCTTTCAGCCCGGTTTCTTCCTGTACTTCCCGGACTGCTGCAATTTCCGGGGTTTCGCCGGGGTCAATTTTGCCTTTCGGCAAATCCCAGGTATCAAGGCGGTAGATCAGCAGGGCCTGCCCGTCCGTATTGAAAACCAACCCGCCGGCCGCCTCCAAAATGGTAAACTGGGTGGAAAACTCCCTGAACAGCCGCTCTCCATCGTTTCCGTAAATGGTGACCTGCTTAAAATCATCATTTTTTTCCAGCATGTCCACATAGCCCAGCAGGCTTTTGGGGTTGCCCGTGTAGATGGTGATGAAGTCATCCGGATTACTGGAAGGTTGAAAGCCCTCCTGAGGAAGGGTGGCGAGGACCATAGGTCTGCCGTTGACATAGATTTTGTACATTTGCCGAAAATTAATTCGCGATATGGATTTAGCAGCTGAAGTAGCCCACAGGCTTTTGCAAATAAATGCAATAAAGTTGAGTCCGCAAAAGCCTTTTACGTGGGCCAGCGGTATACAGTCACCGATTTACTGCGACAACCGCACGGCACTTTCTTTTCCTGAGGTTCGGCGCTTTATCATCAAGGGGTTTGCACAGGCATCAGCGATTTTTCAGCCCTTCAATGTAGTAGCGGGTGTAGCTACCGCAGGCATTCCGCATGGGGCGCTGTTGGCTGAAGAACTGGGGCTGCCTTTCGTTTATGTACGGTCAAAAGCTAAGTCGCACGGCCGTCAGAATCAAATCGAAGGCGTCTTACCGGAAGGTGCGCGTGTCCTGGTCATTGAAGACCTGATCAGCACCGGAGGAAGCGCCCTCAAGGCTGTGGAGGCGCTACGGGAGGCGAATGCCGATGTTGTGGGTGTAATGGCAATTTTCAGCTATGGCTTTGACAAGGCCCGCACTGCTTTTGAAGCTGCCGGGACCTCCTTTGCCACGCTTTCCACCTATGATGCCTTACTAAAAGCTGCCGCCGAGGCCGAATATATCGCACCGGAAGAGATGGAAACCCTGGAAGCCTGGCGCAAATCTCCGGAAAACTGGGGACAATAGCAGCTTCCTCTGGCATTGATCAGGCCTGCTGTTTTGGGCTTTGGGGCTCCATCAAGTTTAAACGCCCGCTGACAATGCGAATTATTTTGGCCTAAGCTATCATTATTTTAGGGGCAATCTCTATATTAGCTGGTCAAGCGACATCCAAAAACCGCTCATCATTAAAAACTTCACATGTCCGTAATAACACCCAAATCCGAAGCCTTCCTGAAAGCCTATCTCAATAACGCTTCGCCGACTGGTTTTGAAGCCCCGGGGCAGCAGCTTTGGCTGGAGTATATTAAGCCTTTCATCGACGAATGGCAGTTAGACAACTATGGTACCGTCTACGGCGTCATCAACCCCGGACAGGACTACAAAGTCGTGATCGAAGGGCATGCAGATGAGATTTCCTGGTTCGTCCACCATATCTCTGATGATGGCTTTATCAATGTGATTCGCAACGGTGGGTCTGATCATATAATCGCCCCTTCCAAGCGGGTCAATATCCATACCCAAAAAGGCATTGTAAGAGGTGTTTTCGGATGGCCGGCCATTCACACCCGCCACGGAGAGGACGCCAAACTGGCCCCGAAAATCAATAATATTTTTATTGATGTCGGTGCGGAAAACAAGGAGGAAGTGCTGGAAATGGGCATACACGTAGGCTGCGTCATTACCTACGAGGATGAAATGGAAATCCTCAATGACCGCTACTACGTAGGCCGGGCACTGGACAACCGTATGGGCGGCTTTTGCATAGCGGAGGTGGCGCGCCTGATCAAAGAAAACAAGGTGGAACTGCCGTACAGCCTCTACATCGTGAATTCGGTACAGGAGGAGGTTGGGCTGCGTGGTGCAGAGATGATCACGCAAACGATTAAACCGAATGTGGCCATCGTTACCGATGTGACCCACGATACGCATACCCCACTCGTGAGCAGCAAGAAGCATGGAGATGTGAAATCCGGGAAAGGCCCTTCCGTTACCTACGCGCCGGCAGTTCACAATAAGCTGCTTAACCTGATTATTGAGACCGCTGAAGCCAAAGAAATACCAATACAGCGGGAGGCGGCCTCCCGGCGTACCGGAACAGATACCGATGCCTTTGCCTACTCTAACGGGGGCGTGCCCAGTGCATTGATTTCATTGCCCTTGCGCTACATGCACACTACGGTGGAAATGTCGCACAAGTCCGATGTGGATGCGGTCATCCGGCTTATCTACGAGGTGCTGCAGCGCATCGAAAAGAATCATAACTTCAAGTACTTCTAAAGATTGCGAGCCCTGCTCATTGCCCTGCTGGATCTTCTGCTCTACAGCAACTTCTGGATTGCCCTGGCTGCTGTAGGCATGGCTGCACAGTCACAACTGTTACTTCTGGGTAAGGGTGAGCCTACGGCATTGCTTGGTTTTATCTTTTTTGCCACTCTTTTCCTGTATGCGGTCCACCGGATTATCGGGTTGCGAAAGTCGAAGCCCTTTACCGATTCCGGGCGTTATGCGGTCATTGCCCGATTTAGAAACCACATCGTATTTTATGCCGGGATGGCGGGGCTTTGTGCCGGGTTGTTCCTGTTGCAAATGCCCCGGGCATTGATTGCCGGGCTAACGGCTCCCTGTTTTTTGGCCCTGCTTTATGTATTGCCAGTTTGGAAAGGCTACCGGCTGCGTGACCTGCATTATGTAAAGATTTTCCTCATTGCGATTACCTGGAGTTGGATTACCGTTTTTCTGGTCGCCCTGGAGCTGGGCATGACCTGGAGCACTCCGATGTACATCATGCTCCTGGAGCGGGTGTTCTTCGTATTCGCGATTACGATTCCCTTCGACATCCGGGATATGGAGATCGATGCGTTTAATAAAGTTAAAACCCTTCCCGCTGCCCTCGGCGTGCGCAATAGTCAGCAGCTGGGGGGGCTGAGCCTGAGCCTGATGCTTCTGCTGGCTGCCCTCAACTACTACTGGGATGTTTATGCGCTTAGTGACCTGATAGCACTTGTCATTTCAGCCTGCCTGTCCGGGCTGCTGATTTTCCTTTCTGACCGCAACCGGCACGACTATTTTTTTACCGGATTGGTGGATGGCATGATGGTCTTGCAGTTTCTACTCATCGCGCTGCTGTGAAAAAGCCCTGCCCGGATCACTCCGAAGGAGCAATCCGGGCAGGATGAAAAGTGTGATTTTGATGTAGTTGTAGGTTTGGCAGGTAGATAGCGAGTGCTGTATCAGCACCAGTATGTATAGTGTTTCAAAGATTCCTTGTTTGCCCTTACTGATCGAACCGGGCCAGTTTATTGGGGTAGTCGATGGTCATGCGGAAGAACTGAAGGGCGTTACCGCCAATGGCACCTTCCACCTGTCCACCTGCTAAACGCGAATAATACTGGGTGTAGTTGGCATCCGGGCGGGAGCAGAACCAAACCGGGCCCGCTTTCTGCCCTGCAATAATGATCTGAGGCACCTCGATCATTCGTACGTTCCCTAGCTCTGCATCGGCCTGTTCCACTACTTTCCAGTCTGGATGTAGTTGATGCCATTGCTCAAAGAGAGATTCTACGATGAAGGAGGTTGCGATAGGCTCTGTACCGGTTTCTCCTAAGGCGCTCGCAGCGGCTTTTGAGGGTAGCATCTTAGCGCCCGAGTCAATCAATACCGGGATTTGCTCCCCATCTACCTCAATGAAAATACGGGGCAGGCTGGAAATCCGGTTGCCACTTGCGCTCTCCTTGAAAGTGACCGGTACGATATTGGGTTCGAGGGGAGACAGGGCCGGGGAATGGCAAAAGAGTTCCTCTGACCGGAAGTCAAAGGTCCAGCAGTATTGTCCGAACCAGGACTGTCCCAGCGAGCCGTGCACATCTTTGCCTAGGTTGGTCTGCGCATCCGGCAGGACCAGGGCTGAATTTCGGTTTAATGTTGGAAGGGCGCCCAGTTCCAGGACTTCGTTGATGGCGACGAAGGCATTACCGCTATCGTCTACCACGCCTGGCAGGGCATGTTCCTGCATAGCAGATTCTGCGACGAAGGCGCCGCCCGTTGTGTTGGCCAGAAAGCTAAGTGTCCCGCCAGCTGAAGGGATCTGAGTGTAAATAAGGTGGTTCCGGAATGCTACATCGAGCGCGAACTCAGCGTCTTGAGTGGCCCCCAGCGTAGTCATCAAGGTTAGTGCAAGTGTGATGAAGTTGATTTTGGCAAACATTTGTTCTTTACTTTAAGCGTTTCATGAAAACTACGAGCCTGAATGATTGCCCTTCACCGTGCTACGGTAAAGGGAGCGGTTCAGCAAGCTCCTATAATCGGGGGGACGATTTTGTAGTACACTTACTTCTTTGCAAAAGGCATGCCAAAAATTAAATATTCGAAAAAGATATACGATTTGGAATCTTTTTAGGCCTTCCGGGATTACCCTCTTCTAACAATCTCTGATCAATGTCTGCTGTACTGACTTTCGGAACGCCGCCTGAGGATGAGGCTTACATTACCCGTCCGGGTGCCTATGCGGTATTTTTCAATGAAATGCAGGAACTGGGCTTGGTGCGCACAGATGACGACCGTTACTTCCTGGCGGGCGGCGGCATTGAAGCCGGAGAGAAAAAAGAAGAAGCCCTTATTCGGGAAGTGCTGGAGGAAACAGGATTACAGGCTTCAGTAAAGGCACCAATTGGGGTAGCCAGGGAGTTTTTCCTGGATGAGATTGAATCCCGTTATTATGAGAAAATTGGGCATTTCTATCATGTGGTGATCACCGGACAAGATCCGACCCAAAAGATAGAAGCGGACCACACCTTATTGTGGTTGCCGGTAGCTGAGGCTCTGCCGCTGCTTTACCACGATATGTACCGGTGGGCAGTGGAGCAGGCTCAACGGTAAGCCCAGCGGTGGTAGCGCCGCCGGATCGCTACCCGTGAAAGGCGCATGGCCCAGCGGGACTTGGAGCGCCAAATGGCCCGGATGCGGTCGATGTAGGCGATGAGGACAACGAAAAAGGCCAGAAAGGTTAGCGCACCAATAAACGTCTGCACAGGCGTGAGGGAATGCGCCCACAGCGCTGAAAGCCCAATACCAAACCAGGTACTGTACAACAGGACGTAGTGCACCTCGTAAATAGCTAAGGTTTCGCTTCCGATTTTTAGCAGGAGTGGGGGGATATTACGCCAGGCCTGTGCGAGCCACATGAACAGTGCGACAACGACAAGAACATGCCCAAGCCGCAGCACAAGGAAATTGAAATACGCATGATCCTTAAAAACCTGTAGCCCTGTCCAGTTATAAAAGTCCATCAACCAGGCGGATGAATATTGGTCAATCAGGATCCCGGAGAGGACAAGCACTGCGGGCAGAGGGGCATTGAATGCCCAGCCCGGCCTGTAGTGCAACAGCGTGCCCAGGGTGCCGCCCAAAAAAGTGTAGCCTATCCAGGGTACAGGTGTGAAAACAGACCCATGATCCCGGACCAGGTAGTTTTGGAGGACAACCGGAAAGGAGGCGTATTGTCCGTCCCGCACTTCAAAGTAGAAGAAAAAAGCCAGTCCGCCGGCGGCCACCAGCAGTAGGGCGTAAGGTAATCGGCTCCAACGGCTTATTGCGTACAGTGCCACAAGACCAATTAAGGCCAGCCCGATACAATGCAACACATCCACCCGGAACAGATTAGGCGAAATATAGCCACTCAGTAGTTGGGGAAAGCATAGCCGGAGTGCATAGCCAATAACAATGAGCTGCAATCCGCGGCGCAGCCCTTTGTGAACGCGCTTGTTGGCAGACAGCGGGCGCCCGTCCCGGAGCAGCAAAAAAGTGAAAATTAATCCGCTGGCAAAAAAGAATAGTGGAGCGGTCATGCCCCGCAGGTACTTCCAGGTAGAAAACAACAGGTTATCAGGGTCGCGGAAGGCATCTGCCAGCAGCGCATCCGTGAAATGCCCCTGCAGCATCATTAGGATGGCATAGGCCCGCAGCAGGTCGATAAAGGTCAGGCGGCGTTGGAGGCTTTCGATGGCAGTAGTTGTTAAAAAGTGTTAAAATACCATAACGATACCAGCCCCCAAAAACGTTTCCTGCCGCCTGAACTTTTTTTGATCCGGCTTAAAAGGTTCTCCGAAATCTAAATAGCCCCCGGCAGCCCTACTTCCACCCATCGGCCGGCGGACCGGGCTTCAATATCCGCTTTGTACATGGCCGCACACCGGGTAGCAGGCAGATAAAACCGCCCCTGATAGGCTGCATTAAGCTGTACCCGGAAAGTCTTGGTTTTTTTCCAGCCCAGGTCAAAAAAGCTGTGTACCCGGTCATCCCGGATATCCTGGTATTCCGGCGTATCCGCCTCATCTGAGAAACCCGACATGCGAGTGTTCCTGATTTCCCACCCTGAAGGGAAAATCTGTTCCAGGGCCAGCTCTTCGTAGACCCGGTAGTTCTGGTTGGCCGGATGCGTAAGGGTGACTTCGGCAATGAAATCGGCGCCCTGCGGCAGATTCGCTGGGCTGATCGGCTCGCCGGCCATGTTTTTATAAGCAATATCCATTTGCAGCTTGCTGTTCAGGGCGGTCTCCTCGCCGGTCAGGGGCTGCCCGCTCCGGATCACCCGGGTGAAGAGGAGGCCCTTGCCGGTATTCCTGACCGTAACCTGTTTACTGTCTTCCGATAGTTGGATAAGCATTACCGGATGGTCCGATCCGGCGGACGTTGTCTTGCCATCGGCGGTGTAATCGAAGGCGATGGGCTGATTAGCTTCGGTGCCTTTGGCTTTTACAAATTTACCGATAGCCAGGAGACTGTAGGCGGTTTCCTGGGTGCTGAGCCAGTCCAGGCTGCTGAGTTCGCTGGCGATATCCCGCAGGAGTTCAGCCGCTTCATCTGTTTGTTCCATCAGCACAAGGGTTTCCAGGATCATGGCCTGGTCTCTCAGCCTTGATCCGAAAGTGGAACCCATTTCCTGGTAGGTTCCGATATTACGGTCCGCACTGCGCACCATCTGCCGGGCCATATCCATTTTACCGGTAAGCGCGTAGGCAGCAGCCAGGCGCCACTTCGCAGCGGTATTCAGGTTGTCATTGGAGCGCAGTCGGTTCATGGCGGCAAGGTCAGGCGCCTTGGCTAAAGCCAGGGTGTAGAGCCGGTAGGCCTGGTCCAGTGCCTGATTGCCGGCGTAGTATAGCCCGTACGATGCTGCATCAGCAGACCAGAGGCGTGCGGTCTCCTGCTGATAGCGTATCCACTGGTCGAACATAGTGGGCGGCACAAAGTACCCCTGCGCCTTGGCTTCGAGCAGAAAATGCCCGGCGTAGGTGGTGGACCAGGTGCTGGCGGTGCTGCCGCCGGGCCAGTAGGCCATGCCCCCATTGCCCAGCTGGAATAAGCCCAGCCGGTTGATGGTAGCTTTGATGTTTTTGGTGGTTTGCTGACGTTGGCCCTCCTCCACGTTGAGCAGGTCATTGACATAGAGCTGAGGGAAGCCGCCGGAGAGGGTTTGTTCCAGGCAGCCGTAGGGGTAGCGGATCAGGTAATTGAGCCGTTGCTCCAGATTGATTGGTGGGAGACTACTGACTTCCAGAACCACCTCATTGGTGCCAGGCATGCCCGGGCTTTCAAAATTGTAGGCATGCGTTTGTCCGGGGTCAAGGGATTTTTCATCCACATCTGTTACTACCGGATTAGGGTTTCGGACCTCGATTTCGATTTCCTGGGTGGCTTTTTGGCCGCCGCCTTCAGCTGTGATCGTAAACTTCGCTATCCCAATGCGCTCCGCCACCCGTACCGGGAAATTAACCAGCTGATCGCCCGTCCGCTGGAACTGAATGCGCTGGGAAGGCTCCGGCAGTTCAATCAGGCTGCCGGGCGACTTCACCGTGACTTTGACATCCCGTATACCGTCCTTCATGGCAAATACATTGACCGGAAGTTGCAGGGATTCGCCCGGGCCAAGGACTCTGGGGAGGGTGCCGAGGACCATCAGCGGCTGTCGGACGGGCACAGATTTTTCAGTATGCCCGTAGGCTTGCTGTTCGGCAGCAACGACCATGACCCGCACCGCGCCTACATAGTTGGGCATTTGCAGGGTATGGGATACGGTTTTCCCTTTTTCGAGGTAGAAAGGCCCGAGGTGCATGGTCACGGGTTCAAAGCGGTTGGCCTTCTTCGCTGCCTGAACTTTTGCGGCAGCGTCCCCGCCAATGCTCAACAACCGGTCCAGTTGCCCGCTTTGGGCGCCCAGTACTTCGTCGTAAAGGTCCCAGGTGCGTACGCCCAGCGCTTCCCGCGCGTAGAAGTGCTTCCACGGGTCTGGGGTTTCGAAGCGGGTCAGCCCAAGCAGCCCTTCGTCCACCACCGCCAGGGTATAGGCCATGGGGCGGCCGGACTGTTCGCTAACTTTCACGGTGAAATCCTGTTTCGGGCGGAGCTCTTCGGCGACTTTTATTTCCGGTTTAAGATGGGTGGCCGGGTCTTCCACATTGACCGGAATGACCCCGTAAAGCCGGATGGGCAAGTCGTTTTCCACTTTGCCATGGGGTTGCAGCAGCGTCATGTGGGCGTAGGCGGTAGGGGCCATATCGGGCGTAGCTTCGAAAGAGATGGTATTTTCACCCGGCTTGGCGTCTACCCAGAAAGATCGCAGCACTTCACTGCCGGTTTCCAGGCTGACCAGGATTCTTCCGGCACGGGCTTCGGGCAAACGTAACGTCACTTGCTCTCCAACATCATACCGCTCCTTGTCCGCCGTGAAGGGGAGCATAGCGGCAGCTTCCCGGTTGCCTTCCTGATCGCCGTACCACGGGCTGCCAGCGTAGAAAAAGTCGCCGGAACAGTGCCCGGTCTCGGTATCGCAAACCCTGACCATATAGCGCCCCCAGTCCCTGACCGTTACGGGCCAGGATACCTTCCCATCGGAGCCGGTGGTGAGGGTGGTTTTTTCTTCGGCACCGTAGTGGGTTGCCGTATTGTAGCGGGAGATATTGCCATTGCTGCGGTCCCACCACCAGCGCCAGTCTACGCGGTAGAGCCCTACGCTGATTTTGCGGTTGGCCACCGGTTTGCCTTTGGTGTCCACCACGGTCATGGGGATGTCGGTGCGCTCGTTCCTATTGATGCGCTTGCTGCCGTACTTGTTTTTGGGGATGGACAGTCCGGCATAAGCGCTGTAGGGGTCATAGGGCAGGCTGAAATTGTCGGTGCTGAACCCGCCACCGCGTTCGAATACCCGGGTTTGGAAGTTGGCGGTTAGCCGGCCGGGGAGCTCCTGTTGGTCTCCCAGATCGAAAGCGGGCGAACCCGTGCCTTCCTCATTGAGCTTGCCTTCCCAAACCAAACGCGGCTCCATGCTAAAGGAGCGGGCAGGGTCGTCAAATTCATAATCCGGCCGGCTGGAAAAGGCGGTATTGGTGGATTGCAGCTGCGCTTCTATACGTGCTTCCAGATTGGAGGCCGGCGCTCCGTACAGCCAATTGGCCTGAAGGGTAGGAGAGAAGGGCGCATTGGCTACGCTGAGCTGTTCCGTACCAAAATCGAAATTGATCTTGATCCGGTTGGGCTTGACTGTTTCTATACGGAGATTTTTCGTAAAGGTGGCGCCCCCGGCTTTCACCGTAGCCCTCCAGATACCCGTGAAGGCGTCTGTGGTGGTGGCAAAGTGCAGGGGGTAGACTTTAGACACCCGGTTGGTGACCGTCCGGGTTTCCCGGATTTGACCGCGTGGGTCGCGCAGTTCGAAGGTGACGGGATAGTTTGCCGGAAGTTTTCCCAGCGCATCTTCGAGCACGAAATTAAGGTAAACCGAATCGCCCGGGCGCCATACACCTCTATCGGCATATAGGAAGCCCTTCAGGCCTTTTTGTGCTACAGCGCCTTCTACGTCAAACTTGCTGAGGGATAAAGCATCGCCGTCCTGCAGGCGGAGGTAGCCGCGCTCTGATCCCTGTTTAGCGACCACCACAAAAGGCTCGCGGGGCAGGTCTGCCTGAAAACGCCCGTCCCCGTCGGTAGTGCCGGAGCCGATGAGCTGCTGCTGGAAGTCGTAAAATTCAAGGTTGACACTGCCCAGCGGCTTCGCGGTGCGGAGGTCGGTGGCGTAAACCACACAGTTGCGCGCATCAGCTGATTTGGCCAGCAGGCCGATATTGGAGGCGATGACGTTGCGCTGCACAAAGCGGTCCGAGTTGTAATAGGCAGGCTTGCAGGGGTCATCCCGGTCCGACCAGCTAAAGCCATCGTAATAGCCGGCAAAGCCGTACCAGTTTTCCATGATGCTTTCCAGTTCGGTATCATCAGGGTCAATATTATTGTCCTGACTGCTCAGCTCTTCCGGGCAGGTGTAGGCGGTATGCTCCGGGCGGAACCCGATACGGATCTGGTAGATGGCCTGTGGATCGGACTGAACGAGCTCGTCCAGGCTGATGGCATAGCGGGACCAGGTATTGAGGTTGGCTTCTGCGTTGAGGGCCTGCAGCGGGACATCCACCTGTTTGACCAGACGACCTACCTGACGGAGATTGTAGCCCCCGTCAATGGTGTTGTCCTGTAAAAACTGTAAGATGTTGTTGTGGTAAATCTTGAAGACTTCCACCACCACTGAATGCAAGTTGATGGCTTCAAACGGGAAAGCCAGGCCTTCCGTATTGGGCAAAATCACGCCATTGCCAGCCAGGCGGACCTGCGGCTTGGCGTCCTGAATATCCACTTCCCAGAGCCCGGCTTTTTTCATGGGCGACCCCATGCTGTTCTTTAGCCCCTTGCTTACGGTGACCTTGCGGGTACCGGTGATACCAGAGGCAGGATAAACCCGCAGCCGGTTACCGTCCGCCAGGAAGCGGAGGGTGCCGCTGTAGTTTTCAATAGTTACCAGCCCGTTGAAGTCCTGTGAGGGATCGAGGGGGTCCGAAAAGAACAATTCCAGGAATAACTCCTGCTCCTGATTGACCTGTACGTTGGTCAGGGTGAAGTCGCCCAGGGCGGGGACAACAAATTCCAGGGTTTGGCTGCCTGACTGATCAAAGCCATCGTAGTCCAGCTCCACGGCAACGGTACTCGGTTGGTCTGTACGGGTAATATTTTCAACGTAGAAGTAGTGCTCGGTCCCACGCCCGCCGTGTTCCCAGCGGATGGGCAGGGATTTGCCATTCTGGGTAGCAGAGATGGCCTGCTCGACGAGTTCACTGCTGCCGAAGTCAGTTGTATGGGCGGTGCCGGAAAGTTCCTGTTTGGAAAGGTCGCGGATGTCCGGTGTGCGCAGCCCGCCGATATTTGCGGAAAGCTGGAGGTCGTAGGTGCGGAAGTCGAATTCGAATACCCGCGCTTCCCTGGGCACATTGGAAAACAACTCGTCCAGCTGTACGGTAGCCAAGTAAGCGGTCCCGGAAGCCAGGTGCTGTTCCGGCTGGAAAACCAGGGTTTGGGCATCTTCCCAAATCGCCTGTCCCTTGGTAGCGGGCTGAAGCTGCAGGAGCCCTTCGGCCGGTTGTCCGATCTGCTCTTCGGCCGCCACTGCACTGGCGAATCGTACCCGCACCGGGCTTGTTCTGGAAACCACACCGGATGTGTAGCTGTAAAGGTAGGCATTGGCGCTCTCCGGCATGGGGGCAGCGCGTTGCTCTTTAGAACCGCAGGAGGATAATACGGCTACAATAGCAAGGGTATGCAGAAAAACGACCAAGGGAAGTAGAAAAGACCTGGACATGGTGGCTGGTTTTTGGGTTTGAAATGAACTCACGTAAGATAGCAGGTTTTGCTTTTCGTTCCAAAGAAAAAATATTCAATCCCTTCAACACCTGCCGGTAAATGGCGTTATTACGGGAAAATCTAAACGACCGGATTCCATGAACGAAATGCTGCCTTTATTTCCGCTGCAACTGGTTGCCTTCCCGGGCGAGTCCCTTAATCTCCACATTTTTGAGCCCCGCTACCGTCAGCTGGCCAAAGCGTGCGAAGAAGAGGGGGCCACATTTGGCATTCCAGCCTATATCAACGGCAAAGTCATGGAGGTCGGTACGGAAATGCGGCTGGTCGCGGTCGAAAAGCGGTATCCCAATGGCGAACTGGACATCAGGACCGAAGGCATCCGCCCCTTCCGGATCGAACAGTTTTTCAGGCAGGCACCGGGGAAGCTGTACGCCGGGGCACAGATAGACTTGCTGGAGTATACGAGCACAGAGGGCGATATTTCCATAAGCATGCAACTGATTGAGCTCATTGGCGAGCTGTTTGCCCTGCTGAGCATCGACAAGCCGGTCCCGGAAGACCCGGCAACGCTGCAAACGTTTGATGTGGCCCACCACGTCGGTTTTTCCATTGAGCAGGAGTATCAGTTTCTCTGCATTCCAAATGAGCTGTCGCGGCAGGAGTACATGCGCGCCCATCTGGAAAAGATGCTGCCGGTGGTCCGGGAAATGAATAACCTGCAGGAGCGGGTGCGGATGAACGGGCATTTTAAGAACCTTCAGCCGCCCAAATTCTAATCGATGGACTGGGTATATAAAATCCACCTCTTATTCACGCTCTACATGCTGGGGCTAATCTGGTTTGTACAGGTCGTGCATTATCCGTTGATGGGCAAAGTAGGCGCCTCCAGCTTTATCGATTACGAACGGGCGCACACCCGCTTCACTTCCTGGGTTACTGCGCCGCCTATGCTGATTGAGCTGGGGAGTGGGCTGTGGCTGCTGTTTCAGCATACCGATAGCTGGCTTTGGTGGGTAAATGCAGCAGGGCTGTTAGGGCTCTGGGGCTCCACCTTTTTCATTCAGGTACCATTGCACAATGCGCTAAGCCAGGCCTTTGATCCGAAAAACCACGCCCGCCTGGTCCGCACCAACTGGATACGCACCATTATCTGGAGTTTGAGGGCGCTGTTGCTGTTGAGTTGGGTTTGAAATTTTGAAGTTGTTAGATCGTTTCTCACTGCATTGCCAACTTCCGCTTCATTAGACTTGATGCGTCGGGTCAGTGTAGTGGGGAAAATGAGCTATTTTCAATCACGTGCAGGCTTTTTCACTCACCTAGCCTGAGCTGGATGACTGAAAAAAAGTCTATTATCAAAAGCAGCCTTTCCCACTCGCGCCCACCCTGTTCCAAAGTACTATTCCTTCTTTGTCCACGCCAACTACCCGCAGGACCTGGTAGACGCTATGGGGATCAATCGCGCGAGCCTGTACGACACCTTTGGGGGCAAAAAGGACTGTTTAGGACTTTAGGCAACCGGCTGGCGTGCATTCCCAGATGGCTAAGTTGATTTAGTTATCGTGAAACCTCTTCACGGTCGGGGGGATAACTTTTCTGGCTCTATGCGGATTTGTGTGGAGACTGTGCGGTCAGCTGTATTCGAATTCCTGCTATTGTTGTCCAGCAGCTCCCAATACAGCGGTATGGTTAAGTGTTTGCAGCGCACTGCTATCATTAGGATGTTGATCTGGCATTTTCCAATACCTCTTTCTGCCTTATCAACGCACAAAGTCAACTTCCCTCTCTAGGGAACGAACATCGCCAGCACAAACAGTACGATGAATTTTTTACATGCCAAAAGCTTCACCATTAGCACCATATCTAGAATTGCCGTAACTTTTGCGCAGCAATATTGCTTCATGAGGAGGTCGTCGTTTTGAGTGTGGTAATCCAAATGTGACACCTCCTTGTGATTTTTTACCCCACTATCTTTTTAGTAGTAGAGTAGGTTTTACATAGATTTCAAAGGAATATTGTCGGGAGAAAAGCTGTTATTTCGACAAGCTTCACCTCAGCTGAGACAAGAAATACCTATAAAACCTTTGCATGGCTTATTTGGGGTGTTTTATGGCTGTTTTGTGGTGCATCAATCACTCGCTACTGATGTTCTTTAACGTCACTATGCGTAATGCAATTTCAGTGCTCTGATCTATAATGATCAAACTCCTGCGACTCAGCTCAACGGGAATTTATTACACCATGCTTAGAGTTTATTCAACCTAAATCTTTTACACGCGTACGCGCCGAGCTGCTCTCAAAGCCAGTTTTAATAAACTATCTTGTATACATAAATTTTATACAAATGCCTTGATATATGCACAAACAGTCCGAGTTACTTATCAGCTCTATTACTCCATGCCTAGGCAAAATCACCTTGTACGGATTCTTGCTGGTATTTCTTTTGCCACTCACTGCTCAGGACCTGTCAATGGTTTCTTCAGTACTGCCTTCATGGGAGAATCAGAATAATGGCTTCTTCAGTAACAAAATATCTGCGGTAGAAAGAGACCTATATGGCCGGTTATGGGTCGGCACATATGGCAAAGGTCTTATTGTCAAAACAGCTACAGAAACGTTTCATTATCAAAATGATCCTTTTGATGCCCATTCATTAGCATCCAATACAATTAACGATATCTTAGTATTGCCAGAACAGCAGACGGTCGTATTAGCTACCAATTTGGGAATAAGCCTGTTTGACCCTCGTCGAGATCACTTTATGAATTATCGGCCAGGTGGACTTGTTATTGATGGCCAGGAAGTGGATGCACGCAATACATATGGCCTACTTTATGACCCAAAAAGCCGGTTAGTATGGGGAAGTTCTTACTCGGTTGTTTTTTCATTTGATCCTGCGACTGGAACGATTTGTGAATATCCTGCCAATTGGGAAGTTAGTACTGAAGACTACAGGGAGGGGGCTATAAATATTTATGATATTGGACAAGATCAGGAGTCTATCTACTTTTGTGACCTAGAGCATGTTTGGTCCTTGGATAAGACGACCAAGGAAATTGTCCGTATTCCAACCCCCGGCAGTGACCCAAAGGGAACGCTGGCTTATATTAAAGGGCTGTACGTCAACACGGATAAAAAGCTGGGATATCTACTTCGTAAAGAAACAATCTGGGTTGTCCGTCTACCCTCAGGTACTGTTTTAAACAAAGTAGATGTTCCTAAGTGGATAGCTCCGCGCAGCCTTGTTGATGTAGATGAAAAAAGGCTACTTATTTCAGGGCGTTCCGGAGCTGTTGTTTTTTCAAAAACCAGTCATCAGTTAGGAAAGCCATTCCAGATTACTGTTCGCGGGCAGAAAGCTCAGATTCAGGATTGCGCAGTTGATACTGTATATGGAATCACATTAGGTACGCGTAATCACGGCCTCTTCATTGTGGCAGCCTATCAGGAGCATACCCGTACACTAGATATTGGGAGCGGCGCTCTTGAAAAAAGGCTGACCGGAGCTTTAGCGCCTGCTTTTTCAGAGGAAAACCGTTTTTGGCTGGCACAGGGTAAGGATATACAATACCTTGAAGTTGATTCCAGTGGGGCAAAGCCAGTATTCAGTATCCGTTTGCCCAACCAGCTGGAAGGAAAAGTAAATGCGATACTGGATGTTGGGTCTTATTTGGTAGTGGGGTCAACGGAAGGTCTTTTTGAGTACCAAAAGCCGAGCCAGTCCTTTCGTAAAGTTCCAATAGCGCTTGACTACGGTCATAGCCATATCCAAGTCGAGGGTAGCAGGAACTATAATGTATACTCCTTAGCAAGATGGGGGGATAAGATATTTGTGGGGGCTCCACGCGTTTTCCAACTTACGGCTGAGCCTGGGCAATTAAGTTCTCCTACAGCGCTACCCGAAAGTTTTTCTGCAAATCCTAAAGGTAAGCTTGAGGTGGTAGAAGAAGAACAGTTACTTTGGAAAGTAAATTATGGAGCGCCTGCTGCATTAGATCTACAGAACGGGGAGGTGTATGAACTTGATACTATTTTCCCATTCAATGCTCTGGAAAAAAGTTACCCCTTTTATTTTGACGGAGTGGACCTTGCCTGGGACAGTAAGCGACAATGGCTTTGGGCCGTAGGCAGGGGCCATGGTCTATTTGCCTTCCAGGTCGACCGCAATAAGAAACGGATAAACATGGTTTGGTCTTTACGAGATCTGCAGGGCACTAATTTATTCGATGCCATAGCCGTAGACACAGACGGGCGTATCTGGGTAGGCTCGGATGAAGGACTGATTCTATACAACCCGGAATCTGATGACAGTGGCATCCTGGGTTACCGGGAGAGCGAAGTATTTCCTTTATTCAGAGAAGAGGGACTTACTAAAACAGATAATGGGCAAATGATTGCTCAAACACTGAATGGAAGTTTTTCCTTTTGGCCGGATACATTGGCTAAAGTATTATTCACTAAAAAACAGGCTGTTAACTTGGATTATTACGAAGTGGCCTCAAAGTCTGGAGGTATCCTCAAGCTTAGTCGTTTCTCGTCTGGTTCAATGAGTTACCTCGAATTGCCTGGTTCGGCTTCAAGAATAAAAATGAATTTTTCCTATCCGGAAGGGGTGCCAGTCTGCTTTGGGAGAGCTTTATATTATCGCCTTGACGGGGCTCAAAATAACCTTGTTAAGTGGGATGTGGAAGATCCAATCGTATTATCTAATTTACCGCCCGGAGCATACCGCTTTCAGATTTTTAGCCAGGATCAATCTTCTGTATTATTTGAAATGGTCCTGGATAAACATCCTGCCTGGTATCAGCGTAAGCTTACGTATCTGTTAGCTGTCGTACTCTTAGGTATAATCATTTTTGGGATAATCCGTCTACGCGTTGCCGCCCTAAAGCGCAAAAACAGGGAATTGCAGTCGATAGTAGCTGATCGTACTGAAAAGCTGCGTTTGGAAAAGGACCAGGCTGCCAGGCAGGCGAATGAATTAAAACGCCTGAATGAGCAGCAGGAGCAGCTTTTTGTTAATGTCATTCATGAATTCAGGACACCACTCTCTATGATTTCAGCGCCTTTACATTCTATCCGGTCTTATATTAAAGATAAAGATCAGTCCCGGAAGTTACAGCAGTTGTTGGATATTGCAGAACGGGGTGTACAAGACCTAGACCTCCTGCTACAGAGCCTTCGGCACTTACTCAAAAAAGCAGAAGTGCCGGAACTGATGCTTAGTCCTTTCGAGCCAGTTTCATTTTTTGAGGAGAAAGCAGCCGCTTTTGGTGTTTTGGCCGCCAAACAGGGGATCAACTTTGAAGAAAAGCTCACTTTCATAAATCAGGGGTACTTTGAGACAGATGTGCAAAAGATCAGTATTATCCTCAATAACCTCTTAAGTAATGCCCTGAAGCATACTCCCCCCGATGGTGCGGTAACACTTTCTGTCAACCTTTCGGCTTCTGATGACCTAACCATTCTGGTAACAGATAAAGGCCCTGGAGTGCCGGATGCGATAAAGGCGAAAATATTTGAGCGGTTCTTTCAAGCCGGGCAAGTCTCTAAATCTGGAGGTCTTGGAATAGGGCTTTCCATTGCTAAGACGTACACCGAATTACTAAAGGGTAAAATATCCGTCTACTCAGCTCAGGAAGGTGGTGCGCAGTTCGAAGTCATCCTGCCATTGAAACGCTGCAGAAGCACCGAAAAAGCCGCTATCGAAGAAAATGACAGAGCCCCAAGGGCGCTACCTAATGGATATAGGCTCACAAAGCAGGGCCCTGACGCTCCTACCGGGCCAAAACGCAAAACGATTGCTATAGTAGAAGATCATCAGGGGATGCAGGAATTGTTCTCTGCATATCTTTCTGAAAGATACGCAGTACAACGTTATGCAAATGGACAATTATTCATTAATGCCTTTGATAAGCATGCCACACCTATCCCTGATTTGGTTATTACCGACCTTATGATGCCCGGGGCATCTGGTTTTGATGTTATTAAGTGGATGAACGCCAATCCATCTTTTACAGATTTACCAGTGATGGTTATTTCTGCGGTTGATCACTATACTACCCGCCAGTCTATCATCGACCTGGGCGTTTATGACTTCCTGCCTAAACCATTTTTCCCGGAGGAGCTGATTGTGAAGGTACAACGGTTATTCCGCTTAGGGGATACGAGGTCCAGAGCGAGGAAGCACCTTCGCAATGAGGATAAGATCAGGCACAATAAATACCCGGAAGGGCTAAGAAAAGAAGTGGAACGTATTATTCAGCCCAACTTGAGCGAAGACGAATTCTCCGTTGAGGATATAGCCCGGCAGGTATATCTGAGTAAACGCCACCTCAACCGGCTGCTCAAAGCCGAATGCGGCATGTCTGTAAAAGAGGTGTTAATAGAGATGCGGCTACAGGAAGCCTATCGTCTCCTGCAAAGTGAACCTGGAATAGTCATTAAAGATGTCTCTTTCAGGGTCGGTTATAACAAGCCTTCCTATTTTTCCAAAATATTCCGGCAGCGGTTCGGTATCTCACCACGTGAGGTAATGGGCAATAAAAGTACCCGGTAAATGACAATGCTTCAAACAGGACATCGTGTCTTATTATTGGCGGTGGCGTAAAAACAGTTGCAATCGTCTGTTTTGTGGCTTCCTATACGAAGATTAATCAGGTTATTCGTCATATCTAAATGACAAATAATCTATCTCATGAAAACTATCGACCTAAAGAAGACGTCCGGCTATGCTGGCATCCTTACTTATACCTATTTAAAGGGCAGTTTATTTTCTTTGGCCTTTACCGGTGTATTAGTGCTCCTTCTGCTGCAAAAGGCAGCACCGGAAAAGCCACCTCAGCCACAAACAAATCCGGAGTCAACAGAATTATCCTTCCCAATTACGGAGGGTTGCGACGGGGCAATAGACCTTGATGGTTGGAATGATCGGATAGCGATATCTGATAACGCTACTCTGACAATGGGAGATGAAATTACCATCGAAGCCTGGGTGTATTTTCAAGGGAGTAGCAATATCGGGAACCTGGTCATGAAAGGTAACTATGGCTATGGTATCGCCATCACGGGCAGCGGATATATAGAATGGTGGCGCCAATTTACGCAAACTTTAGGACCCAATTCAGCAAACCCTATCCCGCTGAATAAATGGACGCACATAGCTGTAGCTGTAGGGGAAGGAAAAACTCGTTTTTATATCAATGGAGAATTGGATAACGAGGTAGATGAGGCCATTATCAGAAACCGGTCAGGAGCATTGTACTTGGGTACACAAGGGAGTGGTTGCCTTTGCAATAATCTTGATGGTCGGATCGATGAGTTCAGGGTTTGGAATACCGTCCGGACTCAGTCAGAGATCGAATGCAATATGAATACGTGCACTCCGGAGGGAGAAGGGCTGATTGTTCATCTTGGATTTGATGACGGACCGGGCAGTACTATCGCCTCCGATGCATCCGGGAATGGAAATCATGGGCAATTGGCTAATATGAATGCGAGTTCAGATTGGGTAGATGGATACAGTGGAGTCACAGCAGTAGCGCCTTGTGCAACAACTTCTCCTGACTGCCAAAATCGGACCCTTTACCTCAATGAAGCAGGTTCAGTGAGCCTTTCTCAAGATAGTGTGAGTTTCTCGCCATCTGAGTTTTCCTGTGAGGATATACCGGACAATACTGTACTTCAGTTTGATGGAAATAATGACTTTGTTAACCTTGGGACCTTAACGCCATCTATCGTAGAAGGGGATTTTACGGTAGAATCTTATTTCCGCATGCAGGACAGTGCCACACGGGGGCTGATCAATGCATTCAATAGTAACACAGGCGGATGGGCAATAATGCAGGACGGAACTGAGCTGAAATTTATTTGGGGTACCAACTCAAACCCTATGTTTTTTGATGAGGCGCGCACCGATGCGCTTGCATTGAATAGATGGTATCACGTAGCAGGTGTCAAGCAGGGTAATACGATTAAAATTTACATTGATGGTGTTCTTGTTCAGAGTGCAGAAACTTATTACAGTGTACCTAATTTACCCGTTTATCTGGGCAGGCGATATATTAACCTTAATAACGGTTGGTTTCACAAGGGTGCGGTGGACGAGCTTCGCATCTGGAACACTGCGCGGTCTCAGTCTGAGATTCAGGAACAAATGACGACTGCGCTACAGGGCGATGAGCCCAATCTTGTAGCCTACTATGATTTTGAAGATGGGAGCGGAAGCACAGTGCTAACCGATAAAACCAGTAATGCCAACGAAGGTAGCCTGATGGGAATGGATGCCGAGGAAGCCTGGGAAAAGGGAGGTCCGGAGGCGCTGAATACCGTCACCGTCACCGTTACCTCAGAAGGTAGTGACTGCCAAATACAAGTAACCATAGTGGATACCATAGCTCCTGTAATAGTATGCAAAGACACCACGTTAAGCGTCCCTCTGAATGGCGAGGGTTATATACCTAATCCCTTATTACTGCTCGATACCTTGCAAACCATGGATAACTGTGGAATATCAGACGTGCAAATAGAAGGCGGCGGGGCCATCACTTGCGAGGCCGCAAATATGGAGTTTCTCTATACCATTACGGCTGAGGATGAGTCAGGGAATACATCCACCTGTGAGAGTACGGTACAGGTCCTGGAATATGGATTACCACCTAAGCACTGGAAAGCTGAGGACATAGGAGACACTTATCAGGCAGGAGCCTACTGGTATTATCCCTGTGAGCATTTTGCGAGAGTGATATCTACTACCGATGGGGTGTACGATACAGGAGAGGAAGATGCCTTATCCTATTTAAGCAGGACGGTTTGTGGTCCAATTGTTGGGGTTCAGGCAAGGATTGACAGTATTTCCGGAGAGGGGTACGGAGGGCTGATGCTTCGCCAAACTACCGAACCGGGAAGCCCTCAGGTATCTATTTTGACATCAGGCAGCGGTCTGCTGCGCATGGAATACCGGAAATTGCCCGGGGCATCAAAAGAAATAGCCAATCTATGGGCACCGTTCTCCAAATACTTCAGGCTGGTTAAACATCCTGACCGGGTTGAGGTGATGGCCAGTCAAAATGGTATGAACTTCCAGATTATAGGGCTGATCGATATCCAAATGGGAGACTGTATAAACGCGGGTGCCGCTACCATTGCTCTTGCAGATGGGCAGGAGGTTATCACCACACTTTCAAAATTCAGGGTGAAAACCTTTGCTCCTGGTTCTCTTGCAGGACCAGTCCCTGCGGCGGGGCATGTTTCCGAAGCTGCACCGCTCTCCTTGGATGTTTTCCCGAACCCCGGGGGCAGCGAGCGGGTAGTCAGGTTGTCACGCCCACTGCGGCAGGCTGCTCAGCTGGTGATTTTAAATGAGTTGGGTCAATGCGTAAAGGATGTCCCCGTCCCAGCCGAACAGCAACACCTGGGCATCAGCTTGCGAGGGCTGTCCAGAGGAGTATTCATTATCCACCTGATGGCTGATGGCGGGCATTTAGCCACACCGCTGAGAATCGTAAACATAGATTGATGCATATCAGACTACAAGACAAAATAGTTTTGTTGGATAGAAGGGATTGATTTTGCGGGCTTGCGTTCCCGCTTTTAGTCGGAGGCTAGGGGGCGAGCGGAGGCATGGAAATCAATCCCCCTTCAGAAGTGTCCAGTAGTTTAGAGGCATATTAGAGATGCTAACATAGCATCTCTATTAGATCGCCCGGCCAGGCAGTATTTGACGGGCATACAGCGAATCCGTAATCATATAATTTCAGTCTGCATAGTCATTGATTAATAGTGCTATGGGACTTAAAAAGAGTAAACCCTCATGAAAGCAAAGTCCTTGTTCTTTTCTCCTTTCCTGTCTCTGCTAATGATTGGTTGGTCTCTGGTGGTTCTGGAGTCGGCAGACAGGATTACTTTAAGATATGCTGGTGCTACATTGTCCTCCCAAGATAGCCTTTTACCCACCTGCTCTGATGGCATCCAAAACGGCGATGAAACCGGCGTAGATTGCGGTGGCAGCAACTGCCCGCCCTGTGCTGCAACCGGCTTTACAGACTATTGTAAGCTCGGGCTGGATATAGACGGCGAGTCGGCTGGCGATCAGTCCGGCCGTTCCGTGGCCCTGAGTTCAGATGGTAGCGTGTTAGCCATCGGCGCGCTTTATAATGTTGGCAATGGGATTTTTTCCGGCCATGTGCGTGTATATGAATGGGATGGGGCAGCGTGGTCCCAGCGAGGAGGGGATATAGAAGGGGAGGCGTTTGGCGACCAATCCGGCCGTTCCGTGTCCCTGAGTTCAGATGGCAGTGTGTTGGCCATCGGCGCGCCTCTTAATGGTGATTCCGGTCACGTGCGTGTATATGAATGGGATGGGACAGCGTGGTTCCAGCGAGGGGTCGATATAGATGGGGAGGCGGCTGGAGACCAATCTGGGCTTTCCGTGTCCCTGAGTTCAGATGGCAGTGTGTTGGCCATCGGCGCGGATAGAAATGATGGCAATGGCGTAAGTTCTGGTCATGTGCGTGTGTATGAATGGGATGGGACAGCGTGGTCTCAGAAAGGGGACGATATAGATGGGGAGGCGGCTTATGACCGATCTGGTCGTTCCGTGTCTCTGAGTTCAAATGGCAGTGTGTTGGCCATCGGCACGCCTTCAAATGATGGCAATGGTGATCAATCCGGCCATGTGCGCGTGTATGAATGGGATGGGGCAGCGTGGTCCCAGCGTGGAGGAGATATAGAAGGGGAGTCGGCTGGAGACCAATCTGGCAGTTCCGTATCCCTGAGTTCAGGTGGCAGTGTGTTGGCCATCGGCGCGCCTTATAATGGTGGTAATGGCACTTTTTCCGGTCATGTGCGCGTGTATGAATGGGATGGGACAGTGTGGTCCCAGCGAGGGGTTGATTTAAACGGGGAGGCGTCTGATGACCGTTTCGGTAGTTCAGTCTTCCTGAGTTCAGATGGCAGTGTGTTGGCTATTGGCGGCATGCCTTATAATGATGGCAATGGTGATTCTGGTCAGGTACGTGTGTACGAATGGGAGGGCACAGAATGGTTAAAGCGAGGCGTAGATATAG
>PR_CR_10_Liq_3_inCRDRAFT_1000018_pt1 | contig 49838 bp, 38 predicted proteins | sample PRCRCaboRojoPR_2_FD_10240 | JGI IMG/M metagenome (IMG submission 10240)
TTGTGCAGACCAAGCGGAATAATGGCGGCAGTGATATCGAGCTGGCGGGGTTCCCCTATCACTCTATGGATCTTTACCTGCCACGCCTTGTCCGGGCAGGCTACCGGGTGGCCATTTGTGAACAACTGGAGAAGCCCAGCCCGCAGAAGAAAATCGTCCGCCGGGGTGTTACTGAAATCGTTACGCCGGGCGTCGCGGTGGATGATAAGCTGCTGGATCATAAGTCCAATAACTTCCTCGCCTCCCTGTACTTTGGTAAAAAAGATCAGGTTGGTGTCTCTTTTCTGGATGTATCCACCGGGGAGTTCCTGGTCTGTGAAGGCAGCCTCACTTATGCCGATAAGCTCATCCAAAGCTTCAAACCCTCTGAGGTCCTTTTCCCAAAGGATCGCCAAAAAGCCTTCCTGAAGCAGTTTGGGGACAAGCTTTACACTTTTATGCTCGATGAGTGGGTCTACACTTACGACTATGCCCGGGAAAAGCTGCTTGAGCACTTTGAGGTCCAAAACCTTAAGGGCTTTGGGGTAGAGGAGATGGAGCTGGGGCAGATTGCCGCCGGTGCCACCCTGCACTACCTGGCTACTACAGAGAACAAAAACCTGCAGCACATTAATGCCATCAGCCGCCTGCAGCCCGACCGCTACGTTTGGCTCGACCGCTTCACCATCCGCAACCTGGAGCTGGTCTACAGCAATCACGAGACCGGAGTGGCGCTGATTGATGTGCTGGATCAGACCGTGTCTCCAATGGGGGCCCGCTTGCTGAAAAAATGGGTGGTCTTGCCCCTGACTATTCCTTCTGCGATCGATAACCGCCTGAATATCGTTGACCATTTTTATACGGATACTGAGCTGGAAGGAACCCTCACCCAGTACATTCAGCAAATTGGTGACCTGGAGCGCCTGATTTCTAAAGTTCCGCTCGGAAAGATCAACCCACGGGAAATTAAGCAGGTGCAAAAAGCGCTTGAGCTTATTAAGCCTGTCAAGGATATCCTGCAGAACAGTGATTTGGAGCAGCTGGCAAAAATAGGGGAGGGTCTAAACCCCTGTGCTTTGCTGCGGGATGAGATCGAGAAGCAACTTATTGATGACCCTCCGGTCAATTTGTCCAAAGGCGGAGTCATGGCGGATGGCTTCAATGAGGAGTTGGATGAGCTGCGCAATATCGTCAACAACAGTAAAGATCTGCTACTGGGCATTCAGCAGCGGGAAGTGGAGAATACCGGGATATCAAGCCTGAAAATTGGCTTCAATAACGTCTTCGGTTATTATCTGGAAGTCACCAACAAGCACAAGAAAAAAGTTCCTGAGGAGTGGGTGCGCAAGCAAACCCTGACTAATTCCGAGCGCTACATCACCGATGAGCTCAAACAACTGGAGTCTAAAATCCTTGGCGCTGAAGAAAAAATCCTGGTGCTGGAGGAAAAACTCTTTTCTGAGCTGGTCTTCACCCTCGCCGACTACATTCAGCCTATACAGCACAACGCTGCCCTGATCGCCCGCATCGACTGCCTGCTCGGATTTGCTAAAGTAGCACGTAAACACAACTACTGCCGCCCGGAAATCAATGAGGGCACAGTGATCGATATCAAACAGGGGCGGCACCCGGTTATCGAGCAGCAGTTGTCGATCGATGAGCCCTACGTGCCTAATGATGTCTACCTCGATACGGAAACCCAACAAGTCATGATGATTACCGGGCCGAATATGGCGGGTAAGTCCGCTCTGCTGAGGCAAACGGCGCTGATCGGGCTCATGGCGCAGATGGGCAGTTTTGTCCCTGCTGAACAGGCTTCAATTGGTCTTATTGATAAGGTCTTTACCCGGGTCGGCGCCTCAGATAATATCTCTTCCGGAGAGTCGACCTTTATGGTGGAAATGAATGAAACGGCTTCCATTATGAACAATATCTCAGACCGTAGCCTCATCCTGCTGGACGAGATTGGGCGGGGCACAAGCACCTATGATGGAATTTCCATTGCCTGGTCCATTGCTGAATTTCTACATAACAATGGCACCGCCCGGCCCAAAACACTCTTTGCCACCCACTATCACGAGCTGAATGAACTGGCCAATAAATTCGAGCGGATTAAAAACTTCAATATCGCTACCCGTGAAGTCGGTCAGAAAGTCATTTTCCTGCGCAAACTCGTACCAGGGGGCAGTCAGCACAGTTTCGGTATACATGTGGCTAAAATGGCGGGTATGCCCCGGACCATCGTGGAGCGGGCTGCACATATCCTTACTCAGCTGGAGCAAAAATCCATCAATAACGAAGACAATGGCAACGGCGCAATAAAGGCAGCCAAACCAGACACCGGAAAGATTTCAACAGAGACCCTGCAACTCAGCATTTTCGAAACGGTAGACCCAACAGCGGGTAAGATTAAGGAAGCACTGACCGACCTGAATATCAACAATATGACACCGATTGAATGCATGATGAAACTGAATGAGCTGAAAGGGCTGTTGGAAGAATAAAAAAGCCCCGGCGCAACTGCCGGGGCTCTTGTCAAACGTTTTTGGGACTCATTTGGCTATAAAAGTTGTGTTTATTTGTTCGATGTTTGCCTTTAAGACGAGGGCTCTTCGAAAAGTCACAATTTTGATTGAAGTTCTTTACCTTCGGCACTAAAAGAACCTGCCATGGCAAAGATTGCACTACTCGGTTATGGAAAGATGGGAAAAGCCATCGAGCAACTGGCGCTTAGTGCTGGTGATGAAATTGTCATGCGGCTAAATGCTGAGAATGAAGCAGTACTGACCGCTCCTAATTTGAAACAAGCCGATGTCGCTATTGATTTTAGCCATCCGGATATCGGCTTTAGGCATGTCAAAGCTTGTCTGCAAGCTGGCGTTCCGGTCGTAAGCGGTACTACCGGTTGGCTGGATCGCTTTGAAGAAGCAACCCGGCTTTGCCATGAAACAGAGGGCGCTTTTTTCTACGCTTCCAACTTCAGTATAGGGGTCAACCTCTTCTTTGCCCTCAACCAAAAGCTGGCAGAGCTGATGAATGACTGGCCGGTTTACCAGCCTTCCATGACCGAAATACACCACACCCAAAAACTGGATGCCCCTAGCGGCACAGCCATTGCCCTTGCGGAGGGTATGATTGAAAGGCTTGAGCATATAGAAGGCTGGCAGGAGGGTTCAAAAGCGGAAGCCGGGCACATCCCCATCGAAGCCATACGGGAAGGGGATGTGAAAGGTACGCATGAAATTCGCTATACCTCGGCTGTGGATACCCTCACTATCCGTCACGAAGCACACAGCCGGGAAGGCTTCGCCAGAGGCGCTCTGCAGGCAGCCCATTGGCTGATCGGTAAGAAGGGGGTGTTTGGAATGCGGGATATGCTGGGGCTGTAAACATATAGACAAAGAGACAGGCTTATGAAAAAAATAATCGCCAGAATTGCTATCGCTTTCACCCTGCTTCTAGTGCTCTACGTAGGCGGTGTGCTACTCTATGGTACATTAAATGATTGGGTGCCGGAAGCAAAAACACCACTGGAAAATTCGGGAGCAGCCTCTATTCCGGTTATTGAAGATAGCTTACTGACTTTCGTAACCTGGAACCTGGGCTTCGGTGGGCTGGGCGAGGAATCGGAGTTTTTTTTCGACCATGGTAACATGTACTTGTCCAAAGGGCGGATGGTACGCGCCCCTGAGGAGGCCGTGCAAAAGAACAACAAAGGCGTTGAGCAATTTGTAAGTTCCACCGCCTCAGACTTTTTCCTCTTCCAGGAAGTCGATTACCATTCCAAGCGCAGCTATTTTGCCAATCAGCATGAACTGATTAGGGGGCAGAAAACGGATTACAGTGCTTTTTTCGCGACCAATTACCGCTCGCCTCTTGTCCCTATCCCCGTTTTTGAGCCCTGGCACCTTTACGGAGAAGTAGAGAGTGGCCTGGGTACCTACAGCAAATACCAGCCTTACGAGTCGGTCCGCCTGCAACTGCCGGGCGCCTTCCCCTGGCCGGTCCGCTTGTTTCAATTAGACCGCTGTGTGGCTTTGCACCGCTTCCGCGTAAAGGGGGACAAAGAGCTTGTGGTCATGAACGTTCATAACTCCGCCTACGATGCTGATGGGTCGCTGAAACAACAGCAAATGGCATTTTTGAAGGAATTATTCCTCAAAGAATATCAGGCGGGGCACTATGTTGTGGTGGGGGGGGACTGGAATCAGGTGCCGGCATTCTTCCGCTTTGACGGCTATATGCCCGGGCGTACACAGGGGTATACTCAAATCAATATTGACCCGGAATACCTGCCTTCGGACTGGCAATGGGCTTATGACCCAAGGGTACCCACTAACCGGAAGACTAAAACCCCTTACCGGCCGGGTGAGACTTTCATCACGCTGATCGATTTCTTCCTGGTCAGCCCTAATGTTCAAATCAGGCAGGTGAAAGGTATCGATCAGAAATTCCGCTATTCTGATCATCAGCCCGTCTACCTGGAGGTTGAGTTGAAATAATTTTCCGAAAACAAAAATCATAATAGCATGTACAGATTCTTACTGATGTTTGCTTTAGCAGTATTTTTTACTGCTTGTGAGCAGCCCGCTAAAAGCCCGCAACAGTCTGCTCCACCAACCGGCAATGACGCCAATAAGGCTGTGACAGAAGGATACGAGGTCACTTACATTGAGAACTCGCCGGCGCAGCGCCTAGTGAAGCGCAATGCAGAAGGTACCATCATCGAAGAAGGGATGCTTTACGATGGCAAAAAGATTGGCGCCTGGATTGAATACGGACCGGAGGGTAAATTCCCGGCAAAGCTCACCACCTATGCAGATGGGAATTACAATGGAACTTATCTGGAGTTCAATACCCGGGGGCATATCACCCTGAGGGCTACTTATAAGAACAACAAGCTGGATGGCCCCTGGGCTGCCTATAGTTTTGGCAGGGTTGAAAAGCAGGCCAATTATAAAAATGGAGAACTCGACGGGACCTACCTCGAATATAATAGAAAAACCGGAGACCTGCAAAAAGAAGTCAATTATAAGGATGGCAAACAGCACGGCGCCTATCGTTTTTATGACGAAGGAGGCAATGTCATGTTAGAGTACGAATACCGGGATGGAGAGAAGGTCGAAGGAGGCGTAGTGGAGTAACCAAAAATATAAAAGCCGAAGCCCCTGGGGCTTCGGCTAATGAAATGATGATAATTCTCCAATGCCTTAAAAAAGACGTAGAGACCTCAATTGTAGTGATTTACCTGAGAATCTCCAATTTTTTCTGCTGTCCTTTTTAGGATATTTCTAATATTTTCTTCCTCAAGGTCATGCATAATAGTGGTCCTTTCCTTGGAATAACCATTGTGGCCGTTGAGCAGTGCTTCCATCGGCTCCTTCCTGGTATTATTCACCCAGAAAGCAAAGCCGATCATTTCTCTGATACCGCTCATAATTTAAACTTTAAATGATGAAGCTTGCACTTGAGCAAGCTTTTTGCAATCTTGCTACACTCAAGGTGCTCTTTATTAAGCGGTAAGGCAAGTTTATGCGCCGGGGAAGAGTCCGTATTCGCGAATATGGAACAAAGCACTCATTTTCAGTGCTACTGCTTTAGGTATTTGCGGGGCGTCATCCCAGTCACCTCCTTGAATACTTTATAAAAGGTAGACTTATTCTTGAAGCCACATTGCCGCGCAATCCCAAATAGTGTAAGGTTATAGAACTTAGGGTCTTTTATCTTCTCTTTGACCTCCGTTACCCGATAGAAGTTGATAAACTGCTGGAAGTTGCACTTCGCATTATGGTTGACCACCTGAGAAAGGTATTTGGTATTCGTGCTCAGCCGGTCAGCAACACTGCGTAAGGAAAGGTGAGGGTCTAAAAACAAGGACTCTTCCTCAATGACCTGTTTCATACGCAAGTAAAGCCGAAGTTCCTCCATACCTTTAAGGCTGCTGGAGCTGTACTTCTCCTCCAGGTTCAAAAGCGGAATAGGCAATTCTGTTTCCACGGCATTACCGTCAACTTCAAAAGCTATGAAATTGGTCAGGTTTTGAGACTCATCATACACTGGGTGGATGACCAGGCGGCAGAGGTATTCCTCTCCATTCTTGCGGTAATTTGTAATTTCTCCCCGGAATGGCAGCCCATTGGTCAGCCCCTGCCGGATTTGATTAACGGCTTCGGGTTCTGTTTTCGGGCCCTGCAATATTCGACCGGGGCTTTTGCCTACCACCTCCGGTAAAGAGTAGCCGGTAATGTGCGTAAAATCATCGTTGACCCAGAGAATGCGCTTTTGAGCATTGGTTAATATGACGGCAATATTTGGAATCATGTCGTTTTTTGTCTGTTTTGTTTAACCATTGGTAGTGTTTGCTCTAAAAAGGTTAAACATTTGATAGCCAGATGCTTATATAAACAATATAGGGGGTTGAGCGTCCTTTTCCAAGTTTTTTCAAGCTTATTATTTTGCAGGGTACCGGAATGGCAAGCTAGGTGGATAAGATGACGCCAGGGTGATGAAGAGAGCAGGGAGATGAAAGACTTTACAAAAAAGTTATAGGTTTCGGGAAATTGGCGATAAATTAAGACCCTAACAACAGTAAGCAATACAATGAAAATGCAGGCAAGTGCCCATGAGATGATTCAGTATGCCTGGAGTGAAAGTGGTACACACCTTAATACACATCCTGACTTTGAAGTTACTCTTGATTTCGTCAGCCTCCCGGACAAGCAGGGCGAATCTCTGCTGGAGCAATTGATACAGGGCGATTTTCGAAGTGTCATAGCTACAGGTGTAGACCAGGAGCCGCGACTAAGGCAAGTGTACTTTGAAGGCCGGGCCTGGGAACGGTCACGAGGTGGGGCAGCAGTTGGCATTGGCTATCCTTTTTTTCATGATGAAGAAGCGGAATCAGGCAGGGTGGTTTTTGCTCCGCTGCTGATCTGGGAAGTACACCTGGAACCCGGAAATCAATACAATAGTCCCTGGCGCTTGTCCAGGACGCCCACTCACCGCCTGCGCCCTAATGTGTATCTTATTTCGTATTGGAAAAACAAAACAGGAAAAGACCTTGCTCCGGTTTTTGACCGATTCCTTCACCGGCAGTCCTTTGGATTGAAACACTTACAGCATCTTTGCCAGAATATTGCTGAAGAGTTAGGCGTAACTCCTCCTTCTTTGAAAGGGGCGCCTGTGATGACGGACAGTCACGCTTTTGTCAGTGTGGAGGGCAACGGGACCTTTGTGGAGGCCGCTATTTTGAGCTGTTTTCCGCATCAGCCACCCTGTACGATTGGACTTTCTCAGGCCATTGCTGCTGACAGCGATCCCATATCGGATACTTTTGGACCTTACACGTTGGACCCTTTTCAGGCAACTGTAGCAGAACGATTACAGCAAAAGGGCAGTATATGGGCAGACGGTCACAGTGGGACAGGTAAGTCCACTTTGGGCATTCACCTGTTGGTTAATCAACTGGCGCATGGACAACCCTGCCTTGTCGTTTCTCCCCGGACCGGCACCCTGAAGGAATACGAATCCAATATTGGTCAGCTGGGGCTTGCAAGGCTGGCTTTTCTGCTCCGTGATACTGCGGCTGATAAGATGCTAATGCTTGATATTTTGCGGGCCTCTGCCTCTAACCGCGGGGCACATCAGCCTGGTGATAGCCGGAGGCTCAGGCAAATAATGAATAAGGGGCAACGGCTCCACGCCAAGCTCACAAAGAGCTACCTGGCCTACCGGGCCACTACGGTTTCTGGTCATCCCTGGGCGGAAACAGTAGGGCAGTACCTGGAAAGCGCTCAAACGGAAGGCAAAGAACTTTTGGGCACTCAGCTCAATGCGCAGGACTATACTTTCAATGAAGATTCCTACGATGCACTCTCCGAAGTGGTGGAGCGCTGCTATCAGCTGTTTAAAAAGACCCATACCATCCGGAGCCCGCTGGGAAAGCTGAGCCCTGGTCTGTTTTTGAGAATGGAGGAAGCCGAAGCCCGGACGTTCGCACAGACACAGGTCCGGCAACTCCTGGATAAAGCCACCCGGCTGCAATTGTGGTTCATCAACCGAATTGATGCCTACGCCGATCAGCTTTCAGCTCATTACGAACAATACTACCAAAAGTTTGCCCGCCAGCTTATCGGGCTAAAGGATAAAATGGCAGAGCGGGAGTCAGAGTATGGGAAGGAGTTTTGGAGTGCCGGAGCGGGGTCGCTTCGCGTAAAGCAGGTTTTTTCAGGCCGGGCAAAGGCACTTCGTACTGCCCGGAAAGAAATCCTGGAAGGATACCGCAAATTAAAGGAAGACTTTCAGCGACAGCCCTATTTCGATGCCGAATTCCCCAAATGGGATGAGGCAGAAATGCCCGGGCTGAACCAGTGGCTGAATGCCTTTGAAACCCGGTTGCAGCAATGGCGGATGAACCTGCGGGAGCAGGTACAAGATGAAGTCACCCGCCTCAGCCGCAAGTCCGTTAATCCCCGTTTGGGCTTTGAAAATCAAGTAGAGGAGCTAGAGGAAAGCCTTGAACGCTTACTGGATGATATCAATGAAACCGGGCTTTACCACTTGCCCCTAAGCCATAATACCCTCACGCTGCCTAAACGGCAGCGGTTCCTGGATGAGGTGGTGGAGCAGCTTGAGGAAACCAGGCGCGCCCTGTCTGAATTTGGCAACTTCTACGCCTGGCAGCGCAATTGGCTGCAGCTCGATGAGCACGCCCGGCGGATGGTCAAAGGGCTGCTAAGAGTAAAACCGGATAACTGGATGGCAGCCTTCCGGACCTGGTTCCTGGATAATGCACTCAGCCAGTCTTATGAAGCCGTATTACCGCCAGATCTGGATGCGTTGGAAGAATACGCGAAAATAGCCGAACGTCTAAAAGAAGAGCTGCCCGGGCATATCCTTCAGCTCTGGCAAGCCAGAAAAGAGCAGGCGGTGCAAGATTTAAGACGTCGACGTAAAATCGCCTACAAATGGCTGATGCAGGGCGGAGCAGTAGAAGAGCGGATACAGTTTGCCCGCCACCTGCGTACGCTGGGAGACGTCCCGATGGCTACCAGCCCGGCTTTGTTGACGGTCCCGCATTTAGCTGAGGAGCTATTCTCAGAAAGCAAACAGTGCTTTGGCCTGGTGATTATAGAAGAAGCCCACCTGGTGCCGGCAGCTATGCTGGAGCGCTTATCCGCAATGGGGCAACGCACGCTTATGCTGAGCCCCAGAGGCTGGAATGATCAGTCGCTACAGCCTCTGGAAATTCAGGAGGAAGTACCGGCTTTTCAGTTGCGGCACCTATATGGAACCAGCACTTTGCACTTTCGACAGGCTGCCCAACCTACCCCTGTATTGCCTACCAAAGATCAGGTGGCCTTCGAGCAGGTGGATGGGATCTATGATGAAGCGCTCGAACAAAATGATGCGGAAGCCCGCTCCGTCTTAGCCATGCTTGCTAAAATCGAAAGGACGCCACAGCGGACCTATCCTTCAGTTGGCATCGTTTGCTTTACNACCGGGCAGCGGTTGTTGCTGGCTGACTACCTGCTGGGCATCAAGCAAAGACGGAGCACGGGNGTGGAGACCATTCAGCAGCTCGACCGCAATGGACTTACGTTGATGGATTTGTCAGAAGTAGAAGGGCAGAAATTTGATATTTTGATCGTCTCTGCCACTTTTGGGCCTGTAGGGCCCAACGGTCCCGTTACAGGGCATGTACACCGGCTTGATCAGCCCGGTGTACAGCAGCAGGTGGAAGCACTGATGAGCGCAGCCCGGCAGCGCGTCTGGGTGGTCAGTTCCCTGTCTGTTGATTGGCTGGAGGAGGGCGAAAAACTGTTCGAAACCGGGCAGCGCCTGCCTGTTTACTTCTCCTTTTGGAAAGCTTGCGCCAATCATGATATATCAAAAATTGAACAACTGTCCGCCCGTTTTGCAGCCCAACTGCAACAACCGGTCGCTTTCCCGCCTCCCTACGACTTGCTCCGGCAGGTACAGCATTACCTGAGGCCTTACCTGAGCCCCGGGCGCCTGCACCTGGCAGAACGCCTATCTGATGATCAGCTTGCTTTAACGGTTGATCCGGCATCTGGCTTCTCCAGAAAGTTCGGGCTTTTAGTGGATGGCTTCAAGGCGCATACGCCCTATACCAGCTTTGCCTGGGAGGCTCAACAGCGGCAGTACTGGCAGAGACAAGGGTACGAACTCCATCAAGTCTGGTCTCCGGATTGGTGGCGCAATCCCGAGTTACAGGCCCGCAAGCTGGCGAGTATTCTGATTCAGGAAGAACCACCACTACCACTTTCAGCAGCAGAAGAGGAGGAGTAGGCGGCTCTGTGGAAAATGCAATTTTAATCCTTCCTTAACGGCCGCCGGGTTTTATTTTGCGTTTTATATCTTGAGTGAGTAACTCATTGCGGAGTTGATCCGTATATTGGAATAGAATTAGGCGGAAAGGATGATGAGGAATAAGCTGATTTTATGGATCGTAGGATTGAGTTTGGTATGGTCTTGCCAAAAGGAAGCTCCTTTGCCCGATGTGGAACTACCCGGGTTATCCCTCTTTTTACAAGCTAGTCCTCCGGGAATTGATCAGTACCTGAAGGAAAAAACAACGGATGAAAAGCTGCAGCAGTTATTGNTNNTGAAAANGGATGCNGCTCAGNTAAGTGCGGCCCGCCTGGGAGCGGCTTCCGGGTGTTGGCTTACTGCAGCTACTCCGGATGATCTGGACCGTATAGACCGTCTTTGGGAAACCCNGGCTTCCTTCCCACCTTTTAAGGTGNCTGAGCCTAATCGTTTGCCTAACTATCTTTTTGGAGCGCAACAAGTATTCCCTTCCTTCGCAGCGATTTCTTCAATTGGAGACGATAGCCTTCGTATCCGGTTGGAACAAGCCTATATTCATCAGGCGAATGCATTGCAGCTGAGCTGGCTAAGTTTGCCTGGTTATGGCATGGAAGGGGGCGCTACCTTGCTTCCAGAGGCCGGTATTCAGCATCAGGCGCGCTGGATCAACCAAATGAATAAAGCACATTTACTATCTGTAGCGGCTCCTTTTTCAGATACAGACTTACTTTCGGTAGATACCACCAACGCTTTTCTCAAGTCCTTAGCCTACCATAAAACTTTAGTTGAAGCGGGTTTGAGTGGTTTCTGGCTGCCGGTGGAACAACTCGGGCGGAGTGGCCGCCTGGCAGATCTCTTTCGTAACCGGCTTCAGTTTGGCGGGCTGCTCATCGCAGAGGTAAAGGCAGAATCCCAAATCGCCAACTGGCTCGAACAGGATGTTGACTTGCTGGTGATTGAGGCGGATCAATACACAACGGCGCTGAAAGCGTTGAAGCAAGCCTACCGCAGAGGCGTACTCAGCGAAGAACGGCTCCATCAAAAGCTGACAAGAATTCTTAAAGCCCGGGCATGGGCAGCGGAGAAACCGGAGCCAGAGCCCCATCCTGCTGCCTCAAAACCAGCGTTGGAGGCTTCTGTAGCGGGCGCAACGGTGGAAACACCGCCTGAACGGCTTTCCAGAGCAGAATATTTCAGTGCCACAAGCTGGCCGGTATGGCAGCGCAAAGCCTATGCTTCTTCGATTGTCCTGGCCGCCAACCCGGAGCAGCGGGTCCCCCTCGAAGCAGGGGAGAAAGGCTGGACGATTCTGCACCTGCCAGGGACGGTCTACGACAGGCACTTCGAACAGCGCTTTGGACACTATGCCAATTACCGGTTGGTGCGCTCCTGGGCAGAAGCAGCCACTGCCGACCGCCTTGTTGTATTGCTGGATCAGTACCGTTTGCAAGCACCGGACCTGGGGCAGTTGAACCGCATCCGGCAGCAGGCAGAAGTGGTGGTGGTCAACCTTGGGCACCCGGTCAACCTTCAACAGCTGAGCCGGAGTGAGGTGGTGGTACAGGCTTTTGGTAACAGCGATCTGGAGAAAGAACTGACGGCACAGCTCCTCTTCGGAGGGATTGCTGCGAAGGGGCGGTTACCATTAACCTACAGCCCTGATTTCCTGATTGGGCAGGGGGAGAAAACAGCGTCCGTACGCCTGGAGTATGCCTTGCCTCAGCAGGTGGGCATCTTGCCCGAACGCTTAGTGGGCATTGACGCGATTGTGCAGTCAGCTATTGACGAGGGGGCAACGCCCGGGGCACAGGTGCTGGTCGCGAAATCCGGGAAGGTCATTTATAATAAGGCTTTTGGCCATCATACCTACAAAAAGGAACAGAAGACAAGGCGCTCAGATCTATACGATGTGGCCTCCATTACGAAAATCGCTGCGACTACCCTGATGGCGATGCAACAGTATGAAGCCGGTCAGTTGGAGCCCAAAGACCACCTCCGGGAACATTTGGACCTGGCCTCCAACAGCCGCTTGGGTAACCTGACGCTGCAAAAGTTGATGACCCATCGCAGTGGATTGCAACCCCACTTGCCGGTAATCCCTTATTTGCTTGCCCGCGAAGTTGATAACGATAACTGCACTAATTATTTTTGCAAAACAAGCTCACCGGAATTTGCCGTGCCGGTATCGAAGAACTTCTTTTTCTCGACCCGGTTTCATGATAAGATTTGGGAAGACATGCAACGCCTGCGCGGCCGCCGCACCCGTTACCGCTACAGCGACGCCAATTTTGTGCTGACCCAACGGGTGGTGGAAGCTTTGGGCGGTCATCGACTCGATACACTCGCAGCTATGCACTTTTACGAGCCTCTTGGGCTGCGATTTACCCGCTTTACGCCGCTTGCGCACTACCCTGCAGATCAGATTGTACCTACAGAAGATGATTACCGCTGGCGGCATCAGCTGGTGCATGGGTTTGTGCATGATGAAACAGCGGCGCTTTTGGGGGGCGTGGCCGGGCATGCGGGCCTGTTTAGCAACGCGGAAGACCTGGCGGTGTTGTTCCAGATGCTCCTCAATGGCGGTACTTATGGCGGGCAGCAGTTCCTGGAGCCGGAGACGATTGAGTATTTCACCAGCGCCGATCATGGCAACCACCGTGGGCTGGGCTTTGATAAACCAGAGGAAGAGGATATCGAAGAGGGCGGCTATCCGGAAGCTATAAGTGAACGAACCTATGGGCATACCGGGTTTACAGGTACTTGTGTCTGGGTTGATCCGGATGAGGAACTCATTTACATTTTCCTGTCCAATCGTATCCACCCCGACCGTAATAACCGCAAGCTTTTTAAAGAAAAAGTCCGGGAGCGTATCCATAACGTTATTTACGATGCCTTGGATACGTTTGAGCCGGAATGGCCGGAAATGGAACGCCCGCTAGCCTCAGTCCAAAATCCCCTCTAGCAGCCAATCGGCGAGTGCCTGTCGGTTGCTTTCCAGAATGACCCGCTGCTGGTCGAACTTATTCCTGATATTAGCCAGTTCGATGTAGACGGAAGGCGTGAGTGTTTCGCGGAGCATGTGCAGGTCGCGTGGAGTGACCGTGCCATGGTACTGGCCGTTGGCGCGGTACTTACGGTACTTTTTGCGCAGTGCACGCTGTAGGTCGAGGGCAACGGTTTTGCTCTCTGAGCTGGTCGGATGATAGTAGAAAAAGACGTCTTTACGCTCTCCTTTGCTCCGGGAGTCCACATGCACGATGATGGTTGTTTGTTCGGCAACCCCTGCGGCCTTATTTTTTTCGTATAGCTCGTTGATGGCATTGGACCGCTGGAACAGCCGGGGCTTTTGTTGCCGCATGATTTTCTGCCCGCCCCAGACCACTTCGTCATAGTCGCAGTCCAGGAATTTGTCGCTTCGTATCCCATCGTTGTCGTCGCGGATGATCATATAGGCGGTAGCGCCATGGGCGACCAGGTTCCGGCAGAGGCGCAGGGCTACATCATAGGCGTATTCATCTTCACAAAGGCTGTAGGTGCCACGCCGGCCTATGGCGCCAGGGTCCGGGCCGCCATGCCCGCTTACGATATAGAAAACCTTGCCTTTGAGGCGGGTGCTTTCCAGGGGAGTGTAGGCATATTTAGGGCCGAAAATAGGGAACCGGCGATTGCCGCCACCGGATTTGTCTGAAGCTTCCTCAGGCTGCCGCTCGGTTACTGGCTCCGGAATTTTGAGGTCGGCCTCCGGGCAGTACAGCTCATGGTAGGGCACCCAAAGGACGCGGTTGGCTTTGAAGGATTGCTCGCGCTGTTTTTCTGCCAGCATACGCTCGTTGTAGTCCTGGATCCGCACGGCAAGGTTCCAGTCATCTATGCCGATGGTGGACCGTATAGTGCGCCCGTTGAACTCATACAGGAGGATGGGCAACTCATAGGTCCGTCCAACAATGAGATGCGAATTTTTCTTGAGATTGTTGAGGGTGTAAAACTTGGTGAAATTGCAGGAATTGCCGTCCAGCCCGTACCGCCGCATGATCGCGTAAATCCCATCACCGGACACGGCTTTGACCGTAAAATACCGGTTGCTTTCCGGTACAGTAGCTTTTGGGAGTTGAGCTTGAGCTGGCTGTACGGTCAGCCAGTAAGTCATTAGTATTGTCAGGGATAGAATTTTCTGCATCATCGCAAACCCTTTGTAGTCCATATTAATGACTACCAGTTCATTTTGGTTTATACGCAACACGAAGTGTTTTGCAACATCGGCCACTGACGAAGCGTAGCTTGTCAGGACAGGCCACTAACGAGGCATAGCTTGTCAGGGCAAGCGCAAGCCACTTCTTAGCGTGAATGCTGACATTCGGTAGGTTTGCTGTGGCAAACCACTTCATCGTCAGTATAGTTGGGGGGCAAAATATACTCATTAACCCCCAAATTCCCTACCTTCGCGCCATGGGATTAATGAAAGAAGTGGTTTTTCTGCTGCGTAAGGACCTCCGCCTGGAGCTTAGGTCGAGTTATGCCATCAGCGGTATATTGCTTTACGTATTTTCCACCATTTTTATTGTCTACTCCTCTTTTCAGCGGGTGCAGCCGGATGTTTGGAACGCCCTGTTTTGGGTGATTGTGCTGTTTGCCTCCATTAGCGCTGTGGTCAAAAGCTTTGTGCAGGAGCACGGTGCCCGGGAATTGTACTACTATACCCTGGCGAACCCGACCTCCATTCTGCTATCTAAAATGCTCTATAATATCCTGCTGCTAAGCTTGCTGAGCCTGCTCACCTGGCTGGGCTTTAGCTTTGTGGCGGGCAATCCGGTCAAAGAAACGGCGCAGTTTTTTGGAATAATTTTTCTGGGGGCAACCGGTTTTTCTATTACGTTCACCTTCGTTTCCGCTATCGCTTCCAAAGCAGACAGCAGCGCTACGCTTATGGCCATACTGGGTTTTCCGCTTGTCATCCCGGTCCTGCTGACCCTCATCAAGCTCTCAGCTAACGCCCTGCGGCTAATGCGGGATACCGGCATCGGGAAGGATGTGATGATCCTGGTGTCGATTGATCTGCTGTTGCTGGGAATTGCGTTAGTCCTTTTCCCTTTTCTCTGGCGGGATTAACGCCATCGGCTTATTTTCGAAAGTGCGTTTTCAGGGAGGGACTTTGCTGCTGCCTTAGTTGTAACGGTACCGGTAAACCTAAAAATTAAGGCATCTGTTTACCCCAGAGGATAGCCAGATGCCTTATATGCGCTGTTGTTGGGCGGATTTGCTTATAGAGCTATGCCTTTTGCGCCACTACAAAGTAGCGGGTACTTTTACAGCTGTCTGCCTCCTCGGGTATAAGCTCAAGGCTGTAGGCGTCGTAGAGCCTGACCGGACCGCTAAAAGCTTGCTCAAAGTAAGCGCGTACCCGGTGCAAGGGAGGCAGGAAGCGCTTGTGCCTGCCAGCGTAATTGAGGTCCATCTGACCGTCCCGGAATTCGATATTGAGGATTTCGCTTTCCTGGTACATGCGCCCTTCTTCTTCAATGAGCCTGGGCGTGCGCAGTGAGATGATGGATTGATCCTCGGCATACATCACATTAGGGTACCAGCGGATGTGGTCAGGCGTGATAAAGTCGCCCAGGAAATAACCACCGGGTTTGACAAGTGCGGCGGTCTTCTCAATGGCTTCCTGCAGATGGCGGCTTGGCAGGTAGTGGAAGACATTCAAGCCTGTAAAGGCAATATCCCACTGCTTGCCATTGGCATCAAAGGCAAGGATGTCGCCCTGTTCGGCCCGGATGCGGCGGCGGGCTTCCTGTACCATTGCTTCTGAAAGGTCCATGCCGAGAAGTTGCTCATAGGGGAGCCCCATTTCGTCGATTACGTGGCGTTCTACCAGTCCGGTGCCAGTACCTATGGAAAGGAACCGTTTGTCAGTGAAGTCGGGTACAAACTGTTGTTTGAAAAATTCGAGTCCGCCGGCAATGAAGCCTTTGAGGCAGGGGCGGCAGATGAGCTCATCGTAGAGCGCTGCGTATTTATGGAATTGGTCACCCTGTGTGGTTGTTTCGGCGAGCTCATTCTGCAGTTGAGCAGCAGCGCGGAGTTCCTGATTAAGGATACGCCAAAATACGGAGTTCTCGGTATGATTGTCCGCATTAGTATGCGCTTTCAGGTCTTTGAGCAGCTGGGGGTGGGCAGCATCAGAAAACAGGCGTTGCGCAGCGGCGTCCAATTGCTCTTGGGCACCCGGCAGTCCCGCCTCTGCCATTCGCTTTAAGCGCCGGGTCAGTTCTACCTGATAGCGCAGCAGGGTGGGGAAGTCTGCTTTTGGGCCGGGCTCTGTCCATTTCACTTCACTTTCCGGCAGGGCGAAGAAGACCCCGCCATCAACGCGCTGAATGGTTTGGTTATCCAAATCGTATACCCGGGCATCGCCGGTGACATTCTCAATATCTTCTGGCCTGCCATAGACATGCAGCGTTTGGAAAGGCTCATCGGTAGGGTTGCCCATTTGATGAACGAGAGTATGGCTCACGCCAACGACATCACCGGGCTCAAAGCAAAAGCGGGACAACGTAGAGATTCGTCCTTCCTCAATCCGGAATGTGGCATGCTCGGCGGGGCCGAATACCTGTACAGCGCCCCATTCTGTATAGCCATGATCGTGGATGCCGGAAAAATCGCCAGGCTGCCAGCTCATGGCCATGATTTCAAAATGGTCGCCTTCGTAAATCAGTTTACGGCCGTAGCTGTCGGTAGCAGGATGATTGTAATCAGCCCAGGGCGCTAAATCCTCAGCTTGAACGCCGGCTTCCAAGACAATCCTGCGCATATCAGCAGGTTTTAAGGCCCGTTTGGCTTCCAGTTGCCGGGCAATGTGTTGTAAGGCTTTAGGGAGTGCTTCGATGGTCTTCTCTGGGGGGAGTGGATGGCTCACCGTTTTTTGCATAGTTTATAAGTTTCGTTATTGAGACCTCAATATCAGTAATTCAGTATAAAGTTTTGGTGACGATAATCACAAATTGATGGGGGCGAACAAATTTCCTGTAGATGACATTTCCTATCTGTTGAGTAGGGTTTGAATTTTTGCAGAGTGTGACTGCCGTCACTGAATGGAGGCAGGCATCGTCGCATCTTTGCACTGTGATCGTCATAAAATACAACTGAACATGAGCAAGAAAATGTCTTTCAACGACTTGATCAACGGCGAAAAGCCAGTACTTATCGACTTCTCAGCCGAGTGGTGCGGGCCGTGTAAGGCTATGGCACCTATTTTGAAAGAGGTGGCTGGTGAGATTGACGGCAAAGCGTCTATCGTTAAAATAGATGTAGACCGCAACCGCGCCCTCGCTACCAAGATGCAGATTCAGGGCGTACCCACTTTCGTCCTTTTTAAGAATGGAGAAATCATGTGGCGGCAATCGGGCATGCAGTCCGCGCATCAGCTGAAGCATGTAATTAATCAATTTGCCAATTAAAGACGCTGGTTGCCCGAGGTGTTGCCGTGCTGGCAAAAATGCGGCACCCTGACCGGAGCAATTAAGCTTTTTGATAATACCAATAAATAGAATAACTATGAATTTAGCGGTAAATGCTTCATCCCTCGTCCAGTTCATCAGCCAACCCTGGCATTGGGCGGTTTCCGGTGCTGCCATAGCACTGGTGCTCGCTTTGATGACATGGATGGGACGCAGCTTTGGCGTTTCTACTACTTTTAAAGCCTTCTGCAGTGCTGCAGGTGCAGGAAAAGTGTCTGACTTTTTCAAAATGGATGTCAAAGAGGAAATGTGGCGGATCGCCTTCGTGATTGGTGGCCTGATCGGTGGTTATATTGCCACCCACTTCCTACAGAGTCCTGAGCCTGTCGCGATTAGCCCGGAAACAGTTGACTACCTGGCTACGATCGGGATCAATTACCCGGAGGCAGATGCTAAGGGTATCGGTTTCGTGCCGACTTCCCTGTTCAATTTTGAGAGCCTGAGTGGTATTCTCATGGCAGTGGGAGGAGGCTTCCTTGTTGGGTTTGGTGCCCGCTACGGCGATGGCTGTACTTCGGGGCATGCTATCTCTGGCCTGGCGCACTTCCAGTTGCCTTCACTCATTACGGTGATCGGTTTCTTTATCGGTGGGCTGGCTATGACCCATTTCATCTTCCCATTCCTGGTGGGGTAATTATTTTTTAAGCAAAAAGTCGTAGAAACACAACGATATGAAAAACTTATCATTCCTGACAGTGGGCGTCTTTTTCGGAATTGTAATGGCCAAATCAGAGGCTGTTTCCTGGTTCCGTATTCACGAGATGTTCCGCTTCGAGAGCTTCCATATGTATGGCATTATTGGTACCGCAGTGGTATTGGGTGCTGCCTCCATGTGGCTGATGAAAAAAACGAAAATGACCACCCTTCGGGGCACACTGGTCGGTTATAATCCTATGAATTTGAACATTAAGCGGCACTTGCTTGCCGGTACGATCTTTGGATTGGGCTGGGCGCTGGTAGGTTGCTGCCCCGGGCCTATGTATGTTCTGCTGGGCAGCGGCTACACCATCATTCTGCTGATACTCGCAGGCGCTACGCTGGGGACATTTACCTACGGGCTGGTCATGAAGTACCTGCCGCACTAAAGATAATTTCAGTTGGGTGATTTATTGGGTTACGGATGGGCTGTGCTTATGGCTCATCCTCCATTAATTGGGCTCGCAAAGCAATTTGTGAGCCTAATTTTTTTGCCTGCGGTTACGCCAGGCTCCGAAGAATAGCAAACCGACTCCGATCAGGCTGCTGACTAAACCTGCTCTTACAAAAGTGAGGCTGAGCGGCTCCTGCCCAAATTCACGCTCGATCTGTAAAATATCCTCAATGATTACCTGGCTAAAGCATACGCCCGCAACGCCAAGGAGCAAGAGGAATAAGCCAAAGGCAAAAAAGACGGTATTGTTGCGCATGTATTTGATGAGTATCAGGCACCCTCCAAAGAAGCTTGAAGCCGGAAGCATTGCCACTGCAGCTGCTGAAGGACCAGCCAGCTGTCGCAGAAAGCGGTAAGCACAAGCTCAGGAGTGCGGCCCATTTTTTCGTATGGGATTTCAGCGGCAGCACTACCATTCGTAGTCGACTTCAGTAGCTTGCCGGCACGATAGTAGAAATAATGTTTGAACTCGAATTGTTCATTCAGCGTGAAACAGCAAACATCAGTGCCGGAAGTGCGGGTGAAGTCCTGTAGGGCTTTGTCCGTGGCATTTTTGCTGCCCGGTGCTGACTTCCTGATTAGCATGGGCTGTCCATTGTGCACAGTAGCGAGGAGGAAATGAGGTGTTGGCGGCTGCGATAATTCTAAAAATCCTTCCTTGAGGGTCATCGTTTTTTCGGCAGGTTCGGCGTCTATGCGCACATGGTCGAGAAAGCCTTCGGCGTTGAGTACAATATTTTTACCAGCCAGAATAAACTCATAATGGTCAGTCATGTAGCTCCAAATGGTTTAGGATTGGGCAAGCGTGGAGAAGCCTGCCCAATGTGGGTCCGAAAATTAGCGGACAATCCAACCGTTTCCGAAACCATCCTGCGGCTGTACGAAGGCTAATTCGCCTTCCTGGTTTTCGGCCATCAGGACCATGCCCTGAGATTCCACGCCCCTTAGTTTACGGGGAGCGAGATTAGCCACTAAGACTACCGTTTGCCCGGGTAAGTCTTCAGGCTTGAAGAACTTGGCGATACCGGAAACGACGGTCCGCTTTTCACTACCAATATCAACGGTAAGCTTCAGGAGCTTGTTCGCTTTTGGCATTTTCTCGGCTGCTACAATCGTACCGGTACGCAAGTCCAGTTTGGTAAAGTCGTCAAACTCGATGTTGGGTTTGATGGGCTCGCGTTCCTGAGCCTGATCGGCTGCTTCGATGGCTTCCAGTTTTTCCTTTTGGCGGTTTACGATTTGCAGACGGCTGTCGTCTTTGCGGTCGTGGATTTTGGCAAAAAGCAGCTCGGGTTGGCCAATCTTGTGGCCGGCCGGGAGCAGCGGTTCTTTATTGGCCAGTTGCTCCAGCGCTTTTTGGAGGTCGCCGTTTTTTAATTCAGGTAAACCCGCCAGCCTGCGCAGTTTAGGGCTGGTAAAGGGGATGAACGGCGCTGTCAGTAAGCTGAGCAGGGCAACAACCTGCAGGCCAGTAAACATGATATCCCGTATGGCAGGGTCTTCAGGGTTTGCCTTATAAAGGGCCCATGGTGCCGCATCTTGCAGATAAGCATTGCCCCAGGCGGATAGTTCCATAACGCCCTGAGCTGCTGTGCGGAAGCTGAAGCGGTCCAGGTCCTGTACGATGCGGTCCACAATCTCAAGTGCAGGAGCCAGCGTTGCGTGGGTGTCGGTGTTTGGAGTGGGAACGGTCCCCTCAAAATACTTATTGGACAATACGATCACCCGGTTAACAAAGTTACCGAGATTGTCAGCCAGTTCTTTATCGTGAAAATCCACAAACTCGTCCCATTTGAAGTCGGCGTCCCGGTTTTCCGGCATATTGCGGGTCAGGGCGTAGCGCAGAGCATCCTCCTTATTGGGGAAGTCTTTGAACTCTTCCAGGTATTGGTGCTGCTCAAGCCCCCAGCCGCGGGATTTGGAAAATTTCTCGCCCTCGAAGTTGAGGAACTGATTGGCCGGTACATTGACCGGAAGGTTATAGTCGCCGTAGGCTTTCAGCATGGCGGGGAAGACGATGCAGTGGAACACAATATTGTCCTTACCGATGAAGTGGATCAGCTCACTGTCTTCGCTTTTCCAATAGTCTTCCCAGTTTTTGCCCTTTTGTTTGGCCCATTCGCGGGTGGCTGAGATGTAGCCAATGGGGGCATCAAACCAAACGTAGAGGACTTTGCCTTCTGCATTTTCGACCGGTACCGGTATGCCCCAGTCCAGGTCGCGGGTAATAGCCCGTGGCTGCAGCCCGCCATCCAGCCAGCTGAGGCATTGCCCGACTACGTGGCGTTTCCAGGCCTTGGGGTCGTGGTGCGTTTGGCCATCCAGAATGCCTTTGTCGATCCATTCCCGGAGCCAGTCCTCGTGTTTGTCGAGTTTGAAATACCAGTGGGTGGTTTTACGCAGCGTAGGCGCTTTGCCACTAAGGGTGGATTTGGGGTCGATGAGCTCGGTAGGAGAGAGGTCGGACCCGCAGTTTTCACATTGGTCACCAAAGGCCGCGCCGTGGCCGCACTTGGGGCAGGTGCCTGTGATATACCGGTCAGCCAGGAATTGATCGTAGTCCTCATCGTAGTATTGTTCCTGCTCGCGCTCCTCAAATTCTCCACCTTTATTATAGAGCGTGGTGAAGAAGTCCTGAGCCGTTTCGTGGTGGATGGGGGCGCTTGTGCGGTGATAGATGTCAAAGGAAATACCGAGTTGCTGGAACGTTTGCTTATTCAGCTCATGGTATTTGTCGATAATCTCCTGAGGGGAGATGCCTTCTTTTTTGGCCCGGATGGTAATGGCCGCACCATGCTCGTCGGAGCCACACACCCAAACGACGTCTTTGCCAAGCAGGCGAAGGTAGCGTACATAGATATCAGCGGGAAGGTATGCGCCCGCGAGATGGCCGAGGTGCAGGGCACCGTTGGCGTAAGGTAATGCGGAAGTAACGATATATCTCTTGCTCATGCTAATTTGGCTTTGTCGGCGAAGATAATATTTCTTTCACCGTTTATTAATGGCTTGAGGCACTAGAGCAAAAGTATCGTTCCCTGAAGTGATTACATAAAGGCACAGGTACTGATTTCCCAGCGGTTGCGCGGCAGAAAATTGGTGAGCTTAATCAGTAGTGCCTGCCCTTCGTAGATCAGAACATATTGAGCAGTGCGCATATCCTTGCCGATATTGCGCATGCTGGTACACCTCATTCCAAGAAAGGAGCCCAAAGGGATTGGACTGCCGTTAATGGACTGCCGCAGTCGGTTGAGCACTTCTTCGGGGGTATGCCCGAAAGTGGTTCGGTTCATCGTCAGGTGGGTGAGTTCTGTTTTCAGAGCTAAGGTGTTCATAGGTAATCTTTTTTGCAGATTAATCGGGTGAAATCTTCAGATGTTACGGTAATGACTTACGATCTGCAGAGGGGGGCTGGATCATTCGAGAGAATTTTTTTTCTTTGCGCAGCAATAAGNTCATTCGGATTGCCGTTTTCCTATTTCCTGACGCCAGGGTGCGGATTTGTCTGAAAAAAAATTTAACANTTGCGAGGCAACAATCCGAAAAACTGAAGCGTTACTAAGGCGAAACAATNGAAACAAACAGCGTAAATTCGCTGACAAGAATTATAACTGGGGTTTAGTTTTTTAGGAGTGTAGCGGCGTAATGCTGCTACACTTTCTTTTTTTTGTAATTTCCCGCCCGAATTACAGCCATATAAAACCATTTATGCAGCTGCTACCATTCAGGGCAACTTTCCCTAAGCTTGAAAAAATTCAGACTCCCGAACAGTTCTTTGGGACCGTCAAGCAGGAGTATGATAAATACTTTGAGGAGGGCTTCTTCCACGAAATAGAAGAGCCATCGATGTTTGTGTACCAGATTACAAAGGGGAGCAAGAGCTTTACCGGGGTGATCTCCGGGGTACATATGGCAGACTTTCTGAATGACCGTATCCGAAAACATGAGGAGACCCTGGCGGAAAAGGAAGAAAAGCAGCTACAGTTGCTGTTGCGCCGAAAAGCAGCAGTAAAGCCGGTCTTACTGGCTCACCGCCCTGTGCCGGTCATCAAAAGCTGGCTGGAACAGTACAAACAGGAGCAGGTGCCGCTTATGCAGTTTCAGCTCAGCGGGGAAAAGGAGTACCATAAAATATGGTGTGTTGCTGCACCAGATCAGGTGTCCAGCTTACAGGCACTGTTTCGGGAGCACGTCCCGATTACCTATATTGCGGATGGGCACCACCGCACTTCGACTGCACTCCGGCTATTTGATCAGACCGGGGGCAATAAGGAGGACTACGCCAGCCTCTTTGCGGCTTTCTTTCCTATTCATGATATTCAAATACAGGACTTTAACCGGGTGATCAACAGCCTCAACGGGCACTCTCCGGCTCAGTTTATGGCACGTCTTTCTCAGGTTTTTGAAATAGAGCCGATCGGGCAGGCTGCCAAACCCAGCCGGAAGTTCGAATTGACGATGTATCTGCGCGGGGAGTGGTACCGGTTACGATGGAAAGAGCGCATCATGCTGGAGTACGCGAGCCAACCGGTTGTGCTTGATGCCATGCTGCTCAACCATAAAGTGATGAGTAAGCTTCTGGGCATTGAAGATGTGCGTAACGATCGACGGGTTAAATATATCGAGGGCCCCAAAGGAATAGCCGGAGTGCTTAAACAGGCGGAAAAAGAACCAGATAGTGTTGCGTTCTGCCTGTACCCGGTACAAATGGAAGAAGTGATAAAAGTTGCTGATATCGGGCAGGTCCTGCCGCCCAAGTCCACNTGGTTCGAGCCCCGTATGAAAAATGGGCTGCTCGTAAAACGCATTGGAAAACGGGTAGATGNAGAGGTCAAGGGGTAATTCAGCGCAAAAAAATTAAAATATGCGAAAGCTAACTGCAGAATACATTTTTCCCNTAGTGGGAGCGCCCATCAGGCAAGGGGTTGTCGTTGTTGATGAGGNNGGTAGCGTACTTTCTGTCGATGCCCGTGAGCAACATGACCCAGCTACGCTTGAAGTCTATAAAGGTGTGATCATACCAGGCTTTGTCAATACACACTGCCACCTCGAGCTTTCTCATATGAAAGGCCGTGTGGATACCGGGACGGGACTGTTGCCATTTTTACAGCAGGTGGTTAAGTTTCGGGACATTCCCATGGAGGAGATCCTCGACGCCATCGACCGGGCCGATAAGGAAATGTATGAGGAAGGCATCGTAGCCGTAGGCGACATCTCCAATAAAACAGATACTGCGGCCCGCAAAGCCAAAAGCCCGATCCGGTACTACACCTTTGTGGAGATGTTTGACTTTTTACAAGATAGCATGGCCGGGCAAACCTTTGATAATTATAAAGAAGTCTACGACGGACAGGCAGCAGGCAATGGCAATAAGAAAACAGCCGTACCTCATGCGCCTTACACCGTCTCTCCAACACTTTTCGAAAAAATCAACGCGCTTAATCCGGGTACAGATAGTACCGTTAGCATACACAACCAGGAAACAGAGCACGAAAACCAGTTTTTCCTCTCCAAGGAGGGTGGCTTTGTTGATTTTTATAATGCCTTCGGTTTTTCGGTCGAGCAGTTGAAGCCTACCGGGCAGCCATCTATCTACTATGCGATGCAGCATATGAACCCGGCCTGCCGTACACTTTTTGTACACAACACGATGACCACGGCATCGGATATTCAGGCAGCACAAGCCTGGAGCGATAAGGTCTACTGGGCGACCTGCGCCAATGCTAATCTTTATATCGAGAATCGCCTGCCTAACTACAAAGCCTTCGTGGACAACGGGGCGCGCATGACCATCGGTACGGACAGCCTGACCTCCAACTGGCAGCTATCGGTCCTGGAGGAAATGAAGACCATTGCCAAATATCAATCCTATGTGCCCTTCGAGACCCTGCTGCAGTGGGCAACGCTCAATGGGGCAGAAGCTTTGGGATACGAAGCAGAACTGGGCAGTATTGAGCCGGGCAAGGCACCCGGGCTCAATTTGCTGAGTATGGATGAAAGCCTTAAGCTTGAGGCCTCTACTCAGGTTCAGCGGTTGGTCTGATCTGACCCGGTTTGGCTAAGCAACTGCGGATGACCCTGTGCTTCAGGGTCTTCTGGTAACTTGGACTGCAAAAACTCAGAAGCCACTTCCTGTAAGTCTTCTAACAGGCAATCGCTACAGGAAATTTTAAAGTGGATACGCTCTGCCAGCAGCATTTGTGCGGTGACGCCTTCCCGTTCCGGAAAATCATCTGTAGAAGGAGCAGGCCCAAAATCATAGGCGGTAAGTGGACAGGGCGCGATTGGCCGGTCCATTAGTTCGAGGACCCGGATCAGGGGGGCATTCTTTACGAAGATCGTTTGCGGTCCAATGGCTAATGCTGAAGGTTGTTGCTCAAGCGCTGCACCAACCTGAATGTTCATCAGCCCATAGGCGGTATTTAACTGGTGCGTACCAAATAAGTCCGTAGACGTTGCGCTTAGTCCGGGCTGTGCCATAGGGCATGCCGAAAGCAAGGCAATACTGATTGCCTTCACAATTGTTAGGGTGTACATGGTTTTTTAGGGTTGTTTTCTACTTACTATGTCGTGCGAATTGGCAAATTCCACAAAGTGGCGGCGAAAAAAGTTGAATTTTAACATTTCGGGCATGCGGAAGCCATAACTTCTGTACAGATGTACAAGCCAGGCAGCCAAGTTCTCAGATTTACCCGTATCTTTGTGGGCTGTAAAAAATTGAATACAAAGCAATGAGTAATAATATTGTAGCGGTTGTCGGCCGGCCCAACGTAGGTAAATCGACGCTATACAACCGGTTGATCGGAGAGCGGCAAGCCATTATTGATGATATCAGTGGCGTGACGCGTGACCGGCAATACGGCACCAGCTACTGGAATGGGAAGACCTTCACGGTGGTTGACACCGGTGGTTTTGTGAAGCATTCCGAAGACATTTTTGAGGCGGCCATCCGCTCTCAGGTACAGATTGCTATCGAGGAAGCGAAGGTGATTGTCTTTATGGTGGATGTGACTACGGGCATTACAGACCTTGACGAAGAAGTAGCGAGTATGCTGCGGCGTACTGAAAAGCCGGTTTATCTTGCCGTCAATAAGGTTGACAACCACAATCGCATGATGGAGGCGAACGAATTCTGGAGCCTGGGCTTCGAGAATACCTTTTTCCTGTCTTCTTTGACGGGCAGCGGCTCGGGAGATCTGTTGGATGCCGTAGTGGAGCATATTGAAGAAAAGGAAGAGGAGCCCAGCCAGCTGCCGCGCTTTGCTATTGTGGGCCAGCCTAATGTGGGGAAGTCTTCCCTGACCAATGCACTGTTGGGGGAAGATCGGAATATCGTTACGGATATTGCGGGCACTACCCGTGACTCTATACACTCCAAATATTCCAAGTTTGATAAGGAGTTTTTGCTTATTGATACGGCAGGAATACGTAAAAAGTCAAGGGTCCACGAAGACCTGGAGTTTTATTCTGTGATGCGCGCGATAAAAGCCATCGAGGAAGCCGATGTTTGCCTGCTGATGATCGATGCGCAAACGGGTATGGAGACGCAGGACATGAGCATCTTCCGGCTGGCACAACGCCGGAATAAAGGCATTGTCATCCTGGTGAATAAGTGGGACCTGCTGGAAAAGGAAACCAATACCGCCCGCGACTATGAGAAAGAACTCCGCAACCGGATTGCGCCGTTTTCGGACGTGCCTATTCTCTTTATTTCTGTTGCAGACAAGCAGCGGATTTTCCAGGCCGTGGAGGCCGGGCTTGAGGTTTATGAGAACCGAAGCCGGAAGATCAAAACCTCCACCCTTAATGAAGTGATGCTGGAAGCTATTGAGCGTTATCCGCCACCCTCTCACCGTGGGCGTTTTGTCAAAATCAAGTATGTCACACAGCTGCCGACCTACTATCCGGCATTTGCCTTTTTTTGCAACAACCCCAAACATGTGAAAGAGAACTACCGGCACTATCTGGAAAATCAGCTTCGAAAGCAGTTTAATTTTTCCGGAGTGCCCATTGGTGTATTTTTCCGTAAAAAATAGCGATTTACCGCTGTGCTTTGGGAAAACCCGCAGGCAGCAATTATATTGCAGGCATAAAGTCAGACTAATATGCCATTTTTGGATACACCCATCGAAGGGTTGAAGATATTTGAGCCTCAGGTTTGGAAAGATGACCGGGGGTATTTTTACGAAGCTTTTAACCAGCAAAGGTTCGAGGAAGCGGGTATTACAGTGCCTTTTGTTCAGGATAATCAGGCACGCTCAACCCGGGGTGTATTGCGGGGGCTGCACTATCAGGTCGGTGAAATGGCTCAGGCCAAACTGGTCCGTGTACTCGAAGGGGAGATTCTGGATATGGTGGTGGATATCCGCCCTGGCTCAGCGACCTACGGTAAGTGGTTCAGCCTTCGGCTAAGTGCCGAAAACAAAAGGCAGCTTTTCGTGCCCCGTGGCTTCGCACATGGCTATCTCGTGCTCAGCCCCACGGCTGAATTTTTCTATAAATGCGATAACTTCTACTCTAAAGCGCACGAAGGTGGCATTCTGTTTAATGATGCTGAGCTGGGTATTGACTGGGAATTTGACCTCAATGAGGTAATCCTGTCTGAAAAGGATAAAGTGCAGCCTGCCTTTGGAGAGCACCGCCCGGTTTGGTAGGGTCAGTCAGTCGATTCTTTTCAACTCCTGTGGAGGGCTCCATCGCAGCGTTAGTCTCGAAACAATTACGATGGTCAGTAATCCTGACAACATCGATGTAGTGCGGAAAGGAAATAACGACATCCCATCTTCAACCATCGGGTATGGGAGCAGTAAGGGAATACCAAGGGTGGCATCTCCGCCTCCAAATCGCAGAAAAGCCGCAACCAACAAACCCGCCACCGCACCTATGGAATTGGCCCTGGGATCGAATAATGCGCATACCAACGCCGGAAATAACAGGCAATATACAAAGTCACTGCAAAGGAACCACAACTCATAAACACTCTGAATATTCAGTGCGATCAAGGTGGCAGCTACGCCAATGATCCAAATCATACGTTGTACGACCTTGCCCAGTCTGGCCGGTGAGGCTTTGGGTTGGACTAAAGGCCGGAAAACATTCCAACTGGCCATGGAGGACGCCGAAAGGATGGACGAATCAGCCGAGGACATCACGGCTGCGGCGATAGCGCCCAACCCAATGATGCCTACCCACGAGGGGGTAAGGTAACGGACCACCCACGGTAGGGTAGAGGCAGCGTCAGGTGGGGGCGGCAAACCTAGTGCAGCCCAGTCAGCCGCATGGGCAGCAATACCAATCACAACGGCAGGCACCGCAGCCAGTAGGCAAACTACTCCTGCAATCAGGGACAGCCGGACCGCAGTATCTGCATCTTTAGACGAGAGGACTCTTTGAAAGTACACCTGCCAGGGAATACCGCCAAAGATGAGGAGCAAAGCGTAATCCCACCAATTCCAGTAGTAGGCGCCCAGTGCTTCCCGGCTGGGCAGCAGGCTTGCAGCAGGACCGTAAGCTTGCTGGTATTCTGCCCAGGCTGCCGTCCATCCGCCAGTCTTGCCCAGTGCATAGGGTGTGACCAGCCACAATCCACCAAAGAGCAGGAGGAGTTGAACCACATCCGTGAGCGCTACCGCCCAGAGCCCGCCCAGCGCTGTGTAGGCAATGGTGATGACAGCGGAAACTATGATGGCGGTCGGGGTATCCAGTCCTGCTATAGCGCCGAAGGTTGTTCCTAAGGCGGTCAGAATAGCAGCGGTCCAGAAAAGCTCTCCGGACAGGGCGGGGAGGAACAGAAGGGCTGTAGTCCGTTTTCCAAACCGTTGTTCCAGCGGGTCCAAAAGGGTATGAAAGCGGTAGGTCCGCATCCGGCGTGCAAAAAACAGACCGCCAACAACCAGGCTTAGCGCATAGCCCCAGGGCGCCTGCACCCATACGAGCCCGGCACTGGCTGTATATTCTGCGGTACCGTTGATGTAGCCTCCTCCAACCCAGGTCGCACTCATGGTGAAAATAGCAAGAAAAAGAGGCAGCTGCCGCCCGGCCAGCATCAGGCTCTCACTATCGTTGCCCTGTCTCAGGGTTGCTGCATAGGCACCCACACCGAAAATGAGGGCATAGAAGAACATCATCGCCAGGTAGGCCGGCCAGCTGAGGGGCTGATCGGTGAAGAAGTGCAGGTATGCTCCTCCAAGGCCAAGGAGGATTAAAAGAACGATGGAGGGACGGAGTAATCGCCAGGTCTGAAAGGGCATAGGCCGGTTATTCTGAAATGCCGAAAATTACTCATATTTTAGCGCTACAGCAAGATCAATCTATGGGGAAGCCGTACACCACTGTTCAGCGGGCTCAGGCCTGGGCTGTCCATCTCTTTACCGCAAGTGGGATCATCACCGTGTTCATGGCAATGGTGGAATGTACAAGACACAACTTTACCCATGCCATGTGGTGGCTGCTGGCAGCTCAGGTTATTGATGGAGTCGACGGTACGCTGGCCCGGCGCTTCAAAGTCACTGAAGTGCTGCCAGAGATGAGCGGTAAGAGTATAGATTTTGTAATCGACTTTGCCGGGTACGCCATAATCCCGGCATTTCTCATCTATCAGGCGGGAATTATCGATGCCCCCTATGATTTATGGGCCGCTTTTCTCATTTTGGTTACTTCAGCTGTTTACTACGGAAAATCGGGCATGATCTCAGCGGATTACTACTTCATCGGCTTTCCGGTGATGTGGAATATGGTGGCTTTCTACCTCCTTTTCGTATTTGAGTTGGAAAGCGCCGTTAACCTTTTGTTTATAATATTGCTGGCGGTGCTACAGTTTATACCGGTGAAGTTTGCCTACCCAAGCCGGACGGAACGGTGGCGGGCAGGTAATCTGATAGCGACAGTGGTCTTTATCATCTCTATGGTAGGATTGTTGTGGTATCAGCCCCGGGAAATGCCGGTCTTTTGGTGGGGCAGTATATTGTCCCTGCTTTATTTCGGCATTTTTGCTGTACTAGCTACCTTTTGGTTTGACCGCCGACGATAATTAGGGGCAAATGGGCTTAAAGACGCAGTTTCTAAACCCAAAACCAGAATTCGACGTTACAAATTCGGCATTTACTCGTCTCAAAGGCAAATAAATGTTGAGTTCGGTACCATTGTAAATATTTTTAAACTAACAAAACGTGTTTGTTATCGTGAAAAGGACAATGATTTTAGCGGGTGTTTTTGCAATTTTTGGACTGTTTTCCAATACGCTTAATGCACAGGAAGAAGAACAAGCAGCTTCGGCTGCCAGCCTCTACAACGACGGCCTGGCTAAGCTGAAAGCGAAAGAGTATGATGCAGCGTTTGAGCTAATGGGCCAGGCGCTGGAAACAGCTGATTCTTCTTCGGAGACAGATATCAAGGTCATGAAACTGGCTAAGAAAAATGGTGCCATTGCAGCTTACTACGTAGGCACTAGTGCACGTAAAGCTGATGACCATGAAAAAGCGCTTGAAGCTTATCAGCAGGGAGTGGACTATAACCCCGGCTTCTATGCCAATTACATTGGCAAGGCACAGGCCCTCGAAGGTATGGATATGATGGCTAAAGCTGTTGGCGCTTATCAAACTGCAGGTGTAGCTTGCGAAAAGGCTGGTAAAGCAGACAAAGCTGAGCAGATGAACAGCAAAGCTGAGAACATGGTTGCTGTGGCCTGGGGCGACAAAGACTGGGCTTTGGTTAAGGATATGGCTGCAGCTTATCTCGAAGGCGGTGAGAGTGCAGATGTCCATTATTACCTTAGCGATGCACTTTTAAGCGATGGTAGTAAGGATGATGCACTCATGCATGCTGAAAAAGCAATTGAGCTGACTGCTGATGGCGCAGACAAATACCTGATGCAGAAGGCGGAAATCCTAAAGGCTAAAGGGGATACCGCTGGCGCTATTGAGGCGTATAAGATGATCACAGACAGTAAGTACGTTGAGCGTGCGAAATACGAAATCGGACAGCTGGGCGGCTAATGCAAAGTTTGGTCCTATAAAAAAAAGCCCCGGGTCGCCTTATTGGCGGGCCCGGGGCTTTTGTTTTTAGCTTATCTTATGGTCATCGGCTGTTCGTAATCAGCTCAATGTAACCCTTTAGGATTTCAGGGCCAGGCTGAATGCCGGTAACCCGCTGCTCAAAGTAACGGCAATTGTAGAAGTAGGTCCCGTCCTCAAGTGCCTGTCCCTGCAGATTGGTGCCGTCCCAGTTGAGATCCGGGTCATTGGTGGTGAATACGACTTGCCCCCAGCGGTTAAATACGGTGAATTCCACCCGGTCAATAAAGCAGTAGGGGTAAGGGCGGAAAACATCATTTTGCCCGTCCCCATTGGGCGTAAAGGCATTCGGCAGTTGATAAAAGGGGCAATTGTCAACGCAGATGATGTTGCTAAACTCACTTTCGTTGGCGAAGGTGTCCACCGCCGTAACGGCATAGCAACCGGCAATGCCTATCTCCGGTTTATGGTCGTAAACAGTGAGTCTGGAATCGTCGATGGAGGCGATAAACTCAAAATCGCTGCCTTCGAAAGGCGCATAGTAAATCCGGTAGCCAACCACATCGTCGGTCTCCTCGCAAATGTCCATTGGGTTGACCCAGTCCAGCGTATTGGCAAGGGCTTCTTCATCCGAGCAGTCGGTTTGGGTGTCGCAGCCGTTTGTCACCTCAAGGGTAGGTGGGCAAGGTGCGATATTGTCGATGGGGATACTGCAATTCCTCTGGGAGTTATTCAGTAGTGGACCGGGGATGCCCTCTATACCATAGGTGCCGGCTGAGCGGATGTAGTAGCAATATTCGGTGCCGTTGATAAGGTCCTCGTCCCGGTAAAGAGGCTCCGTTACAGTAGTCAGGGAGTCATAGGTCCCACTGCTGTTTTCTCTGAAAATGGTGTATTCAAAGTTATTCCAGGGCACATTTTCCGACCAGGAAAGGATATTAGTGTTGTCCGTTGGCTCAATGTTAAGGAATACGGAAGATGCAGGGTTGGTCAGGCCAAGCGGCTCGCTCTCGTTATTGACGTAGAATGCGACGATATAGCTGTAGGATTGCTCAGCGGTATTCAGCCCGGTATCCACAAAGCAGGTATCATTGGCACCAGCAAATGTCGGGCTGCTGAAAGTGATACCGATCGGCTGGAAAGCATCCTCTGGCGGGTTTTGCCCCTCGGCTCGTAGGACTTCATAAACGTACGGTCCGGGGTTGAGTAAGGTGTCCAAATCCTCTGCTACAGGTTTGGACCAGCAGACCTCCATCTCACCACTGCCTGTATCTGTGGTGAGTACGCTTACATTGGTAATCAACGGGATATCCCGGTTGAGCTGCACGCAGATGGAATCCGATGCGAGGCTTTCCACCGGGTTGTAGGTGGTATTGCCAGTCGGAGTAGTGAGCGCGAACTCGGCTAAGATGCGGTAGCAATAGGTGCGCCCCCGCTCCACATTGGTATCGGTATAAACATACCTGCTATCCTCCATGTCCATGATGGGCACATTGAAAAGCTTGGTATACCCGCTGCCATCCAGACCAGGGGTGCAGGTGTCGCGCACGAAGTTGGCGCTGCCTTCCCGCCTCCATACGGTAAAGCCGCGGAAGTAATTATTTTCGGTATCCTCGCAGGCGTAAGGCATCTGCCAGGAGACATTGACTTCATTGGACTGTGGCTCGGCCTGCACATCCTCGGGGGGCGGTCCCACTACTTTTATACGTACGGTTTTGAGGGTCGCCAGCCCGGTGGTGTCGCCAAAGCCATTATCAGTCGCTTTGAAGACGACCTGATAGAATTGGGCGCTAATGGCTTCGCAAGGGACATCCCAGCGGAAGGTCTTAACCAAGGGGTCTTCTTCAAAAGTTTCTGTATTGGGCGTGAAGGTTGCTGGCCCGTAAGTGACCTCGAACGGACCTCCCAGGGCGGTCAGGCGGACCAGCTGTTCGTCTTCGGAGAGCGGTGCGGTAGCACGGACATCAAACTCCAGTACATTGCCGGCGATGACGCAGACTTCATCGAAGGGGACTTCCACAACAGGAGGGAGGTTTTCGCATTCCTCTACGAGTATCTGCATGTCCCTTACAATAGAGCCTATTTGCTGCCCATTGCGGTACTCACGTATGAGAATGGCGATGTTGTACTCGCCTGCGCGTTGTGGGGCATCCCAGACAATATCGCCAGTTAGCGAGTCAATGGTGATTTGATTATTGGGGCCCGGGTTAATCGCGGTAACCTCTTGATAGTTGGGTACCGGGAGATTCACATCCTGCATAGGCGTGATAAACTCATAGGTCAGGCTGTCGTTGTCGGCATCGAAGGCATTAGGGTTGTGGGTAAATACCCGGCCTACGCAGCCGATATCAATCGGGGGCTGCAGGAGTATAGGCGAATTGTTGCAGCCCTGAGCCTGAGGGTTGAGAAAGGTATATTCTGTTTGTATATGAAAACGGACCTGATCGGAATTCGGGAAGTTGACGTTTAGGATGCCACCATTCCGGTTGGGGTCGGTCATGGAGATGGTGTAGGTTGTCCTTGCCGGATAGGTGTGGGTAGCGATGTAAAAATTGCGCTTGGTATCATTTTCAAGAATGACCCCCTGAGGTGGGCTACCCGGACCATTGGAACGGGCCACTCGCTCGCAGAAGCCATCTCCCCAGCAGATGGTGAGCGTATCCCGGTCAGCAGGGATACTACTGGCTTTGGTGTAGGTGATCACAGTAGCCTGTACAGTTAGCCCGTTTGGACCTGTGCAGTCCCCATCTACAAGTTCTACTCTGATTTCACCAGCCCGGTTGTGGGTAGCAAGCAGGGTGGAAGCCCCTGTCGTTAGAAACAGCAATAAAAGCAGAAAGCGTTGTGTATAGAATCGGTAAGACATAGGCGTAGGTATTTGTACAGTTTTCTGATAAGGCAGCCCTGGCGTTAGGCGCTCACACTCATAGTCTTTTTCAATTTACTGATTTACAAACTTTAAAACGGCCATTGTACGGAAATAGTTTGTAAGCTGTACGGCCTATGTGCTAATATTTCAGAGGAAAGAGGGTAAGTAATGAAATAAAAAAGTAACGCCCCTGAACGGAGCGTTACCTAAGAATAATACTACTTAAACCTGTCGAAAAAAACTTAGTTGATCGGAGCGTTCAGGAAATCGATATACTCCTGGCACGCCTGATCAGGTACATTGATATTGGTATAGTTAAAGAAAACAGTTTCTTCAATACCATCGTTGTCCGTATCTACGTAGTCTACGTCAATGGTTTCCATAAAGGGCATTCCAGGACCGTAGTTGTATACAGAACTTTCGATGATTACAGTGGAGTCTGCGGTTGGCACCTGAAGGTTAAACACACAGCGTTCGAGTGTCCGGTAGGAAATTCGGAAATCGTAGTACGCTCCTTTTTCAAGTGCCATCGTAGCGCCTTCTCCTTCATCCAGCCAGCCTAGTGGGTTCCAAATAAGGCTTCCGGAAGGACGGAACTGAATAGGCAAAGTCGGCTTAATAACCAGGTTGCTGAACGTAGAGCTGCAAGTGCCTGCCACATCTACAAAGAAGGTAGTGCCCAGTGCCGGAGGAGGTGCCAGCACATCATCCAGGTTGATCGTCAGCTGATCGCCACAGGGAGCGAATAAGGGAGAAGTGTACAATGGTGTGGCATCTCCTTCAAATTGATAGATTTCAAACTGCACAACTGCAGGCGCATTCTGGAAGTTTGCTGGTACGATGAGGGTGATGACTTCACCATCGTAAAAGCGGGTGTTGTCAAATGTACCTACAACATTACCATTAAGGGTATTAATAACCTCTATGTGGTAAAACGTTTGAGGACCATTCTGTGGCTGATTAACGTTCTCAATAAAGAATTGGGTTGGTGGGTTACAGAAGCGACGGCCACCAAAGAACCAGGTGGATAAGTGGGTCTGCTCAAATTCAGCGACGAGCTTACCACCGTTCTCACTAATTACGGATGCCCGGCCTTCTTCCTGCCAGTCACCGATGCTTTCGTTGAAACTCCAGGCTTCCAGTTCGTCACCTGGCTTGATTGGAGCTCCGGTTTCAGGGTGAGGTGTACCGGAGGGTATTTCGACCTGGACTTTAACCGGCTTGTCAAACTGCTTAACTTCTCCCTCTGCCCCGTACATATCAATAGAGTAAATCGCAACCGGGGCAAAGTTAAGCTGGCCTAGGCTTTCACCGCTTTTGGCCCGTGCGTTATTGGCAAACAAGCTGGCAGGAGCTACTTTATTAGTCATTCGATTGGTGTAGTCATAGCTCACCACGTAGGCCTCAACATCACCGGAAACGGTTTTACCATTGCTATCCATCATGCGGGTGTTGGGCGCAATCTCAATGTTTACGCGCTGATTGTTATCGGCAGAAGGTGTGCGGGCGCTATGCTGTCCAATTGTACCATTGCTACCTTGCTGAATAGATAAGGTTTCCTGATTTAGCCCGTCGAGGCTGCTACCAACCGGCAACATCCGGATACTTTGCATTCTACGGTCAGCTTTATTCATCAGCCGGAAAGTGCGGAACAAAGGCATATATCCTTCTGCCTCAAACTTAAGCGTAAATTCGAGTGGGTCTTGTTCGTCGAATTCAACAATTCTGCGGACAGCCAGCGACAGGAATGCAGCGTTCTTGTCGGCGTTAGAGTAGCTTAGGGTGAGCTCACGCTCGCCCAGCACAGTGAAAATCTGGTCCTTGTCAGCACCATAAGCTGTTACGCTTATATCTTTGGGAACTTCACCGCCATCGTAGTTGAGGACCTGAATAGTCATCGGGTTGACAAGCAAGTCGGTTTGGACATTAATAAACGTGCCTTCAAGCAAATCTTCAGGCTTTGCACATGAGAAAGCACCCCATATCATCAACGTGAGGAGGGTATACAGTCCCAAACTTTGTAGTTGTAATCTTTTCATGATTAATTAAGGATTATCTTTATGATCAATGGAATAGCCAAAACGTAGATTAAAGACTGGAAACCAGCGGTACCCAGACATATTATTCGTTAGGATTTCAGCGTTGTGCTCGTTATTGCGAATCAATGCCGTCCCGTTAATGAAAATCTCGGGAGCGCCTTTGTAAAAGGTGCCTATATCAAGGCTTACAGACAAGCGGCGGCTGGGGTGCACGAGGCGCCCTAACGCTACACCGAAGTAAGGGTTGAATTTAAGGTTGTAGCGCAAGCCTCCATATACATAACCCAGTTCATCTGGTTCGAAGTAGACATCATTGATTTTCAGAGGATCTCTAAGCTTGATGGAACCACTGAAATCATTCATGAGAAATAATCCGATACCCGTCACCAGTCGCAAATTCAGTTTGGGGACAATAAGGTGGTCAACCAGCAGGTTTAAAGAGGAGTTTCTCACACTAAGATTGATAGAGGCGTATTGCTCGTAACGATTGAGGTTCGTCTCCCAGTCTCTGACATTAAAGTCCATGTAGCTGAAACAGCTTCGCAGCCAGGTCTTTGGACCAATAGGGCGTATGTAGTCAATGCCAATTAGCGCAGTGGAACCCATGAAAATACCCAGTGAATGCCGACCGGTGTCCAAGGGGCGCAATGCTTCAGATTGTGCATACCCCTTCACTGCCGCTGTGAGGCACAGCAGCAATATCATTGGTTTAATGAGGGATAATGCTCTAATCATGATGCAAATATTTCTTAAACGTTAAACACCCAATGCAGGATTTATTTTCGTTTATTACTTTAATCTTTAAATGGTAGGGTTGAAGTTGCATGATAAAACACATAAATAACCCTAAGCCTCTTTTTAGCTCTTAAACACTCGAAAAAATGACATTCAGGTGTCCCTGCCTGTCGACTTCCTTTCTTTGATGTTGTTCCTGGCTTTACAGCCTAAAGTGTTTGTTAAAGTAGATAGTGCGAAGTACTCAAAGTAAAATCAAGAATTTCGCGGGCTTTATTGAACGCTCATCTTATTCGTATAAGCGTTTCTTTAATCGGTGGATGGGATTACCTTTTGCTTTAAGCTAAGCGATTATGTGGTATGTATTTTAGCTTCAGGGGCATCAGGCAAATTGAGCTAAAAAAATTGTATTTTTATAGGGAATATGCCTGTGCGCCTCTTAGGTTTACGTCAAAGCTACAAAAAAGGTTGCAATAACAAAAAGAGAATTGGTTTAATCAGATAAAATTGAAAGTGGAGTTATTCGCTTTTGAGCTCAGAACAATGTTGTGCCTGAGGGCATTAGATTCTTGGGATTCTCAATTATGGGCCTTAAAATTGTGATTACAGAAGAAAAAATGAGGTTATGTTGTCAAAGCGGATTACCGTTTTTGGAGTACTGTTAGGAGTGGTTAGCCTGTTAATGTCTGTTGATACAATGGTCGCAGAAGGCGGGGGGATGGTGGTACGCTCAGTTGAAAGACGGGCTTCCGTTGTTCGGGAGCCATTCCAGTCTTTTTTGAGCGAATATGAAAAGGTACTGAGGCACGAGTTAGAACAGGAAGGTGTACCCGGGGCAGCTTGGGCGATTGTCAAAGACGGTGTTGTGGCAACGATGGGGACCCACGGTGTTAAGTCCTCAGAAACGAGAGACTCCGTAACAGCGGGCACACTGTTTAGAATAGCCTCTCTTTCTAAAGGAGTGACTGGTGTATTGGCCGGGCGTTTGGTGGACGCCGGGCTGATTGACTGGTCGGCTCCATATTGCGATTATGCTCCCCGGCAGGCAGGTAATGTGGTTGAAGGGTTGGAGACGCTGGAGTTGCAACACTTTCTAACCCACACCACCGGCCTGCCGAGGCATACGTATTCCAATTTGCTGAATATGGGGCGTTCCTATTCCAATATTTTAAGCCTTCTTCCATTGGTAAAACCGGTACACCCTCCGGGTAGTTATCACAATTATCAGAATGTACTATTCAACCTCGGTGCTGATATGCTGCGGGAATCCACTGGGCAAACCTTTGGTGCAATGACTGAGGAATGGCTGTTTGAGCCATTAGGCATGTACAGAGCTTCTATAGGGTATGCTGCTTTTGTAGACGATATGGACAAAGCGATGCCCCATCGCCGGTTGGCTGAAGGGTACGCTCCAACTGCTGTAGAGCCCAATTTTTATGAAGTGCCAGGAGCCGCAGGGGTCAATGCAAGTATTCATGACATGGCAAAATGGCTGGTTGCGCTCAGTGGGCATCGCCCAGAGGTACTGTCAGAGCGGGTACTGTCTGAAGTGCTTTGCCCGGCTATTCCTATACCGGCCGCCCGTATTATGCACCGCAACTGGGGAGGGTTGCAAACAGGCTTTTATGCAATAGGCTGGCGGGTTTTTGAAATTGATAATCAGTGGATTATCGGGCATAGTGGTTATGTAAATGGCTTCCGTGCCGAAATTGCTTTCCTGAAGGAGGAGGACATTGGGATCGTAATGCTTACCAACGCGCCAAATCAAACCGTAGGAAACGTAGTCCCTTCCTTTTTTGAGTTGTACAAAGAACAAGTTACCGAACCGTGAAGCCATCTGAAGTAACAACAGTTTGTTTGGTACTTGCTGCCGGTGCTTCTTCTCGCATGGGGCAGGCCAAGCAGCTGCTCGAACTCAATGGGCAGCCGCTGGTAGAACGGATGGGCTGCCTGGCGCTTGAGGCTGGCTTCGATGCGGTTGTGGTCGTGACCGGGGCTCGCCGGGCTGCTATTGAGGCCGTCCTCCCTGAGTTTATGTATACCGTTCATAACCCCAATTGGGCAAAAGGGATGGGCAGTTCCGTGCATGCCGGGCTATCACTGGCCATCAGACTTTTCCCTGAGCTTCAGTATTCAGGTTTTATACTGACTGACCAGCCTTATCTCAACTCCGCGTTGCTACGAAACATGCTAAGGCAGCTACAACAAGGTAGTGCCCCTGGTATCGCTGCTCACTACAATGGAACCTTAGGTGTGCCCGCCATTTTTAGGGCTGGCCTTTTTCCAGAGCTTTTAGCCCTCGATGGTCACAAAGGGGCCAAATCTATCCTGCATAAGTACCAGGAGGCTTTGCAGTCCATACCATTCCCCGGAGGAGTGTTTGACCTGGACTTCCCTGAAGATTGGGCGAGATTCATCGGGAAGGGAGATTCAGGTTAACTTGAATGTTGATTTGGTCTGGTTTGACTTGATCATATCTATGTCCTGTGTAGTTTGGTTGTTCAAAATTATATTCTGTATAGCATTCTTTTGACTTGAGGTTTAAGAATTTTTAAAAGCGCATTTGTACTTAGTCGGCAAATGGGTGCGGTTTGTCGGGACAACAATCACCATAAGCATAAATTTTTAAAAACTTAGGAAACTTTTAAACTACCGCTGGTTTCCTATGTTTTTTGCTTGTAGTTTTGCCACGGGCTAGAAAACAAGCGTGCAATTGAAACAAGATATTATTAAGGCTTCATTTGAGTTGTTCATGCGCTATGGCATTAAAAGCGTGACGATGGATGATATTGCCCGAGAGCTGGGCATCTCCAAAAAAACGCTATACCAGTACGTGAGCAATAAGGCGGAGTTGATAGAGCAGATTTTTCACGCACACATAAGCGAGGAAAAATGCATGACGGAGGAAATCCGTTCCACTTCTTCGGATGCACTCGAAGAAATGCTAAGGATTGGGCGGTATGTAGTAGAGAAACTGCGGTCTATGTCACCAACTACAGTTTATGATTTACGGAAATACTATGGCAGCATCTGGAAGAAAATGGAGTCGCAGATGAAGCAGCATGTATATGGCGTAATCAGTGACAATATTGAACGGGGTATCAGGCAAGGCATTTACCGCTCAGAGCTCAATCCGGAAATCATCGCACGGCTTTATGTAGGCAAATCAGTACTTGTGGCTGATGAAGATATTTTTGAGAGTGGAGGATATGACCTGGCTACTTTGCATCAGGAGTATATCCGCTACCATATACACGGTATTGCTTCTGAAATGGGGCGGCAGCTATTGGCCAAACACCTGGCTGCAGAAGAACAAGAACAGTAAACATCCAAAACCATAGCATAAAGAATGAAAAAAAGGATGCACTCGACCTTTATGATGCTGCTGCTAACACTGCCATTACTCGCACAGCAGCAAGCCGTACAAATGTCATTAGATGATGCTATTGACTATGCGCTGGAGAATAGCCTTACCATTAAGGATGCCCAGATCGCGATCGCGGACGCAGAGGAGCAAATTGTAGAACGGCGCTCTACTGGGTTGCCCCAGGTCAACGGCTCGCTCAATTTCCAGCATTACCTTGCGGTGCCCCGGCAGCCGCTTCCTGAGGGCTTTGATATTTTTGGGCTCTTTGGGCAGGTACTTGCTGTAGACTTGTACGATCAGCTTTCCGAGCAAACGCAGATGGCGGTTGATGATTCGTTTTCCGGTAACGGTGGCGGAGGTGGCGAAGAGGGGATTGCCTTCTTTCTGCGCAATAACTTTACTGCAGGTATTGATGTCAATGCTATGATTTTTGACGGCTCCTTTTTCGTGGCTTTGAAAGCCGCGCGTGCTTACCGGCAGTATACCCTTCGTGATTTTGCCACGACACAGCGCGAAGTGGAGAACTCGGTCATTGAGGCTTACCTGCCTGTGCTACTGGTCCAGGAAAATATCGAATTGCTGGACAAGAATATCAAAAACCTGGAGCAACTCCTGTTTGAAACCCGGGAGCTTTACAAAGCCGGGTTTGCTGAGCAACTGGATATTGACCGGCAGGAATTGTCTTTGTCCAACCTGCGCATTGAACGGGAAAATCTGGTCCGGCAGAAAGAAGTCGCCCTTACAAACCTGAAGTTTACCATCGGCTTTCCGATTGATCAGCCATTAGTCGTTTCAGACGATCTGGACGCCATGGCCGTTGAAGCAGAAGCCCTGCTTAGCGAAAAAGCCAGCCCCGGCTCCAGGCCGGAAGTAGCCCTGATTGACCAGGCTATCCGTATGAATGAACTGAACATCAAGCTCAATAAGGCAGGGTACTTGCCTAGCCTGAACGCTTTTGGTGCTGTGCAGCAGCAATACCAGGGCAATGATTTTGAAACCGGCTTCTGGGCACCCGCCGCCTATGTAGGGCTAAACATGAGCGTGCCCATTTTTGACGGGCTCAATAAGAAAGCGAAGATTCAGCGCGCCCGCCTCGACCTGGAAAAGGCAAAGATTCAACGGCAGGATTTGGTCCGGGGCATTAGCCTTGAAGTGGCCAATGCTCAGACCAATTTCCGCAACGCATCAAGCCGGCTTAGCAGCCAGGAAAAAAACCTCGACCTGGCAGAGCGGATCTACGAAACGGCTCAGGTGAAATACCGCGAAGGCGTAGGCTCCAGTCTGGAAGTGACACAGGCTGAACAGAGCCTTTATACCACGCAAAGCAATTACATGCAGGCACTTTATGACGTGCTGCAGTCCAAAGCGCGTCTGGAGATGGCGCTCGGCAAGTAAATTTTATCAAAAAAACACCAACATCACATCATGAAATACATCATCCCGATTGTCGCACTTTTGATGGCCCTGCTCGCAGGTTGTCAGCCTGCTGCTAATGAGGAAGGGCAACTGCCGGAATCGCTGGAAGAGAAGCGCACTCTGCTCAAGGAAAAGCGCAGTGAACTCAGCAAGCTTACCCAGGAAGTGGAAGCACTTGAAAAAGCTATTGCGGCTCAGGATCCCACCATGGTGGCTCAGAACAGAAAACTGGTCACCACCGCTCCTGTGGAACGCACCAATTTTGAGCACTTTGTGGAAATCCAGGCTTCAGTTGCTGCCGATGACTATATCAATGTCACAAGTGAAGTCGCCGGCCGCATTCTCAGCTTGACCGTGGAAGAAGGAGATAATGTCCGCAAGGGGCAGTTAATTGCTGAGTTGGACCTGGAACAGCTGGATAAGCAAATGGCGGAGCTGGAAAAGTCACTGGAACTGGCCACTACGGTCTTTGAACGCCAAAAGCGCTTGTGGGACCAGAATATTGGTTCTGAGATACAGTACCTGGAAGCCAAAAACAGCAAGGAGCGTTTGGAGAAAAGCATGGAGACACTGGAATTCCAGATGACCAAGTCTAAGGTCTATGCTCCGGTGAGTGGGGTCGTGGAAGAGGTTTATCTTAAGAGCGGCGAGTTGGCATCTCCGGGCATGCCCATTGTACAGTTGCTGAACCCCAACCGGCTTAAGGCGGTTGCCGATGTGCCTGAGTCTTACCTTCGTGCGGTCAAAAGGGGGGAACAGGTTAAAGTGGCTTTCCCTGCGTTGGACGAGGAGCAGATGGCTACCGTCACTTTGATAGGACGGACTATCGATCCATCTAACCGGACCTTTGATGTGGAAGCGCGGATTTCGGCATCCAGCCCTCTGATTAAGCCGAATTTGCTGGCAACCGTGTTCATCAAGGACAAAGAAGCCGAAGATGTCGTAACCATCCCGCTGGAAATGGTTCAGCAGGAAGTTGGCGGAAAGGACTACGTCTACATCCTGGAAGATGGAAAGTCGGGGGCCTATGCCCGCAAGGTATATGTGAAAACCGGCGATGCCTACGATGGGCAGATTGTCATTACTTCCGGACTGGAAGGCGGAGAAACCTTAATTATGGAAGGGGCACGCGGCCTGGCTAATAATGAGCCCGTTGAAGTAAAGCAGGAAGGTTAAGCACTCACTAAAAGCAGTACTTCAGTTGGCCGGCCGGCCTGCATTGCTGGATGCTGTTACAAAACCACGCACATGGCTGAAGAAAATAAGCAAAAGGATAAATTACGGCAGTTTAGCTTGTCTACACTGGCCGTAGACAACGGGACGAGCGTTTTCATTCTTACGCTCATGATCCTGATTTTCGGGATTCAGTCCTATCAGGACATGCCCAAAGAGCAGTTCCCGGAAGTTGACTGGCCCACGGTGTACATCAACACCCCTTACTTCGGTAACTCTGCCGCAGATATTGAGAACCTCGTAACCCGTCCAATCGAGAAGGAACTTCAGTCGATAACGGGCATTAAGGACATCAAGTCAACGTCTATTCAGGACTATTCCGTGATTACAGCGGAGTTTTCTGCAGATATGGACCTCGATGATGCGGTCCGCAAGGTGAAGGATGCAGTAGATAAAGCCAAAAGTGAACTGCCCAACGACCTGGATCAGGATCCTACCGTCCTGGACATCAACCTGTCGGAAATCCCAATCGTCACGGTCAATATCTCTGGTGACTATACGAATGATGAACTTCGGAGTTACGCTGAATACTTGCAGGATGAGATCGAAACCCTAGATGAAATCTCGGAGGTAGAGCTGAAGGGTGCCCGGGAGCGGGAAGTCAAGGTGGATATCGATCTGCCGAAGATGGAGTCGATGCAAGTCACTTTCCGGGATATTGAAAATGCTATTTCTTCCGAGAACATAACCATGTCCGGCGGTGAACTGCTTAATAATGATTTCCGCCGGGCTATCCGGGTAAAGGGAGAATTTGAGGATGTTTCTGAACTGGAGGAGATGATTGTCAAGAGTGAGAATCAGCGCCCGATCTATCTGCGGGAAATTGCCAAGGTTACCTTTGGCTACAAAGACCCTACAAGTATCGCACGCTCAGATGGCTTCCCGGTGATTTCTCTGGATGTCATCAAACGGCAGGGGGAGAACCTGCTGGACGCTTCTGACAAGATTAAGGTAATCGTAGACGAGGCGCGTGAGGAACTGCCGGAGGAACTGAAAATCAGCCTGTTCAATGATCAGTCTGTGAATACCCGCGATCAGGTAAGTAATCTGGAGAACAGTATCATCTCCGGGGTGATTCTGGTAGTGGTGGTGTTGCTGTTCTTTTTGGGCTTGCGCAATGCCTTGTTCGTAGGGTTGGCCATCCCACTGTCTATGCTTATGGGGATCCTGTTCCTTTCGCTGACGGGGGTAACAATGAATATTGTCGTGCTTTTCGCACTCATACTGGCGCTGGGGCTTTTGGTGGATAATGCTATCGTGGTGGTGGAGAATATCTACCGGTATATGCAGGGTGGCTACAATGGCTGGGACGCTGCGAAGTATGGAGCCGGAGAGGTGGCCCTGCCGATCATCGCTTCTACAGCAACTACGCTGGCAGCTTTTCTGCCACTGGCGTTTTGGCCGGGTATCATGGGGGAATTCCTGAAGTACCTGCCCATCACCCTGATCATTGTACTGACATCCTCCCTCATTGTGGCATTGGTGATCAACACCGTATTTACCAGCCGCTTTATGAAAGTAGATGAGCGGGCAGAAGACCCTGCAGTGCGCAAGCGGCGGCAGACCAATATTCTTATTGGTGCGGCGGTGATGCTGGTGCTGGCAGTGGTTTTCCACTTCACAGGCTTTGAAGCAGGGCGTAACCTTTTGGGCATTGCCCTGATTGTAACCCTGATCAACTGGTTCCTGCTCCGGCCGGCGGCATTTAAGTTTCAGAATAACTTTTTGCCTGTGTTGGAGAATGCGTACGACAAGTTTATCCGCGGCGCCCTGCGCGTGCCGGGGGTGATCTTTGGCGGTACCTTTGTGCTGTTGTTTGCAGCCCTTGCACTGTTGGCGGTGAATATGCCGAAGGTGGAATTCTTCCCTTCTGCTGATCCGTTGTATGTGAATGTCTTTGTAGATATGCCTCTGGGTACAGATATCAATGCGACCTACGAATCCGTGCAGGAAGTCGAGGCGCGGGTGAGCAAAGCCATTGAGCCCTATCAGGGTATCGTTGAGGCTGTGCTGACGCAGATCGGTGAAAACACAGCTGACCCTAATGGGCCACCTGAACCGGGAGCGTCTCCTCAAAAGGCTCGCCTGACCGTCTCCTTCGTGCCTTCCAAAGACCGGGGCGAGCTGTCCACCTTTGATGCTATGGAGGACATCCGTGAAGCGGTACGGGGCATACCGGGTGTGAAAATCACCGTTGATAAAAACGCGGATGGTCCGAACGCCGGTAAGCCGATTAACCTGGAAATTCAGGGAGAGGATATCGATCAGCTGGCGATCCTGTCAGAGGATGTGATCAATTACATCAACTCTAAGAATATACCGGGCATTGAAGAACTGCAGGCCGATATCAAAATCGGTAAGCCGGAATTAATTGTGAATGTCGATCGGGAAGCCGCCCGCCGGTATGGGGTGTCTACTTTTGATATTGCGAATGCCGTGCGTACCGCCGTCTTTGGCAAAGAAGTCTCTAAGTTTAAGGAAGGGGAGGATGAGTATCCTATCTTTATTCGTTTGGATGAAAAGTATCGCTACGATATTGATGACCTGCTCAATCAGCGGATCACCTTCCGCAGCCCGGCCACAGGGCAGATTTCTCAGGTGCCAATTTCTGCGGTTGCGGACATCAAGTTCACCTCCACTTACAGCTCGATTAAGCGGAAAAACCTGGACCGGGTGATTACTATTTACTCAAATGTACTGGAGGGGTATTATCCCAACGAGATTATTCCTGAGATAGACCGGTGGATGGCCGCCTACGACTTGCCAGAAGGGTTTACCTACGAATTTACGGGAGAGCAGCAGCAGCAGGCCGAAGATATGGACTTTCTATACACGGCTTTCGGTATTGCGCTATTCTCCATATTCCTGATTATTGTAGCGCAGTTTAACTCTGTTGCTTCGCCCTTTATCATCATCCTGTCGGTGCTTTTCAGTACGATTGGGGTATTTTTGGGTTATGCCTTTGGTGGGCGTGATATTTCCGTGATTTTCACCGGTGTGGGTATTATCTCTCTGGCAGGTGTTGTGGTGAATAATGCCATCGTCCTGATTGATTTTACAAATATCCTGGTAGGCCGTAAGCAAAAAGAGCTCGGCTACTCGAAAAATCAGTTCCTGGAATCAGCGGATATGAAGGAAGCGATCATAGAGGGCGGCGCGACCCGTCTGCGGCCCGTATTGCTAACGGCTATTACTACCGTACTCGGTCTTATACCCCTGGCGGTTGGGTTTAACTTCAACTTCTTCACGCTGATCACTGACCTGGATCCGCAGATATTCATCGGCGGCGACAATACCGCGATTTGGGGGCCTATGGCCTGGACTGTAATCTATGGTTTGGTGTTCGCCACCTTCCTGACTTTGATTGTGGTACCGGTGATGTACTACCTGGCATACCGCCTGAAAGTAGGGGTCCTGAAGGTTTTTGGAAAGGAAGCTGCACCTTCGGCAGTATAGATAGAGCTGAGTAGGGTTGATACAAACGGAGCCCGCTACTGCACTTAATATAGTGTGGTAGCGGGCTTTTTGCTAAAAGTATATACGTTATGGTCCCTGCTGGGCGTTTTTAAGATAGGTTATTCGATAATGCGAAGGATATTTTGTTTTTAGGCAGAATGAGAAATAGGCTCGCCAAACCATATAAACCCAAACGGAGCAATAAAATTGGTGCTTTTTTCATGAAACAGGCTTTAATCCTAATGCTGAGGGCTTGGGTTTTTGTTACCAATTACGGATAAAAAGCAACATCTGAAGTGGCTTATGCTCTTTGGAAATTAAGAAATTATGCGAGGAATCAGGCGCTGAATATTTCATCTAATCAAATGAATGTCATCTTTTCTATGTCACATTTTTCATAAAATTGTTTCCAAGGGGTCTTTGAAAACTTTCATATTTGTATTGTAATTGTTAGGGAAAGAACCTAGCAAACTTGAAAAGAGAGATTTACGCTTAAGTGCGTTAAAGATATTTGGGTCGGGTGAGTGTTTGTTCATAGTTTTTGTAATCGTATCCCCCGAGTGTTCGGGGGCTTTTTTACCTCACTCACCTGACTCATAAGAACTTAGTGTTGTTCATAGTGTTTGTTTATCGTTAGACCCCTGTCATCTTGTGTGACAGGGTTTTTTTTGTCCCGGCTGTAAAAAGCGATACTGCAAATTCACAACACTTGCCCCAATCTTTTGTTTTTCCTGTTAAAAATTCATGCCAGCCAACAGCAAAATAGAACAATTGCGTAAAGACTATTCCGCGCATACACTGGAGATGGACGACGTCAGCCCCAATCCGGTGGAACAGTTTCAGGTATGGTTTGACGAAGCGCTAAATGCTGAGGTGCCGGAACCGAATGCCATGACACTCTCCACAGCGACGACTAATGGAATTCCTTCTGCCCGTATCGTTCTGCTCAAAGGGATCACAGATGGCAGTTTCTTGTTTTACACGAATTACAATAGCCGTAAAGGCCAGGAGTTACTGGCTAATCCACGTGCGGCCCTTACTTTCCTGTGGCATGAGCTGCAGCGTCAGGTGCGTATAGAGGGGAGGGTAGAGGTGTTGTCAGCAGAAGCATCCACCCGCTATTTTCAGTCCCGTCCGAAGGGAAGCCAAATTGGTGCCTGGGCTTCTCCTCAAAGTACGCAGATCGAATCGCGGGAAGCCCTTGAAGAAAAGGTGAAGCAATTGGAAGAAGACTACCGCTCAGCGGAAGCCCTGCCCAAACCGGAACACTGGGGCGGCTATCAGGTCGTTCCGCACCGGGTTGAGTTTTGGCAGGGCCGCAGCAGCCGTCTGCACGACCGCATCGAGTACACGTTGTCAGAGGATGGAAGCTGGTCGGTAGCCCGTCTGGCGCCGTAACGTCTTCAAAAACTGAAAAGCCCCGAAGCATGGCGCTTCAGGGCTTTTTTCGCATCAATAATTCCGATGTAAACTTTTAGCAGTAGCGGTCGAATGCCAGCTTTAGGTTTTCTGCAATGATTTCTGCAGAACGGCCTTCAATGTGGTGGCGCTCCAGGAAGTGGACCAGCTTGCCATCCTTGAACAAGGCAATAGAAGGCGAAGATGGCGGATAAGGCGCCATATATTCCCGTGCTTTGGCTGTCGCTTCTTTGTCGACACCGGCAAAAACGGTCACCATATGGTCCGGTTTTTTGTCATGCTGTGCCGCTAATTTGGCGCCCGGGCGGGCATTGGCGGCTGCACAACCGCATACGGAGTTCACTACAACGAGCGTCGTGCCCTCTTTTTGGTCAAGCACTTCACTAACGGCTTCTGCGGTTTGCAAGCCATTGAAACCATATTCGGTCAGATCTTTGGCCATCGGCGCTGTAAGTTCTGCAGGATACATATTGCTGTTTTTATTTTTCTGATTTGAGTTAATTAGACTTAATACACTTAAGGGCATTTGTTGGTTCAAAGGTCAAATTAATTCCTGATAAAGCAACTGCTTACCTAAAAACTACGTAGTTCTTTTTTAGAAGCTGATATTTGGGGTGCATCAATTTCCCTGAAATACTGTTAGGCTTCTGAAAAAACTGACACGGAATAGCATGATCAAAAAATTCACTTTTCTTTTTGCTTTGGTTGCAGCGGCACTGCAATTCAACAGCGGCTGTACTGCCGACAAGCTGGCAGAGCCAACAGTTGCTGGTACCTGCACAGATACCATACCCGCCTACGATCCGCAGATACGGCAGATCATCGAGGAATCCTGTGCTTACTCCGGTTGCCATCTGGACGGTAGCGCACCGGGCGTATATGATTCTTATCAGGGGTTGTTGCCCAATATAGAGAGCGGCCTTTTCCGAACCCGTGTTCTGCAACTCCGGGATGATCCGAATCAAGGCATGCCACCGGATTATGCACCGCAGGGCCGGCCCAAAGACCTGACCCCGGAGCAACTAGACCTCATTGAATGCTGGCTGGATAGCGGCCACCCGGAATGATTTTAAGAAATACTGCAAACTGAATACCCAATGAAGAATCTTTCAATTTTGATAATGCTGATGGTGGCCTGGACGGTTCCTGCTATGGCCCAGGACGCGGTTACCCAAACCTTCAAGGATAGCCGCCTGGTCAACATACAATCCGTGGAGACGCTGGCTAAACGCCGGCTTGACGTACGCATCGGGCACCGCTTCGGCGATTTGCTGGGCGATAATGGGGGCTGGTCTACTTTTTATGGCTTGGAGCAGGCTGCTGATGTCATGATCGGTGCCGAGTATGGCGCGACGGATAAACTCACGGTGGGCTTTTTCCGGACTAAAGGGGCGGGGTCGCTGCCCGATGGTCAGGCCGGGCTTCGGCAGGTGCTCAACGGTACGGTCAAGTACGCTCTGTTGCAACAGGGGACAGATGGCGGGTCTCCTGTGAGCCTTACTTTTTGGGGAGTGGCGGCGTTATCTACGGCGGAGCGCATTCCTGATAATCCGGACATCATCCGGAACTTTTCCACCTTTGCCCACCGTATGGCCTACCACGGGCAGTTGATGATTGCCTCCCGGTTGTCTGACCGTATCGCCCTGCAGCTTACGCCAGGCTATACCCACCGGAATGTTGTCCCTGTTGAGGATGAGAATGGGTTGTTCTCTTTGGGAGTGGGCACGCGCCTGCAGATCAGCCGGGTCTTTGGGGTGATTGCCGATGTGACCCTGCCGTTTTCGGACTACCGGACCACTGAGAATGGGTTTTATCCGGCACTGGGGCTGGGGTTGGAAATTGACTCCGGCGGGCATCTGTTTCAGCTGAACTTTACAAACGCCACGGGGATTATGGAAACGGATTTCATACCTTACACTACTTCCAACTGGCTGGATGGGGAGTTCCGTTTTGGTTTCACCATATCCCGTTTATTCAACCTTTAATGAGCTGATCCATGTACAAGTTTTTATTCACTACATTCCTTGCAACCGCTTTTTTCTGGACAATACAGCAATCCTCCGGGCCTGGTCAGCTCTTGTCCGGGGAGGCGGTGGCTGATGTATTGTTGCAGCTCGGGGATGAGCCGGTCAGCCACTATCCGGATACGACGCTCAAAGGGGTATCGGTTGAAGCCGGGCAGGGTATTATGCTAACAGGATTCGCCCCGTCACCTGGTGGCGGCAAAACAAACAAGCAGAGCAAGCACTACGTATGCACCGCCTGCCATAATATTGAAAAAGAAGATCCCGACCTCAGCGTATCCGATCCGCAGGCACGCC
>PR_CR_10_Liq_3_inCRDRAFT_1000023_pt1 | contig 44734 bp, 47 predicted proteins | sample PRCRCaboRojoPR_2_FD_10240 | JGI IMG/M metagenome (IMG submission 10240)
CAGCCCTATTGCAACAGGTGGCGGCATCCGCGAGCCAGGGCCCGGTTGTGCTGGCAGCTAAACTCGAGGACCCCACCGGTTACGGGCGTATTTTGCGGAGCGCTACTGGCAATTTTAAAGCGGTTGTCGAGCAAAAAGACGCCACTGACGAGCAGCTTCGAGTGACTGAAGTGAATACCGGTGTTATTGCAGCGCCGGCGACCCGATTGAAGGACCTGTTGCATCGAGTCGGGAACGATAACCAACAGGGGGAATACTACTTACCCGATGTCTTGGCGTTGGCGGTAACCGATGGTGACCCGGTGTCGGTGGTGACGACCGACGATGCTCTCGCTATTCAAGGTATTAACGATCGTCTGCAGTTGGAACAATTAGAACGTTTATATCAGCGACGTTATGCGGAGCAATTAATGCGTGATGGCGTTGCCCTTCGGGATCGTCAACGTATTGATATTCGCGGTACATTGCGTTGCGGTCAGGATGTGGTTATCGACATTAATACGGTTATCGAGGGCGAGGTCGTATTAGACGATGGCGTCACTGTCGGCGCCCATTGTGTATTGAGGAACTGTCACATTGCCGCAGGTACGGTGGTCGATGCCTATAGTTATATCGACGGGGCAATTATCGAGGAAAATTGTCGTATTGGGCCTTTTGCACGTATCAGGCCGGGCACACAGCTGGCGTCTGGCGCTCGAATAGGCAATTTTGTTGAAACAAAAAATAGTCGTTTCGGTATCGGCAGCAAAGCCAACCATCTGGCCTACATTGGCGATAGCGACGTGGGCGATGCTTGCAATATTGGCGCAGGCACCATTACCTGTAATTACGATGGTGTTAATAAACACCGGACACAGTTAGGCGACGGCGTGTTTGTTGGCTCCAACAGCACCTTGGTTGCACCGTTGCAGCTTGCCGATGGCTGTTTCGTCGGCGCCGGCTCAACCGTCACCGACAACGCCGATGCTGAAACCTTGGTTATTGGTCGAGCCCGACAACGTGCCATCAGTGGTTGGCAGCGCCCTGTCAGTAAAAAGGATAAATAACTATGTGCGGCATTGTCGCTGGTATAGCGAAACGAGAGATATCAGAAATCCTGCTGGAAGGACTGCGGCGGCTAGAATACCGGGGCTACGACTCGGCAGGAATGGCGTTAATTGATAACGAGGCGAACCTCCAGCTTCATAAATACAGCGGTAAAGTCGCGAACTTAGAAAATGCACAGCGTCTTGACCCGATGCAAGGCTGCATTGGTATCGCACATACCCGATGGGCTACCCACGGTGAACCCAGCGCTGTTAATGCTCACCCGCACGTTGCCAGTGGTCGCGTGGCATTGGTGCATAACGGCATCATTGAAAACTACCAGCAGCTACGTGGCCAGTTAGAGCAACAGGGGGTCGTGTTCGTTTCGGCGACCGACACTGAAGTGATCGTACACCTCATCGATCGCGCCTTGATCCCGGGCACACTGCTCATCGACGCGTTGCGACAAGTGTTACCACTGCTCGAGGGCGCCTATGCCCTGGCGGTTATCCACAAAGATCATCCCAACGAACTGGTTTTTGCACGCAAAGGCAGCCCCCTTGTCATCGGTGTGGGTATCGGTGAAACCTTTGTAGGCTCCGATACTTTGGCGTTGCGCTCGGTGACCGACACTTTTGTGTATCTAGAAGATGGTGATGTCGGTGTCGCGACCGCCGGTCAGTACACCCTGTACGATGCGGACGGTCATGGCATTGTGCGAAATCAAGCGCGCCTCGAAGCACATGAAGATGCCACTGGCCTTGGGGACTATGAGCATTACATGCTCAAGGAGATTCATGAGCAGCCGCATCGACTGCGTGACACTGTGGGTCCAGCACAACTTGATCCGGGTCTTTTCGGTGCGACGGCGGCGGATGTGTTCGCACGAACCCAGTCGGTGCTCATTCTGGCCTGTGGTACCAGTNACCATGCGGGCTTGGTGGCTCGCCATTGGATTGAATCGATTGCCAAAAAACCCTGCCAAGTGGAAGTTGCGTCGGAATTTCGCTATAGGGATTCTGTGCGTTTACCGGGCACCTTGGTTGTCTGTATTTCCCAATCGGGGGAAACCGCCGATACCCTCGCCGCCTTAAACCACGCAAACGATAGTGCTGTCGTGGCGCGGCTAGCGATTTGTAATGTCGATCACAGTGCTATTGTCCGCGCCAGTGATTTGGTCTTCCTGACCCGCGCTGGGGCTGAAATCGGTGTGGCGTCCACCAAAGCCTTTACCACGCAGCTTGCGGCGTTGATGATGCTTACCGGTTGTCTTGCCCAAGCGAGTGACGATACGGCAACCGCCAGTGACCAACTTACCGCTGCGTTGCGTGAATTGCCGGTGGCTGTAGCGGCGGTACTGGCTCAGGAAAAAGCCATTAGTCAGTTGGCAACCGGGTTTATTCAAAAGCACCATTCATTGTTTTTGGGCCGTGGTATTTACCATCCCATTGCCATGGAAGGCGCCCTGAAACTGAAAGAAATTTCTTATATACATGCTGAGGCTTACCCCGCAGGGGAGCTTAAACACGGGCCCTTGGCGTTAGTCGATGCGGACATGCCGGTTGTGGCGGTGGCCCCTAACGATGAACTGCTCGATAAATTGCGTTCGAACTTGGAAGAGGTGCGCGCCCGTGGCGGTGAGTTATTTGTCTTCGCCGACAAAGCGGCTGGCTTCTCTGACGGTGACGGTATTCATGTCTTACCGATGCCCCATTGCAGCGAGCTGGCGGGCCCGGTGGCTTATACCGTGGCCCTACAGATTCTGTCTTACTACGTGGCTGTCGCGAAGGGCACCGATGTCGATAAACCCCGTAACCTAGCTAAATCGGTGACGGTGGAATAAACCGGCACCGTGAGCCGAGCTAGAGGTGAAAAGTTGCCGTCTTAATTGGTGTTGGCCGCCTTGTAGGCTTGAATAGCGCTATTAAACTCGGAGGCTAACTTTTCTTCCGCAGCTACCGAGGCGTTGTAGGCGTCGGTGGCCGCTTTAAAGGCAGCTGCAGCTTCCTTGTCGCCCTCTTCCGCCGTTGACTTGATCTCTTCTAGCACCGCCTCAAGGCAACCGCGATAACCTTGGGCGTCAGCTTGAAAGGCTTTTACCGCCTTCTGGCCGCTGATCATAATGTCAAGGGATGCTTCAGCACCGTTGGGTACATCCGGCACGCTGGGCTGTTTGCAGTCGTTTGCCATAACAGGGCTGCTAAAAATAAAGGCAGCGGCGGCGGTAAGAAGAGCTTTATTGGGCATGAAATCCTCGATTTATTGGTGGCTTTTAATGTGCACGAGCTAATATTGTCGCAGCTGAAGGTTGGGCATGTCACCCAGCGATGCCAATTCCGCCACAACGGTCTCGCCCTGCATGCGGCTCTTTATGCCCACCACCTGCACGCGATAAAACATTTCCCCAGCGCGATACTCGACCGCCACCTTGGCATCGTAGCCAGCTTCGGTGATTTGTTTGGCTCGCTCGTCAGCGGCAGCTGGCTGCGAGAAGGTATCGACGTAAATAAACCAGCCGCCGTTATCACTGATGGGCCGTAGCTCTAAGGGCTGTTGCGTTGCCGTTTGAGTCTGTGGACTAGAGCTTAGCTGCGCCGTCTCGACTCTACTGCCCGGTGAGGCTGTGGCGGCAACAGAGGGGGTTGGCGCGGCTTCCTGCGAGGGCTCTTTTTTGCTGACTGTGGGCACTTCTTCACTCGCTGTGGGCACTTCTTTACTCGTTGTAGGCACTTTGGCGTCGGTGATGTCCTTTGGGGCAGCGGTCATTGAACCAACCCAGAGGGGCCCAATGCCAAACGCTTGCTCAAGTTGTTTGCGCGCAGCGTCAGCAGCATCTTTAGTGTTGAACCCCAGAACGCGCACTCGAAACAGCGTTCTGCCGTTCACCTCGGCCTCTTGAATGCGAACACCGTCGTAACGCTCAGCGATGCGATCGCGCCAGGTTGCTGCCAATTCTCTATTCGAGTGGGACGCCACGTTCACAAACCAAGTCGTGCCCGCTACCGCAACGCTGTCTGGTCCATTGTTACCGGCAAGAAGCGTTTGGTTGTCGACGGGCTCTTTTGCTTGTGCCTCGTCCGCTGCCGCCACAGGCTCCGGTGTTGCAGGCGCGGTCGGTTCGGGTGCTGCCGGGGTGTCATTCTCTACCGCTAGGACAGTGGGCGCATCCTCACTGGCCTCGACAGAACCCATTAAACGATCCTGCAAAGAACTGATTTCGCTGGCCAGCTGGGCGTACTCATCTCGCAGGGTGGCGAGCTGCGCCTTCATTGATTCATTTTCTGCCAGCAACGCAGCCTCTTGGGAACCTGTTAAATCCCCATCACTGCGCTTTTGACCTAGCTGTCCTTTCAGTTGGGTGATTTCTTGCTGTAGCTCGTTGCGTTCTTGTACCGCCCCCCAGCCGCCCACGATGAGTAGGATGGCTGCTGCTGTGACGGTCACAAAAGGCCAAACAGGTAGGCGACGACCTTGAGATTCAACCGCTTGATGGTCGGTTAATAAGGACTCCGCTGCCACCGCTTGCGGATCCACTTCACGTCCTTTGGATGCCACCCGTCGAATGCGGATAGCTTCATCGGCCTGTTCAGCGGCTGATAGCTCCCCTGTTAGTGTTGCGATTGCGTCATCGCTGACTGCCGTATCGTCAGCGTTTGCTAGGGCTTCGTTCACCGTTTCGGTTGTGTTCTCGGCAGTATCCCCCTCCCAGGGCGCCGGCGCTAGTTCTGACTCGCTGGCGGATTCCGGTGCGTTGTTGCCACTCACCAAAGGTTCAGTTACCAAGGGTTCAGCTGCAGTGTCTTCAGGATTGCCAAGCCATCCGCTGCCCTGTGTATCGTCATCGGGCAGTGTAAAGACGGCTTTGGTGGATGCGCCTGCATCGGTTTCGGTGGTTGTAGGCGCAGGGTCGCTGGCGTCACCGCCGAGCCAATCAACTTCATCGTCGAGGGCCGATGACGGGCTGTCGTCTAGCTCAGCACTGGGCTCTGGTGGTGTCTCAGCAAGCCAGTCGGTTTCCGTGGACTCGGTATCACCACCCCATTCAGGTGGTGGTGTCATGATGCGGCGCTTTTCGTCGTCTTTGTTGTGCTCGTCCATGGCCCATGATTCCGTTAATCGTTATTTAAAATCCTAGCAGAAACCCTGCTGAATAAATGTGAAATACATCAATTTATGTGTATCTGTGCCTATTGAAACCTATCTAAACAGTACCTTAGCCCTTTAGGGTAAACTGCCTGCTATGAATGTCTCTGATATTTTAAACGGCCTTAATGATGCTCAGCGTGAAGCTGTGGCCGCCGATACCGGTAATTTGTTGGTGCTTGCGGGTGCAGGCTCGGGAAAAACCCGGGTGCTCGTGCACCGCATGGCCTGGTTAATACGCGCCGAGCAATTTTCTCCCCATGCCTTACTTGCGGTTACCTTTACCAACAAGGCGGCCCGGGAAATGCGTGGTCGTATTGAGCACATGTTGCAGATACCGACCCATGGCATGTGGATTGGCACGTTTCACGGCTTGGCACATCGTTTGTTAAAAGCCCACTGGCGAGAGGCTCGACTACCCCAAAACTTCCAGATCATGGACAGTGACGACCAGTTGCGTCTGGTTAAACGGGTGTGTCGTGACCTCGATCTTGATGACGCCCGTTGGCCCCCCAAACAGGCGCAATGGTATATCAACGCCCAAAAAGATGAGGGGCTGCGAGCTCGCCATATCGAGCCGCCCTTTGGGGACTTGTACGCCAAGACCCTGCACAGGGTCTATGGCGCCTACGAAGAGGCTTGCGAGCGGGGTGGCCTTGTGGATTTTGCCGAGCTGCTCTTGCGCGCCCATGAGCTTTGGCTGCACTCACCAGAGACCCTCAGTCATTATCAGGGCCGCTTTCGCACCCTATTGGTTGATGAGTTTCAAGATACCAACACCATTCAGTACGCCTGGTTGCGTGTTCTCGCGGGGCGGCGTATCCCCGTGGTTGCGGTGGGCGATGACGATCAATCCATCTATGGTTGGCGTGGCGCAAAAATCGAAAATATCCAGCGTTTTAGCCAAGACTTTGCGGAAACTTCCGTTATTCGTCTGGAGCAGAACTATCGATCAACTCAAACGATTCTGAGTGCCGCTAATGCGTTGATTGCCAATAATAGCGGTCGACTTGGCAAAGATTTATGGACCGCGGGCGAGCAAGGTGAGCTCATTCATTTGTATGCGGGCTTTAACGAGCAAGACGAGGCACGTTTTATCATTGATCGGATCGGTAGTTGGCTCGATGCCGGCCATGATCGCGCTTCAGTAGCTATCCTTTATCGTTCAAATGCCCAGTCCCGTGTCTTGGAGGAGGCGCTCATACGGGCGCAAATTCCCTACCGTATATATGGTGGCCAGCGATTCTATGAGCGCCTCGAAATTCGCAATGCCCTCGGCTACCTGAAGCTTCTGCTAACCCGCAGCGATGACAATGCCCTTGAGCGTGTGATCAATATTCCCCCTCGGGGTATAGGTGGTAAAACCCTCGAGCAATTGCGCACTTTGGCGCGGGATCGCGGGGTGGCGTTTTGGGCGGCTATTACTATTGCTCGGGATGAGAAACTGTTGCCCCCGAGAGCATTGGGTGCACTGGCGGGTTTTCAGGCATTGGTCGATGAGCTCGACTCCGCCACCCTTGATTTGTCCCTACAGGAATTGGTGGAGCACGTGATTCAGTGCAGTGGTTTGCTGGAGTATCACCGTGCCGAGAAGGGCGAGCGGGGTCAAGCGCGGGTGGAAAACTTGGAGGAGCTGGTATCGGCGGCTAAGGCGTTCGTGCCAGAGGACGACGATCTGTCTCCACTGCAGCAGTTCCTCGATAATGCTGCCCTCGATGCTGGCGATGCTCAGGCCGATGCCCATGAGGACAGCGTTCAGCTGATGACGCTGCACTCGGCTAAAGGACTCGAATTTCCATTGGTGTTTCTTGCGGGGATGGAGGAGAACCTATTCCCCCACCGCATGTCCCTTGATGAGCCGGGTCGCCTCGAGGAAGAGCGACGCCTGTGCTACGTGGGTATCACACGTGCGATGGAAAAGCTGGTTATGACCTATGCTGAAAGTCGGCGGTTGCACGGCCAAGAGTCATACAATACCCCATCGCGATTTGTTCGCGAGATACCCACGGAGCTGATTAACGAAGTTCGATTGGGCAATACCATCACTCGGCCTTTGTCATCGATGACGTCGGTGTCGAATGCGGCCCAGCAGGATGCAGGCGTACAGCTGGGTCAGCGTGTAAACCATAAAATATTCGGCGAGGGTATCGTGACGAATTTCGAAGGCAGGGGCAGCAACGCACGTGTTGAAGTGAGCTTCGCCGAGGGCACTAAATGGTTGGTATTACAGTACGCCAACCTCGAACCCTGTTGAGGAGATATCCGTTGGCGCAACGTTTTCTACCGATCGTCGTTTTGGGATTAGTCGCAGGTCTCGTACTCGTCATCGCCCTCTGGTCGATAGACCATTACCGGTTGACCCGCGGCTCTACGGCCTACAGCGCTCAGCAAGCGACTGGCGAAGGGTTACCGGAAACCACCGCTATAGAGTGGAAACTGGTGACTACCTGGCCGAAAAACTTACCGGGTCTTGGCAGTGCCCCTGAAAACTTTGCCCGTTACGTCAACGCCATGAGTAACGGTCGTTTGTCGGTGAAGGTGTTTGGCGCAGGGGAAATTGTGCCCGCTTTTGGTGTGTTCGACGCGGTCAGCCAAGGTGTGGCGCAAGCGGGCCATGGGGCTGCTTATTATTGGAAAGGCAAAATCCCCCGCCGCGGTTTTTTTTACGGCTATACCCTTTGGTATGACGGCTCAAGAGATGAACGGTTGGCTCCACTACGGTGGCGGATTGGAACTTTGGCGCGAGTTGTATCAGCCCTTCAATGTGATTCCTTTTGCCGGCGGCAGTACTGGCGTCCAGATGGCCGGGTGGTTTAACCGAGAGCTGCGCAGTGCCGATGATCTCAAAGGTCTGAAGATGCGCATTCCCGGTCTTGCGGGTGAGGTGTTTGATGCCGCTGGAGGCACGGCGGTGCGTATCGCCGGTGGTGAGGTTTACACGTCGATGCAGACCGGCGTGATTGATGCGGTCGAGTGGGTTGGCCCTTACAACGATCGCACCTTGGGCTTAAATGAAGTGGCCGATTACTACTATTATCCTGGCTGGCATGAACCCGGTGCCATGCTCGAGTTCATCATTAATGATCGTGCTTATAACGCGCTACCCGACGATTTAAAGGCCGTGGTGAGCGCCGCCGCGAGAGCCGCTAACGCGGCTATGCTTGATGAGTTCACCGCCCGCAATAACGAGTCATTACGCGACCTGCTCGATCAGGGTACGGACTTGCGACGCCTACCTGACGATGTGTTTGCTCGACTGCATCAGCGAGCACAAGAGGTCATGGCCGCCTTAGTTGCTTCTGATCCGATGGCCGCAAAGATTCAGCGTTCCTACCAAGGGTTTTACGACGACGTCCGTGCCTATCATGCTATTTCTGAGCAGGCGTACCTCGATGCGCGGGCTAGGGTACTGCCGCCCACAGGCAACAACTGACTAGCGGTTTTTACACGGACTAGCGGTTTTTAATGGGCCGAGTGCGTTTGTCGTTATCGATGGCCACGTAGACAAACGTGCCCTCGGTGACTTTGAGCGGCTCACCGTCGTGGCGCGAGTTAATCCACACCTCAACCACCACGCGCACGGAACTGCGACCGATCTCTACAACATCTGAGTAGCAACTGACGACGGCACCAACATGCACAGGGGTTAGGAAGGACATGCCCTCGACGGCAACGGTTGCAACGCGCCCACCTGCAACATCGCAGGCCGTCACGTAGCCCGCTAAATCCATTTGTGACATCAACCAACCACCGAAGATATCCCCATGGGGGTTAGTATCACTGGGCATGGCGACGGTTTGCAGCGATAAATCCCCCTGTGGTGTGGGGTTGGTGTCGATGTCATTCATAGTTCGCATTCCATATTGAGGGCGATTCTGCCGCGAGCCCAGCCGTTTACGTTTTCTGAAAGTGGGCAGTTCATGTGGTGCGTGGGGTCACCGATCAAAATAACCCGGTAGCCAGGTCGCCAGAGTCGGCGTCGTCCACAGAAGCGCCATTACCGCTATTTGGATGAGGATAAACGGAATAACGCCCGTGTAAATGGCGCCGGTGCGTAATCCCTCTGGAGCAACGCCACGCAGGTAAAATAGAGCAAAACCGAAGGGTGGTGTCAGAAACGAGGTTTGTAAATTTAGAGCGATCATAATACCGAGCCAAATGGGATCGAATCCCATGGCCAGTAGTATGGGACTGACAATGGGCACCACCACGAAGGTAATTTCAATAAAGTCGAGGATGAACCCTAGAAGGAACAGAACAACCATCACCACCAAGAGCGCGTGCTCTGGCCCCCCGGACATCGACAGAAAGAAGGATTGAACCCACTCCTCCCCGCCAAACCCCCGAAACACCAAGGAAAACACCGCCGCCCCGACGAGTATCATGAACACCATACTGGTGACCATCAGGGTTGAGTGACCAATATCCCGAAGTTGATCTCTACTGAGTTGACCCTTGATGCGCGCCAACAGTAGAGCACCGATGGCACCGACCCCCGCCGCTTCTGTGGGTGTTGCCGCACCCACTAAAATGGCGCCCAATACCAACACGATAAGCGCCAGTGGTGGTATTAGCCCGATTAAAAAGGGCCGCCAGTCGAAGCGTTCTGTGATTGCGGGTGGTGCCTTCGATGGGGTGATAAGCCCGACAATGAGCACGTAGCCGATATACAGCGCCACCAGCAGAAGGCCGGGCACAAGTGCACCGCTGAATAGGTCGCCCACCGATACGGTACTGGTATTGATAACCCCCATGTCGAGTTGTGCTTTGGTGTAGGCACTGGACACAATGTCTCCCAGCAGTACCAGGGCAATAGAGGGGGGAATAATCTGGCCCAAGGTACCTGTTGCGCAAATAGTGCCGGCGGCGAGGGCTGGGTTGTAGCCGGCCCGCAACATAGAGGGCAGTGATAGTAGGCCCATGGTCACGACAGTGGCACCGACAATACCGGTGCTGGCGGCTAGGAGTGCACCCACCACGATGACGGCAATGCCCAAGCCACCGGGTTTGCGTCCAAAAAGCCGAGCCATGCTGGTTAATAACTCTTCCGCGATGCGCGCCCGCTCAAGGGTGTTTCCCATCAAAATAAAGAGGGGCACCGCCACCAACGTCTGGTTATTCATGGTGCCGAAGATGCGCGCCGGCAGTGCTGATAAGTAGCCCGCATCAAAGACATTTAGCAGGGTGCCCAGTGCAGCGAACGCCAGCGCCGTGCCCCCAAGGGTGAGTGCAACGGGAAAACCCAGCATCAGCAGTGCGCACACGACCCCAAACAGTAACAGTGCAAATTCTCCGTTAACCATGATTTGCCTCTGTCTTGTGCTGGCGTGGTTGTGCCAATGCCAGCAGCTGCTTGGCCGCGCGAATGATCTCTGCCATAGCCTGTAAAGCCAGCAGTACCGCCATGGCGGGAATTAAGGCCTTGAGCAAGAACACCGCCGGTAAACCCCCGGGCTCTGGCGAGCCCTCAAGGCTGGACCACGCTTCTGTCACATAACCGAGACTGCTAATCCCAATGAGCGCACAGAGGGGTAAGGTAAATACAATTTGACCAAGAGCGTTGACCCACGCACGGGCCTTTTGACCCCAATGCCGATAAAAAATATCGACCCGTACATGTTCATCAAAGCGCATGGCACAGGAAGCGCCCAGCATAAAAAGTGTGCTGTGCAGATAAATGACCCCCTCTTGCCCCGCAATGAAGCCCACCCCAAATAGATAGCGGAGCGCCACGACAATCGCGGTTAAAATCGCCATCATCAAGGGTATCCACGCCAGTTTTGACGCCAGCCACTGTGCACCGGCGTCAATAGCCTGACCAATACGGATACCCGCATGGGGTTCTGTGTCTGATGGTATTGTCGGTCGCAGGGACACAGGTGTTATTCCTGTTTTGTGTCGGACCCCACAAGGTTATCATCTTCCGACCGAAACCAAGCCCCGCAACCCACCGAAAGTCGAGTAGAGGGATCGTTGTGCTAACCGTTTTATCGCCTGCAAAAACCCTAGATTTTGACACACCGCCTGTCACCGAGGCCCATACGCAGCCCCAGTTCCTTGAGCGTGCCGGCACCCTTGTTGAGGATGCACGACGATTGACCCCTCAAGAGATCCGCGATCTTATGGGTGTCAGTGAAGCCATCGCCAACCTTAATCATCAACGGTTCATGGATTGGCAGCCCCCTTTCGATTTCAGCAATGCTAAACAGGCGGTGCTGGCATTTAAGGGCGATGTGTATACCGGGCTACAGGCGGAAGCATTATCTGAAGCTGCCCTGGCATTTGCTCAGGATCATGTGCGTATTCTGTCGGGGCTTTATGGGCTACTGAGACCCTTGGACCTGATGCAACCGTATCGGCTAGAGATGGGGCTAAAGTTTCAAAATACTGGCGGTCGTAATCTGTACGAATTCTGGGGCAGTGCTATCACCGATGAACTCAACCAGAGTATTGCTGACTCCGGCACACCGGTATTGGTAAACCTTGCTTCAAACGAGTATTTCAAGGCGGTTCAGCCCCGAGCCCTCGATGCTGAGGTTATCACCCCGGTGTTCAAAGACCTGAAAAACGGCAAGCACAAGATTATTAGTTTTTATGCAAAAAAAGCCCGCGGTGTCATGGCGCGCTATATTTGCAGCGAAGGGCTCAACGAGCCTGAGTCTTTGAAAGCATTCACGGGCGATGGCTATTACTTCTGCCCTGAACAATCCTCCGCCAGAGAGTGGGTATTTTTGCGGGATCATCCTCCCGCGGGATAACTAACCCTGCTTGAAGGGCAGCAGCGTGCGCGCCTCGTCCCGATAATGTTCCACCTGCTGCCGCTCTCGTTCGCAAAAAGCCGCAATAGCACTTTCAAAACCCTGTTCGGCAATCCAGTGGTGGGAGTGGGTCAGCACGGGTTCAAAGCCCCGTTGGATTTTGTGCTCGCCCTGTGCACCCGGATCGAACCGCTCAAGGCCCTGCTCAATACAGAACTCAATGCCACGGTAATAGCAGGCTTCAAAGTGTAGGTAGTCGAATTCTTGAAGACAGCCCCAATAGCGACCAAATAAGGTATTGGTACTGCGAAAGTACAAGGCAGCCGCAAGTCGCTGTTGGTCCTTAGAGGCAATGACCATGACCGTATTGGCGGTCAAGCGTGGGCATACATCGGTGAAAAAAGCGCGCGTCAGGTAGCCGCCGTGGCCACTGCGTTTCGCGTAAGTCATTTGATAGCAGTGATGAAAAAATGTCCAGTCAGAGGCGCTAATCTGATCACCAACCCGCGTCTCCAGCTGTAAGCCCTGTTCTTTTACTCGTGCACGCTCCCGTCTCAAGTTCTTGCGCTTGCGGCTGGCAAAGGTCCCCAAGAAATCGTCAAAGCTGGTGTACTGCCGGTTGAACCAGTGGAATTGGGTTGTTTGACGCTGGTGCAGGCCTGCGGTATCGAATGCAGCAACACTCTCGACGTCGTTAAACAAGCTGTGCCAGCCTGAAATACCCTGCTCATGGCACAGCCCTTTAATGGCGGTTAGTAATTGTTCCAGTGCCTTTGGGTAGGCGGGATTGGTGTAAACCCTCGGCCCTGTTGCGGGCGTAAAGGGCGCCGCGGTGATCAGTTTTGGGTAATAGCTAAGCCCCTGTCGTTGCCATGCATCGGCCCAGGACCAATCGAAGACGTATTCCCCGTAAGAATGACTTTTAAGAAATCCAGGGGCAGCGGCAACCGTGTCTTGGTCATTACGCAGCACCAAATGACAGGGCTGCCAGCCGCTGGCGGCGGTTGTGCAGTCGGCCTCTTCCAAACCCCGAAGAAAGTCATGTCGAAGAAACGGATAATCACCGCCAAACCACGTGTCCCAGTCCTTAGCAGACAGGTCATTGATGGTGCTGTGCACATGCAACTGCATGGGATTGGTCCTGTTGCTATCGGTGAACTTACCCTGTAATTACGTTGTTCACCGTGAACTGTCCCACTAGTCCTAGTAAAACAATGACACCGATCCACTTACTTTGATTAAACGCTTTGAAGCAGGCTTTGGGATCTCGATCTTTGATGAGCCACTGATGCCAAGCGAATAAACCAGCCACCATCATAATCGACAGGACGTAAACATGACCTAAGTCAAACGCGTAACCGGTGGCCCAGAAACAACCGAGGCAGCACAGTTGCATCATGCCGATGATCCGGCGATCGAGATTGCCGAATAGTATAGCGGTTGATTTGATGCCGACTTGCAGGTCGTCTTCCCGATCGACCATGGCGTATTGGGTGTCGTAGACCACCGTCCACAATAGGTTTGCACCGAACAACCACCAGAGTCCCGGGGTTAGCTCTCCGGTCGTGGCCGCAAATGCCATGGGGATTGACCAGGAAAACGCAGCACCCAAGACAAACTGGGGTAAGTAGGTGACCCGCTTCATAAACGGATAGACCAAGGCCAGTGCAGCGCCGATGGGTGCTAGTTTCACCGTGAGTGGATTGGTCAGCAACACGAGAGCCAGCGCAGCCAGTAACAGCAGCAATAACAGCACGAGTGCTTCGCCTGGTGTTAACGCCCCGGTTACCAGTGGCCTCGTGCGGGTTCGTTCGACGTGGCCGTCTAGATGACGGTCGGCCAGATCATTGGCGGTGCAGCCCGCTGCCCGCATGACTACAACACCGAGCACAAAGATCAAGAGAAGATCTGGGCTCGGTGCCCCGCCTGCAGCAATGACTAGCGCCCATAGGGTGGGTGCGGCGAGCAAATAGGTGCCAATGGGCTTATCGAAGCGCATGATTTCGATAAGTCCACGCCATTTCGACGGAGGGGCGATACCGCTACTTGAAGTCACATTGCGCCTTAGTGCTCAAATTTGGCCGCCCATTGTAGCGGGTCCTCGTCAGAAATGGTCTGTATCGACTTGGCTAAACCCTTGCAAAGGCTTGTCGATCAGCCGTCCAGCGTTGTACTAATTGGTTCATTCGATCGCTGCCTTCATTGGCGATGGCTGACGCTATCGCGCAAGCCTCATCAAGGAGGTCATCGTGTTCTGGCAGTTGTGCCACTCGAAAGGTCATCATGCCTGTTTGCCGGGTGCCTAATAGTTCGCCGGGACCCCGTAAGCGCAGATCCTCTTCAGCGATGAAAAAGCCATCGTTACTCTCACGCATCACGTTCAAACGCGCCCGGCTGTTTTGACCTAGGGGTGATTGGTACAACAGCAGACAAAAACTGGCGGTGGCGCCTCGCCCGACTCGGCCACGGAGTTGATGTAACTGGGCCAGCCCCAAGCGCTCGGGATTTTCAATAATCATGAGACTGGCGTTGGGTACATCGACCCCGACTTCAATAACCGTGGTGGCCACTAACAGGGCGATATCGCCAGATTTAAAGCGCTGCATCACCGCCTCTTTGTCGTTACTGGACAAGCGACCGTGGATGAGTCCCACGCTTACGTCTGGCATCGCTGACTGCAGTTGTTCGGCGACCACCTGCGCTGCTTGTGCGTCAAGATGCTCGCTTTCGTCTATGAGCGTGCACACCCAGTAGGCTTGTCGTCCCTCTCTGCAGGCGCTTGCCACCCGCTGAATAACCTCAGGGCGACGATTGCTGTCGATCAGTGATGTTTTGATAGGGGTTCGACCTGGTGGTAACTCGTCTATCACCGAGCAGTCTAGGTCGGCGTATGCCAGCATCGACAACGTGCGTGGAATGGGCGTGGCTGTGAGCACTAGCTGGTGAGGCATGGCATTGTCGCCGCTCTTTTGGGTGAGCGCCAAGCGTTGGTGTACGCCAAACCGGTGCTGCTCATCGACAATGACCAGTGCCAACCCCTTAAATTTTACCCCCTCTTGGAACAGCGCATGGGTCCCAATCACCAATTGCGCAGTCCCCGACTCAATGGTGCTGAGGGCCTCTACCCGTGCCTTGCCTTTTACCTTGCCGCTAAGCCAGCAGATGTTAACGGACAGCGGCCCAAACCAGTGATTGAAGTTACGCAAATGCTGCTCTGCTAATAGTTCGGTGGGCGCCATGAGTGCCACTTGATAACCCGCATCGATTGCTCTAAGCGCCGCGATAGCGGCTACCAGTGTTTTTCCGGAGCCGACATCACCCTGTACCAAGCGCAACATCGGTGACGTTGCCGCCATGTCCTTGGCAATGTCTGTCGAAACCCGTTGCTGGGCCCCTGTGGGTTCAAAAGGCAGCGTTGCTAAGAATGACGCGACCCGTGAATTGCGATCGTTGATGGCTGGGGCTTTGTAGGATTTTTCCTCCGCCCGTAGCAGTTGCAGGGACAGCTGGTGCGCGACGAGTTCTTCAAGGGCTAAGCGCAGTTGGGCGGGATGTTGCCACTCGCGAATTTGGGCTACCGGTGCCGAGGCCGGTGGTCTATGCAGGTAGTACAACGCGTCTACCAAGGTGAACGGATGCTGTAGATCTTTAAGTAAGTCCTCCGGGGGTGACTGGTTCAAAAGGGCCAGGGCCTGATCGGTTAGTTTGCGCCAAATGCTTTGACCAATGCCCTCAACCGTGGGGTACAGGGGTGTCAGCGCCTCCTCCAGCAGTTGGCTATTGTCATCGACTCGGTATTCCGGATGTACCATGTCGGGGCCATTGACCGACCAACGGGCTTGGCCAAAGACATTGATCGGGCGTCCGGGCTTGAGTTGTTGCACCTGTGCTTGGCGAAAATGAAAAAATCGGACAGTGAGCACGCCTGTCCCGTCGTCGATTTTCAGCACCAGTGCGCGCCGACGCCCGGGCACCACATTGGCCATGCGAATTTCGCCGCTGACCACCGCATCGAGGCCATCTTGCAGGCCGGCAATGGGTGTTATTCGGGTCCTGTCCTGATAGCGCAGGGGAAAGTGAAACAGCATATCTTCAACGGTGTGCAGCCCCATATCCCCAAGTCGCTCAACGAGCTTTGGACCGATTCCTTTTAATGCGCCAAGGCTTTGGGTTAACGGATGCTGGGTCAAAGCGGGAGCAGTCCTGAAGTTTGGAAGGCATAATAAGCCTAACTTATTCAAAGGAGCTCTGTACGGTGTCAGGACCCCATTTAGCCATTGTCGGTTGCGGCGATATCGGTACCCGTGTCGGCTTGAAGTTGCATGCACAGGGCTGGTCAATTTCCGCTTTGCGCCGCACTGTAACGGCGTTGCCCCCGGAGTTTCAGGGCTATGCAGTCGATTACACGGACCCTAACGCGCTCGCTTCCCTTGCGTATCTCTGTCCCGATTACCTGTTGTTTACCCCTTTGCCACAGGGGCGCGACACCTTGGGGTATGAGCGTGGCTTTCGCGACCCCTTGGCGGTGCTGGGCACGATTGGCTGGTTACAGTCGAACGTGGGTGCGGTGATGGTGTCGTCGACGCGGGTATTTGCTGAGCGCGATGGGGGTTGGGTCACCGAAACATCGCCGCTTACGACCGACGATGCCGCCGCGGTCGCCATACAAGAGGGTGAAGATATTGTCCTTTCAGCTCCTTGCACCAGCACCGTACTAAGGGCCTCCGGACTTTACGGCGAGCTGCCCGGGATGTTGGTTGAGCGGGTGCGCCGAGGTGCCTTTAGCCAGGATCCCGATCGCATCAGCAACCGCATTCACAGGGTTGACTTGGCCAGTATCGCCGCAACGGTATTACTCAATATGGCCGCGGGTGTGGCGACACCGCCGATCATGATCGCCTCCGATGACGCCCCTTCTCCCATCGGTGAGGTTGAGGGTTGGCTAGCTGAGACCATGGGGCTGGGAGGCGCTGCTGTGCCGATTAAAAACCCAGGACCCGCATCGCCCGTGCCCGGGGCAGCCCAGCGCGGCAATCGTCGCTGTGATAATCGCCTGCTTCACGAGCAGGGTTTTCGCTTGCAATACCCTAGCTACAAAGACGGTTATCAAGCGATGCTGGGCTAATTGTCCGGCACTAAATAACCAGCACTGCCTCCACTTCGATGCCAACCCCCTTGGGTAATGCGGCCACTTGCACACAGGCGCGCGCGGGGTACGGTTCATCGAAGAATTGGGTCATGATGTCGTTGACCGCGGCAAAGTGCCCAAGATCCGTCAGTGAGATATTCAGCTTAACGGTATCATTCAAACTGCCACCGGCCGCGTCAGCGATAGCCGCTAGGTTGTTAAAAACCTGAACCGCTTCCGCCTCAATGCCCCCAGATACAATGGTCATTGTCGACGGGTCCAGGGGAATCTGGCCCGAAATCCATACGGTATTGCCCACTTTAACCGCTTGTGAGTAGGGTCCGATGGCTTGGGGTGCGCTGGTTGTTGATATGACGGCTCGATTAGTCATATTGATGTCCTCAGGGGGAAGGTGCTGAGAGGGTCACCGCTAGCGACGGGCCGAGCGGTATACCCGGCGCACCCCATCGACGGTTCTCAGTCGTTTCATGATACGAGCCAAGTGAATGCGTCCATGCACCTGCAACTCGATGTCGACGTTGGTGAATTGAATATCTTTATCCCGGGTGGCGATGCGCTCGATGTTAATGCCAATGGCGTTGAGCCGTGTTGCCACTACCGCGATTAAGCCTCGCCGATTTTCCGCTTCAACCCGCAAGCCCACGGGGAAATTGCCATTAACCTCATCGTCCCAACGCAAATTCATGAGGCGCTCGGGTTGATGGCGCATATCTGCGAGATTACGGCAGTTTTCCCGATGCACAACCAGGCCTTTTTCGGGGCTCAAATAGCCGCCAATGGGATCACCTGGCAATGGGCAACAACATTTGGCGTAGGTTAGTACAAAGCCTTCGGTGCCCCTGACGGCGACAGCGTCACTGCCTTTTTGAGCCAATGGACTTACCGATAGTCCGGCTAGGTGGCTTGCGGCAATGTGGGGCAGTAGGTTGCCCAGGGCTACATCCACAAATAAAGCGTTGATGTCTTTGCGGCCCAATTGCTCCAAGGCCGATTGCAATGTGGTCTCAGGAATATCCTCTAGCCGCACATCATGGGCCATCAGCGCTTTGGCCAGCAGGTTGTGACCCAACTCTATGGAGTCTTCCCGTCGTTGGTCTTTTAGGAAGTGCCGAATATGGGTTCGCGCCCTTGCGGTGACCACGTAGTTGAACCATGCGGGACTCGGGCGGCCACTGGGTGATGTCACAATTTCCACAGTTTGGCCGCTTTGTAAGGGCTCAGATAACGGGGCCAATCTGCCGTTGATGCGACAGGCAACACAGCGATTGCCAATGTCGGTATGGATAGCATAGGCAGCATCGACAGCGGTGGCGCCTTTTGGCAATTCCATGATGTCTCCCTTGGGGGTGAACACGTACACCTCGTCGGGGAACAGATCGATCTTGACGCTTTCGATAAATTCAAGGGAATTGCCCGCGCGTTGCTGCATCTCGAGCAGCCCTTGAACCCACTCTCTTGCTCTGGCGTGGGAGGCGCTGGCGGTGCCGGTATCGGATTTGTACAGCCAGTGGGCGGCTATACCGTTATTAGCCATGTCCTCCATCTCACGGGTACGAATCTGGATTTCAATGGGAACACCATGCATTCCTTTTAATACCGTATGCAGTGATTGATAGCCGTTCGCTTTGGGAATGGCGATATAGTCTGCGAATTCACCTGGTACCGGTTTATACAAGCTATGCATAACCCCTAGTGTGCGGTAGCAGGTGTCGACTGAATCCACCACGATACGGAAGGCAAAAATATCCATGATTTCCGAGAAGGACTTACCCTTACTCTTCATTTTTGAATAGATGCTGTAAAGGTGCTTCTCGCGCCCAATGACCTGTGCGGTTAAGCCTTCCCGCTGCAGAGTCTGTTCGATCTGACCTTTAACTTGATCGACGAGGGCTTTACGGTTGCCCCGAGCCTGTGCAACGGCCGCTTCTATGCGCCGAGCACGCATCGGGTAAAGGGCCTTGAAACCTAAATCTTCAAACTCCATGCGCGCACTGTTCATACCTAGACGCATGGCAATGGGCGCGTAGATTTCCAATGTTTCCATGGCAATACGGCGCACCTTATCGCGCTTGAGCACGCCCAAGGTGCGCATATTGTGCAAGCGATCCGCGAGTTTGACCAAGATCACGCGGATATCGCGCGCCATGGCGAGGGCCATTTTTTGGAAGTTTTCCGCTTGTTTGAGTTCGACACTGTCAAACTCGATATGGGTCAGCTTTGAAACACCGTCGACCAGATCGGCCACTGCCTCACCAAACTGGGCACCGATATCGTCTTTAGTAACCCCGGTATCTTCGATGGTGTCATGGAGCAAGGCCGCCATCAGGCTTTGATGGTCCATGTGCATGTCTGCCAAGATGCCGGCGACCGCTAGTGGATGGGTAACATAGGGCTCGCCGCTGCGACGAACTTGTCCGTAGTGGGCTTGCTCGGCGAAATAGTAGGCGCGTTTTACGTGCTGCGCTTGCTCTTGGGTGAGGTAGGTAGCTAGCGTGTCCTCAAGGCCGGCAAGTGATCCCCGACCCGAGTGAACGATGGGACGAAACGTGTCCGATCTGGAGCGAAAGCGTGCGGTAACGTCAGAGAGGGAGCCGCTTAAGGCTGACAGGGTATTGGCAACCACGGTGCACGGCTAACCGCTGTATTAGTACAGCGGTGTTTCGAAGCTCGCTGCAAACTCTTCTTCGGCTTCGATTTCGGTTTCCCGGGCCATAAGCTCGGAGGTGATCATGCCTTCGGCAATTTCGCGCAAAGCGATAACGGTTGCCTTATCAGACTCCTCTTCAACGAGGGGGTCTTTGCCACCGGTGGCTAGCTGGCGAGCGCGACGTGACGCAAGCATCACCAGCTCAAAACGATTATCGACATGCTCAAGGCAATCTTCTACGGTAACGCGTGCCATGATGAAGCTGTGCTCCTATGATTGGATCGGTCAAATCGGCCGCACAGTATAGCCCAGATAAACCTTAATGGGCGTAGCGATTATTGGCACTAATCTCACTGTGCCAGCAAATCATTGAGAACCGGGTGAAGACACTGTTGCTGACGCGCCGTTCTCAAGCGCTCGCTTCGAATAATGGCTTGTAAGTCCCTTTGGGCGGTTTCGAAATCGTCATTTAAAATGAGGTAATCCCCGTCGATGCAGTGCTCTAGCTCCCGCCTTGCATCGGCCATGCGGCGCGCGATCGTCGCGTCATCATCTTGCCCTCGACTCCGCAGTCGGGTTTCGAGTGTGGCTACTGACGGTGGCACGATAAAAATGGTGCAACACTCGGGCATCACTTTTTTAACCTGCTGGGCCCCTTGCCAATCGATCTCAAGAATCACGTCGATGCCTTCGGCCAAGGTGCGCTCTACTTCCAATTTAGCTGTGCCGTATAAGTTGCCAAAGACCTCGGCCCATTCAAAGAACGCCCCCTCGTCTCGCGCTTTCTCGAAGGCTGCTCGGTTGGTGAAGTGATAGTTCTTACCGTCTATTTCCCCTGGCCGCATTGATCGGGTGGTGTGGGAGACCGACACCCGCAGATTATCGTCTTGCTCTACCACCGCGCGTACGAGGGATGTTTTGCCGGCGCCGCTGGGCGCAGAGACCGTGAGGAGATGACCTTTTGCTATGTTCGTTGTTACCTGCACCATGGGGTTTACCTGAGAACCTTCGGCTCTATTCAATATTTTGGATTTGCTCGCGCATTTGCTCTATGAGTACTTTGAACTCAACGGCGGTGTTGGTGGTATCGATCGCTGTAGACTTTGAGGACAGGGTATTTGCCTCTCTGTTCAGTTCTTGCATCAGGAAATCTAAACGACGTCCGCAGGGCTCCCGACCCTCAAGGGCAGCGGTGATCGCCGCCAAATGTGCATCCAGACGGTCCATTTCCTCATCGACATCAGCCCGCTGAGCCATATAGACCAGCTCTTCTTCAAGCCGCAGGGGGTCTGCCTGTACCGATGCTGAGCTTAGTTTGTCGAGTATGCGTTGCCGTTGTTGCTGCCTGAGTTGGGGGAGTTTTTCCCGCAACAGGCCGAGTCGACTCGACATATCCCCTACCCGCTGCAGTACCAGTTGTCTAAGCGCCGAGCCCTCGCTCTGGCGTTGCGCTATGAGCTCAGTGATCGCTGCCGACATCGCCTCGTTACACGCGCTCTTTAACACTGTGTCGCTTACGGCATCGGTTTTGAGTACTCCGGGCGCCAGCAGCAGCGCCATTTGATCGGGCACAGGGCTATCGGGCAGGTGGGTCCGAACGCGATCGAGTGCTTGTTTAAGGGTATTCAGCGCCTCTGTATTCACGGTGAGCGCTTGCTCATCGTTGTCGCTGACACGAATCGTGGCCTCAATTTTTCCTCTGCTAAACGCTTTTGAAATCTGTTGCCGCCAATGGGGTTCCCACTGCCTTACGTTTTCAGGGCAACGGAAATACAAATCAAGGTAGCGGTTATTCACCGATCGCAGTTCCACAATGACCGAGCATTGGGGTGTTGTTACACTGCCTCTGGCAAAACCAGTCATACTCTGGGTCAAAATGGTGGCCTCGTTAGCGGGTTATCTGCATACCGTTGTTAGTTTACCAGTTGCTCGCCGTACACGAATCACTGCTGTACTCCCTTCTTTCACACTCAACCTGCAAGGATTGAAACATGTCTGATATTCAGCCGCGCCCCAGTGGTCGCACTCCCGATGCCATGCGCGAGCTTCGGTTTACCCGCCATTTCACTTGCCACGCTGAAGGGTCGGTATTGGTGGAATTTGGCAATACCCGGGTGATTTGCACCGCCTCATTGGTGCCAGGGGTGCCCTCCTTTTTAAGGGGTAAAGGCCAGGGTTGGCTCACCGCCGAATACGGTATGTTGCCCCGGTCTACTGGTACCCGCATGGATCGAGAGGCCGCCCGCGGCAAGCAGTCGGGTCGAACGGTAGAAATTCAGCGACTTATTGGCCGCTCTTTGCGTGCGGCAGTCGATTTAAAAGCACTGGGAGAAAACACCCTAACGGTGGACTGTGACGTTATTCAGGCCGATGGTGGTACTCGCACCGCGGCCATCACGGGGGCATGTGTTGCTGTGGTTGATGCCTTCAATCACATGCAGCGCCATCAGCGCCTTACCGCTGACCCATTGCGCCATCTTGTGGCGGCAATTTCGGTGGGTGTTTGGCGGGGTCAGCCCGTGGTTGACCTCGATTATGCCGAGGACTCCAGTGCCGATAGTGATATGAATGTGATCATGGCTGAAGGGGGTGGGCTTATCGAAGTCCAGGGCACCGCCGAAGGCGCTGTTTTTAATCCCGAAGAACTCAACGCCATGTTGCAACTTGCTCAAAGCGCGTCGGAGGGTATTTTTGCCGCCCAGCGAGCGGCCCTAGCCGAGGGCTAAGCGGTTACAGCTCGATGTCGTAGTCGATGATGACAGGGGCGTGGCTTGAGAAGGCATCGGCTGTGTAGATGGCCGCATAATCGATGCGGTTGCACAGGGTTGTCGAGACGATGTGGGTGTCGGTGCGGAGCCCACCCGCATCATCGCCCTCGGGCCACCAGGTGAATTCATCCGGGTCACTGTTAAAGGCACGAAAAGCATCGCAGTAACCATCTTTATACAAATCCGACAACCAACCACTTTCAATATCTGAAAAACCGGCTATGTCGACCCGATTGCCGGATTCCTCAGCGTCGATGGGTTTGGCGACCAGCTCCCAGCCACCGCAAAGAATGAATTCCCGGCGTTTATTGCGTACTTTTTGCAGGTGGCTGCCCAGCTGATCCATGAATTTGAGTTTTGTATTCATAGCGCCATCGCCGCTTATGCCGCTGGGCATGAGCAGTGAGCCAATGCTGTAGTTGCTGTAATCCGCTTGAATGTAGAGCCCACGAGAATCGAAGTCGGCAAAGCCCAAGCCAGTCATAATGGCTTTTGGCAATTGACGACAGTAAATAGCCACGCCGTTGACCCGGTGATCATCGAAATTATCGAGAAAATAGGCGTTGTATTCCCGAGGGAAAAAGTCGTCGCTTGTCAGGGAGTACTCGGAGCACTGGGTATCCTGCAGACAAATAATGTCGGCATCTTGCGCCATAAGCCAATCGAGCAAGCCCTGCTTTGCGGCTCGCTCAAACCCTTCAACCACTAAACTGATGACTCTCATTGCTAGTCCTATTCTGACAAGCTAGATATGATAAGGGAAACTGTGGTTTGCGCTAAAGCGCGAATGCAGTTTCTCGGCGGTTTTAACCGTTTTAACCCTAGAAAACCCGAGTGAGGTGGTCTTGACCGTGAGCATGCCCGTCAGCGAAGCGATCCGTCGCGACTTTATTGAGTTGGCTATTCGCTGTGATGTACTCAAATTCGGCGAGTTTGAGCTCAAGTCGGGCCGCATCAGTCCCTATTTCTTCAACGCCGGAGGCTTCGCATCGGGCGCCGCTTTGGCGACTCTAGGGCGTTGTTATGCCAGCGCCATTGTCGAGGCGGATCTCGGTTTCGACACACTGTTCGGTCCGGCTTATAAAGGCATTCCATTGGTCGCTACAACGGCCGTTGCCTTAGCGGCTCATTTCAATGTCGACGTGCCTTACACTTTTAACCGCAAGGAAGCAAAAGCCCACGGTGAGGGTGGCACCCTTGTTGGCGCACCCTTGGCAGGGCGAGTGGTCATTGTTGACGACGTTATAACAGCGGGCACCGCTGTGCGTGAATCAGTGACCTTAATTGAAGCGCAGGGTGCTACCGCCGCTGCGGTGGTTATCGGGCTAGACCGCTGTGAGCGAGGCAAAGGTGACCGTTCGGCGGTGCAAGAGGCACAAGATGAGCTCGGCTTGAGGGTTCAGAGCGTCATCACTATGCACGATATCATCGATTGGCTATCCACCACCGATGAGTACCAAGGGCATTTGGATGCTATGTTGGCGTATCGCGATCGCTATGGTGTTTGATATGCCCACCAACCCTCGGCGTTACATCACCGTAGCTGGCCCACTGGTCTGCGTCATCGCGCTGACGCTTACATCAATGAGCCACGCTCGGGAGCTTTATCGTTATCGTAACGATGAAGGGGTGACCGTTGTCGATTGGCGAGTGCCGGCGGAATATGCCAGCAAGGGCTACGAAGTCCTGAATGAAGAGGGTCTAGTCATTGAAGTTGTACCTCGGGCACTCACCGATGAGGAGCGCCTCGATGCGGTGGTGGCTGAAAAGGTCACGGCCGAGGCGCAGGCTGAACGTGAGCGCTTGCGAGAGCGGGACGAATCACTACTGCGACGCTACAGCAGTGTCGCGGATATCGAAGCGGCTCGGGCCCGCTCATTGCGAGATCTTCAGATACGGGTATCGATTCTCAAAAGCAACCGCCGAAGTTTGCGTCAGCGGGTTGAAAACTCCCAAGCCAGGGTTGCGGAAGCAGAGCGCGCCGGTAATCCATTACCCGCAAGAGAACTCGANCAAATTGANCGTTTGAAAGCAGAAATNCTCGCCACCGAGCGGGCCATTGACGATCGCCAGACGGAAATCGAAACGGTCACCGCCCACTATCAGGAGGATATTGAGCGTTTCCAACAGCTACTTGATGTGGTTGAGTTGCGGCGCAACCTGGAAAAGCCACAGGACGCTACAACAGCTCCCCGTTAGGGGTTAGCGCGTTTCACCGGTCGGCACAGGCCGCATCAGATCCGCCACTAATACCTGCCACTGATCTTCCCAGCCAGCGGTGGGTAAGCGCTTAAATTTACTGCGAAGAAATTGACTAATGCGGCCCTCGGCACAGGCGAGTAACAGTTGCGCCGCATCGTTCACCAGCAGTCGTGGGCGTTGTTGTTCCTCTAATTCGGCCTGGCGCAACAGTGTTCGTAACTGGGTTTCCAGACGTTCAAATAATTGCACGACACGCAAATGCAGCCGCTCGTGCTCACCGGCAAGTGCTTCGCCGTGTATCACCCGCGTCAGCCCCGGATTGCGCTCACAAAATCCCAGCAATAACAGAAGAATTCGGTTGCAGCGTTCCAGGGCCGGCAACTGATCTTCACTGATCAGCTTGATTCGGGTGAACAGGGTATCTTCCGCGAATTCGATCAGCGCCTCGAACATTTTAGTTTTGGAGGGGAAGTGGCGGTAGAGCGCCGCCTCGGAGACACCCACTTCTTCAGCCAAACGCGCGGTGGTGATTTTGACTTGCGCACCCTGCTCTAGCATGCCCGCCAACGCCTGGAGAATTTGGTACTTTCGATCTGAGCGCTGCTGAGGCATTGCGGACCTTGTTATTGTCGCGGAATTCGATGCTAGGCTATTGGGTAAGGTAGGCGCAACATTTCATTGGTGGTGGAGATTGTTATTGGTGGCGGAGAGTGTCATTGGCGGTGGACATTGCGGTTGGTGATTAGGGTGCCGACACCTTCGTCGGTGAAGATCTCCAGAAGACTGACGTGAGCGACGCGACCATCGATGATGTGCGCACTGTTGACCCCCGCTTTAACAGCATCAAGGGCGCATTGGATCTTGGGTAGCATTCCCCCATAAATGACCCCGTTGGCAATCAGTTCATCCACCTGCTGGGTGCTAAGCCCTGTCAGAATCGTGCCGTCCCCATCCATAAGCCCCGCTACGTTGGTTAGCAGTATCAATTTCTCGGCGCGCAGCACCTCGGCTAGTTTTCCTGCTACCAAATCTGCGTTGATATTGTAGGTCTTGCCATCTTCTCCACCGGCGACTGGGGCAATGACGGGGATGTAGTCGCTCTGGCTCAGCATGTCGAGCACATCGGTATCGATACTGGCCACCTCACCTACTTGGCCCATATCTTTATGCCCGTTACCGTCCCCCGCCATTTTGAGTTTGCGCGCGGTGAGTAATCCACCGTCTTTTCCGGTTAATCCAACCGCTTTACCACCATTGCGGTGAATGCTGTCGACGATTTCCTTATTGACGCTGGCACCCAACACCATTTCGACCACGTCCATGGTGTGCTCATCGGTGACTCGCATGCCGTCGATAAACTCGCTTTCAATTTGGAGCCGGTCTAGAAGCTTGCCGATTTGTGGTCCACCACCGTGAACCACAATGGGGTTCATTCCCACCAGCTTCATCAGGACTACATCCCGGGCAAAGCTCTCGTGCAATGCTGGGTCGGTCATGGCGTTACCGCCAAATTTGATAACGAATGTGCAACCGGTAAATCGTTGAATGTAGGGCAGGGATTCAGTGAGGACTCGGGCTACGTTGCCTGCCGCCTCTAAACTCAGGGACATCGGTAGTGCTCTCCGGTACTTGGATGGTTAGAACGGCAAATCTTCAACGCCTATGTCAACCAGGGCTCTACGCAAAACACCGGTGACGCGATTGAGGCTTGTTTCATCGTTGCCTTCAAAACGAAATTCTAATGCCGCCTCGTGGTCGCAGGCACGAACCAAGCCCCAGCCATCGGCATAGTCGATTCGGAAACCATCGAGAGTCGTTACCCGAGCTCCCGAGAACTCTGCACCGTTATTGCTGAGCGTGTTTAGCACCGCCGTGCTGTGGCCCTCGTCCACAGCTAGCCGTAACATCGAGGTGATGTTCGATTGAGGCAGGTCTGCGACCAAGTCGGCATAGCTGCTGCTAGCCATAGCCAGTAGTTCAAGTAAGCGGGCACAGCCGTACATGGCGTCGCTAAAGCCATACCAGCGGTCGTTGATAAACACGTGGCCGTCGAACTCACCCCCAAGCGCCGCGTTCGTTTCCAGTACTTTGCGATAAACGAAGGCATCACCGCTCTGCACCATAAGAGCCCGTCCGCCCGCTTTGGTGATGTAAGGTGCAAGATGCCGGCTGCTGCTTACGTCATAGACCACATCAGCCCCTGGATTGCGCTCGAGAATATCTTGCGCCAGAAGCATCATCAGTTGGTCGGTCGCCACCGCTTCGCCGGTATTGGTCACTGTAAACAGTTGGTCCCCATCGGGGCCAAGCAGTACGCCCAGGTCCGCGCCCTCGGCTTGGACTCTCTGCCCCAGTTGTTCAAGGGCCACTGATCGCTGCCAGTTCTCAGGCCGTTGCGAGGGGTCTGCAAGATTCAACTCAATGACCTCGCAGTCCAGAGCACCCAGTAGAGTTTCCGCCAGGCTGTTCACTAGTCCAAAGTTGAAGTCGACGACGACTTTTAATGGCAGTGCCAGCGACACATCCATGACAATACGATCGATATAGTCGCTTGCAGGGTCTTGGCGTGTGGCGTAGCCGTTACCGGTGACTTGCAGACCTTCCCGTATGCCCAAGAGCAGATGTTGATAGTCGGCACCGGTGAAGGCGACATGACTGAAGAAGACCTTCATGCCGTTATAGTGGTCTGGGCCGCTACCACCGGTAATGATCACACCCGATTGGCAACTGCCTTCGAAGGCGGCGAAATGAACCAGTGGTGATGCCACCCGCCCAAGGTCGATGACATCGATACCACCGGCCAGCAGGGTTTTGACCAGAGTCGTGCGTATACGAGCGCTACTAGGTCGCGCATCGTGGCCGATCAGCAGTGTTTTTACACCCCGATCGCTAGCCATAACCGCAAGGGATCGCGCTATTTTTTCCACCAATTCGTCGGTCAGTTCGTCATCGGCGTGACCGCGGATACAGGTTTCTCGGAAAATACAGTCGGGAATACCATCATCGGGGCTGCTGGTCGGTTCCGGCGCCACCTCCTCCACATGTGCCGTAGGCACTGCTTCACCCAGGGCCATTGCAGCGGTTGGTTCGTTGGATGCGGTAACGGCGGTAGTTTCCGTATCTCGGCGGGATCGATTAACCAGCTGCCGGCGACTGAGCAGGCTAAGTTGGCGCAGCTTGGTGGCTAGGGTTAGTAACTGAGGAATATGGATAGCGAGGGGTGATTTGAGCTCTGCTGCATCCAAAATACGGTCGGTTTCCCGTTGCAGCGCCGCCGGTAGACCACGCCATAAGGTGACGATGGCTGTGGCCAGACCGATGATGATGATTAAGGCGCCGATGGACAGCTCAAGCCAGCCCGGTAATAGCCCGGAAACCCAGCGTGGTGCGGCAGCAAACTCCACAACCCAGCGGGTACCGGCAACCGGTGCAGACGCATCGATACCCAGACCTGCTAAGTCACCCAGAATAGCTTGGGTTTCCTGCCCAGATGAGCGCTGCAGCAAGCGGTATTGGCCCGAGCTAGAGGGGGCCAATAAATCGGCGATGCGCTGCTGATCGAGCTTCACCATCACGACCCCAGCCCGCGGCTGGCCGAAGGGTCTGCTAACCAGCGTATACGCCCCCTGGTTGTGGTTGACGATCTCTGGCGGCGGCCGTTCCCCGATGAAGGCTCGCCGAACAATATCGACGTCAATGTGGGAGCTGAGTCCAAGGTCGCCAGGCATGAGTTTTGCTGTACCCAAATCGTCCAGTGGGATAATCGCAACACTCAATGCATCGGGAAAACCCGAAGCCGCGGGGTCGAGTTGCCGTTGCGCAGTTTGGCTGCTGAGTGTATTCGCCAGCGCTTCGGTACGGGCGATCAAGCCATTGGCATACAGCGCAAGGGCGTCGGCCCGGGCTTCGGTCATCGCGCTGGCCATGAGTGAGCGCGCACTGTTGCGTAGCCCGGGTTCACGCACCAGGATAAGCCACAGGAATACCAATACCGTGGGAATGAAAATAATGAGAGCGGCGCGCTTAACGAGCTGATGGATGACGTTGCCAGCGACGCTGACCTCGTTTTCGGCAGTGCGGGCTGCGGTTTTCACGGCGACACTCCTTCATTATTGGTGTCGTGGTCACACGATGGCTGTAGACGACTCGCGATGATGGCAATGAGTTGTTCGGCAATCACCAGTTTGCTGGCGCAGGCCAGTTCCGTTACGCCCGACGTCTCATAGAGCGACAAAGCATTTTGATCGCTATTGAAGCCAATATCGCTACGCGCTACGTCGTTGGCGCATATCATATCAAGACCTTTGTCGCGTCGTTTACCTTCCGCATAATGGCCTAGGTGCTGGGTTTCCGCGGCGAACCCCACCACGTAGCTGGGTCGGTTTGAGCTCGCGGCGACCGTCGCCACAATATCAGGGTTTCGCACCAGCTCTAGCTGTAATGTATCCCCTGATTTCTTCATTTTCTGATCGGCGATGGTGGTCGGCCGGTAATCGGCAACTGCAGCAGACGCAATAAACAGATCGGTGGTTGTGGTTAAAGCCGCTTCGGTGGCGGCGAGCATATCGAGGGCCGAGCCGACATCGATGCGTTCAACACCTTCGGGTGTCTCGAGATGGACAGGGCCGCTAATCAGGACGGTGTCCGCCCCTGCAGCCCGTGCCGCTCGTGCAATAGCAAATCCCATTTTTCCAGAACTGTGATTGCTCAAGTAGCGAACGGGATCTATGGCTTCACGGGTGGGTCCTGCTGTAATCACCACCCGACGCCCCGAGAGCGCGCCACTGCTAAAGTGCCTTTGCAGCTCGGCGAGCAATGCCTCTGGCTCAAGGAGCCGCCCGGCACCCACGTCACCGCAAGCTTGCTCTCCCTCGGCCGGACCCAGTACCGATACCCCAAGGGTTTTGAGTTGTTCAATGTTGAGGCTGGTCGCCGGGTTGCGCCACATTTGTTGGTTCATGGCTGGGGCTACCAGTAAAGGTGCCGGTGTGGCTAGAGCCACCGTTGTCAGTAGGTCATCGGCTCGGCCGCTTGCTAATCTGGCAATCACATCGGCGGTTGCCGGTGCAATCAGCACAGCGTCTGCCCAGCGCGCCAGTTCAATGTGGCCCATGCCCGCTTCAGCCGACGTATCGAGGAGTTCGGTATGTACCGGCTCCCCTGAAAGGGCCTGCAAGGTTAGCGGCGTAATAAATTCCTGTGCACCGCGGGTCATGATGACGCGCACTTTTGCACCCTGCTTTTTTAACAGTCGAACCAACTCTGCCCCTTTATAAGCGGCAATGCCGCCGCTGAGGCCGATGATGAAATGTCGATTGGAAAGGTGTCCCATAGGAAAGGGTTCAGGCGCACAATGGCGCAGACACTAGCATTTGCGACGGCTTTTGGACAGAAATAGGATGGGGTTTTGAGCGTGAAGTCAGTGAAAAAGCGGCAAGTTTGTCGAAACTTGGCCGATCAACGGGCCTATTGGAGCACCATTGATAGTGAGCCCTGCAATAGAGTAGCCGGCGCTTCGGTTCAAGGTTCTAAGACCGATTGTCTCAAAGGGATAGACTTGGTCTGCAGGGCCTTGGGCCTCAAGGCGTCACAATATACCCACCAAATTCAACAGCAACTCGATGCCTGCAATGGCAATTGGATGTTGTGGCAGAGGCAACTCTTTTCTGGGGATATTGGGTTACCGGGGGTTGGACAAGTTGCGTTGCAGCGCCTCGATGCCAGTCTTGGTATGGCCGAATGGCTGGCCCTCAATCAATTGGGCCAAGGGCCCTGTTTGGTGAGCTCTCAGGCTTGTGGCCACTATTTACAGCAACATTTCAGAGGCCGTCAGCGCGAGCTATTTGCCTGCTTATTTTTGAATACCCGTCAGCAACTTTTGGCGTGCCGAGATTTATTCGAGGGTACCCTAGACAGTGCCGCCGTTTACCCAAGAGAAGTAGCAGCCGCCGCACTCGGGCTGGGTGCGGCCGGTGTCATCGCGGTGCACAATCATCCCTCGGGAACACTCAACCCCAGCCAGGCGGATTTACGCATCACGGAGCGGTTGCGCGATGCGCTCGCTCTGCTGGATATTCGCTTACTCGATCATGTGATTGTTGCCGGCGGCCAAAGCTATTCAATGGCGGCCCACGGTGATGGCGGCTTTTTTTAGCTGGCTCTTATGGGGAGCACACGCCTTTGACTTGCGGTGCTTGATGCGCTCTGGTATAAAGCGCACCCTTTAGTTTTGTCCCCGGATTTTGTCATGTCACGAGTATGTCAGGTTACAGGTAAGCGGCCTGTAACTGGAAACAACGTATCACACGCCAAGAACCGCACTCGTCGCCGGTTTTTGCCTAATCTGCACAACCATCGTTTTTGGGTTGAGTCTGAGAAGCGCTTCGTCAGTTTGCGTGTCTCACCCAAAGGTATGCGTATTATCGACAAGCGCGGCATTGACGTGGTTCTCTCTGAACTGCGTGCACGCGGTGAAAAGGTTTAAGGAGCTTAGTCATGCGCGAAAAAATCCGTATGAATTCATCGGCAGGTACCGGTCATTTTTACACCACCGACAAAAACAAGCGCACCACCCCTGAAAAGTTGGAAATGAAAAAGTACGACCCGGTGGCTCGCAAGCACGTCATGTACAAAGAAGGCAAAATTAAGTAATTCTTTGACTTCTTTGGGTGCGACACTGCGTCGGCCCTATGTCGTGAAAGCCCCGGCCTTGTCCGGGGCTTTTGTTTTTTAGGCGATAGCAATGGTTCTAGGGGGTTGTGTGCCCGAGTTACCAGAAGTTGAGACAACCCGACGGGGCATCGAGCCACACATTGTAGGCCGACGGATCACCGCGGTCGTTATTCGAGATGCCCGCCTGCGATGGCCAGTGCCCCCACAGCTACCTGAGACCCTTGTCGATACCTGTTTTACCCGTGCCCGGCGACGGGCGAAATACTTGCTGCTCGATAGCGCTGCCACTGACAGGAACCCCCAGAGCAACGGGGATGGGACCTTAATGATCCACTTGGGTATGTCGGGCTCCCTTCGTATTGTGGCGCAATCAGAGCCGCCTAGCTTCCACGATCATATTGATATTGTGCTTGATGATGGCCGATGTCTCCGCTACCACGACCCCCGGCGTTTTGGCAGTTTTCACTGGTTAACCAGTGATCGACATCCGCTGCTCGATCACTTGGGCCCCGAACCCCTCGATGGGGAGTTTTCGGGAGACTACTTATATGCCCGATCACGCGGTCGTAAAACATCGGTGAAGCAGTTTTTAATGGATGGCCGTATCGTTGTGGGTGTCGGTAACATTTACGCCAATGAAGCGTTATTTTTAGCCGGCGTTCGCCCTACTCGTCCTGCCGGCCGTATTGCATTAGCGCGTTATCAGCGCATCGCCGAAGAGGTACAGGCAATATTGGCCGGTGCCATTGAACAGGGCGGGACTACACTCAGAGATTTTGTTGGTGGTGATGGCAAGCCCGGCTATTTTGCCCAGCGACTGCGGGTTTATGGTCGCGCTGGGCTGCCCTGCCGGGAGTGCAACACCGTGCTCAGTGAAGTACGGCAAAACAACCGCAGCACCGTATTTTGCCCTTCCTGTCAGCGCTGAGTACCAAATCGCCGGTACAGTGCATCGGCTACTCCCGCGGGCACAAAGGGAGAGATGTCACCGCCTAGCGAGGCAATTTCTCTTACCAATGATGACGAAATAAACGATAGGTGTTCGGCGGGTGTGAGGAACACGCTCTCAAAATCCGGCTTGATAGCACGGTTCATATTGGCTAATTGGAACTCGTACTCGAAATCCGCCACTGCCCGCAAGCCGCGCAAAACGCAATTCGCCCCTTGCTCAGTGACGAAGTCTGTCAGCAGCACGTTAAAGCCGGTGACTTCCACATTATCGAAGTCGGTTAATACGGTTTGCGCCAATGCGACCCGCTCTTCTACCGAAAATAACGGCCCTTTTTTTTGACTGCTTGCCACCGCGACCACAACCCGATCGAACAAGCGCGCTGCCCGCTCAATTAGGTCGATGTGGCCATTTGTAATCGGATCAAACGTACCGGGATAAACCACTGTGTGGGTGCGCATGTGTCAATCCTAGTGAGCAAATAGGTAAGACCGCGACTCTACTAGAGGCTCCCGAGCGGCACAAACGGTCAATTTATGCTTCTAGGTTGGATGCCTTCTGTCGCTCTAATAGGCGGTAGCGTACGTCGCCGGCACATTTGTCTTTGATGACCTCAAGTGTTTCAGGCACCGTCGGTGTTTGATGTTTGGCGACTTCGAGATAGACCAGACCACCGGGATTTAGCACGTCAACGCATCGGGCAAGGGCACTTTCGGCTAATCCGGAGGCGAAGGGAGGATCGATGAAAATAATATCGTAACCGGCGCTATCATTACTCCATACTAGGGCATCACCGATAAATACCCGAGCTCGGTCAGTGGCGCCGAGCACCTTTAAATGTTGGCGTATGGCCCGAATCGCCTCGGGCGCGGCATCGATAAAGTCGCAGTGGTTGGCTCCCCGTGATAACGCCTCAAGCCCGAGGGCACCACTGCCAGCGAAGACATCGAGACAGCGTGCGCCGGCAATGCCCCCTGCAAGCCAATTGAACAGCGTTTCCCGCACCCGATCGGTGGTGGGTCGCAGACCTTCGAGGGCGGGAAATTCGAGCTTGCGACCTCGCCAACGGCCACCGATGATTCGCAGTCGGCTGTCACTGTTGCTGCCCTTTCGCATTTCTGCTGTCTCCCTGCGGTGGTACCATCACCGCGACACCGTTGTCGACAGTATTGCCTGTCGACCCATGATTGAGCGATATCTTAATGAAGTTATTTCAACGTTGGCGTAAATCTGACAGCACCGAAGCTACGCCGGCACCGGTTGACGGTGCCAAGCCAGAAACCGACACCGTTGATGTCCCCGATCCTGTTGATGCCAGTTGCGAAAATGCGCTTGGGTCAGAGCACGATGCCAGTGTTACGCCGGCCGTTGAGGTGGCTACCGATGTTGCCAGCAATACCGGAGAAAGCACACAGCCCACGAGCGCAGCCCCCCCAACGGATCCAACTGCTGTTATCGATAACGCTGGTGGGATAGCCAATGATGCAGCGTCAGTATCGCCAGCCAAGGTCGCGCAACCCATTGAATCGTCATCTTCGGGTGAGCCCCGTGACGTTGATACGGCCCCCGATGTAGCCTCGGTCACTCAGTTGGAAGAGCCAACGGCCGCCCCTGCCGCTGCACCGGAACCACCTACCAAAGAAGAAAGTTTTTACGGTCGCCTGAAACAAGGCTTAAGTCGCACCGGCGGACAGTTAGCCTCGGGCTTGGGGCAGCTCTTTTTGGGTAAGAAGGTGATCGACGATGACCTTTTGGAGGATCTCGAATCACAACTGCTGATGGCCGATATCGGTATCGAGGCGACCCAACGGATTATTGCCGATATTACTGCGCGGGTTTCCCGACGCGAGCTCAATGACGGCGATGCGGTATTGGCCGCCACCCGCGCCGCGTTGCTCGATATTATTCAGCCCTGTGAACAACACTTAGATCTCAATCGTAAAAAGCCCTTTGTCATTTTGGTGGTGGGCGTCAACGGAGCAGGTAAAACGACCACTATCGGCAAGTTAGCCCATCGTTACCAAGCTGCCGGTAAGAAAGTGTTGCTAGCGGCCGGCGATACGTTTCGAGCGGCGGCGGTTGAGCAGTTACAAGTTTGGGGTGAGCGCAACGGTGTGCCTGTGGTCGCGCAACACACAGGTGCAGACAGTGCGTCGGTTCTATTTGATGCCCTACAAGCGGCGCAATCCCGAGATGTCGATTTGCTGATCGCCGACACCGCCGGCCGGTTACAAAACAAAGCGCATCTGATGGATGAGCTAAGTAAAGTCGTGCGGGTTATTCGCAAGCTAGACCCTGATGCGCCCCACGAAACCCTACTGGTCCTCGATGCGGGAACCGGTCAAAACGCCGTTGCACAGGCTGAAGAGTTCGATCGCGCTGTGGGTGTGACGGGTATTGCGCTCACTAAGCTCGATGGCACCGCCCGGGGCGGTGTTATTTTTGCCATCGCGCAGAGGTTGCAACGACCCATCCGCTACATTGGTGTCGGTGAATCCATCAATGATTTGCGACCCTTTCAAGCCAACGACTTTGTGCAGGCGCTCTTCGATAATGGCGAGCGGCCCTCCCCATGATTGAATTCGACCGCGTCAATAAGCGCTTTGAGCACCACGATGCCCTGCGCGATATCTCTTTGACGATAGACGCGGGTGAAATGGTGTTTTTAACCGGCCATTCGGGCGCAGGGAAAAGTACATTTTTGCGGCTGCTCATGCTGCTCGAGCGAGCTTCAAGTGGCACTTTGACGGTCAACGGCCGCGATATTAGCAAGGTCGGACGCAGGGGCATTGCCCGTTACCGTCGAGAGTTCGGCATTGTGTTTCAAGATCATCAGTTGTTATTCGATCGCAGTGTCTATGACAACGTGGCGCTGCCCCTTGAAATATCGGGATTCTCCCAGCGTGACATCGAGCGTCGGGTGCGTGCCGCCCTCGATAAGGTTGGTCTTCTAGACCGGGAAAATGCACAACCGGCGTTGCTATCGGGTGGTGAGCAGCAGCGGGTGGGTATCGCGCGTGCGGTCGTCGCGCGACCGAAAATTTTATTAGCCGACGAGCCCACCGGGAATCTTGATCCCCAGTTATCCGCCGAGATCATGTCATTGTTTGAAGCCTTCAATCGAGTGGGGGTTACGGTGGTCATTGCCAGCCATGATCTGGCGCTGATCTCTCGCTTGCGCCATCGCATTATTACCCTAAAAGGTGGTCGTCTCGTGGGTGGAGGTGGTCAAGGGTGAATACAAAACTGTCGGCACAAAAAACCGGCCTTGGTCTGGGGCCACGGCCTCAGCTTGCCGCGTGGGTACACCACCACCGGCAAGCGGCTGCTGATAGTTTGCAAAAGATGCTCATGGAGCCCATTGCTACATTGTTGACCTTGGTTGCTGTCGGTATTGCACTGGCCTTACCCGCAGCCCTGTGGCTACTGCTCGATAACGCGTCGGCCGTGGCTTCCCGGGTGGAGGCGCCGACTCGCTTATCGTTACTGCTTGATGATGACAGCAGTTTTGAAGCGGCGGAACGATTTGCCGATACCCTGGCCACCCGTGTCGATATTGCGGCTGTATCCGTGCTGCATCGGGACGAAGCCTTGGTGTTATTCGCAACCGATACCGGTCTCGACAGTCTGCTACAGGGTCTGCAAGACAATCCACTACCCCATACCTTATTGGTCACACCCGCGGTGGATGTTGGCACCGAGCAGCTCGAGGCGCTTGCGGATTTTCTGGGTGGTCGGCCAGAGGTGGACGAAGTGGTATTGGATACCCGCTGGATCGCAAGACTAGACACCACCATTGCCCTTGTTCGACAGCTGGTGGTGGGCACGGGGGCACTCATGATTCTGGGTGCCATACTGATCTTGGCGAACACGATTCGCTTAGCCATTGAGGCACGTCGAGACGAAATCGTGGTGATTAAACTGATTGGCGGCGGCGATGGATTCGCCCGACGTCCTTTTTTGTACACGGGCCTCTGGGCGGGAATTGGCGGTGGTTTATTGGGCGCTCTCTTGGTATTGGGTTTATTCCTGTTCGTCAGTGCACCGGCCCGGTCTCTGTTGGCCCTATACGACAGTGATTTTACCCTTCAGGGGCTTGGTCTAGTGGGTGTCATTAGACTCACGTTAATGGGTGGCGCCATTGGTCTTTTGAGCGCTGCCCAAGCGGTTACCCTTCATTTACGGCGCATCGAACCCCGTTAACCGTGCGGAACTTTTACGTCTTAGCACTCTCTTAGTAAGAGTGCTAAACTTGCACCCCATCGTTAGGAGGATGCCACCGTGAAAGAACTGACTACCGTGTTGCCCCGGGCGACCGATACAGCGTTAGCTGTCAGCCACAGTGCCACCTTAGAAATGGCACCGGGCGCCAATCTTGCCGCCTATGTTCAGGCGGTAAGTGCCATTCCCATGCTATCTGCTGAGCGTGAGCAAGCGCTGGCGGAAAAACTATTTTACGAGGGCTGCGTTGCATCAGCTCGAGAGTTAGTACTGGCTCACCTTCGGTTTGTTGTACACATTGCGCGCAGCTACTCTGGTTATGGGTTGGCCGAAGCGGATTTAGTGCAGGAAGGTAACGTGGGCCTGATGAAGGCGGTTAAGCGCTTTGATCCCACCAAAGGGGTGCGCTTGGTATCGTTTGCTGTGCACTGGATTAAGGCCGAGATGCACGAGTTTATTTTGCGCAACTGGCGCATCGTGAAAGTGGCTACCACGAAAGCCCAGCGCAAATTGTTTTTTAACCTGCGAAGCGCCAAAAAGACCCTAAGCTGGCTGAGTCCTGATGAAACACGGGCTATCGCTCAAGATTTAGGGGTCGACGAAGCTGAAGTCCGTCGTATGGAAGGGCGTCTTAGCAGCCGCGATGTCGCCTTCGACTTACCTAGCGACGGTGACGATGACGCCTGGCAGGCACCCCAGTATTACTTGGAGGACCTCTCTGCTGATCCGGCGCTGGCGGTTGAGGCAGAAGACAGCGCTAAAGAGGGTGGTGATCGCCTTTACAGCGCCCTCGCAGACCTCGATGAGCGCAGTCGTGACATTGTGTCTCGCCGTTGGTTGGCAGAGCAAAAAGCTACCTTGCACGAGCTAGCCGCAGATCACGGTGTTTCCGCCGAGCGTATTCGCCAGCTCGAAGCCAATGCCATGAAAAAACTCCGCACCGCCTTGGCTTAACCGATTCCTGTGCTGGTTGTTTCTCGCTGGCCATTGCTGTCGGCCGCTTTTTTAGGCGCCACAGGGGTGATGGCCGGTGCCTTCGGTGCCCACGGTTTGCGCGCCGTTGTCAGTAACGCCATGCTCGAGGTGTGGCAAACCGCTGCCCACTATCAGCTTGCCCACGCGCTAGCCCTGCTGGCCTTGGCTTTGGCTATGGTTGTATCCCCAACAATGGCCGTCTCTAAAGCGGCCCTCTGGGCGGCACGACTGTGGCTTTTGGGCAGCTTGGTGTTTGCGGGCAGTCTGTATAGTTTAGTGCTTACAGGCATCGGTTTATTCGGTGCCATAACCCCTGTCGGTGGCGTGCTGTTGATTGCCGGATGGTGCTCGTTATTGATGATTAAGCAATGACCACTGGCGATCGCACCACCAATAACCCCCATCCCCACTCGCGTATTCGCAGTTTTGTGATGCGCGCTGGGCGAATGACCGAAGGTCAACAGCGAGGCTGGGATGTTGGTTTCCCTCAATTTGGTTTGACCTTAGAACAGGGGCCGCTCGATTGGGATCAAACCTTTGGTAGTAGCGGTAAGCGGGTTATGGAAATTGGTTTTGGCATGGGCGATTCGCTGGTGGCCATGGCTGAAGCCCAGCCCGACAGTCAATTCGTGGGTATCGAGGTCCACCGTCCTGGCGTGGGGCGTCTATTGGGTCAAGTCATAGAGCGTGGTCTCAATAATGTTAGGGTCTATGCCGAGGATGCTGTGCCTATCTTGCAGCACTGCATCACCCCCCACAGTCTCGATGCCTTACAGATCTACTTTCCTGATCCTTGGCACAAGAAGCGTCACAACAAGCGCCGGCTCATCCAGCCCGATTTCATCGCTATGGTTTCTGAGAAACTGAAGGTGGGGGGGTTACTTCATCTAGCCACTGACTGGCAGCCCTACGCCGAGCACATGCTAGAGGTTCTCAGTGGCGAGCCGACCCTCTGCAATACCAGTCCAACGGGGGACTTTGTGCCTCGTCCAACGTGGCGCCCTGAGACGAAGTTTGAGCGCCGTGGCGCGCGCTTGGGTCACGGTGTTTGGGATTTGCTTTACCAGCGCCTCACCATCGCCAGCGCCTCACCATCGCAAGCGCCTAACCCTCGATAGCCCCTAAGGATCGATAGCCCCTAAGGATCGAGAAAGGCGCCAATGACGTCATTTAAAAAGCGATAACCCAGTGGCGTGGTCGACAGGCGCTGATCACTGGGGGTCACCAGTCCTTTTTGCAGCAACGTCGACCAAACATCCTCTAATTCGGTCAGCGGCTTTCCGGTTCGGCGTGCCAACAAGTTGGTCGGTACCCCATCCTGTAAGCGCAGGGTATTCAGTAAAAACTCCGCCACCACATCGTGATCGGGTATCGCTTCCTTAATGGGCGGTATCTGCTCGGCAATAGAGGCCATGTAATCTTTGGGGACTCGACTGCGCCGGGTGCGCACAATGGTGCCATTGGGCTCGGTGATCTTGCCGTGGGCCCCCGCACCTATGCCAATATAGTCACCAAAGGTCCAATAGTTCATGTTGTGACGACTCGCCTGCCCGGGGCGTGCCCATGCGGATACCTCGTACTGATGAAAGCCCGCTGTATGAAGCAGTGCTTCCCCCTCGGTTTGAATCGTCGCCAGGGTATCTTCCACGGGTAGCGTGGGTGGACTCGAGTAAAAGGCGGTATTGGGTTCTATAGTGAGCTGATACCAAGAGATGTGGTCTGCACCCTGGTTAATGGCTTCTGACACATCATCGAGTGCTTGCTGCTGATCCTGTCCGGGCAGCCCGTGCATAAGATCAATGTTAAAGCGCTCAAAAAGGTCCCTTGCCGCTGTTACCGCCCGTCTGCTTTGCTCGGCGGAATGAATACGCCCAAGGGCGGTTAGTGCTCCGTCATGAAAGCTCTGCACCCCCAAGCTGAGGCGGTTGACGCCGGCACGACGGTAACCCTGAAAGCGGCTAATTTCTGCGCTGCTCGGGTTACATTCAAGGGTGATCTCCGCATCTGGCACAACCTTCACCCTAGATCGAATGCCGCCAAGAAGCGTACCGATGGCCTCGGCGCTGAATAAACTGGGTGTGCCGCCACCAATGAAAATCGACGTAATCGTTGGCTCAGATTGGCCGCGTATTTGCTGCTGGAGGTCCGCCAAAAGCGCCGCCACGTAGGGTTGCTCTAGCGTGGTGCTGAAATGCTCGTGGGAATTGAAATCACAATAGGGACACTTGCGCTCGCACCAGGGAATGTGAACGTAAAGCGAGAGTGGTGGTTGCTCGAACCCCAAATTGGCCAAGGCCGGTGGCGCCGGCCAACGGGCTTCAGGCACCGAGCTTGGCTCTGAGCGCCGCTATCGCCTGGCCGCGGTGACTGAGCGTCTGTTTTTCGTCGGCGCTGAGCTCTGCGGCGGTGCGACCCTGCCAATCAATGACAAAGATCGGGTCATAACCAAAGCCGCCCTCACCGCGAATGTCCTCGGCGATGAACCCGTGCCAGCGGCCCTCTGCCACAATGGGTGCCGGGTCGTCGGCGCTGCTTAAGAACACCAACACGCAGATAAACCATGCGCGCCGTTGCTCACCCTGGTAGCCCGCCATTGCCGCCAATAGCTTATCGTTATTGGCCTTATCGCCCTTACCCGAATAGCGTGACGAGTAAATTCCCGGTGCACCACCTAATGCTGGCACCACCAAGCCCGAGTCGTCGGCCAGAGCGTGTTTGCCTGTTAATCGTGCCCCATGGCGCGCTTTGATGAGCGCGTTTTCTATAAATGTTTGGCCGTCTTCAATCGCATCGGGGACACCCAACTCTCCCTGGGGGACAAGGTTGTAGGGGGTATCGCGCAGAGCGTGTTGTAGTTCCCGTAATTTACCCCGGTTACCGCTGGCGAGAACGACTGTTGACATACCGTTGCCTCCCCGAGTCTTAATCCTGGCGCCAAAGCTGGGTTTTGAACGTGTATTGATAGGGTTTATCGCTACCTTCGGGGGTGAACGTAAACTCAAAAAAACGCCACTCCCGATCGAGAAATTCAAAGGGGGCGATGTAATAAGTGGCCTGTCCGTCGCGAATTTCCTCGAACGTAAGCGATGTACCTGTAATGAGATCCCAGGTGCGGCCTTCGATCGTCATGGGTCGGCCGCGCACTTCGCCCGCATCCGCATCGCGCACGGACAAGGTCAGAATGGCCTTGTCATCGCCTCGGGAGATACCGTAGCGAGCGGCAATTTCAGGGGATAAAAAGGTACTGTAGACCACGCTGCGATGCAGCTCATATTGATCAAAGCGCTCGGACTGCTGTGCCTGGCCGATGCATGGCAGCAGCCAAGTCAGTAGCAGTGTCGTCAGGATTCGCATCGCCGGATTCGATAGATGGCCGTGGTTGCGAATACATTGGGAGCCAGTCGCGCCAGGGTGGTTTCTCCCTCCCCCGCGACAATCGCGTGATCGGTAATTTGAATAGCTAGAGATGCACACAGGGATTCGAAGTCCTTAATGGTACAAAAATGGATATTGGGTGTGTCGTACCAACTATAGGGCAACATTTTTGAAACTGGCATGCGGCCCCGAAAGCCTAGGTAGGTTCGACAGCGCCAGTGGCCGAAGTTGGGGAAGGTGACAATCGCGTCTCTGCCAATACGCACCATATCGGCCAGCACCCTGTGCGGGTTATGCAATACCTGCAGTGCATGGGCTAGCACCACCGTGTCGAAGCTGTTGTCGGCGAAGTTATTAAGACCCTTATCCATATCTTGCTGGATGACATTAATGCCTCGGCCCGCTGCGGCGACGATATTCGACAAATCGTTTTCCAGACCCGTGCCTTGTACCCCCTTGTCGCGGGTTAACTGCTGCAAAAACTCGCCATCGCCACAGCCCAAATCGAGCACCCGGCTACCCGCTGCAATCCATGGCTGAATGTGGGTTAAGTCGTAGCGCATCATGGGACCACCTGCTCCATCCACGCCGCGAACAGAGCGGTATACATTGGGTCACCCAACAAAAATCCATCGTGACCACCGTCGGTCTCAATGTTGGCATAGCTCACTGGCCGACCGGCATTTAACAGGGCGTTTACGAGCTCCCTGGAGCGCGCCGGTGAGAACCGCCAGTCGCTGGAAAAGGACAACACTAAGAATCGGGCACGCGTGCTGGCCATGGCGGCGGTGAGGTCGCCGTTGAAGCCGTCGGTGATGTCGAACCAATCGAGGGCGCGGGTCATCAATACGTAGGTATTGGCGTCGAATCGGGTCGAGAACTGGCTCCCTTGATAGCGCAGGTAGCTTTCAACTTGAAACACTACTTCGGTCTCATCGGCGTTTTGAAGGCTACCCTCCCGCAAATCTCGACCGAACTTGTCAGCCATACCATCGGCGGACATATACGTCAGGTGTCCGACCATCCGCGCGAGGGCCAGCCCTCGGCTGGGAATCACCTGATGATCGGCATACCGGCCGTTGTGCCAGTCTGGATCGGTAAGAATGGCGTGGCGTGCAATCTCGTTAAAGGCAATATTCTGTGCCGTCAGATTCGGCGCTGCCGCCAAAACTGCGCAGTGGCGCAGGCAATCGGGGTAGGACACCGCCCATTGCAGTGCTTGCATGCCCCCAAGACTACCGCCAATGACAGCCGCCCATTGACTAATACCCAAGCGTTCCATGAGCCGGTGCTGGCTGTTCACCCAATCGATGACTTGTACCGAGGGAAAAGCAGAGCCCCAGCGCTCCCCTGTCGCCGGATTGATCGATCCCGGGCCGGTGCTGCCATCACAGCCACCCAGATTGTTCAGTGACACAACATAAAAACGCCGGGTATCGATGGCTTTACCGGGGCCAATGAGCCGATCCCACCAGCCCGGTTTACGATCGGAGCTGCTGTGCCAGCCCGCCGCATGATGATTGCCACTGAGCGCGTGACAAATGAGTACGGCATTGCTGCGCTCCGCATTCAACGTGCCATAGGTTTCCACCAGCAGTTGGTAGCTATCAATCGTTTTGCCGTTATGCAGATGCAGCGGTTCGTCGAACGACTCGATAAAGGGCTCAACGAGGCCGACACTGGTGTCTTCGTTCACTGACCTAGAGTCCAATAACCAGTCTTGCGGGTAAACCACTGGCTACCGCCACTTGCAGCAACAAGTTTTGTAGCAGATTGATGCCAATAAAAAGAGCAATGGGCGAGAAATCCAAACCACCCAGTGCCGGTATGACCGAGCGCACCGGAGCCATAATGGGCTCGGTGACCTGATACAGCAGTCGAACCGCCGGCTGACTACTGCCGGGCGCTACCCAGCTCACAATAATCGAGCCGATGAGTGCGTATAAATAGACATTCACCACCAAGGCTAATACCCCAATAACCGACCACAGGGCGGCTCGCAGCGGGTCAGCGAGCATGACCCCCCCCGCCAGCAACGCCAGCTCGATGGCAGCAAACTGCACGATGAATGCCAGCAGTACGATAGATATATCGATGCGTTGTCCAAAGGGCAGGACGGTTCGGAGCAGCGCGAGGGGCGGGTTAGTCACCCGTGCCACCAGCTGGGAGATGGGGTTGTAGAAATCTGCCCGGGATCCCTGCAGGATGCCTCTGATCACGACAATGACCAGGTACAGCGACAGCACGCTATTGGTTAAGGTAATACCGATAGAAGCCGTATTCATCATTGGTCAGTCGAACTCCGTGGCCATGGCTTGTGCGCGGTCGAAACAGGCCTGCATGGCGGCATCGACGGTGGCGCCGAGCTGCTCTCGCTCAAAGGCTTGCAGCGCGCGCTCGGTGGTACCTCCGGGACTGGTAACGTTGCGACGCAGGGTATCGATACTCACTGGCTGCTCGGCTGCCAAATGGGCCGCCCCCAGAGCCGTTTGCAGTGTCAGTTCAGTGGCGACTTCCCGGCTCAGCCCCAGGCGTTCGCCGCTATCAATCATGGCTTCCATGAAGGCAAAGAAGTAGGCGGGACCGCTGCCTGAGACCGCGGTAACCGCATCGAGCTTGTCTTCTTGCTCTAGCCAGAGGGTGGTACCCACTGATGCCATGGTCGCTTCAGCGTACTGGCGCTGTTGCTGTGACACGTAAGGATTGGCAAATAAGCCCGAGGCGCCGCGGTAGACCAGCGAGGGCGTGTTGGGCATGCAGCGTACAATAGGACACTGCCGCGACCCTAACAGTCGATCGAGGCTCGCCGCCGATATGCCGGCGGCGATGGACATGACCAGGCACTGTGGGGGTAAGCAGTCTTTTACACCTTCGAGAGCAGCGGCCATCACTTGGGGTTTTACCGCCAGTACCACCATATCCGCATCGGTCACCGCAGCACAGGGGTCTTCAAACACCTGTTGCACATTGAGTGCTTTAAGGGCTTCCCGGGCCCGCGGCGATGGATCGGCGGCACGGATACGACTCGGCGAATAGCCGCTGCCAATTAATCCGCCAATAATGGCGTTGGCCATATTGCCAGCGCCAATAAATGCAATGGTTTCCGGCCGTCCCTGAGTGGGCACAGGCATCTCCTTGTCATGCTGTTTTGGGTGCGTAACTTTAGCACGAACCGCCTCGCAAACCTCGCTCAGGCCTTAAAACCGCTAAGGGCTGCGGGGCGCATACTACCGCGTCTCCCTTTTTACGGGCACTTAACGGGCACCAAACAAATCGGTACCCACACGGACAAGGGTCGAGCCTGCCGTTACCGCCGCCTCGAGATCAGCTGACATACCCATTGATAGGGTATCGAGGGGGGGGGCTGAGCCAGACCAGTCCCTCCTCAATGTTTCGAGCAGTGCCCGTAACTCATCGAAAGGACCGGTCTCCTGGCGACTTGAGCTGGCTTTATCGGGTATGGCCATGAGACCTCGCAAGACCAGATTAGGCAGTGCTGCCACTTCCTGGGCCAGTTCTGTCACCTGGCTGGGGTGTACGCCCGATTTATTAGTTTCACCGGAGACATTCACTTGCAAACACACCTGCAATGGCGGTTGCGCGGGTGTGCGCTGTTCATTTAGCCGGCGAGCGATTTTCAGCCGATCGATGCTGTGCACCCAATCCATATGGGCGGCTAAACCGCGGGTTTTGTTCGATTGGATGGGCCCAATAAAGTGCCACTCAAGCTGTAAATCTGCCAGCTGCTGGGCTTTGTCGATGGCCTCTTGTGCATAGTTCTCACCAAACGCCCGCTGTCCCGCTGCGGCTAGCTGCCGTATCAGAGAGACCGGCTTGGTTTTGCTTACA
>PR_CR_10_Liq_3_inCRDRAFT_1000024_pt1 | contig 44430 bp, 38 predicted proteins | sample PRCRCaboRojoPR_2_FD_10240 | JGI IMG/M metagenome (IMG submission 10240)
GAACCTGCACGGAGTGGTTTTGCCCGGAGGCTAATCCCATAATCTCCACCCCCGAGACGGGAGGGCGCGGCTGCCAGTTTCGCCACCTCACAGTATTTTTGAAAATTTGCAACGCTTTTGCTGCTTTCGATATTACAAATTTAAAGCAGGTTGCTTTTTATTGCAAATTTATTAACAAAAAATAAAAATAAATAGAATACATTTAAAATAAAGCGGGCTTTATTAGCGATTTGCCAATAAAGCCCGTGACAGAAAGTGGTTTTTTGAAAATTTCAAAAGAGCAGGGCAGACTTTAGTATTTTATAAGGTAAAAGCGCCCTTTGTTGCGTAAAATGCAAGATTTGTTTACTGTTGCTAGCCTACAGCTACGGATTGCATCAAAAAGGCACAGATCAAAGCTCCGTAGGTGCCCAGCGCATAGCCTAATACCGCCATCAATACGCCCACAGGGGCAAGGGCCGGACTAAAGGCAGAAGCCACGATTGGTGCAGAAGCGGCACCGCCCACGTTCGCCTGACTGCCCACCGCTACGAAGAAGAAAGGGGCTCGGATGATTTTAGCTGTAATCAGCAGGGTAGTCACGTGGATGAGCATCCATACGATACCGATGGCAAACAGCCCCAGGTTTTGAAGCACCTCGCCCAGGTTCATTTTCATGCCAATCGTCGCTACGAGAATGTAGATAAACACACTGCCCCAGCGGGAAGCACCCACGCCTTCCAGTTTCCTGGCGCTAGAGAAGGATAAGCCCAGCCCGAGGGTGGTGGCAATGACAATCAGCCAGAAGAAACCGGACATGAGGGAGTTCAGCCGGGCAGCCTCCAGCGCCGCTTTAAACTGACTGACCCAGGGGACAATTACATCGGAGCCCCAGTGCGCCAGTGCGACTCCCCCAAAGCCTACTGCGAGTAAGACAAAGGTCTCCGTAGTGGAAGGAATCTTCGCCACACTCGCCTGATAGTCAGAAACGCGCTGCTTGAGATCAGTAATGGCGCTGTTGTCTGCCTTTAGGCGCAAGTCAAGCTTATCCGAAATACTGGCCCCGTAAAGCAGGAAGCCCATCCAGATATTGGCTACCACAACGTCCACCACAATCATGGAAGCAAAGAGGTTGTCTTTTACATCAAAAATCTCTTTCATGGCAGTTTGGTTGGCACCACCACCGATCCAGCTACCTGCTACCGTAGACAATCCCCGCCAGAGCTCGTCGTTCGTGACCGGGATGAGGTCAGGGAAGACATTGACGATGAGCAGTAGGGCAATGGGGCCGCCGAGGATAATGCCAAAGGTAGCTGCTACAAACATGATAAGTGCCTTCGGGCCTAGGTTCAGGATGCCCTTAAAGTCAATACCCAGGCACAACAGCACCAAACTGGCTGGCAGCAGATAGCGGGAAGCCACAAAGTAAAGTTGTGATTTAACCACGAACTTTTTCAGGTCTTCCTTCGGGATATTTTGATCGGTAATAATCTGTTTGAGGGTACTCCAGCTGGCATTTTCTGTGAGGCTGGGCGCAATGCCGCTGTCGCGGAAGTGTTCTGCCATAGCCCCAAGATCATACCAGGATGGGGCAATCAGCCCAAGTGGCCAGTGCAGCAGGGCGGGAAGGAAATAGCAAAGCAAAAGCGGCGGTACGTAGGTGTAGAATTTCTTCCAGCCCGGTTTTTCACTGGCAGAAGTCACAAAAACCAGGGCCAGCACACTGATGAGCAGCCCGAGAATCACCGCATCGTTGGTAAAGAAAGGTTGAGTCATTTTTCGTTGGATGTTCGTTGGCCTAAATATACCAATTTCCATCTCCCTGCGTAAATTGTATCTTGCAGGCAAAAATCCGGTATGGAGGATCAGGACTTTATGAGCGTCGCCATAGCACTGGCAAAGGCAGGGGTGGAGAAAGGCCTGGGTGGCCCCTTTGGTGCGGTCGTGGTTAAAGATGGTGTCATTATCGGCAGGGGGCAAAACCGGGTGCTAGCTGATGCAGACCCTACCGCTCACGCTGAGGTGGTGGCGATCCGGGACGCCTGTGCGCACCTGGGCAGCTTTCAGCTTGACGGCTGTACGTTGTACACTTCCTGCGAGCCCTGCCCCATGTGTCTGGGTGCCATCTATTGGGCACGTCCGGCTCGTATGGTCTATGCCTGTACGCGAGACGATGCAAGCGCGGTAGGCTTTGATGACGGAATGATTTACGAAGAGCTTAACCGGCCAATGGAAGAGCGCCGTATTCCCACACAGCAGTGCATGCGCACTGAAAGCCTGGAAGCTATGGAGCTTTGGGTCCGCAAAACTGATAAAACCGAATACTAATGATGAACTTCACAGTAGATGGCAAACGGATAGCGCTCGTGCTGGGCGTAGTGATTGCCAATATCGTGCTCGATCAGGTTACCAAAAGCATGGCCCGGGAGCAACTCCTGGGCGCCGGGCAGATTTCCTACCTGGGCGATTTCTTCCGCCTCTCCTTTGTAGAGAACCGGGGGGCTTTCCTTAGCCTCGGTGCTGATATGTCGGAGCAGCTCCGCTATTGGGGCCTGAAAGTCCTGCCTGTTCTGCTTCTGATCGGGCTGCTGGGGTATACACTGTTCTCCCCAAATTTGACCAAGCTGCAAATCCTGGCTTTTGCCTTTATCCTGGGCGGCGGCATCAGTAATGTGTACGACCGGCTTCTCTACAATCAGGTCGTCGATTTTATGAATATGGGCTTCCCCAACCTGCGCACCGGCATTTTTAATTTTGCTGATGTCTCTATTATGGTAGGGCTGGGGCTGATGCTGCCGGAGTTGTTCCGGCGGTCTTCGGAAAAGTAGCGCATTTATCTGACTTCAGAATTGTCATAAAACCTGTTATTTGTGATTATTGAGCACCTTACGTTACATACGCACACTCCTGAGCTACAGTACCGTTTCTATTCAAAACTATTGGGCTTGCCAGGGAAGTACAATAAGCGGAACGGGCATGTTGAAATCAAAGTTGGCCTGACGGTGCTTCGTTTCGTGCCCGCTCCGGCGCCCCCCTATTATCATTTTGCGTTCAATATTCCTCCATTACTATACGATTCTGCATTAGAGTGGCTCCATAAACGCACAACGGTGCTGCCCAATGAAGACGGCCATGAACTAGTGGACTTTTCCAACTGGCATGCCTACGCCATGTACTTTTTTGATCCGGCAGGGAATATCGTTGAGTTCATCGCAAGGAGAGATTTGCCAAACGGAGATGCTACAACCTTCAGCCCTGATCTCATCCGGTCAGTGAGTGAGATCGGGCTTCCGGTGGATGATGTTGCGGCCGCTTCTGCGAAACTGGAAACCGGGGCTGGCATCCCCTTTTACTCCGGGGATAACAAAACTTTTAATGCAATGGGCAATCCGGAAGGGCTATTCATCATAGTAGACAGGAAAGAGAAAACCTGGTATCCTACCGGCAAACGAGCCCTACGATTTCCCGTTAAGGGCACGTTCAGGCAAGAGGAAGAAGTCTTTACATTTCAGCTTTCTTCAGAAGGGTTAGACGTCCGTCCCGCTTCCGGCAAGCCCCAGTGATAGCGGACCGCTACGATGCGAAGGGCAATGATGAACAGTACGGTGCTCATCACGCTGTAGTCGTAGGGCAGACCGGTCTGCCGGAGGATGAGGAAAAGCACAGCACCTGCCACACAAGCCGTGGCGTAAATCTCACTTCTGAAAATCAGCGGCTCCACATTGCAAAGCGTATCACGGATGACCCCGCCAAATACCGCAGACACCGTGCCCATCATCACCGCGATGACCGGCGATATGCCGAAGTCAAGCGTTTTGGTCAGCCCCAAAATGGTAAACAAGCCAATCCCGATGGTGTCGAATAGAAACATCGTACGCCTAAGCTTGTAGATATAAGGCTGGAAAAGATAACCAAAGGAAGCCCCGCAACCGATGGCGATAAGGTAGTTGAGGTCCTGCATCCAGCCCACCGGCGTCGCTCCGATGAGCATGTCCCGCATACTGCCTCCGCCTACTGCAGTGATAAAAGCGATGACAAAACCGCCGAACAAGTCAAACCGCTTATTGGCTGCTGTCAGTATTCCGCTAATGGCAAAGACAAAAGTCCCCACGATATCCAGTGCGTAAATCAGGTCCATGCTTAATGCCTTTGCGGCAAATGTACAGCCATTTGATAAAAGTCATCCTGTGGCTTTGATTATTATCATCGCAACTAAGGTGGGTGAAGTCTACATTTGGGGTAGTGAAAATACCTAACCAATATGATGTCCTTAAGCCAAGCCACAATGAGTACAAGCAAAAGCCAAAAAATAGAACCTTTCCAGATTCGGCAGGGGATGCTTGCCCTGGAGCTGGGAAGTACGGACAACAAAACCCTGGAGTACCTGGACTTTCTTACAGGTCAGGTACCTACCGGGGCTATTTATTTCCTGCATGTACTACCTCGTTTTGATGTGATTAACTCCATGCTGGGCCGCGAAGCGGAGGGCATGATCAGTAATTATGAGATCAATGATGAGGTAGTGACCAAGATGGACCGGGAGATTCGTGCACGGATGAGCACGCACGAAGGTATGCATGTGGAATTTGACGTCAAGGAAGGCTCCCCATTGGAGCAACTGCTGGAAGATGCGAAGGATGTGAACGCAGATCTCGTCATCATTGGGCAGAAGAGCGGAGTGAGCCGGCACGGGATTTTGGCCAAGAACCTGGCCCGCCGTGCACCGGGCAGTACCCTGATCGTCCCTGACCGTTCCAAGGTACAGTTGAAGCGTATACTGGTACCGATTGATTTCTCACAGCATTCCATCAATGCCATGCGCAGTGCGCTGGCGCTGAACGCAAGCCTGGAAACACCCGCTGAAGTCGTTGCGGTCAACATCTACGAGATGCCAAACCTCAGCGTATACAAAATTCAGCGTACCCGGGCACAGTTCGAAAAAATGCTCCGGAAAGACCACGAAGAAGCCTTCGAAGCTTTTCTGAACACGCATTTCCCGGACCACAAAGACCACATCCGCATCGAACTCATCATGCAGGAAGCACCGGGCATTGCCCAGTACCTGATGGAGTTCGCCACGGCAGAGGAGGCGGATATGATCGTCATGGGCGCCAAAGGGCACTCCAAGGTCGAACTGCTCCTGCTTGGCAGCGTCACGGAAAAGCTGCTGGCTATTAATGAGCACATCCCGACCCTTGTGGTCAAGTAAGATACCATACCATACCCTAACCAGGTATTAAGAATCTATTTAGTGAGGTTAGTTTTTCGGGAGGCCGCCAAAATCTGATTTTGGCGGCCCTTTCCCTCAGCCTCAGCCAAATTTAACCAAATCAGGCACAGCCCGGCTGTGCAGCAAAAGTCAATGCTATGATCATTTCTGATAGCAAAACCATACGGGATATTCAGGCCGAATTCCACCGGACTTTTCCGGGATTGAAAATTGAATTCTATAAGCAGGCGCATGAGTCCGGACAGGGCTCGCCAGTCCGGGAGCGGATTGACGCTGACCTGAAGCTTAAGTTTGTGCGGGAGGTGCATAACAAGGAAGAGTTTGAAATCGACCCCTCCATGACCGTTGCTTCTTTCGAGCAGCTGATGGCAGACCGTTTCGGGCTCAACGTACAGGTCTTCCGCAAATCCGGCAACCTGTGGATGCAGACCACCTCTACTGACCATTGGGCACTGCGCGAGCAAAACCGTAAAGGTTCCTCCTCCGAAAGTCACTACAAAGAAAAACACAACGCATGATCACTTCAACGGTCGCTGTAAGCGATATCATGACGAAGCATGTCCTTTTTGCCAAGCCCGGGCAGGCGTTTGCCGAAGTGGCCCGCCTCTTTGCGGAAATGGACATTCACCACTTGCCTGTCACCGATGCGGATGACAAGCTGATTGGTATTATCAGCGCCAATGATGTGATGCGTGGTTTTAGCCGTCGGCTTTTCAACAGTCCTGACGGCTCGATTCCTCTTGATCAGTCTTTAACGGTTGCTGACCTGATGACAAGCAACCCGGTCTATTTAACGCCGGCCAATTCTATTCAAAAAGCCGCAGAACTGTTTGCGCGCCACCGTATACAGTGCCTCCCTGTAGTGGAGGGTACCCGGGTGGTGGGCATCATCACGACGCGCGACCTGGTGAAACACTTCGCCGACATCTAAGATTAAATTGGCTTTTGCGACTAGGATGAGGGGCGGCTGCCATTGATTGGTGGCTGCCCTTTTCTATCGGGTATATTCCCAACATAGTCTTAGCCTCCAGCCTTTCCTAACCTAATACCAAATCCCTGGCATTGGCCAGTGCTTTGTCCAAACCATTGGCATCTTTACCGCCCGCAGAAGCAAAGAACGGCTGTCCGCCTCCGCCGCCTTTGATAGCTTTGGCCAGCTCCCGGATCATATTGCCGGCATGCAGACCGTGGCTTTCCGTCAATGATTTACTGATGACAATGGTGAGCTGTGGCTTGCCGTTGGCTACTGCTCCAAAGATGATGAAGGCATTGCCCAGCTCCTCCTCCAGTTGGTAGGCGAGGGTTTTTATCGCATTGGCATCATCGAGTGGCAGTTTGGCGCTGAGGAAGTTGACCTCGCCAATGGTTTCCACCTTTTCCTTCAGCCCGCCTTTGAGGGCATTGGCTTGTTCGGTGCGCAGGCGCTCCACCTCTTTTTTTAGGGCTTTGTTTTCATCCTGAAGGGCGGCCACACTTTTGGCGACATCCTTTGGGCTTTTCAGCAGTTGGCGCACGTCTTGCAGGGCGTCCAGTTCCTTTTGGATGTAGGTCGCCGCGTGGTCGGCTGTCACCGCTTCGATACGGCGTACTCCGGCCGCAACAGCGCTTTCAGACAAGATTTTGAAGAGTCCAATCTCACCGGTGGCGGCTACATGCGTACCCCCGCAAAGCTCGCGGGAGAAGTCGCGGTCGAAGGTGATGATACGGACGTTCTCGCCGTACTTTTCACCGAAGAGCATTAGCGCACCGGAAGCCTTGGCTTCCTCGATAGGCACCTCGCGTTCTTCTTCCAGCTGAATGTTGCGGCGTATTTGCGCGTTGACGCGGTCTTCGACCTGCTGTACTTCCTCGGCTGTCATGCTTTGGAAATGGGAAAAGTCGAAGCGGAGGCGTTTGTCGTCCACGTTTTGCCCTTTCTGCAATGCATGCTCGCCCAGGATTTCGTGCAGGGCGGCGTGCATAAGGTGTACAGCGGAGTGGTTGCTTGCGGTAGCCTGCCGCCTCACCGTATTCACCTCGGCGCGTACAGGAGCTTCCATATTTTCCGGGAAGGCCTTGACGATGTGAATGATCAGCTCATTTTCCTTTTGGGTATCAATGACCGGCACTTTCTCCTCACCGAAAAAGAGCAAACCAGTATCTCCTGCCTGTCCGCCACTCTCTGCGTAGAAAGGTGTGCGGTTGAGTACCACCTGGAATTGTTTTTTCTTTTTAAGGTCGACCGTGCGGTATTTGAGGACATGAGCGCCCTCTACCGTTAGGTGGTCATAGCCTACAAACTCCACCTCTTCGCCATCGCGGACGATATGCCAGTCACCTACTTTTTTGTGAGCATCAGCGCGGGCGCGGGCTTTTTGGGCTGCGAGTGCGGCTTCGAAGCCAGCTTCATCCACTTTCAGCATCCGCTCTTCGGCCATCAGGCGGGTGAGGTCGATGGGGAAACCATAAGTGTCGTAAAGGCTGAAGGCATCTTCTCCCTGAATGACACCGTCTTTGGGTTCAATGCTTTCAAAGCGGCTGATACCTTTTTCGAGGGTATTCAGGAAAGTCTTTTCTTCCGCTTCAATGATTTTAGCAATCTGCCCCTGCTGCGCTTTAAGTTCGGGGAAAAAAGTACCCATTTCGGCCACCATTACCGGCAGCAGCTGATGGATCATTGGGGCATTCACATCTAGGAAGGAATAGTAGTACCGTACCGCCCGGCGGAGGATGCGCCGGATGACGTAGCCCGCCCCGGTATTGCTTGGCAACTGCCCATCGGCAATGGTGAAGGCCACAGCACGAAGGTGATCGGCTACGACCCGCATCGCCATGTCTGATTTGGCGTCCGGAGTAAAGCTGCCACCGTATTTTTTACCGGTCAGTTCTTCAATTTTGCGGATGATGGGGGTGAAGACGTCCGTATCGTAGGTGACCGTTTTACCCTGCAGCACCATGCAAAGGCGCTCAAAGCCCATGCCGGTATCCACATGCGAGGCTTTCAGCTTTTCCAGTGAGCTATCCGCTTTTCGGTTGAACTGAATGAAGACGTTGTTCCAGATTTCGATAACTTCCGGATGGTCCATATTCACGAGGTCGCGGCCTGGAATTTCTGCCTTACGGGCATCGCTGCGCAGGTCGATATGGATTTCAGAGCAGGGACCACAGGGGCCGGTATCGCCCATCTCCCAGAAGTTATCCTTTTTATTGCCATAGAGGATATGGTCTTCCGGCAGGTATTCGAGCCAGAAAGCCTTAGCCTCCTCATCGGCGGGCAGCCCCTCTTCCTCATCGCCCCCAAAGACAGTGGCGTAGAGGTTTTCTTTGGGGATGCTGTAGACCTCGGTTAGCAATTCCCATGACCAGGCGATCGCTTCCTTCTTGAAATAATCGCCGAAGGACCAGTTGCCCAGCATTTCGAACATCGTGTGGTGGGTACCGTCGCGGCCTACATCTTCGAGGTCGTTGTGCTTACCAGACACCCGCATACACTTTTGGGTATCCGCAATACGCGGCACTTCCGGCGTTTGGTTGCCCAGGAAGTAGTCCTTGAACTGATTCATCCCGGCATTGGTAAACATCAGGGTCGGGTCATCCTTGCTGACGATAGGGGCCGAAGGGACAATTTTATGCCCTTTTGATTCGAAAAAATCCAAAAAAGCCTGTCTGATCTCTTGTGCGGTCATGTATTTCTTGCTTTTGAAGGGGCGAAGATAGCAGTAAGTCTGCAGTTTTGGAAAGCTCCGAACGGCTATTTATTGCGGGAAAAGGAAATGTTAAATATTCTTAAATAGTAAGGATTTCCTAAGTTGTTTATGCATATTTGTATTCCGGTAATACGGATCCTACCCATGAACAGGATGAACAATCCTTTGATTACCCAATTTGCTATATACACTCAACCCCATTTACCCTTCGAAACATGCTATTTTGCATGGATTGAGTTTAACTATTTTGTAAACACACGGGTCAAGGGTTCGTTTTTTTGATTACAAAAAGTGCAAAAGTACTTGCCTACGCTTTGTAATGCCAAAAGTGGCAGTTACATTTGGCGCTGCCCGGTAAAAGCTGAACCGGGAACTGAGAACGAACACAAGCTACGTTAAGCCACTTTTGGAGGGAACACAAAGTGTGCTTGCGGGGGGAACCTAAATTTCAGTAACTATTTACTCAAAAAAGTGCCGGCATGGCATTGGATTTGACAACTGACTTTTGGTTTCATTTGGCTAAGACATAACACGCATGGGAAAAGAAAAATTTGTTTACAACACGCAGACGCTCCGATACGAAAAAGTAGAGGATACGACGACGCAGAAAGTGTTGAGATGGCTTGGGTTTACTTGTGCAGTCGTTGTTGCTGCATTTTTCCTCAAAGTAGCAGCTGATGAATGGCTGCCTTCCCCACAGGAACGGGCGCTCCGGCAGGAGATCAAGTTCATGGAGGAAAATTACAAGGAACTACAGGAAGAATTGGGACAGCTCCGTACTGTCCTTAATGGTGTACAGGAGCGCGATGCTTACGCGCACCGCATGGTCTTCGGAATGGACCCCATCGATGAAGGGGTTTGGGAAGGCGGTGTCGGTGGCCACGATAAGTACGAGAATCTTCGTCAGTTCTCTACCGGAGACCTCATGGCTGAAGTTTCTCAGGATGTGGACATGCTGAAGCGTCAGCTCGACCTGCAGTCCCGCTCCCTCGATACCATCCTTAATATGGCTAAGGAGAAGGAAAAAATGCTTGCCGCTATTCCTTCTATCAAGCCTGTCCGTTCGGATAAGCTGGCACGCAAGGTTGGCTTGCTTTCTGGTTTTGGACGGCGCATCCATCCGATCTACAAAATACCTAAGATGCACTACGGTATCGACTTTACAGCACCAAAGGGTACCCCAATTCAGGCTACCGGTGCAGGTAAAGTGATCAAAGCCGGGCGGGGCAACGGATACGGCAACCGGGTCATCATTGATCACGGCTACGGATATCAAACGCTCTATGCGCACATGAAGCGTATTGATGTGAAAGTAGGAGATACGGTAGTTCGTGGCGATCAGATCGGCCTGGTGGGTAACACAGGCGCCTCCACTGCACCACACTGCCACTATGAAGTAGTGGTAAACAACGTGAAGGTTAATCCAATCCACTATTGTATGGACGGATTGAGCCCGGAGGAATACCAGGAGCTGGTCCGCGCGGCGGAAATGCCAAACCAATCATTCGATTAAACAATCAGGAAACATAGATTAATGGCACGATTATCATCTGGCCGCAAAAAAGGCTTCCGTTCAGGAGGTCTTTTTTGCTTTGGACCACATCAGATTATGACCCTTCTCGCTTTTTTGATGCTGAGCAGCTGTCAGGCAGAAGCGAATACGAATGCAGAAAGCAGGGCTACCCTGGCCAAGGTGGTTCAGTATACGATACCGGCGGATACCGCACAGGCTGTGCAGGCACCCGTTGCTCCATCTACGTATACTTTTGTTGGGGTAGGGGATATGATGCTCGGTACCAATTATCCGTCAGCTTCCTATCTGCCTCCACAGGGTGGTGCTACGATGCTTGCGCATGTGGAAGATTTACTCAAGGCGGCAGATGTCACTTTTGGTAACCTGGAAGGTACGATCCTGGACGAGGGCGGTACGGCTAAGCGCTGCAATAACCCGAAAGCCTGCTATGTGTTCCGTTCTCCGGAAAGCTACGCGAAGCACTTTCAAAAGGCAGGTTTCGACTTCCTCAGCATTGCCAATAACCACTCCGGCGACTTCGGGCTGACGGGGCGTAAGCGTACCAAGGCGGTATTAGATGAGGTGGGCATCGCCTATGCTGGTCTGGCTGGCTCAGACGAATACGCCATCATTGAGCGGAACGGGCTCAAGGTGGGCATGGCGGCTTTTGCGCCCAACTCAGGCACGGTAAGCATTCACAACTACGCCAAAGCCCGGGAAATCGTGGGCAAACTCGAAGCCGAATGCGATGTGGTCATCGTTTCCTTCCACGGGGGAGCAGAAGGGGCCAAGCATCAGCATGTGCCACGCGCCCGTGAGACCTACTACGGCGAGAACCGCGGCAACGTATATGAATTTGCCCACGCTATGGTGGATGCCGGTGCGGATATCATCTTCGGGCACGGGCCTCATGTGACCCGTGCGATGGAGCTGTACAATGACCGTCTGATTTGCTACAGCCTGGGCAATTTTTGCACCTACGGCCGCTTCAACCTGCGGGGAGAAGCCGGGATTGCCCCTTTGGTGCAAGTCGAGGTGGATGCGGAAGGGAAGTTTGTGGACGGCAAAGTTACGCCGGTCTACCAAAGCTACAACCACGGCCCCAAAGTGGACGCCCAGAACCGGGCGATCAAGACCCTGCTGCGCCTCAACGCCGCAGACTTCCCCGAGTCGCCTCTGATCCTGGGTGAAGACGGCACGCTGAGCAAAAAACAATAATGCCCGGTATGGAATACCTGCCCCTGTCTGATGGCAGCCGGCTGGCCTATGACTGGCAGCCCGATGGAGACGGCGCCCCGCTGGTCTTCCTCAACGGTATTCTGATGAACCTGCGGTCCTGGAAGGGGCAATCCGGCCCGCTTTCCAAAATATATCCCTGCCTGTTGCATGACTTCCGGGGGCAATTGTACAGCAGCAAAGTGTTCCCGGAAGACTGGTCAATGGAAGGTCACCTTGCCGACTTAAAGGCTTTGCTGGATGCCCTTGAGATTGAGCGCTGCCATCTTATTGGCACTTCTTACGGAGGCGAGGTAGGGCTACTGTTTGCGAAAGCCTTTCCGGAGCGGGTGCAGTCCCTCTCTGTTATTGCATCCGTGCCCTGGTCTGATGCCCTGCTTAAGCGTCAGGTCCGGCTTTGGCGCGACCTGGCTGAGGTGGACAGCGGATTGCTTTACGATGCGGTGGCAACCTGTTCTTACAGTGGGGATTTTCTGGAACGTGCCGGCACCTTCTTTGATAGCCGGAAGGCGGAATTTGCGAAGTTACCCGATGACTTTTTTACCAGCTTCGTGCGCTTGTGCGATGCCTTTCTGGGCTTTCACATGCCGCCGGAGGCACTCGCCGGGATTTCCTGCCCGACTTTGCTCATCGGAGCCGGTAGCGATGTGCTCAAGACGCCGGCGTACAGCCGCATCATGGAAGCGCATATCCCCAACGCCACCTACACGGAAATTCCCGGGGCAGGGCATGCCGTTGTCATTGAGCAGCCGAAAACAGTGACCGGATATTGGAGGGCCTTCATCGAAAAGCATGCCTGATTCTGGTAGGGATTGCCTATTTTTATAGTGCATAATGTAGCCGGGCTCGTGTCCGCTTTTCCGCATTTTAACCACCTTGCCATGTCTAAACGATACTGCCCCAACTGTTACTACCCGCTACCGGAGCATGGGGAGTACTGTAGTCATTGCAGTCAGAAATACACCGATGGGAAGGTGACCTTTTGGCAATTGATCGGTGATTTCTTTGAATCCATACTTAATATCGATTCTAAAATCTTCAAGACCCTTGGGGCGCTTTTTATCCCAGGTAAGCTTACCGAAGCCTACTTCCGGGGGCAGCAGAAACGCTATGTGCCGCCCACCCGTTTGTTTTTTGTAATGGCGGTGATCCACTTTGCGGTGCTGGGCTACCTGGCGTTTGGGCAGCTGGAAGATCAGATGGACGATATGGCCAATGAGACGCGGTATGAGGCCTTTTACAGTGATTTCCGCACCGACCTGGATACTGTACGGGCAAACCTGGAAGCCCAATACGCTCAAGTGCCGCAGCTAAAGGAGGCTTTAGATACCCTGGAGGCTAAGCTGGAAGACCCCCGAAAAGACAGTTTTAATCTGGTATATTTTACCAATAGTAATGAATTCGGCACTTTCGAATCTGTGAGCCTGCCCGTTTCCAAGCAGGATTTGATAGAAATGCCGCTCGACAGTCTGCCGGGCGCTTATGGTGTGGAAGGGTTTTGGCATCAATTGCAGGTTCGGCAAATTGCCAAGCTCAACCGGGAAGGGGGCGATTTTACCCGTTTTGCACTGGGTAAGCTGATCTGGATGGTGGCGCTGATGATGCCCGCGCTTGCCCTGATCCTGAAGCTGCTTTACATCCGGCGGGGACACTATTATGTGGAGCACCTGGTCTTTAGTTTTCACTACCATGCTTTTGCCTTCCTTCTCGTATCGGTATTATTGATGCTGGCCTATTGGTTCCCGGGCTATTTTGACTCCGGTGAAGTGGCTATTCCACTGGGTATGCTGGGGATCGTTTTGTACCTGTACAAAGCTATGCGGCGGTTTTACCGGCAGGGCAGGATCAAGACCTTTATCAAGTTTTGTATCATCAATTTCGCTTATCTGACATTATTTGCTTTCTTCCTAATCCTTACTGCAGTGCTGACGACTTTGACGTTCTGAGCTTACCGTCGTACATTTACAGGAAAAGAATCCGTCTAGATATGCCTTACGATCAGTACGAGACCGTCATCGGTCTGGAAGTCCACGTACAACTGGATACCGCAAGCAAAGCTTTCTGCGGAGACGCCACCGCCTTTGGGGCGCCTGCGAATACGCACATCAGCCCGATTTCTCTGGGGCACCCCGGCACCCTGCCCCTTTTGAATAAAAAGCAGGTGGAATACGCCATCAAGCTGGGGCTTGCGCTGGGCTCCAAGATCAATATGGTCAATGCATTTGACCGCAAGAACTACTTCTATGCCGATTTGCCGAAAGGCTATCAGATCACGCAGGACCGTAAACCCATTTGTATAGGTGGGCAATTGAAGATTAAAACGGAAGCCGGAGAGAAGGCCATCCGCATCCACCACATCCACATGGAGGAAGATGCCGGCAAGTCCATACACGAAACTGATGGGCCCTATTCTCAGATTGACCTCAACCGGGCCGGCGTGCCTTTGCTGGAAATCGTCTCGGAGCCTGACCTTCGTTCCGCGGAAGAGGTAGATGCCTACATGACGGCGATGCGTCAGCTGGTGCGTTACCTGGGTGTATCGGATGGAAATATGGAGCAGGGCTCTCTGCGCTGTGATGTGAATGTCTCGGTGCGCCCTAAGGGACAGCAGGCATTTGGTGAGCGCTGTGAGATTAAGAACCTCAACTCCATGCGCTATGCCCGCCGTGCCATCCAATACGAAGTGAAGCGGCAGGTCGACCTGATCGAAAGCGGAGGCGAAGTGCGGCAGGAAACCCTGAATTTCGATCCGGATACGGGGCGGACCTCCCCCCTGAGGGACAAGGAAAATGCGCACGACTATCGCTACTTCCCGGAGCCTGACCTGCCCCCCATAGTGGTGGATGCCGATGACCTGAGGCGCTATCATCAGGAGCTGCCTGCTTTGCCCTGGCAACTGCGGGAACGCCTGTCTGAGACATACGGGCTTCCGGCTTACGATGTCAACCTGCTCACGGAGGAACAACAGCCTGCCCTCTTTTTCCTGGAACTGGCGCAGCACACCGATTTGTACAAGGCCGCTGCCAATCTGATGATCAACAAGGTATTGCCTTACTGCAATGAAGCCGGTGTTGAGCTATCGGCTTTCCCACTCGGCGTTGATCAACTGGCCCGCCTGCTGGCACTGATAGAAGAAGGGAAGGTGTCGAATACCGCAGCCTATCAGCAATTGTTTCCGGCGATGCTGGAATCTCCTAAAGTGGCACCCTTGGAGCTGGCCCAATCCCTCAACTTCCTCCAAAACTCTGACGCCAACGCCCTGGAAGGTATCATCGATCAGGTGATCGCCGGCAATCCGGACGAGGCAGCCCGCTATCGAAAAGGCAAAAAGGCATTGATCGGCTTCTTTATGGGAGAGGTGATGAAAGCTTCCCGTGGCAAGGCTGATCCCAAGATGACGAATCAGTTGCTGCGGGAAAAACTGAGTAAGTAAAGCTTTTTTCTTACCTTGAAACGGTGACTTTGTTAAACGACTTCCATGAAAAAGCTGCCCATTTTTGATGATCCGGACAACCTGAAACGCTACTATACCATTGGTGAAGTGGCGGAGCTGTTTGAAGTGACGAAGTCGTTGATCCGGTTTTGGGAAGGGGAGTTTGATTTCCTGAAGCCGCACAAGAACAGTAAAGGCGAGCGCCGTTTTACACCACAAAACCTGGAGCAGTTGCAGCTGATCTATGAGCTGGTTAAGGAACGAGGCTTCACGATTGATGGCGCCCGGCAGGAAATCCGCCGACACCTGAAGTGGGAGGAAGAAAAAGCAGCGATGATCAAACGGTTGAAACGAGTGCGCAAGGGGCTGAAAGGGATACTGGAATCCCTGCCTGAGTCTTAAAACAGCAACCAACGAACAAAAAACATATGGCATCAACGACCACACCAAGCCCGGCGGCTAAGGGCCTTTCCAAACCCCGCCTAACCTTCTGGCAAATCTGGAACATGAGCTTCGGCTTCCTGGGCATCCAATTTGGATTTGCGCTTCAGAATGCGAACACCAGCCGGATTTTTGAAACGCTTGGCGCTGATGTAGAGCAGATTCCCATCCTCTGGATTGCAGCACCGCTTACCGGGCTATTGGTACAGCCTATTGTAGGGTACTTCAGCGACCGCACCTGGCATCCGACTTTAGGGCGCCGCCGGCCTTACTTCCTCGTTGGTGCTATTCTGGCCTCCATCGCCTTATGCTTTATGCCCAATTCGCCAACCCTGTGGGCGGCAGCCGGTATGCTGTGGATCATGGACGCTTCCATCAACATCAGCATGGAGCCTTTCCGGGCTTTTGTGGGGGACAACCTGCCTTCAGAGCAGCGCACCACCGGTTTCGCGATGCAGAGCTTTTTCATTGGGACCGGCGCGGTCATTGCCTCTATGCTGCCGTGGGTGCTGACCAACTGGTTTGGAGTGAGCAATATTGCCGCTGAGGGCGAAATTGCCGATTCCGTAAAGTGGTCCTTCTACCTGGGCGCCATGGTCTTCCTGCTCGCCGTGCTGTGGACGGTCTTCCGGTCCCATGAATACCCGCCGGAGCAGCTGAAACAGTTTGACGATACCGGAGAAGACGAAGTGCCTATCGAAGAACTTTCGTCGGGCGAGTTGCAGCAGCGGGGCGGTATGATGAACCGGGCGGGCGGCATTGCTGCGGGCCTGGGTATCGTTTCGGTTATCGGTTTACTACAGGCGGAGTTGAATAAGGAACTTTACGTCCTGGCGGCCATGCTGGTTGCCGTGGGGCTGCTCTGGCTGGCTGCCGGAGGGATGATGCGCAAGGGGAATTACCAAAATGGCTTCGTGACCATCATGAGTGACCTGCTGCGGATGCCCACCGCTATGAAACAGTTGGCTGTCGTGCAGTTTTTCTCTTGGTTTGCCCTGTTCTCTATGTGGATTTACACTACCTCGGCAGTGACCCGCCATGTTTACGGTGCTACCGATGCCACCTCCGTCGCTTACAACGAAGGGGCAGACTGGGTGAGTTTGCTGTTTGCCGTCTACAATGGTATTGCTGCGGTAGTAGCCATTGGACTGCCCTGGCTTGCTAAACGCACCAGCCGTCGCTTCACGCATATGGTCTGCCTGGTGATTGGCGGGCTCAGTCTCATTTCCATTTACTTTTTGAGCAATCCGGACCTGCTCTTGCTGCCGATGATCGGTATTGGTATTGCCTGGGCGAGCATTTTGTCGATGCCCTATGCCATGCTGGCCGGTGCCCTGCCTGCCGACAAGATGGGCTACTACATGGGGGTTTTCAATTTCTTCATTGTCATTCCGCAGATTGTGGCGGCAACCATCCTCGGGTTTATCGTGGGCTTCTTCTTTGACGGGCTGGCGATTTATGCCCTGATTGTGGGCGGGGCGAGTATGATTTTGGCGGGTGTGCTGTCGTTGAGGGTGGAGGATGAGGAATAATTTTTCCTAGCTTTGTATCACTTCCAGGGCTTTAGCAGTATAGGGGAGTAGACAATGATCATTGGCTACATTTCCCGAGCCTGTTGGGATTTTGGTCTTCTAGGCGAGAGCTAACAATTTTTCGATTAGACGAGTCTTTGATCCCGACATTTATCGTCGGGGGCACGGAAACCAGAGTCCGTACGGATGAGGATTTCCGGAACGAAGTATAAGCGAAAAAGTGTAGTTCGCAGCCCGATTACTAAAGTCCGAACAGGCTCCAAATGCTAAAATCGAAACCAATGCAAAGTTATAAACTGCTGCTGGGGCTCTTCCTTGCCCTGGCATTCTGGCAGTGTACCAAAGAGGATCAGATCCGCACAGAAACGGAAACCACCATCGTTGAAGGGGCTGATGAGGTCACCTTTTTAGTTCAGGTTACAGACGAAACCGGGGCGGCTTTACCTGGCGCGACGCTCCTTCACAACCTTACCGGACAAACCTGGACTTCAGACAGCCGGGGGCTGGTGTTTTTGGAAAACCTGACCATACCATCCGGCGGGCTACCGGTGACAGTGGAAAGCCCCGGGAAAATGAAAATGGTTAAGCTGCTGTCCGGACTTGAGGGCAGTCAAAGCAGCCTAAAGCTACAGCTCTATCCCTTTGATGCGGAGACCACCATTCAGACCGGCGCCACCGGCAGCCTGGATGATGGGGGAGAACTCACCCTTCCTGGGCAACTCACTTATGATGATGGCAGTGCCTATACCGGCGCGGTGAGGGTGCAAAGCCATTATTACAATCCAGCGGAACAAGGTTTTTTGGAAGCCGCACCTGGCAACATGTCGGCCATAGGGGCAGACGGCAACAGCTACACCCTGGAGTCCTACGGCATGTACGCCATCGAGCTGTCCGACGCTTCTGATAATGCGCTGCATATTCCAGATGGTGCTACCGCAACGCTACGGTTTCCCCTGCCTGCCAATTACAGCACCGTGCCGCAGGAGATCCCCCTCTGGAGCATGGATGAAGCAAGCGGGAAGTGGATAGAAGAAGGCGTGGCTACACAGCGAAATGGCTTTGTTGAGGCGGAGGTGGCGCACTTTTCCTGGTGGAATATTGATGTGCCTCTTGCCCCGGTGAATGTGTGTACGCGGTTGGTAGACGCAACCGGCGCTGCCCTATCTGGGTTTCCCTACCAGATTTCTTCCCCAGACCAATCTGTGGCCTATGCATCTGGTTGGACCGATGCAGATGGGGCTTTTTGTGCTCAGGTACCTGCTATTTTTCCCTTTGCCATTAATATAGTTTGGAATGATGAGCTTATTCTGGTTGCTAACATCGATGCACTTTCAGAAGACACCGACCTGGGAGATATTTTGGTGGATATGGGAGGCTTCTACAGTCTGACTGGTGAAGCAGTGAGTTGCGACGCGGTGCCTTTATCTAATGCGCTCGTATCCTATGAACACAATGGCATCACTGATTATGTGGTAACGAACGGAGATGGAGTTTTCCAGGTTTTTGTATCCGGTGAAGGGACAATCGAGGTGCAGTTGTCTTACTATCAGGGCGGGCTGCAAAGTACGCCGGTAACGGTGGAAATCGTAGCAGCACAAAGTTCTTATAACCTTAACCAAATCCTTCTTTGCGATGATTTTGATGGGAGCACCGGTATTGATATCGTTTCTGATATTACAGAAAATACCACCTGGTCATCCGGGAATACCTACATTTTGCGCAAGCGGATTATTGTACGTGAAGGCGCTACCCTGGCCATTGAGCCGGGCGTTGTCATCAAAGGTGGGGTAGGAACAGGTGTTGATGCTACTAGTCTGGTCGTTGCCCGGGGTGCAGGCATTATGGCAGAGGGTACGCCAGAACTGCCCATCGTTTTTACTTCCATTCTGGATGAGATTACACCTGAGGATATTGCGGCTGGTAACTTTGGCAGCCCGAACCTCAATCCGGAAGATGTGTCGCTCTGGGGTGGAGTTTTGGTACTCGGCCGGGCACCGATTTCTGCCAGTAATGGTAATGACCAAGATATTTCAGAGGCAGTTGTAGAGGGGCTTGCCGTTGGTGACCCTGCTCATCTTTATGGGGGCAACGACCCTATGGATAATTCTGGTATTCTGCGGTATGTCTCTATACGGCACGGTGGCGTAGACCTTGGCATGGGCAATGAGATCAATGGGCTTTCCCTTGGCGGGGTAGGTAGTGGTACGACCATCCAAAATATTGAAATTGTTGGCAACCAAGACGACGGAGTAGAGTTGTTTGGCGGAACCGTTGATATCCAAAACCTGGTCGTCTGGAATGCCGATGATGATGCCTTTGACACTGATCAGGCGTGGGCTGGTACGCTGAATAATTTTGCTTTAATTACTCCCGGGAGCAGCGCTCTGGAACTCGATGGGCCGGAAGGCTCGCTGATGGCAATCCACACCCTTCAGAATGGTACGATTGTCATGAATGATGAGAACCGGACGGCCGACCGCTTTTTGGTTGATCTTGACCTAAATACCCAATGCGCCCTGAAAAACATCCACTACGTAGGTCCATTCGAAACCTGGCAGACCGTTACCAACGCTGAAGTCAATCCGGAAACGACCTTTGAGAATGTCACCTTCGATATTGCTCCTGGTGATTTCAGCACCCTGTTTGACCCTGAAGCGCCAATCCCTGCCGGGTGCAGTGCTGGTGGCAGTCCACAAGCAGATGTATCGGTCTTCAACTGGACCTGGACCGCGCAGGCGGGCAAGCTGGACGGGCTTTAAAACGCAGTATAACCTCCTCATTTGAGCCATCAATATACATACCCAACCGACCAATCTCTGGCAGATGCCTGCGCCCGCAATGATCAGCGGGCGCAGCGCCTGCTTTATGATGGGTATGTGGAGGTGCTGTATCACACGGCTTACCGCTACTGCTTCCGCCGGGAGCAAGTGGAGGATATTTTGCAAATCACCTTCACGAAAGCCTTTGCTGCCATCGGCCGGTACGATGCCGGGAAGGCAAGCCTGAAAACCTGGCTGCGCCGCATTTGCATCAACACCACTATGGACGTGCTCAAGCAGGAAGGCAAGTGGGAAACCCAATGGGAAGAAGAGATGGAAATCGCTGTGCCGGCTCTGCCTTTCGAACAGTTGAGTGTGGAGGAAATCCTGAGGTTGATTGAAGAGCTGCCCCGGGAGCAGCGCGCCATTTTCAACCTCTACGAAATCGAAGGGTATACGCACGACGAAATAGCAACCCTGCTCGGCATTAACGTCAATTCCTGCCGGGTGTATTTATCGAGGGCCAAGAAGGAACTGCGCCGGGCGATCCGGTGCAATGAGGGCGTTTAAAACAGTATAGGCATGAATAATTTACAAAACAGACTGGATCAGCAAGGCACACCGGATTTCGACCGGGAAGGCCTCTGGCAGCGCATCGAACGGCCCCGGAAGCGCCGGAGAATGCTCTGGTGGTGGCTCGGAGCGGGTAGCCTGCTACTGCTTTTATGGCTAGGCCTGGGCAAGGACAGTACGCCCCCTGCCTTATCCGGGTTTTACATTGGGAATCCGGAGCAGGAGCAGGGGCAAAGACCGCCAGCTGCTCAGGTTGAAAATCCGGAAGAGGGAATTTTGCCTCAGGAAAAGTCTTCTGTCATGGGAGCTACCGCACTACAGGATTTGCAATCAAAAAGAGTCCAAAAAGTAGTACCCGAAAAAGCCAAAGCCATCGAAAAGGCTAAGGCCGATCGCAGGGTTGAGGTTGTAGCTATTCGACCTAAGCCGGGGGATAAGGAAAGAAAGGGATTACAAAGGACGCCTTCACCAATCAGGACAACCGAATCAAAAAGCGCTCCAGCCACATCCGGATCAAGTACAGCAACTAGTCTGGCAGTTCAACCGAAAAAAAAAAAAAACTCAAGTTGTTGCCCACGCCTCCTGTCCCACTTATACAGGGCAGCTCCTCTCCAGCCTTTCCACCCCATTTTGCTGAGATAGAACAGGCTAAACCCCAGAAAAACACCTTTGTTCTTTCCGGAGGACTGGCGGCTCAAATTCATACCAAAGGTACGGATTGCGGCAGGGCAGGAGAGGAGCGTGCCCTGCCCGGTTTTTACCTGAGGGGGCAATATCAGCACGTATTGGGCAACGGGTTTTATGCCTTTGGTGCCGCACAGTACACGGCTCACCACAGCCGGTTAAGTACCCGGCACACCATTTCCACTAAATCCCTGAATGCCCTCAATCAGGAGGTACGCACTTCAGAAACGACGTTTTACGAGTTGTACCATCAGTACGAACGGGTAGAAGTTGGGGTTGGGTTGGGAAAAACCTGGAACCTGAAAGCGCTTACCTTCGCTGTAGAGGCAAGTGGCGGCTATTCCCAGTGGCTGAACGTGGATGGCAACTATTTGAATCAGGAAGGTGTACTGCAAACCCTGACCCTAGCGGGTGAAATACCCAGAAGCTTCGTGGGACGGGTAGATATAGCCTTACTGAAGCCCCTGTCCGAGCGTTGGACAGTTGGATTGACGATGCAGGCGCAAACGCCGATTTTAGTATCGCCAGGTGCAGGGAACTGTACGCGGCGGATGTACCCGGTGGGGTTTGGCGTGTTGATAGGGCGGCGATGGTAGTCCGTTATTTAGGCATGAAAAAAGAACCTGCTGCCGTAGGTCTTCCTCCCAGTGGAATTGTTGCAATAATAGCATAGGTTTGAGCATCAATGACCATGAAGTTTCCATCCCATTGATTAGCCACACCAATTTTTGTTCCATCAGGGGTGATACAGATTCCGGTAGGGTTTTCTCCTACTTTGATGGTGGCCTCCATCTTGTAGGTGTGGGCGTTGATCACGTTGACAGTGTCCGCAAAACAATTACTCACATAGATATTCTGCCCATCAGGGGAAACACTAATTACTATAGGTCCTAAATGCACAGGGATCGTGGCTTCTACTGTATTATTGATTGTGTTGATGATGCTGACATCATTCGAAGTTAAATTAGCCTCGTATAAGTGGTTCGTCTTGGGGTTTGCGGTGATGAAGTTGGGTTCATCGCCTACAGGTATTGTTCTTTCAACGCGCTTTGTAGACAGGTTAATGACACTCACATCATCGGAAACCGTATTTGCAACGTAACACTTTCTTCCATCTGGCGTGAGGTGAATACTGGCAGGTCTTTTTCCTACGGAGATTACATGCTCGGTCTCGCCCGTTATGGCATGAATAATGGATACAGTGTGGTCATTGGTATTTGGAACGTAGATCTTTTCATTTTGATAGTATGGAATAGCGGGGCCGTCAACTGCCTGAATAGTGGCCTCTACGGTGTTGGTTAAGGCATCAATCACGCTGATGTTATCAGAGAAAGCATTTGCGACATACACCTTTCTCTTTTCTGGAACGCACCACACTCCAAAGGGCGCTTTGCCAACGGGTATTTTCGCGATAACCCTGAGGCTATCCAGATCAATAAAGGATACATTATTATCTGAAAAATTGGGAATGTAAGCCCATTGCGCAGAAGCCGCTTGATAAGTACATACAAAGGAGAAAACAGCCACCATGAGGTAGCGGGATATTGTAATCATGGGGTTAGTTGGATTAGGAGTGGAGTTAAAAAGCCAGGTCACAGCTAGCGGCCTGGCTCCGAAAATAGATAAGTAAGTTATTCCCCCTTACTTAACTGTCGTCGTTGTGTTATTTGCCTGATCTTATGGAGTTATACTGATTTATCTTCAAGGTAGGTGTGAAGGCCCTCTCACTCCAAATTTTAAAGGCGGAATGTTCTGAATGGTAGCGCTCGTGTTCTGAATGGTAGCAATGTGAGTGTCCAGAAAAGGACGTTTGTTGAAGGCACCAACCTTTTACATAAGCTAAGCTAGCTGATTCTATTCCAGGTAGGAGGAGCTTTGCTGCCGCAAAGTGGAAAATAGGCGCTTACTTCTTCTGCTCCAGCAAATGCAGCCGGATCTTTTTCTTCTTCAGTTTTTTGTTGTCCAGCACCTTGAGCATCTTATCCACCTCACTACGGTGCACGGCGATGTAAGCGCAGTCCCGCTTGAGCTCAATGACACCCAGTTGGTCCGGTTTCAGTTCGCCCTCTTTGAGGAACAATCCGGCGATATCCCCCTTGGAAATTTTATCTTTCCGGCCGCCCAGCATATAGAGGGTTGACCATTCGCTAGGCGTAAGCTTACCGTCGCTAGTGAGCGTAATCATTTTGGCTTCGCGGGCGTAGTGGGGCAAATCCCGGTTTTGGGGCTTGATCAGGTAGGCTGCGCCCTCGCTGTGCATCCGTGCGGTGCGTCCATTGCGGTGAATGAAGGAGGCCTCATCAAAGGGAAATTCGAAGTGGATGATGTAATCCAGTTCCGGGATATCGATACCGCGTGATGCCAGGTCGGTAGACAAGAGGATACGGTGCGTGCCGTTTCGGAATTGGATCAAGGCCTGCTCGCGGTCCAGTTGATCCATGCCGCCGTAGAAGCAGGCGTGGGCTATCTTTTTCCGGTCCAGAAATACGCTTACCTGTTGTAGGGTATCTTTCAGGCTGCAAAACACAATGCCTCTGCCGGCTCCAACTTCAGCCAACAACAGTGCCAGGGTACCGTACTCATCCACTTCCCCTGCGGCAACCGCCTTGAGTGCCAGCTGCGAGGTGTCTTCCGCTTCAAACTGTAGCAGGGTCGGCGCTTTTAGCCCCACAAAATCCGGGATACTTACGCTCTGCGTAGCCGAAGTAAGGATTTTCCGGTCCAGTGAGGGTATGCTTTCAATAATAGCCCGCATCTGCTTTTCAAAGCCGGTCTCCAGCGACTTGTCAAATTCATCCAGCACCAGGGTTTTAATGTGCGCCGTCGCCAGGTTTTCCCGTTCGATATGATCGACAATCCGCCCCGGAGTGCCCACCAGAATGGCCGGCGGGTGCTTCAGGTCCTGCTTGTCCTTGTAGCCCGCCCGTCCTCCGTACACGGCATTGATCTTAAACCCGCTCCCCATATCCCGGGCAATTTGCTCAATCTGTATGGCCAGTTCCCGCGAGGGCACCAGGATAAGCGCCTGTACTTCCTCCAGTTCCGGGTCCAGGTGCTCGATAACGGGCAGGAGGAAGGTCAGGGTCTTACCGGTACCCGTTGGGGCGACCAGAATCAGTTCCGGCCCTTCTGCGAAGGCTTTATGGGCGGCCACCTGCATAGGGTTGAGCTGGCTGATCCCCAGCTTCTCTAGCATGGCTTGTTGGTCTTTTTCTTTGGACATGGGGCGAAGGTAGGGAAAAAGTGGGTGGGTTAGCGTCTTCCTGCAGATGCTGATGGGAGTGGCTTTTGCTTGGGCAAGCCCCTTGCCTTCAATGGTGGGCAATTACTGCATGGTGTAGAGCTTATACTGTGATGAATGGTGTTTTTTGGAAAACTATGGCTGGTTTGTACCTATTGGCGAAGGCTTCTTACTCCTTCAAACACCGCACATAATTCCCCCACTTCTCATTCCCCTCTTCGTATAGCGTAAGTGTGCCATCTGCCTTCAGCTCGACGGTATAAGCCGTGGAGCCGTCTGCTGCCATGCCCCACCAGGTAACAGCTTTGCCTTCGAGGGCGGACCCGCTCGTGTCGAGGTGGCCCATCATATCGGCATTGAAGCCGGAGCTGCCACCCCGCTTGAGCTTTGCACCGGCTTTATCGACGCCGCCAAGGTGATTGGCCAATGCTTCCCACTCTGCTTTGGTGGGGATGCGGTAGCCGGTTGGGCAAACCTCGCATTGTAGGATGGCGCTTTGATTGTATAGCGCACCGAACTCCAGCTCGGGCCGGTTCTGGTAGTAAGCAAAGTGAGGGGTCCCGTCTTGAAAGGTGGCGTCTTTTCCCCGCTCGCTGCCGTTGGCAAAGGTCATTTTGGCGCTGCCTTCGCAGGAGGCTTTTTCGGTATTGAGGTTTTCAGCCATCCAAACCTGAGCTCCAATCTTTACGGTCTCGTAGGAATGCCCTTCGCTGTCTTTGACCTTCCCGGTCTGGGCGGCTAGGGAAAGGGTGAAAATCAGTGCAAGCGCTGTGGTCAAAGTGAAGTGTGATCGTTTCATTGGTAAATGATGTTTGATATGGTTATAACTAAGGTGAATCGAAATTCCGGTGCCTTTATTTTGGCAGCTCAAATCCGGGCATTTATACGCATCATGAAGTATGCTACGCAATGTCGGTATAACTGCTTCGCCCAGCTGTATATTGTCAGCACTGGTCCTTTAATTCATTATATAACGGTTGGGCTGAAAATAAAATGGCCAGCCCATGGCATGATAGGCTGACCAGTGTTTTAGGTGTTTTCGGCATCGCCTTTTAGAACAGGGTTTACTTCGGGGTCTCAATGTGCGCCAAAGCTACCAACTGCTGATTCCAGTTGCCAAAGGGGAACTTGGCATAAGCCTTGCCATAGCCGCCTGGCCCATCGTAGTTGGCCGTGGTGCGGGAGGCAAAGTTGCGGGAGTTCCGACCGTGCATCATGTCGTACTTGATAACGTTGCCGACATCGTCTTTTTCTACTTTTGTTACGATGGCGATGTGCATGATTTTACCATTTGTGCCATCGTGGACGAACTTGCCGGGGTTGGTCAGCAGGTCGATGGTGATATTACTGTACTTTTCCTCGGTGCGGCCAAAGAAAACAACGGTGCCTGGGGTGATCAGGTTACGGTCGGCAATCGCATTCTGGACGATGTGAAAGTTGTTATGGTCATAATACCACTGTGCGATCTGACGGGAGTTCCGGTCTGCTGTGAAGGAGGGGTAATGAAACTTAGTCTTGTCGCCAAGTACCGACATTTTCTTTTGTACCAGGTCTTTGATCTTGTGGTAGATGCCGGAGCAGTCCTGTCCCTTACTGCTGATGTACTCCAGCTCCTAGGCTTCCAGGTCCTGGGAAATTAAATCGAGTATAATACCCAGCCTTTCTTCATTAACGGTACGTTCCGCCATCTGCCCGTCGGATTTATTGGCGTTGTTGGAGGTGTCGGTTGCATCCGGCATGTCGGGGGCCGGCTCTGTTCCGGCAGTGGCGGTAGCGGTGTCGGTAGGTTCCTCAACAGCTGTGGTGTCTTCCTCAACCGGCTCGGCTTTGGGGGTAGGCGTGACGGCAGCGGCTACGTCATTAGAAGCCTCGGCGGCTTTGCTGGTTGATCCGCCGTAGGAGGATAATCCAATACTCAATGCGAACAAAATAAGAATCGGTAGACTTGGTATTCTAGGGCGTGCCATTTGCATACAGTTTTAGGTGTGTATTTTTAATTTTTTACTGTCTCTTCTTTCGAAAGATAATTTTGGGCAGACTTTGGTAGGTAAAAAAAAGCCTAAAATGTTCTGAATGGTAGCTCTCGTGTTCTGAATGGTAGCAATGTGAGTGAAAGAAAGAGCTTTTAGAGTTGAATGACAACAATGTTTTGGTGCGTGGTAGAGGGGGCTGGTGGTTTCAGTTTTAAAGGCTATATTTATAGTGTTGAAATTGCGGATTAAAGGTCAGGTTCTCTGTTTCTTGTCTTCAAGGAGGGCGAGCACTTCCCGGCGGCGGCCACGGCTCATCGGTACCTTATATTCCTGAACATAAAGGTAATCCTGGTCCCAGCTGGAGACTTGGCTGATATTAACCGCGTAGCTGCGGTGCGTTTGTACAAATTGCCCTTCTGGCAGTTGGTCGATCATCTCTTTAAGGGTGGCCCGTTGCACTACTTCATCCTCGACTATCAGTATCCGAAATGAACTCATGGCTCAGCTCTCGTTGGTTCTTTTCTTTAAAGAATATTTTATGAACGGCACCGTCATCGTTGTGAGTGGTCAGATGTCCGTTGAGTTGGCGGACCATGCTTTTCAGCAGGTAGGACCCCAGGCCACCATTCCGCTCTCCCATAGTGCCGATGGGGAAGCCCGGGCCGTTGTCCCGGTATTCCAGACAAAAACCATCCGCGCAGGGCTGCAGGTAAATGTCAATTTCCAGCTGATGATTTGGCATGGTGCCGTATTTCAGGCTGTTGGTCATCAGTTCATTCATAATGATACCTAACGGCATCAGTGTCTCCAATGTAAGAGGGGGCGCGTCCATGTCCAGGTTGAAAACCGGGGTTTGGCCTTCAGGAGCGATCTGGCTAAAGTGCTCGCAGAGCTGTTGTGTATAGGCTGGAAAACTAATAGTTTCCGCCCCCTCTTTGCTATACAACATCTCATGCACCGCAGCCATACTGTAAATACGGTTGGACATGGACTCCAGCCGGTCAAGCGTTTTGGGGTCTTGAATTTCTTCTCTTTGGATATCTAACAGACTGATGATGACTTGTAGGTTGTTTTTTACCCGGTGGTGGATTTCCCCCTGTAGCATAATTTGTTTTTCCAGGTTCTTGCCCAACGACAGGTTTTTTTGGCTGATGAGCGCTGCCTGTTGCCGCATTTTTTTATTGATGTCGCGCAGTTTGACGTAGAAAAACAATAAGATACCGGTAAAAATCAGTGAAAGAAGGGCAATTCCAATACCCAATCGGCGCTTTACAGCCTCGTTTCTCAGCATTTCGGCCTGATCTTCGATCTTCTTTTCCTTTTGTTGATCGTGAAACTGAGCTTCAATGGTCACTACCTGTGCCCGGTTTTCTTCCTGGATGAGCTTCAGACGGCTGTCGAAGGCCAGTTGGAGATAGTAATGCGCGGAATCATAACGCTGCATGGCGCTCATGATCTCTGATCGGATTTCATAATGACTGGAGATCATCCAGGAATCGTTAATCCCTTTTTTGGGCATTTCATCCTTTGCTTTTCGGTAGGCATCGCTATACTTCAGCGCCAGCTCCAATTGTTGATGGTCTGTATATAGTGAGGCCAGGTTACAGAGCATGGCAGAGTACCCAATGTAGTTGCCGAGGCTTTCAAAAATTTCGGCTGCTTTCAGGTAGTGCTGGGCTGAGGTCTCGAAGAATTGGTCCTTCAGGAGCATGGCGGTTAGCATATGGCCATTGCCCAGAAGCTCAGTTTGCCCAAAATCCGGTGCAGTACGAATGACCTCCTTAGCATAAAACAGGGCGGTCTCAGGCTGCCCGAAAATCCGGTGGTAAGAAGACATCCGGATTGCAAAGCGGGGGTACAGGCTATCCAGCTGATGGTCTTTAATAGCTACCTGAGCCTGCTGTAGCGCCTTGTAACTATGTTCCGGGCGCTCGTGCTTTTCATGCAGGCGTGCTAAAGACAGTTGGGCGTTGGTATAGGCGGCCCATTGCTTACGGGTTTCGCAGTCATAGGCTACAGCCAGGAGTTGTTGTATGGCAGCTTCATCCTGATCTGCCTTCTCCAGCGCTTCGGCTCTTTTCAGGCGGGCCTGAGTGCCAAGAGCAGATTGCAGCTCACCGGCCGCTTCGAGTCCCAGGATAAGCTGGTCTAGCAAAACAAGGGCACTATCAAGGTTAAACGCTTCGATTTGTGTAACCGCCTCTTGGTAGCTGATCCCCGGTAAGACCGTCCGAGGGGTTTTAGATGTTGATTCGACAGGCAGGCATAGTAGGATCACACTCAATAGCCCCCCTGTTCGCAGAAACCTGGAAAAATCGTTCATAGTCAAATGGGTGTGCATAGGTATTGTACAAGGTAGATGCAATAACATTACATTTTCCACAAAACCGATCGGGGAAAATGTGTTTGTGCCTATTTGTTAAATGTGCAAAGTTCATTGGGAGCAGCCACCAGATTCCTGAAAATCCTTGTATCGGCAGACTACAATACAGTAATCTGAAGCTCAAGGCTGACAGGAGGAGGTGAGCAGAAGTCTATGATTTTTAATATGCAGCAGCTAGGTAATTAGCACCAATGAATAAAGGAAAAGTTAGATGTCTTATCTAATATCACGGTACTCCGCAGGGATTATGCATGACAATAGGATGTCAATAATGGTCAGTGTTGGGAAATAAGTTGGTCGGCTTTGAGACTTGATAGTGGATAGCTCCTTTTGGAGCGTTTTCAGAAGGATAAGGCAAAATGCACCTGTATTGATCTCAACGATTCTCCCTAACTGCTATTAAAGGTAAACAAAAAAAGTAAAAAAAGAGCGTATAACTTTTTTTGATCAGTCAGGAGCTTATTTTGACCCTGGACTGAATTTACGATTCAGGCAGGTTGAACGATTGCCTTGGCGGTCCTGGCGAATTGCTATCGGAGACAGGCTCTTAATCCTTCAAAAATATACGGGATTGCGGCATTTGGCTTCTTGCCAGGACTGAAAGCAGGAATTCCAGGGTGGCCACCGTTCCAGCGGGTAGGAGCGATAAGGTCAGGTGGTATTTTATGCCCTGCTCAGATTGGCTGCTACTTATTTTTCCCCGATAGGGAGTAAGCTATGCCAGCCGTTAGGCCAGGGCCAACGTATACATTTTGATAAGGCGCGATCACATTTTCTACCGGCAAGTGGATTTTGGTAAGCAGGCTCCATTGGTCGGTAAGGTTATAGCTCAACCCAAAAGATATAAGGTTATAAGTGGTCCCTTCAGCTCTGAAGAAGGACGTGTTTTCGTTGTTGCCTTCCAACCCCCGGAGTTGGCTGAACCACTGAACACTAAGCCAGACACCAGGCAAGGGCTTGGCCCCAACTTCTGCTCCCAGCCTCCATTGCCCGTAGTATTCTTGGGTCCGGTAGTTGTAGGTTGTGAAAAGTGAACCGTATGCCTTTCCACCCCAATACGACTGCGATGCCGCCACCGTAGCCAGAAAGTTGAGTTCCCCATCCCCTGTGGGCAGATTGATCTCTTCAATGATCCCAAAGCTGTTGGGCTCTTTTGCTGAGGCAAAAAGGTCTTTACTGCCGGTAGGGACTTCTATGCCCAGGCTAAAGCTAATGGGGCGTTTATCCTGATTGATGCCGTACTTTGCAGTAACAATGAAGTCTCCTATACTGCCTACCGCATTGGTGGTAGAGAATTGATTGATTACAACAGCCGGTAAATTGGCGATTAGGGTGAATTGGTCGGTGAAGCCATGCTCTGCGTACAAATTCAGGACCCGGGTAGAGAAAGTAGCACCTTCAGCAAAGCGCGTATTGTCGATGCTGTAGTACTCATCAGAAGAAAAGCCATAATAACTGGCCTGGGCATACAGGCCGCCTTCTGCTCTGCTCCATCCGCTCTGCCCATTTAAAGCAAACTGCAGGCCTGCGGTAAATAAAATAAAAAGCCAATATTTCATGATACTTGGTTTGGGAGCATAAAACACCCCGCCTTCCGCACAAAGCAGGAAGGAAGGGTGGTGCAAAGCTTATTCTCCAATTATAAAATAAAGGTTATTGCAATGGTGCATTGCCGAATGGGATATTGGCAGTGCCGCACCATAGGATGATGTGGGTGTATTTGCTGTCTACCCCTCCATCTATGCGATAGAAGGCCTCTCCGTTTCCGCTCACTGCGCCAACCACCATCAGGTCGGGATTGCCATTGCCCGGGTCAGGCATGAAAGTGTCAGAAGTGGACAGGTAAATGGAAACTGTACCCGTGCCCAGCTCCGTCATGAAGTCATTAGAAAACCGGAGAAAGTTCGTCCCGTCTTCATCCGTTCCAAGGGCGGCATTACCTTGGGTTGGTGTCCCGTTTTGGGTAACAAAATCGCCAGACCGGGACACCACCAGTTCACCGGTAGGCCGGCTGCTGTCAATGATTTCTACGCTGTCATCATCATTATCGCATGCTGTGAAAAGTACAAAAGAGGATGTGAGGAGTAATACCAATAAATTTTTCATAGTCAAATATTGATTTTTTGTTCGGGTACAAAATTAGAGCGGAAGGATCACGGGAATATCACAAATCTGTGGTGTGCTTATCACATGGTCCAAAGTGTTCCGGTGGCGACAAGTAGCGCAGTTTTTTGCGGGCAAAGCGTTGGGGGTGCGACAGTTATGGCGGATTGGCCAATCGCTGTGATCTTTACGTGATACTTTGAGCTTAGTTTAGTGATAAAAATCCTCCGCCTTATGAAACAAGCATTAATCATAGAAGACGACCCTAATATTGTAGGATTGTTAGAGCTCCATTTGCGGGACCAAAACTTTCAGGTAGCTACCGCCTACCTTGGGGAAGACGGACCTCGCAAAGCCCGGGAGAGCCGCTTCGACCTGATCATCCTTGACCTTATGCTCCCGGGTATGGATGGGTTAGAGGTTTGCCGCCGACTGCGCAGTGAAGGTGCAAGCACACCAATACTAATGCTTACCGCAAAATCTGAAGAAATTGATAAGGTGCTGGGGCTTGAAATCGGAGCCGATGATTACCTGACGAAGCCTTTCAGTATCCGTGAGTTTATTGCCCGGGCCAAAGCACTGGTCCGCCGGGCAGAACGGAGCGGCCCTGCCGACGGTGGGCACAATCAGGCAGTCCGCCTGCAGTATGGGCCGCTCAGTATCGACCTGGACAAGCGCCTGGTTTACCAAAATGAAGAACGGGTTGCGCTTTCCCGAAAGGAGTTCGAGCTGCTCAGTTTACTCGCGTCCAACCCCGGTAAAAGCTACGACCGAGGCAAGTTGCTCAACCTCGTTTGGGGGTATGATTTTGATGGTTTTGAACACACCGTGAATTCTCACATCAATCGGCTTAGGGGGAAAATTGAACCCGATATGTCTCAGCCCCAATACATCCTGACGACCTGGGGCATGGGGTACCGGTTTAATGAAGCACTGGCAAATACACGCTCATGAAAATCCTGAATTTTAGCATGAACGCATTGTACTGGAAGGTATCGGCAATACTCATGATGGTGTTGGCCCTGCTCGGAGTGGGGGTATTTATTCATCAGCTCTTTTACTACTCAGCGTTACTTGCAGGAAGCCAATCAGCAACTTTACGGTGATGTGGCGGGCCATATGGTCAAAGAGACACAGCCTATTGTCAATGGGAAGGTGGATACCGCCGCCACACATGACATTATGCATTCCATGATGGTCATCAACCGGAGCGTGGAGGTCTATCTGCTTGACCCGGAAGGTACCATCATTGACTATGTGGTGCCCTTCGAGACTGTTGAACAAAAAGCTGTTGACGTGAACCCTGTGAAGCAGTTCATTGCAGAAGGAGGGCAGTCTTTCATTCTCGGCGATGACCCTAAGACGACCGGGGAGCAAAAAGCCTTCTCGGCGGCGCCCATCTATGATAAGGGGCAGTTGGCAGGCTATGCCTATATCATTTTGGCTAGCGAGCAACAGGATGCGGTGCTCAGCCACATTTTTGGAAGCTATATGCTGAAAACCGGCACCTGGATGTTCTTTCTGGCTTTGATTGTTGCCCTTTCCATTGGGCTTGTGGCTATTGCCTACCTCACCCGCCACCTCAATCAGATTATTAAAACCGCCCACCGGTTTAAAGAAGGCGATTACGGCGTGCGGGTGCCCGACCATACAGATGGCGGGCTTGCCATTCTCAGGGAAGCATTCAATGAAATGGCAGCAACACTGGAATCCAATATTGAAGAATTAAAGGCAGTGGACCGGCTGCGGCAGGAGCTCATTGCCAATGTCTCCCATGATTTGCGTACACCACTTTCCCTGACTCAGGGGTATCTGGAAACCCTGACCATGAAGGAGAAGACCTTGTCCTCAGCAGACCGGCAGTCTTACCTGAAAATAGCCTATGACAGCTCTGAGCGACTGGGGCGCTTAGTGGATCAGTTGTTTGAATACTCTAAACTCGAGGCCCGGCAGGTCCACCCTGACAAGCAGCCTTTCTTGCTGGCGGAGCTGCTTCAGGATGTGTCCGTACGGTATCAAATAATAGCAGCGGAGCGTAAGCTGGACATTGCCCTGGAGGTCGAGGAAAGGGTCCCTCTGGTCTATGCCGATATCAGCCTGGTGGAGCGTGCTATTCAGAATCTGTTGGACAATGCCATCAAGTTTACGCCCGATGGTGGCCAGATCCGGATGCAATTGAGCAATCAGCCCGAAGGTGTGGAAGTCCGGATATCCGACACAGGGCCTGGTATTCCGGAACAGGAACAATCGCAGATATTTGAACGCTACCGGCAGGTGGGCAAGGAGCAGTATCAACGCAAAAAAGGAGTCGGGCTTGACCTGGCTATAGTCAAAAAGATCATGGACTTGCACGAAGCCACCATCCGGGTGCAAAGCTGGTCGGACCGGGGGACTGCCTTCTGGTTTTGTTTACCGGTTTATCAGGGGCATTGACTACGACCTGGCTTTTTTGTGGGGCAGGTTGGACGGGCTTTAAACGGTCGATATTCCTGCGAGGTTCATTTTGGGTACAGTACTTATTCTGGCATCCCGGGTTTTTCTTTTGGTCATTCAGAATCAAAAAGGTGAGGAAGCGGAGCGCCTGATCGCTGTAGCTTAGACAAAAGTTAACCCAAACTTAACCCCCCTGACTTTTCATTGAGATGCTCGGGGCTATAATTTTATAGGCTGTTTTAACAACTCAAAATTACAGTTTATGAAAAATGCTTTACTGATTGTACTATTGCTTTTTGCAGGTTTCGCTTCTAATGCTCAGGAAATCCTATTGGAAGAGACCTTTAATGATGGGACTTTGGGCAGCTTCACCGCTTATAGTGTGCTTGGTGACGGGCAGGTTTGGGAGCCCCGGGAGTTTGGGGGCAGGCAATTTGCTCAGATGAACGGTTTTGATGGGGGTATTCAGGATAATGAAGACTGGTTGATCTCTCCTGCCCTTGATATGGATGCACAGGAGGGGGAGGTCCTCACTTTCGAGAATGCCAGTAACTTTAGCGGTCCTGATCTGGAAGTATTGGTTTCCAACGATTACGATGGCAACAGCGACCCTAATACCGCCACATGGACAAACCTTAGTGATCAGGTGAACTTCTCCACGGGCAATTATGAATATGTCAATTCCGGGGCACTCGATTTATCAGCCATTTCTGGTACCGGACACATCGCCTTCAAGTACATTTCCAATACCAGTGTAGATGGGAAGCTTTGGCAAATAGACAGTGTCGTAGTTAGCGCAGAAATGCCAAGCAACCTTGAGGAACCCACAACAGACCTGATCCGCGCACCTATAGTACGTAACGGGCAGCTTCAGTTTGAACTAACTGGGCTAACCGGGCAGGCAAATTGTACATTGTATGATATGACAGGACGTTTTGTTCTGGGCCAAGCGGCGGCTTCAGCTGGCCTGATTACTATGCCGGTTCGTCAGCTTTCCTCAGGAATTTACTTGCTTACCGTCCAAACTCAAGGCACCATGCAGGGGCATAAGATCTTTATTCCTTAAAAGTGCTAAAACGAAAAAGGTTGCAGCAATAAATCTTGCTGCAACCTCTTTATCCTGTTTGGAGTTAATTCACATCCGGTTAAACACCATTCTGCCCTCTGGCCCGCTCCGGCCGGGGCATTCATCTTTAACGGCTAGCATGGTTAGTTGGTCGCCTTCAACGGTAAACTTGTAAATACCTTTGCCATTGCAATCGGATCCTTTGAGGTCCTGCACAGTCACCTGATCGCCTTCGATATCGTAAGAGCCTTCTATTTCGGTAGTGCCATCAGCATTGAAATCGACAGCATAGGTGTTGTCCGCTTTCATTTCAACCTGCATTTTCCAAGTTTGCCCTTCCTGATCTGTGAAGGAGGTAAGCCAATTGCCGGTAAAATCAGATTGTGCAGCAAGATTGGATACGCCCAGGCAAAGCCCAGGCAGGTAAGCCATAAATACTTCATCGGTTATATGGGTTTTAGGTGTTATGAATTCCTAAAGCTAACCTTTCTTTTTTATTTTGGCTTAAATAATTGGAATGCAATTACTTAGAAATTGACGATTTTAAGGGTGTTCACTGCTTTTTGGCTTCCGGCTTCCCATTCCAACCGGCAAAGATAGAGACCGGGCCCGCCTGAAAGCTTAAGGGCAATATCATGGGTGCCGGCCGGATAACCCGTGGTGGGAATAGAGCTTACCTCCTGCCCCTGTGCCCCGAACAGCCTGACGGAAAGCCGGCCGGCCTCGGGTAGGGTGATCTGTATTTGGGCCTGTCCATATGCGGGTTGAGGATAGACATGGGCATCGAGCGTAATGGCGTGTGCTGATTCGGTACTCACCGGAGGCGTACACGGCGGAATAACCCCCTCGCAGTAACATCGGTCTGCTACTGTACAGTCCAATACAAAGGGGTTCGCTTTGCCTTCCTGATAAGGGGCAATGGCATGGGTGCGGTCCCATTCTTTTTCGCTCACCGGGTCGGAATAATGCCATTGGCACAAAGTGGTGCGCTGCTGTTCGAAGAAATCCGGATCGGCTGCATCGGCTTCCTGCTGGTAGACCGTATAAAAGTAGAACATCGCCCGGGCCACATCGCCCTTATGGTCGTCGCGGGGTTCAAAGACCTGGTCGCCTACCCGACTGTATAGCGCGATATTGCTGCCCGGGGTATTGCTTTGCTGCTGATCGAGATAATACCAGCTGTTGACCTGGCTGGGGGGGATATCGGCAAAGGGGAAGCTCCCCCTCGCCGCATTAACAGCTACCCTCGTGGGGAAAAGGTGGTGCATATCGGCTTCGGGAGTGGGAGCCTGAGCACCCTTTGATCTGGGATAGGTATGCTCGGTATTGATACCGGTGCCATTCTCAAAAGCTGCTGTTGTTGGGTCTTCCCCGGGCGGCAGATAAACGGAGTAGCCGGTGTAAACGCAGTAGAGGGTATCATTCCTGGCGTCTACATTCCGGTACATAGTATCGCGGGCATTGCCATAATCCAGCAGTCCATTGGGGCGGTACTGGTCTTGCAGGGCTTGGATCAGGGCGCCCCCTTCCAGATTAGGCAACACCGGGTGGTGCAGCTGAGCCATGCTCAGCGTTGAACAAAAAGACAGTAGGGCAAGGCATAAATATCTTAGCATAGTTGCAGTTTTCACTAGGTAAGCAGTCGGGTTATCCAACCACAAATTTGCAAAAATCCCAGACGACTAGGCGGCTCTCCTCTGTATAGTGTAGCCCGGCTTGCAACCTTTTTTGATGCAGGCCGAGTAAGCCCTCCTCCTTTGCCATCATTTTGTAGAGGGTTTGCGTGACTTTAGCATAGCGCTCCAGGTCATTGGTTTCGGGCAGTTGGGTGCTGCCCAGTTTTTCCAGCATGCTCCGGAATGCATCCGCCTCATAGTAGGCATAACGGTCAGGATACCGAAACGCCAGATAGAGCGACACCATCTGATAGTTATCGTCGTGGTAGTGGTTGTTGTCAATGGAGCGCGGGTTGTTGTCCTTGTACTCCTGCAGCAGCATATCGCAGTAGTAGACAAAGCGGCCGGCACGCCCTTCCAGGCTCTTCTCCTCATTGAAGAGGTCAATGAACATATGCCGGGTGAAATCGAGCTGCATACGCATCAGCTCCAGCATCATGCGCTTGGGCTCGTAGGCTTCCCGCTTCCACAGGCGTTTGGTGGTGGAGTTTTGAAGGCTTCGGTCGTACATCCCGGGCCAGTCTTCCGCATCCATATCCCAGTTGTCCTGAAAAACCCGCTGGGACTCCCAGATTGGGAGGCGCTCGGTTTGGGCCGGGCGGGACTTGAGGTAGCTCTGGTATTGCCCAAAGTATTCTTGTATCCGTTTCAGTTGCATAGCAGTAAAATGTGCCGCAAAGATAGGCGAGCCTTTCGGCAAAGTCCAAGCCAATGGCAGCCGATTTTGTGCAAGACATGAATCTGCGTAATTTGGAGGGCGTTTTGCCGTTTCGAAGCGCTGCTTAATGGACCGATTATGCGAAACCTTTTCTTTCTGTTTGCCCTGCTCAACCTTGGCTATGCAGGCCTGGCGCAGTCTGATGTGGCTGCCCTGCACAACCAATTGCAAGCAGCAACGGCAGATACCGCCCGCCTGCCGCTAATGCTGGAGCTGTCCAATTACTACCGGCTGCGTCAACCCGACAGCAGTTTGATTTATGCCCGGCAGGCGGAGGCATTGGGTCAGCAACTGAACGACCATGCTGGGCTTATCCGGGCGCTGCTCATCCGCGGCATGCTGGCCCACCGGCAGGCCCGGGAGCAGGAAGCGGCTGTCCTGTTTCATCAGGCTGCCCGCCTGGCCGATGCAGAGGGGCAACGGTCGCTGCTGGGGTCCGCCCGTCAAAACCTGGCCCTGGTCTACAAACGTACCGGCCGGCAGGACTCGGCTTTCTACTATTTTACCGCTGCAGAACAGGACTTTACGGAGGGCGGGAATACCTATGAAAACTGGCAGGTTTACTTCGGGCTCAGCGAGCTCTACGAAGGACAGGGGCAAACCCGGGAAGCCGAAGCCTACCTGGTCAAAGCCCTGGAGGTTACCCAATCTGGTGATAGCCGTATGGACCAAGGGTTTGTGCTTTACCATCTGGCAGAAAAGTACTTTATGGACGACCGGTTTGCCGATTTTGCCAGGGTGCAACAGCAGTGGGAAGCCTTGCAGCAGGATAATCATTCTGCTGCCGAAATCCTGGAGCACCCCGGGCACTACAGCATGGCCCGCCTGTTTCTGACCGATGATACCGCTACCCTTGCCCGCATTGACCGTGCTTACGAGCATTATCTGACCGGTGGGAACCTTTTTATGGCAGGTTGGAGCCAGGAAAACCGGGGGCAGTACTTTGAGCAAAACCAGCAGCCTGCTGCTGCGTTGCAAGCCTACGAAAAGGCACTCCGCCACTACAAAGCCGCAGGGGCTCACCTGCGCCGGGGGATGGTACAACAGCGGCTTTATCAGCTGTACAAAGCCCGGGGAGAGACAGCGGCTGCCTTAACCGCCCTGGAGCAGTTCCGGCAGCTTTCGGACAGCCTGAATACCGCTGAGGCGGAAGCTCATTTGCGTGAGCTTCAGGTGGCTTACGAGACGGATAAAAAAGAACAGGCCCTTCGTATCCAAAACCTGGAAATCCGGCAGAAAACCCAACAGCGCAACGGGCTCATTGGGCTGGTGGCTTTGCTTGTACTGCTTGGTGTATCTATTGGTTTCGGGTTGGTCTTCCGCCTGCGGACCCAACAGCGGCTGGCGGCACAATCGGCCCAATTGCAGGAACAGCGCATTCAGCAACTGGAACAACAGCAAAAAATACTCGCTTTTGATGCCATGCTCGATGGGCAGGAACAGGAACGGGCGCGCATTGCTCAGGACCTGCACGATGGGCTGGGCGGCTTGCTCACTTCCGTGAAAGCCCACTTCGGGCAATATGCCAACGGAGGGTTGTCCGATGAGCTAAAAGCCAAAACCCAGGGCCTCATTGATGAATCCTGCGTGGAGGTGCGCCGTATTTCGCATAACCTCATGCCCCGCAGCCTGGCCTTGTACGGGCTGAAGGGGGCCGTGGAAGACCTCGCCGGGCAGCTCCGCCAAAGCGGGCTCCGGGTGGACCTGGAAATCCGGGGCAACCTCACCACCATCCCGGAAAGGCAACAGGTGACGCTTTACCGCATGCTGCAGGAAGGCACCAATAACATCCTCCGGCACGCTCACGCGCAGTCTGTCCTGCTCCAGATTCTACTGCATGGCGATCAGCTGATGCTCATTCTGGAAGACGACGGGCGGGGTTTCAAACCGGCCGAATACAGCTCAGTGGAAACCTTCGGGCTGAAAGGGCTCCACTCGCGTGCACAGTTTCTGCAAGGCACGCTGGATATTGACAGCGTGCCCCGGGAGGGCACCACCATCACCTTTCAAATGCCGGTTGCCCAACCTATAAAACCTGCTGTATTATGAAGTCCCCAATCCGCATACTGATCGTTGATGACCATCAGCTTGTACTTGATGGCTTACAGCTCATGCTGTCCGATGCTGAGGATATGGCCTGCGTGGCAGTGGCCCGGCACGGCAGGAATGCCCTGGTGCAATTGCAGAAACAGACCGTCGATCTTATCCTGCTTGATATCAATATGCCGGAAATGAACGGGGTGGAGGTCTGCCGGGAAATCCGAAAAACCAATACCGATGTCCGCATACTGGCGCTTTCTATGCTCCGGGAAGCCAGCCTGATCAAAGAAATGCTACAGCAGGGGGCTAATGGCTATCTGCTGAAAAATGCAGGTCAGGATGAACTCCTGCTGGCGGTACGCCAGGTGATGGCCGGGCGGGATTACCTAAGCGCTGATGTGGCGCAATTGCTTTCCGAGAGTAAAGCACAGCCTGCTCCGGCTTCCCCTTTCCCCAGGCTTTCGAGGCGGGAAAAACAGGTACTGCAACTCATCGTCGAAGAGTTTACAACCGGTGAGATTGCCGATCAGCTTAGTATTGGCTTCGGTACGGTAGAAACCCACCGACGTAACCTCCTGACCAAGCTGGGCGCACGGAATACCGCTGGGCTTGTCCGGACGGCACTGGAATATCACTTGCTGGAAGAGAAAAGGTAGCAGGCCCGGGTATTGCACCGGGCCCTTGCGCTCCCGCTTTTTTACTTCACAACTGCTCCCGGCTCAATAGCATTATCAATGACCGGTACTGTTTGCAGGTATGCATACATGGCGTTGATTTCTGCATCGGTGAGATTGGTGAACAACGGCATCGAATGGTCAAGGTTGCTGCCATCGTGCCGCTTGCCCGTGCGTACGGCCTTTGCAAACAGCTCCGGGCTATATTTGCCCAAGCCATGGTCCGGGTGTGGGGTCAGGTTGGAGGAAAGGACTTTGGCACTTCCGTCTTTTTTCAGGATGGGGTTGCCGCCCCCAAAATACCCTGCCGAGGCTGTTGGTTCGACCTCGTTGATACCGTCAAAACTGCCGGAGTGGCAATGGTAGCAGGCCAGGTTGTGGGCCAGGTAGCGGCCGTGGGCCACCGGGTCGTTAAAGTCCACCGCTGCTACCGTTTCAGGGTAAGGGGTGGGCTTGATCGCTACCTTAGTCAACAGCTTTGCCAGATAATTGGGCTTTCGCTCCGGCCACTGCTTGTCGGAAGGGCGGGTCAGGGGGCTTTCTGACCTCAGGAATGCGATAACGGCATTAAGGTCTTCATCGGACAAATGCATATACCGGGGCATAAAGAAGGCCACTTCGCCATTCTTTTTGAGGCCGGTGCGGAGCATCAGTGCCAATTCCCCATCGGAATACTGAGACAACTTAGAATCCGGATGCAGGGTAAGGTTAGAGGCATAGACTTCACCAAAGTCTTTCTCCCGCCACAGCCCACCTTCCATCTGATTGGTGTTTTTCCCTTTGTGGCAAAGGGCGCAGGAGACGTTGACCAAGTGTTCCCCACGTGCCAATTGAGCAGAATCCGCCTTAATGGTGATAGCCGGCACTTCCGCTTCGTGTTTGGGAATAGGGGAGAAGTTGATGTAAGCTGCACCCAGCAGCACAATGACAACCAGGCCCAGAAGGACCATTCCGAGGATTTTCAATGCTTTTTTCATGATATGGTGGTTTAGGTGATCAAATCCAATGCTGAATTTGCCAGGCCGCCAAAAGGTGACCCGCAGGTATGCAAGGAAAGCCGCGAAAGTAGATAGGAAATAGTGTTTGTTTACAAGCAGGAGTTGCCGGTAATTTGGGCAATTGCCTCAAGAGGATTCTAAAAATACTAAAAAATGGCGCAAATTTAGTTTTTTGTATGGTGAATATTTTTGGTGCAACCTGTACTGAGGCAACTTATAGTTCCTCCAGTACAGTACCTAACCGCTTTGACAGCTGATCCGCTTCCTTGACCCCGAAAGACAAAGGCGGCTTAACCTTAAGCACGTTATGCTGAGGCCCGTCGGTGCTCATCAGTACGCCCATTGCGCGCATACGGTTGATGATATACGCTCCTTCCCGGGCTTTAGGCTGGCCATTTTGCGAAAGCTCTACCCCAAGGAAGAGCCCGTGGCCCCGCACCTCAGCGATGATGTCATGCCGTTGTTGGAGTTGGCGGAGTTGTTCCATCAGGTACTGCCCGGTAAGGTGTGCCTTTTCCTGCAGCCCTTCTTCCTGAATAACCTGCAGAACCGCCCGTCCTGCTGCACAAGCAACCGGATTGCCACCAAAGGTGCTGAAAAACTCCATACCGGTGTCAAAGGCCTCTGCTACAGCCCGGGTACAGACTACTGCCCCGATTGGAAATCCATTGCCCATAGGCTTGCCCAGCACTACGATGTCCGGTACTACCTCCTGCAGCTCAAACGCCCAGAATGCGTCCCCGACCCTTCCGAAGCCAGTCTGCACCTCATCCATGATGCATAGACCACCCATTTTTCGGATACCTTCGAATACTGTCCGGAAATACCCCGGTGGCGGAACCAGTTGCCCCCCGCAGCTGAGGATGCTTTCGCTGATGAAGGCGGCGGGGTGGATGTTATGTTGGGCAAGTTCCTCCAGGCGGGCTTTGGCCTGCTCAAGAGGCTGTTCCGATTGGTCAAAAAGGGGCATAAGGTGGGTACGTGGAGGTTGCCCGCTGCCGCCCTTCCCATTAAATTTATAAGCGCTGATGTCGATGGTCGCGGACGTATGGCCGTGGTAGGCACCATCCATCGCCAGGATATCGCTGCGGCCTGTAGCCGTCCGCGCCATGCGCAGCGCCAGTTCGTTGGCTTCACTGCCGGAGGTGACAAAATAGACCACCGAAAGGGGCCCGGGCAGGGTGGAGGTAAGCTCCTCAGCGTAGCGGGCCAGCTCGGTGTGCAGGTAGCGGGTATTGGTGTTGAGAATGGCAGCCTGCTGCTGTACAGCTTCCACCACTTTGGGGTGTTGATGCCCGACGTGGGGCACGTTATTGACCGTATCCAGGTAGCGCCGCCCATCGGCGGCGTAGAGGTAGTGGCGGAAGGCGCGCACCATGTGCAGGGGCTGTCGGTAGGACAAGCTCAGGTTGGGCCCGATATGGGCCTGCCGTTTCTGTTGGATGGTCTTTCCGTCCCACTGCACCCGTTTGGGCTGCGTACTGCCTTCCGGCAAATGCAGGAGCAATTCCGGGTTAGGACAAAGGCTGCGCCAGACCGGCCATTCATCAGGGAAGCCGACACCAGGGAAATCGCCTTCCTTCCCCAGCGTATCCAGCAGCACCTGAAAGTGCAGGTGGGGCGGCCAGTTGCCATTGACCTCCCGCGCTCCGTAGGTTGCAATCCGTTGCCCTTTTTGGATGGGCATACCGACTTCAAGTTGGGTTAAAGATTCCCGGCAAAGGTGGCCGTAGAGGGTATAAAAAGTTAGCCCTTCCCGAGGGGTATGCTTCAGGATGATGGCAGGGCCGTAGTCGCGTTCCGCTGCATTGTCCGCAAAGCTGTGTACCCGTCCGTCAAGGGGGGCGAAGACGGGCGTTCCTGCGGCCGCCCATACATCCAGCCCCAGGTGGACGGTTCGCCAGCGGGGCCCGCTGTTGCCTTCCACCTGATAGGCATCGGTGGTGTAGAAAGGGCGGACCTCCCCGTAGCCACCCAGCCCAAATTCGACCCCATCCTCTCCCATGATCCGCTGTAGGTGGCGCTCGAAGCGGTACTCATCCTCAAAGTTGCGGTTGTTGCCCAGCTCCAGGCTGCCTACGCCGAGGTCCATCTGCCGCCACTGTTCAGGAATAGGGGAGACAGGGGCGAATTCAGGCTGTTCTTTCCGTATCCAATCCTGAAAGACCATAGCCTGCGGACAGGGTTCCCATCCGCAGGCGTGGCGGAAGTGGTAGTGCAGCAGGTTATAGGGGATACCCTGAAGCCGTTGCAGTAAGGCCCAGGCAGCGTTGTTGCTGACTTGCAGGTAAGCCCGGTCCGGCTCAGCCTGTTGATTGAGGGTGGAAACGGTGACGCTGATGAGCAACCTCGCCCAAACCAGGGCAGGCAGGGCTGCCACTTCCACTTCCTCCAGAGGGAATGCCTGATGGTATCCACGGATGACTTCTACGGCGGCACCGGCGGGGTCGGGCTGTCCCATCATGGCATAGGCCAGCGCAACGGCCAATTCATTGATGGTGGCAGTATGTACGGCATCCCCAAAGTCGAACAGGCCGGTGATGCGGTAGTGCCCGTCCCTGCCCCGTTCGGTCATCAGGTTGTAGTCATTGGCATCGTTGTAATTGACGGAGTGACGGAGGTGGGGGAGGGCCGGTGCGGCATATTCCTGAAAATACCCCCGCCCCTGTTCAACGATTGCTCGCTGTGCTGCGTCAAAAAGCTCCAGGTGCTGTGCCACCCAGGGCAGTTGGTTGTTGTCCCAGCGCATTTCCCGGTGGGCGGCCGGATTGTCGAAGCCCTGCAGTGCCTGGCTCAGTTGCCCCAGCGCAGTGCCCAGGCTTTCGCGCAGTACGGCATCCTTCAGTTTCGCATTCGCGTAAAGCATACCGGGGACCCAGGTGGTGAGGTAGGCGGTGGCGCCATCGTGCAGGGGGCAGATATGCGTTCCCTTATTGTTGAGGATGGGTTTGGGCGTGGCGAAGGGTAGCCCGGCGGTTTCCAGCCGCTGCATCATTTGCAGTTGCAAGTCGACCAGTGCAGGGGCTGCATGCGTGATTTTCAGGCAGTAAGCACCGCCTCCGGTGGGCCTGACTTCAAAGGTGGCGTCTTGCTCGCCTTCCAGTTGTCGGGGCTGAGCGTGGAGTTGGTAGTGCGCTTCGAGTATTTTGGTGGCATCAGCAAGAGTTGGCATAGGGCGTTACCGTTTGTTGTAGCCCAAAAGTCGGGAGTGTGGGGGAGAAAGCGAACAATTAAGGCATAAAGAATTGTTGGAGCTGTGACTTAGAAAGCATCGCAGCAGTTCTGTTTTTGATTTTCTATCTTCGTATTATTACAGATTATTCACCGGATCAAGGTCAGCATAAGTGAGCAGTACCTCAACGCTGGAACACCGAGCCCCCCAGCACCCCTTCTACCTGGAGCACATGGGCCACCTCTACGACCGCGCCGCCGGAGAAGCCGATGAGCCGCACCGGCATGATTACTACACCGTGCTGTTGATTGAGCGTGCCGCCGGGCAGCACTTGGTCGATTATCAAGCGTATCCTTTTCAGAAGAAGGAAGTCCACTTTGTCAGCCCGGGGCAGGTGCATCAGGTGGTGGCGGCTGCCCGGCCGGAAGGCTGGGTATTTACTTTTTCCAGGGACTTTCTGGCGGAGAATAACATCCCCGAAAGCTTCATTTCCAACATCAACCTCTTCAAAGCCTTTGGCGATACGCCCCCGTTGCAGCTGGACCCGGCCACTTTTGACCGGCTGCTGGATATTGTGATTCAGATGGAGAACTGCCTGAGCCCGGAACTGACCTATCGGGAGCGCGCGCTGGGGGCTTTGCTGCAGCTCTTCTTAATCTATTGCAACAATACCACCCAACTGGACACGGCCCAGTTAGATGAGGAAAACGGCAGCATCTGTATTTTGCGCGATTTCAAACAGCTCATTGATCAGCAGTACAACAGCTGGCACAAGGTGAGCGATTACGCCGGGCAACTGCACATTACGCCCAAGCACCTCAGCCAAACCGTAAAAGAGCTCACCGGCAAACCCGCCAAGGAAGCCATTCAGGACCGGCTCGTGCTAG
>PR_CR_10_Liq_3_inCRDRAFT_1000025_pt1 | contig 44139 bp, 30 predicted proteins | sample PRCRCaboRojoPR_2_FD_10240 | JGI IMG/M metagenome (IMG submission 10240)
ACTCCTCGAGCGTAGCATAACCATTCCAGGGCTGTTCCTGGAAGTTCCAGGTAAACTGGCTGGAATAGTGCAGGTTCATCTGGCTAAAGTTCATACCCGCACCTGTAGCTTCGTCGTAACGCACAGAAAAGATGTGCTCAGGGTTGCCTTCGTTGTTAGGTGCAAAAACAGCGGCATAGCCTTCCAGTTCAGCAGGGTCTGAGTCTACCCGTGGGCGCTTGCCCAGGTTAGGTACAGAGCAGCCTTCGCCGCAAAGCACATACTGTCCGCTATCAATGATATAAGAAGCAGCAAGCTCAGCTTTATCGTACATTGGCGTACCGGTATATACTTCAGCGTTGAGGTACAGTTTTGCAAGAATACCCATGGCGCCGTAACGGTTCATGACATAAGCAGAACCACCGTCTGCAAGTGGGCTGTTGGTAAGGTCCATAGACTCACTCACCTCTGCAATACCCAAAGCAGCAAGCAACTCACTTTCTACAAATTCAAACACTTCCTGACGGGAAGCCTGTGGTGGGTCTTCATTAGTCTCCGTTACCAGTTTCACACGGCCGTAGGAGTCCAGCAAGCGCCAGTAGAAGTAAGCACGTACGGCACGGGCTTGTGCTGTTTCCGCGTCACTCAGGTTGCCACTTCCCAAATTGTCATTTGCCGTAGCGATAGCGTTATAGGTCGCTACCCATGCACCGTTAACGAACGGGTGGTTTGCAGTATAGGTATGTTGGTGCAGGCGGATCAAATCGCCACCGTCAAACCAGTCACCACCCTTCGCACCGATGAACATTTCATCAGTGGTAATTTCCTGGATAGAGTAATAGCCACCGTGGTTAGCAGTACCGGAGCTGCGAAGCTCACCGTACAAGGCCGTAAGTGCGCCTTCACTGCTACCCGGCCCATCTATATTGATGCCTTCAACAACGATATCCTCAGTGATATCGCCCACCAAATCTTCCTCAAGGTCGGTACAAGCCGCCATCGAAAGACCAAGGCATACGATTAACGAATATTTAAAAAGTCTTTTCATTACTTTTTAGTTTTCAAGTTAGAAATTAAGATTTACGCCCAGTGTGAATGTCCGCGAAGCAAAATAGCTGTAGCGGCGGTCGATACCAGGGCTAAGTACATCAGGATTAGAGAAGTCTACTTCTCCACCGTTATCTGATGAACCATAGTCTACTAATGATGGTTCAGGGTCTGTACCGGTATAGTTCGTCAGTACGAACAGGTTTTGTCCGGTAAGCGACACTGTAAGACCGCGAATCGCGCTTCCTTTCTCAAAGCTGAATCTTCTGGAGATCGTCAGGTTGTCCAGCTTGAAGAAGTCAGCCTCTTCCACATAGAGTGAGCTGAATTGAGCAGAAGTCAATCCTGGCTCTGCTAACTCTGTATTAACAAAGTTATAAGAAGTCTGCGAAGAAATGCGAGGCTCGTAGAACGCACGGAAAGTATTTACAAGGCTATGGCCTAATGCCCCACGGAAGAAGGCATTTACCGACCAATCGCCGAAGGAAAGTTGGTTTGTCCAGCCGAATTCCAAATCGGGGATACCATTGCCCAATGTGGTAAAGTCTGCGTCAGGGTTCAAAGCATTACCCTGATCACCAATCACCTGGCCATCACCATTGATGTCTTGAAGGATTGGAGATCCATCTTCACCTACACCTTCAAAAACAGGCCCCCAGATCTGACCGATCTCCTGACCTTCACGGATGACAACCATGTTGGTTCCGTTCTGACCAGGTGCACCGAGGTTAGCGCGCTGCTCTTCAGGTACTACGTATTCTTCGAGTGTAGTTTTGTAAGTGCTAAGGATCAGGCCTGTGTTCCAAATCATATTATCCTTGCGGACCACATCATAACCCAGTGTCAGCTCAGCGCCCTGAGTAGTGAGCAAGCCAGCATTCTCAAACCGGCGGTCTGTACCAAATACAGCTACATCAACCGTACGCTCCAGGATGAAGTCCTGAATATTACGATCATACAGGTCTAAAGTAGCATTGAAGCGACCCATTGTGAATTCCACACCGAGGTTCAGCTCTCCTTTTTCCTCCCATTTGAGGTCAGGGTTAGCAGCACGGACCAATTCTGTGGAGACACTACCGTCATCTCCGTTTACAACTTGGCGGATGGGCTGAGATAGTCCGTTTGGTCCAGGCAGGGCACCTGTTACACCGTAACCTACCCGCACTTTCAGGAGGTCTACGTTATTGATATCAAGGTAGCGGTTAACGTCGACACCTACACCCAGCGCAGGGAAAATACCCCAGCGGTTGTCTGCACCAAGCTTGGTAGAACCTTCACGTCGAACAGATGCGTTCAGGAAGATCGCATCATCAATTGTCATGTTCGCACGGGCGAAGAAGGCAATGATTTTCTCATCAGGAGAAACAGCACTGTTGGCCTGAATAAAGCCAGCGTTCTGCAAGTCCTGAGAAGTCTGAATCAAGTTGCCAAAGTCCAGCGTATTGTCCGGGAAGTCACCCAGGCTGAGGAACTTAGACTCGAAGTTGTTCTGCTGATAAGAGTAACCACCTGTAACACGCAGGTTAGAACGGCTGCCTACATCTGCAACATAAGTCAGGTAACCCTCAAACAACTGGAAAGAGGTGATCTCATCGTAAAACTCAGCAAGGCCCTTGCGGGTTGGGCTGGTTGCGTTACCTCTGAACAGTGAAGTAGTGGGATAGTACTCTTCGTTAGCCACAGTAGTCTTTTGGTTTGCCACGCGGCCAGCAATTTCCAGATTAGGCGTAATGTCGTAGCCTACCCGTGCACCATAAGTAACTTCTGTACGTTGTCCCTGATTGCGGTTTTGCTCGATGATAGAAACCGGGTTGAAGCTATCAAACAAGCCCAGTGTCTCGAAAAAGCCGCCATACTGCTCGCTTGCGAATGGGAATGGCGCGTTGGAACCAAAGACCGGAGCAGTGGGGTTGTACAGTACACCATAGCGGAGGGCTTCGTTGAAGCCAAAATCAGAATTCCGGTTGGTAAATGAAGAGTTGAAGTCGATGCTAACTTTCTCGTTGAAAGCTTTCGTAGAAAGGTTCACACGCCCGTTGAACTGCTCAAAACCAGAGTTCTTCAGGATACCATCCACATTACGATAGTTACCGGATACACGGTAAGTGGTATTCCCTGATCCCCCGGAAGCAGACAAGCTGTGTACGTTGCTAATACCAACGCGCGTCACTTCATCGATCCAATCGGTTTGGCTGCCGAGGTCTGTACCTCCGGCTGCAACGAATTCGTCAGGGCTCATAACCGGCACACTGTTGAATGCCGTTGAGGCAGCAGTCTGACCATTATAAGAGAACTCGACGCCCTTGCTTTGGCTACCGGAGCGGGTAGTCACCAGGATAACCCCTGAGGAACCCCGTGAACCGTAGATCGCAGCGGCAGAGCCGTCCTTCAGGACGGTTACGTTCTCAATATCGTTGGGGTCAACGTTATCAAGAGAAGCACCAATGATACCGTCTACCACTACAAGCGGCTCAGTGTTGGCACCTACAGTAGAGATACCGCGCAGGCGGATAACACTCTGCCCGTTGGGGTCACCACCACGGTTGTAGACCTGAAGGCCAGCCACCTTACCCTGTAATAACTGGGAAGGGTCGGTGATAGGCCCCTGGTTGAAATCTTCAGCGCTCACTGAAGTAACCGCAGAAGTAATTTCCTTCTCCTTCTGAGAACCATAACCTACAACAACGACCTCCTCCAGCTGCTGACCAGCAGAGAGGGTAACGTCGATCTTGGTTTGGCTGCCAATTTCAACGCGCTGAGAGCTGTATCCTGTGTAAGAGAATTCCAGCTCTTTGGCATTTTCTGAAACGTTAAGGGAATAAGCACCATCAAAGTCCGTAATGGTACCAGTGCTGGAGCCAACAACGAGTATGTTTGCCCCGATTAGAGGCTCACCCGTCTCAGCATCCGTAACCGTACCGGTGATGGTACGCTGTGCAAAAGTGAAATTACACAGCAGGAGCGCCAAGACAAGGAGACCGCCCCTTGTCATGGAGTTGATGTTAAGTTTCATACACTACTTTGGTTTAGTTAGTAAAAACTATGTCTGATTAATAAATCCTGTTACTGCAAACGAAGCCGTCAAACCCTGAGGGCAGCGCTTGCAATTTCTTTGCTGAAGCCGGGGCTTCATTTGTTCAATGGGATCACTGGGATAAAAATCAAGATCATAGACAAATTGTGTCTGTTTTACACTAACTAGTCCGTAAAAGTCTCAATTTAGCAGGAAAAAACAAAGATCAGCAAACAGTTTTTTACAAATAAGCTTCAAACCAAATTAAATTATGATGTTAAAATAACGTTAACTGCTTGTTCCTGCAAGGAAAACGCCTCAATTTTATTTTCCGCTGCCTGCTCAAAAAGATATCCGCAGATGCTGAGCAAATACCGGGCAGGCCGAAACTCCTGCGGAAATATACTGTTTTGAATTTTAGGAATGAATACCTCCCACATGCCAAAACCCAACGATTTGTTTGCGACACTGCTCATCCGTTGCCTTCGTATGTTGCTGATCGTGCTCTTTCTGGCAGCCGTGTCCGTTTCGCATGCACAGTATCAGGATTTGGAGATCACCGGTGGGAAAACAAAAATCGACCTGCCTTTTCGGTATACCAATGGCTTTATCGTGGTTCCCGTTGTGTTCGAAAACTGGTTTCCGCTTAACTTCATCTTTGACACCGGAGCCGAGCACACCATTCTGAGCCAGAGAGAAATCACCGATTTGCTCCAACTCGAATACCGCCGCCGTTTTACCCTGATTGGCTCCGACCTCAGCCGTGAGTTTTATGCCTATCTGGTTTCAGGTATTAATTTGCAGGCGGGCTCGGTACTTGCCAAAAATCGTTCTATCCTGGTGTTGGAGGAAGACTACCTTAGGTTTGAAGATTACACTGGCGTAGAAATTCATGGCATCCTTGGGGCTGATTTTTTTCGGCGGTTTGTTGTAGAAATCGACTACCGCCGACAGGTCATCACCCTGTATGATCCCCGTGAATTTGAAAAGCCGGAAAGAGGATTCACCTCAGCAACGGCCACTTTCAGGAAAAGTAAGCCCTACGTCTTCCCTGAAGTAACGCTGCGGCAGGGCGATACGAGCACCCTGAAGCTCCTTCTAGACACCGGTGCTGCGCTCCCGCTGCTCATCAATACCGATAGCGATCCCGGGCTGGTGCTTCCCGAGCGGGTCATCCCGAGCAATCTGGGCGCAGGGCTGGGCGGTTTCCTGAGAGGCTATCAGGGTAAGGTGTCAAGCCTGGAAATCCCGCCTTATCAGTTCTCGAGCGTGGTCACCAGCTATCAGGAGATCATGCTGGGTACGGCAATAGACAGCAACAGGCTGGACCAGCGCAATGGCATCCTGGGCAATGAGATTTTAAGGCGGTTTACGGTTATCCTGGACTACGTGCGGGAAGAGGTCTACCTGAAGCCCAATAAGAACTACGACGACGAATTTAAGGTAGACCGCAGTGGCATGCTTGTCATCGCCACAGGGCCTGGACTTCGCGACTTTCTAATCTACAGCGTTATTGAAGGCAGCCCGGCTTACGAAGCGGGACTAAAGCCCGGTGATGAGATTCGGCGTATCAACTGGGTACCAGTCTCATTCCTTACCCTTAGCAGTATTATCAACCGGCTGCAGAAACCTTCCGGAAAGCGCGTTCGCATCGTGGTCAGGCGGGATAATGAGCGCATTAAAACCTCCTTCCTGCTCCGGGAGCTGATTTAAGGCCTCCTTCCCTTCCCAACTTTTATCCTCAGTTGATATTCCTTATATTCCGCCAAATGCCTGATGCCGTTCAACCTGATGGCACAGACAACGTTCTATCATTGAATTAAATCATTTACAACCACTTATGAATATTAAGGTCTATACTCCTTTTGAACCTGCTACCATTTCCGAGAAGGAACATATTGTCAACTTCCTGTTCCACCACCTCGATCAATACGGCGATGCCCGGGAAGACATCCACAAAGCCATCCAATATGCGTTGAAGGAAACGGCTTCCCATGGTGGCTTTGTTATCGCCGGGGAACTGGAGGGAGAAATTGCAGGAGCTGTAGTCATCAACCGCACGGGGATGGAAGGGTATATTCCGGAAAATATTCTGGTATACATCGCTGTCGATGGTAATCAGCGCGGCAAAGGTATTGGCAAGACGCTTATGCAAAAAGCTATTGACCTGGCGCAGGGCGATATTGCCCTTCATGTAGAGCCGGACAATCCGGCCCGCCATTTATACGAAAAGCTAGGGTTCACCAATAAGTACCTGGAAATGCGCCTGAAGAACAAGTAAACCCATTTTATGCATTGGATTGATATTGTTATTTTCATCGTCTACTTCCTGGCGATGCTGGGGATAGGTTTTTTCTTTTTCAAGCAAAATCAAAACTCCGACGACTACTATGTGGGTGGACGGGACATGGGCAGCCTGCACATCGGGCTGTCTGTAGTGGCTACCGATGTTGGGGGCGGGTTTTCCATTGGTCTGGGGGGCCTGGGTTTCCTCATGGGCATTTCCGGCTCCTGGATGCTGTTCACGGGGCTCATCGGTGCCTGGCTGAGCGCTGTTTTTCTAATCCCGAAGGTCAACCGGCTGTCGAAAAAAGTAAACCTGCTGACTTTTCCACAGCTCTTTGAGTTTCTCTTTAGCCCAAGGGTAGCCCTGTTGGCCGGGATCATTTCTGCTATCGGTTACCTGGGCTTTACGAGTTCACAGTTACTGGCGGGCGCCAAATTGGCTTCAGCTACCTTTACGGACCTCAGCCTGACTCAGGCGCTCATCATTATGGGCGTTATTGCAGTAGTGTATACCGTGGCCGGCGGGCTGAAAGCCGTTATTTATACAGACACCGTACAATGGATTATCCTAATGGCAGGCCTGGTGTTTATCGGTATCCCGCTGGGATACTTCGCAGTGGGGGGCATGGAGGGCATACGGGAAGTCGTGCGGCCGGAGTTTCTGCAGCTTACGAATGTCTCCTGGTCGCAATTGGTCAACTGGGGCGTAACCATTATCCCCATCTGGTTTGTGGGCATGACGCTCTATCAGCGTATCTATGCCTGCCGGGATGAGCAGACCGCTCGCAGGGCCTGGTATACGGCTGGCTTGTTTGAATACCCTATCATGGCCTTTATGGGCGTACTGCTGGGGCTGTTCGCACGGGTGGGTGCCGATCAGGGGATGTTTGTGGACCTGGGCTATGGTGACCCGGCGGATATGGATGCCGAGATGGGGCTCCCACTCCTGCTGAGGACGGTACTGCCCGCCGGGCTGACCGGGCTGATGCTTTCTGCTTATTTCTCCGCGATCATGTCTACTGCAGACAGTTGCCTGATGGCTGCTTCCGGTAATGTGGTCACGGATATCCTGGAGCGTTTTCTACCGCTTAAAGGAGATGAGAAGAAGATTTTGCGTTATTCTCAGATCGCTACTTTCGTCATTGGTGCCATTGCACTGCTTATCGCAATGAGCATGCAGAATGTACTGGAGCTCATGTTGTTATCCTATGCTTTCATGGTATCCGGGCTCTTTGTACCCGTCATTGGCGGCATGTACTGGAACCGCGCCACTCCTGCTGCCGCCTTTTGGGCCATGTTACTGGGCGGAGGCACGACCCTGCTGCTTATTCTGACCCAATGGCAACTGCCCTACGACTTGGATGCAAATATTGCCGGGATTTCCATTTCTGCCCTCTCCTTCATAATATTGAGCTACGTAACCACGCCGCCGGAGATACCGGCAGCAGTGAAACTATCTGACACAACGCGAACCTTATGACGAAAACCAAGCCATCCTGGATGAGCGACATCGATCAGCTCCGGCGTTACCTCCACCAATATCCGGAGCTAAGTGGCGAGGAGCATGAAACAGCGGCTTTTCTGGCCCGGTCACTCCGAAAACTGGAACCCACCCAGCTTATCGAGGGTATCGGTGGCTGTGGAATCGTTGCTATTTTTGATAGCGGCGAACCCGGCCCTTCCGTGCTGTTCCGGACCGAGCTTGATGCCCTGCCCATTCAGGAGGTTAATGACTTCGATTATCAGTCTACAAAAGAAAATGTTTCCCACAAGTGCGGGCACGACGGTCACATGGCCGTCATGATGGGGTTTGCCAGGGCTCTGTACCACCATCCACCCCAAAAAGGACGCGTACTGCTCCTTTTTCAGCCTGCCGAGGAGATTGGCGCTGGTGCAGAATGGATGCTAAAGGACGAAACCTTTGAACAGGCATTGCCTATTGACTACGCGGTGGCGTTTCATAATCTGCCGGGCTATCCACCAGGTGCTATCGTTTGTAAAGAAGGCCCGTTCAGCGCTTCAGTCCAAAGCCTGATTATCCGACTCAATGGCAAGACGTCCCACGCCGGAGAACCGGAGAACGGCATCAATCCAGCCATGGCTATCTCTGAGATCATCAAAGAAGCGGACATCGCCTGCCAGCCCAATATTGAGGAAGAGGGTTTTGCCATTCTGACTCCGGTGCATATCCATATGGGCGAAGTAGCCTATGGGGTATCTGCCGGTTATGGGGAAATCCACCTGACCATCCGGACACGCACGGAACGGGAAATGCAGGCTTTAAGCGACCGGCTGTTGAGTTACGCCGGGCGGGTAGCCCAAAAGTACGGGCTGCAGCTTGATACGGAGTGGACCAATGTATTCCGGACGACTAAGAATGACCCCGAAGTGGCTGGCATCATTCAGCAAGCTGCCGCAGATAACGGGTTGGAATACCATGCCAAAGACTGGGCATTCAAGTGGGGGGAAGACTTTGGGGCATTCACCCAACAATTCAAAGGAGCCATGTTTGGCATTGGGGCCGGCGAAGACCACCCGGCACTGCACAATCCCGATTACGATTTCCCCGACGCTATTACTCCGGTGGGCATTGATATGTACCAGAGCATTCTGAAACACCTCCTGGAGCGAACAAACTGATCAGTATTAGAACGGATTATTTGCCATTGGATAACAAACCTGTCTTTTCCACACACACAGGCAAGCTTGAACGTCAGAAATAAGCACAAAATGAGGCGTATTCTGCTGCTGTAAAACTCATTCAAGTTCCTTAATTTACGCTCAAGAACTCTGCCCATGTTAGCGACATCAAAAATTACCATTAGCCGTAAGGCACTGGAAAGCAATTATCGTTTTATCCGCGATCAGATTGGCGATGATGCCAACATCTCCTGGGTGGTCAAAGGGAATGCCTATGGCCACGGTATTGAGATGTTTGTCCCACTTGCCGTGGCCTGCGGTGCCGAGCACTTCAGCGTATTTGACGCCAGCGAAGCCTACCGGGTCAAACAAAGCCTTCAAGACAAAGAAGTGCGAATCATGATCATGGGAATGGTGGAAGACCAGCACCTGGAATGGGCAATCGAGAACGACATCGAGTTTTATGTTTTTGAGCCGGACCGGCTGGAGGCGGCTGTCCGGGCTGCCCGTAAGGTAGGCAAAAAAGCAAAAGTGCACGTAGAAGTGGAAACGGGCATGAACCGTATCGGCTACGAAGCACATGAGCTGCCCCATGTGGCTGAACTCTTGCTGAAACACCCCGGTCTGCTGCAGTTCCAGGGGCTTTGCACCCACTTCGCCGGGGCAGAGAGCATTGCCAATTACGTTCGGGTCACGCAACAGCGTAAGACCTACAAGCGCATTCTCAACTGGTTTGCCAATCAGGGGCTACAGCCGGATATCAGGCATGTAGCCTGCTCAGCTGCAGCAATACGCTATCCGCCTACCCGACTGGATATGGTCCGGATTGGCATTTTGCAATATGGCTTTTGGCCCAGCCGGGAAACACTCATTGAGCACAATAGTAAAGTTGGCCGGCAGGACAACCCGCTGGAACGCCTGATTTCCTGGAAAAGCCAGGTGATGGATACCAAAACAGTGAAAACCGGAGAATACGTAGGCTATGGCACTTCCTATATGGCAACGAAGGAGATGCAGGTGGCCACAATCCCTATTGGCTATGGGCATGGCTTCACCCGCTCCCTAAGCAACGCCGGGCGGGTACTCATCCGGGGTAAACGCGTGGGTGTCATTGGCATGGTCAATATGAATGCCATTACAGTAGACATCTCCCAGGTGGATCATGTGGAAAGAGGTGACGAGGTCGTAATTATTGGCAATCAGGGAGACCTGGAACTCGGCGTATCCGCATTCGGCGAGTTCTCCCAGCAGGTCAACTACGAGCTGCTGACCCGTTTGCCTATGGATATCCCCCGGGAAATTGTAGATTAGCCGAAGATGATTAAACCTGGATAACATACGTTTGTTTACCAGTTTGAAGATAGAAAGCAATCTTTAAATTAAGCCTTACAGCAATCGAAGCTTCTGATAACACGCTGCCCATTCAATTTTCCGCTCAGCGGAAGTACTATTCCTTTGTTTTTTCCGGAAATTCTGCTTTAACGCATCGCCCCTGTGCCTGCCGTTAAAGCCACTCACTTTATAACTTCACCAAATCAACATGGCTTACCTTACACTTAATAAAAGCCACCTTCGGCACAATTACGAGTACCTCGATACTATTTTTAAAAAGCATAACATCGATTGGGCCATCGTTACCAAGCTCTTGTGCGGCAACGAGGACTTCCTGAAAGAAGTCGTCAACCTGGGCATCAAAGAGGTCTGTGACAGCCGGATTTTCAACCTTGCTAAGATTAAGAAGGTTGCGCCGGATATGCAAACGGTGTATATCAAACCACCGGCTATGGGTGAGGTGGAGGATGTAATCCGTTATGCAGATGTCAGCTTCAACTCAGAAAGCGCGACAATCAAGCTATTGTCTGAAGAGGCACAGCGGCAGGGTAAAGTACACCGCGTGACGATCATGATTGAACTAGGTGACCTCAGAGAAGGTATCATGGGCGAAAACCTGATCGAGTTTTACGAGAAAATCTTCGAACTGCCCAACATCGAGATTGTAGCGATTGGCTCCAACCTGAACTGCCTGCATGGCGTCATGCCATCTGAGGATAAGCTGATACAGCTTAGCCTCTACAAACAACTTGTGGAAGCCAAATTCAATAAAAAAATACAATGGATTACCGGCGGGACTTCTGTGGTATTGCCTTTGTTGTTCCGCCAGCAAATACCTTCGGGCATCAACCACTTCCGTATTGGCGAAACGCTCTACTTTGGAGTGGACCTGTTTGAGGAAAAGCCCATCAAAGCGATGAAGCCTGATGTGCTGCGGTTGTTCACACAGATCATTGAGATCACTAAAAAACCTAAAGTCCCTATTGGGCAACTGGCAGCCAATCCATCCGGTGATGTTTTTGAAGTGAATGAGGAGGATTACGGTAAAGAATCCTACCGGGCGATCCTGGATATTGGTACGCTCGACATTTCCGTGGAGTACCTCATCCCGGATGATGAAGACATCAACATTGTCAACGCCAGCTCTGACATGCTGGTGGTAGACCTGGGCGATAAAAGCCCCAACTATAAGGTGGGCGACGAGATATCCTTCCAGCTAAAGTACATGGGGGCGCTCAGCCTGCTCAATTCTGACTATATTGAAAAACGGGTTATCGAGTAGGGTAAAGTCCTACTCGTAGGCAATATGGAACAGGGCATCCCCCTGATTCACCACAGCTGCATTACTGTGTCCGATAATGTAGCCGGTGTGAGAAGCCTTCACTGCCTTGCTGTCCTTGCTACCATAGGGATCATTGATCCATCCAATTTCCTCTCCTTTTTCTACCGGATCGCCCGATGACTTTTCCCATAGGAAGAGCCCGGCTTTAGGAGAGCGCACCCAACTTTGGTGGCTGAAGTGCTGCCGAAGATAGGGCTGTCCGGCTGCCTCCCCGGGAACCATATCCAGGTAGCTCAGCAGGCGGTCGAGCCCCGCCAGCCCGTATTCAATAGAGGCAGCGTCGTAGCGCTGACTTTCTCCACCTTCGAAGATCAGCGCCGGCTTACCATGCTCCAGCGCAATTTTCCGAAATGATTTCTGAATGGGGGATTTGGCAACACTAAACGGTGCACCGAATACTTTAGCAAGCTCCTGGCTACGCTCATCCCCTTTGCTGTAGCGTATCTGGGGATAATTGTAAAGGCTGCCCCCACCAGTGTGGTAATCGAGTATGATATCCACGCCCGGCAGTACCTTCTTAGCCAGCGCATTCGCCAGGCGGGAGGCCAGAGAGCCCCGGCTGCTGCCCGGAAAAGAGCGGTTGATGTCCTTGCCATCCGGCACTTCGCGCGAACGGTTCACAAATCCGTACACATTGACCAGAGGGATGGCAACCACGCTTCCTCTTTGAAGATTGGCGAAACGCCCGTTTTGAAGTGCCCGGCGCACGATTTCCACCCCGTTGACCTCATCCCCGTGAATGCCCGCCATCACCAGCAGTGCCGGGCCAGGCGCATCTGCACGAAAAACATGCGCCTCAATCCGGATGGGGTTACCGGAGGGTAATTGTCCAACCGGTATTTTTACTACCTCCTCTTCTCCCGGGGCGATACTCGACTTGTGGATTTCCAATGGCAAAGATTCGCTCATGCTGGACTAAAGGTTACTGGCTTTGGCCTGTTCAATAAATTGGATAATTCTTCCTGCAACATTTATCCCCGTGACGGTCTCAATACCCTCCAGGCCAGGCGAAGCATTGACTTCCATAATCAATGGGCCACGCTCTGAACGCAGGAAATCCACACCACCGACATGGAGCCCCATGATTTGCACGACTTTAACCGCCAACGCCCGCTCTTCGGGGGTAAGCCTCACCTGCCTGGCAGAGCCGCCCCGGTGCAGATTGGAACGGAACTCACCGGGCCGGGCCTGTCGTTCCATGGCAGCCACGACCTGATTATTGACCACCAGTACCCGGACATCGCTGCCTTTGGCTTCCCGGATAAACTCCTGCAGCATCACCCGTTTGTTTAGCCGCTGGAAGGCCTCCACCGTAGATTCTACCGTACGGAAAGTTTCCGCCAGTATGACTCCTATGCCATGAGTACCCTCCAGAAGCTTAACGACCACCGGCAATCCTCCCAGCTGGCTGACCGCCGCCTGCATGTTCTGACCGGAAGCGACGAAGACCGTTTTAGGGATTTGTATACCATGCTGTGCCAGGCGGTGCAGGCAGCGCAATTTGTCCCGGGCTTCAATCAGAGCCGAAGCATTCGCAGTCACAAAGACATTCATATTCTCAAACTGGCTGATAACCGAGGCGCCAATAGAAGTTACCGATGCACCGATACGAGGGATGACTGCATCAAACCGCTCCAACCGGTGCCCCTGATAGAGGATACGCGGGCAGTCGCGCTCCAGTACCAGTGAACAGCGGGTGTGGTCCACCACATGCATTTCGTGCCCTTTTTTGATCCCCGCCCTGATCAGGCTCTGGGTGGAATACAACTGCGGGCCCCGTGAAAGAATCGCGATTTTCATAATTCCGAATGGTTATTCGTAATTTACGCACTGATCAAAGGTAATTTATTTTTCTTCACGCTTACCATACCTCATGGCTTCAACTCCTGCCGATTTCCCGATCAACGACAAACGCATCATCAATGGCTGGGCCATTTTTGACTGGGCCAACTCCGCTTTTGCGCTGGTGATAACCGCTGCGATTTTCCCCGCCTACTTTGTGGCAGTCACGGATGAGGACCTCTCCGTCCTTGGGATGGAGATGTCCAATAGCTCCCTGTATACTTTTGCGATTTCAGCTTCCTACCTCATCATTGCCCTCTTCTCCCCTTTGCTGTCTGGCATAGCGGACTACGGAGGGCGAAGGAAATTTTTCCTCAAGTTTTTCACCATTCTGGGGTCTGTATCCTGCCTGTCGCTTTTCTTTTTCAAAGGCATGGGGCAGCTCGAACTGGGGACGATTGGCTTTATGCTGGCTATGATCGGGTTTGCGGGCGGGCTGGTATTTTACAACGCCTTTTTACCCGTGATTGTAACGGAAGACCTCTACGACCGTGTGAGCGCCCGGGGTTTCTCCTTTGGTTATATTGGGAGTGTTATTTTGCTCATTATCAATCTGGTAATGGTGCAGTTTTGGGAAAATTTTGGCTTCCCGGATCAGGGGACGGCTACCCGGTACGCCTTTCTTTCCGTTGGGCTGTGGTGGATTGGCTTTGCGCTCATCCCGTTCCGGCGGCTGCCTTCGGATGAAAAGCAGAAGGCCTCTCCTGAAATGCTGCGCAAAGGGTTTCAGGAGTTGAAGAAGGTCTGGCGCGCGGTGAAGGGGGAGCAAAACATTCGTTCTTTCCTGTTTTCCTTTTTCTTTTACAGCGCCGGGGTTCAGACCGTACTTTTCCTGGCCAGCACTTTTGCCAGTAAGGAGCTCAATTTTGGCACCTCCGAACTCATCGTCATCATTCTCCTGCTTCAGATTGTCGCCATCCTGGGCGCCTACAGCTTCGCCCGCCTGTCGGAGTGGAAAGGCAACAAAGTATCCCTGATTGCCATGTTGCTGATCTGGATGGCGATTTGCATTGTGGGGTACCTTGTACAGGAAAAGGCACAATTCTATGCGATCGCGGCAGCCGTTGGGCTGGTCATGGGGGGCATACAGTCCCTGTCGCGATCTACCTATTCGAAGCTCATTCCGGAACACTCAGACGACACGACTTCTTACTTCAGCTTTTACGATGTACTGGAGAAAGTCGCTATTATCATCGGCACGTTTACCTTCGGATTAATGGAGCAGGTTACCGGTAGTATGCGGCTGAGTATGCTGGTACTAAGCGGTTTCTTTCTGGTTGGGCTGCTTTTGCTGCTCCGGGTAAGGGTGCGGGCTACCGCACCCCCGGAAATATAAAGCTCCAGGGTTCTTCAGGTAAGGGCAAAAAAGAGCCCCGCCCGGCGCGCTGCAAGAACGGCCGGGCGGGGCTTTTCTATTTCGTCAGTGAGTAACTGAACTTAAGATTCAGCGTACCCAAAGAAGATTTACTTAATCACAACAGATTGCGTGAACTGCGCTTGTCCGTCAACCACCTGCAGCATGTAAGTGCCGGCAGCGAGGTTGCGTACGTCAAGCTCGATGTTATCGCTCTGAAGTGTACCGAGATCACGGCTCAGTACCACCTGACCCAATGCATTCACCAGGCGGATATTCAGGCGGCTCGCCACTTCCGGCAGTTCGATCTGTACATTCAGCACATCCTTCGCAGGATTAGGGAATACAGATACGCCCTGCTCAAGCGCTACATCGCTCACATCAACCGTTTGGCAAGACACACAGTAGCCGAAGCATACCGGATCAAGCGGAATGTTCATAGTACCAACTTCCACAAAGCGGTCGTTAAAGTCGCCGGTCGTACAGTCGTCACCAATGCTGGTATCGATGTTCTCCCATCCGTCAGGACCGTTCTTGAACTTGTAAGTCGCAGTAGAGTTCTCCGGAATCTGCACGGTAACCGTGTAGATGTTGTCGCCATCCAGGTCAGACATCTCGACGTTGTTGAAATCACTGAAGCTACCGGCCAGGAAGACACCGTCCGGGCTCAGTTCACCAGCTTCTACGAGCAGGGATACATCAACAGCCATCTGTACGTTTACAGTTGGTGGGTTGAAGATCAGCTCCCAGTCAAAACCAGCAGCGTCATTGCGGTCGATCCACTCAATGTAGTAAGTCGTACCAGCCGTCACTTCGATATCTTCCACGCTTGAAGCGATGATACAGTCGTCATCACTTTCAGCGATCAGCTCCAGAGACTGTAAACCACAATCGCCAGTGTAAACGAACAACCAGGTATCAGCGTCAGTACCACAGGAGTTGATGCTCATTGTGCCATCGCTCTCTGGTGTGAAGGAGTACCATGCACCACCAGAGTATGGTGTAGTAGAAGAAGTGAAGAATCCTGGGCGGAAACCACCAACAGAAGCTTCTCCAAACTCATCAACAGTATGAGTACCCGGATCAACAGCTTCAGCAGACTCACAGAAGTCGCCTACAGGCAGATCGCCTTCGTTAAGCGTCAGTTCCCAGTCAAAGCCGGAAGCTTCCCAGGTGTCGTCCCAAACGATGTAGTAAGTTTCGCCGGAAGTAACGGGTACTTCACGGTAAGAAGCCCATGCGCTAGCTCCAGCAGCGAGCTCACAGCGGTCGTCATTTATACCTACTGGTGTAAGGTCGCCGCAGTCACCCGCAAGGATCCATGCACGGGTATCTACACCACCACCGCACGAGCTTACGCTAATGTAGCCATCAGCGGTAGCGGTATAGCTGAACCAACGAGCCTGCAGACCTGCTCCGTCACCTGGATCGTAGAAAAGGCCACCACCAAAGCAATCCAGCTCTCCTGCTGTGATTACACCTGGCTCCACGGCTGTAGCCGTCTGGCAGTACAGTCCGTCATCCGGTGTAGGAAGAACGGCTACTGTGAAGTCATCTACATACCAAAAATCAGGTTCGTTTGGTCTTGGGTAGTAGTTCACTGCGCCTATTGACTGCAAGTTTCCGGTACTGCTAGCATCAAAGTTCAGTGGCCAGCTGGATACCCATTGCCCGTCAATATGCATACGGATGAGGTCATTATCGACATCAATCACTGTTACAATTGAGAACCATTCATCCTGTGGGTAGGTGAAGTTGGCACGAGGGTCAGCTGCACCTGCATTGAGGTCGCCAGTGCCATCACCATTGAAGAACACCTCTACTGCCCATTCTACGGCTGGTGTTGCATCCTTCTGGAAGTTAAAGTAGGCTGTGGAGTCAGCAGGTATGTACATGTTCCAGCTCACGAGGTAGTGGCCCGATGTCAGCGTTTGGTTAGACAACAGGTAGACCGGGTCTACGTCTGTACCATCACCCGTGATAAGGTGAGAGTTAGAGCCACTTGCCGCCTGATCAGAGCTTACATCACCAAGGATGATACCAGCAGCAGGCCAGGGGATGATGAAGTTATTTACCGGTGGTGCACCTACTGTCTGTGCCTCAAAGTCTTCGGTCCAGATTATAGTAGGCTCGTCGCAGGTAGCCATGTCCAGCGGACAAGCTTCGCAAGCACCGAAACATACTGGGTCAAGCTCAACCGGGAAAATTGAAGTGTTGATGAACGGACGTACATTGAAGTCGAAGCCGCTTGGTACGCCGCAGGAATCAGGGACAACTTCCAGGTTAGCAGGATCCACTCCGCCGTTCACAAAAGCGTAGCCAATTGTATCCAGTGTCGTTACCTGAATAGTTGTTGAGTAGATACCATCGCCATCATCGTCAGACATCGCCTGAATGGTCACATCGTTGAGGTCAGATACACCAGGACCGCCAACAACCACGCTAACCCCTTCTGCTGCTACCGTTTCGTTCTGCATGTCCACATTAAGGGTAACATCAACAGGCTCAGGATCGCCCAGGCTGACGGTGAAGTCGAAGCCCTCAGAAGAGTTCGCATCATCCCAGATGATGTAGTAGTCCTCGCCTTCAAATACCAGCCAGTCCAGTGTGGAGCCAGCATCATCCGGGCAGCTGCCCTGATCAAATATAAGGTTGGTCAAAGTCGCACGGCAATCTGTAACACTGTTGAACAGCAGGCGCGTGGCAGCTGCGCTTCCACAGGAGCTAACGGTTACCACACCAGTTGCAGAAGGCGTATACTTGTACCAAACTTCGCCGGTAGCCCCTACGAAAGTGTTGCTGGAGTCCATAGGGATCTCATCAACAGTAAAGGTGCCTTCGCCGATCTCAATTGCTGACTCAAAGGTACTGCCTGCTGGCACGTCATAGGTTACAGTCACACCAGTTTCCATGCGGATAGTCTGGCAGTCGTTGTAGCTCAGTACGGCTGTAGGAATAGTGATATCCGGCCGGCAGCCAGCACCACTCGCCAGGTTAAGGACGGCATCAGGAGCAGCTTGATCGTTATTGCAAAGTACCACACCTACGGCACCCGCAGCCTGTGCATTGGCTACTTTGGCATCGAAGCCGCAAGCACCGCGGTCAATCAAGGCTACAGAACCAGACAGGTCATCAGTGATTTCAACACAGGCAGTCGATAAACCGTCTGCATCTGATACGACTACAAGAGGACCAGAGAAGCCAGTGGCAGAGGGGTTTGTAAACACCGCAATACCATGGTTGTAGCTACCAGCAACACTTGCCGGAGCATCTACAGTAAACGATTGTGCCTGCACAGAGGTCATCGCAAAAGCCATGACTGCTACCAGTGCAAGCAGCTTGTTCATGTAAGTTTTTTTCATACGAAACGTATTGAATTGAGTGAATGGAATAAAAGTTAACAATCGGTTGAACAGCGGAAATACAGGACAAGGCCTGCATGCTCCGCTGTTTATCTTTAAGGGTGCTGAGACCATACATGTACCCCTGCCCCCTGGGTTATCATTTAATTAGCACCGTTTGCGTCGCCTGCCGGTCTCCCATGAGTACGCGTAACTGATAGGTGCCCGCAGGAAGGTTATGAACGGGCAGTTGAAGCTGAGCTTCTCCGCCGTCCAATTGCCGCTCAACAAGTGGCTGCCCCAACAGATTCAGCAAGGTGACTTGTGTGGACTTCGAGAACAGCCCTTGCTCCAGCCGGACGTTCAGCACATCTGATGCAGGATTTGGGAAAACAGTCAGGTTTTGCTTGAGCACCTCATCCTGCTCCACGCCCACAAAAGCATCGAAGCCAAGCTCCCAGATGTAGAGCTCGTCAGTAGGATCACTCATCCAGCGGTCAATCCACTCGATGTAGTAGGTTTCACCACCTGTGACCTCAATGCTGTCCAGGCTGGAGGTCAGCAAGCCCTCGCCGCATCCATTGTCATTCTGAGCCACCAGGTTGAGCCCTTCAAAAGTGGAGCAGTCACCGGTGTACACGAAAAAGTGCGTGTCGCTTGCTGCAAAATCACAGGCGGAAATGCTCATATAGCCGTCTGAACCAGGCGTGAACTGATACCACTTAGATTGTGCGTAGTTGGTGGTAGAGCCAGAAGTGTTGTTGATATTGGGCCCGGCAACCGCAGATTCGCCATCAATAGCGCCCACTTCGTGTTCACCCGGCTCGATGTCTTCAGCAGATTCACAGAACTGACCTTCAGCAGGAGCTTCTTCGACCAATGCAAGTTCAAACCCAAAACCAGCCTCAGACCAGGCATCATCAAACATAATGTAGTAGGTATCACCTGCCGTGACCACCGCTTCTCTGTAGGAGGCGTAATCATCGCCATCACCCGTATCGCAACGGTCATCATTTACGCCAACGATACCGAGGTTTTCGCAGTCCATGCCCTTGAAAATCCAAAGACGTGTATCCTCACCTCCACCGCAACTGGACACCGACATAATACCGCTTACAGCCGGTGTATAGGTATACCAGTAGGCCTTGAAGCCACTACCATTACCACCCTGATCATAGCTTCCTCCATAACAAGTCAGCCCTGGGACCGCATAGAAGCCTGGCTCTTCCAGGACTTCGGCCGTATAGCAATATTGCCCGGCCTCTGCTGCTGGAATTTCCAGCAAACTAATATCATCGATGAAGTAAGAATGTCCGGTATTCTGCGGGTAAAAATTGATACTGTGCATCTGACTGGACTCTGTACTCCCACTACTAAATGGCCAGGTGTCTACTGTCCTTTCATGAACGACGAGGCGGGCGTAGTCGCTGTCTATATCAATAAAAAGATACACCGGGAACCAAGTGCCGGAGGGGTAAGTAAAGGAGGCATCATCGCTTCCATCATACTTTTCAAGTGTCCCTGTTCCGTCTTCAAAAAGCACATCAAACGCCCAGAAACCCTCTGTATCAGTGGGGGCTTCGTGCTGAAGATTGAAATAGGCACTCGTGCTGTCGTATACGAACATCGACCAGGACAGTATATAGTGCCCGCTTTCCTGCCCGCCTAGCAGCAGCAAGGCATCCTGCCCGTCGATATTACCATCAATTTTGATTGAATTATCTCCTGTATTAGCTTGTTCTGTAGATACTTCAGCTCCAGCCGCGGCACCCGGCCAGGTATCCCAGTCGTCTGACTGGAAAGTTATATCGCCGGTAGCGTATGCAGAAAGGTCATCCATTAATAAAACTCCTGGTTCATCACAAGTAACCTGCGCGTTTAGGGTTAAACTCATCAATCCCAGCAGGAGGAATAAAGTGTAGCGTCTTTTCATACTAATGTTTGTGCTTTTTTATGCTTCAGGTGGTTTCCACCTTGTAAAATAATCGGTTTTAATCAAAGCTACCGAAGCGTTACACTGGCAGCCATTTTTGATCACTCGCAGAAGATTCAATGACCCGGTCGATAAACTTCATACCACGGACACCATCTTCAACGGTTGGGAAATCTTCGTATGCAGGATCTGGTTTTTGCCCGGACAGCCTGGCACGCAGGCAGTGAGCAAAATTCCGGTAAATATTTGCGAAAGCCTCCAGATACCCTTCCGGATGCCCTGCGGGGATGCGGGCGGCAGACTGAGCGGCAGGATGAAGGTCTCCTACACCGGTTCGGAGCAATTGCTCGGGCTTATCGAGCCAGCGCACCTTCAGGTCATTGGGGTACATTTGGTGCCATTCCAGGCCACCTTTTTCTCCGTATACCCGAATGTGCAGCGCATTCTCTTCTCCGGCCGCAATTTGAGTCGCGTAGAGAATACCCCGGGCGCCGTTATCGAACCGGAGCAATACGCTACCGTCGTCATCCAGCTGCCGGCCTTCCACGAAAGTGTGGAGGTCTGCACACAGCTTGGTAATCCGGAGTCCGGTAATGTATTCTGCAAGGTTTTCCGCGTGGGTGCCTATATCACCCATTGCCCCTGCTGCACCAGAACGCTTAGGGTCAGTGCGCCAGGAGGCTTGTTTTTGGTCGGTCGCTTCCAGACGGGTGGAAAGCCAACCCTGCGGATAGGCGACAATGACTTTACGGATAGCCCCAAACTCACCATTGCGGACCATTGCCCGCGCCTGTTTGACCATAGGGTATCCGGTATAATTGTGGGTTATTGCAAAAAGCAACCCTGTCGATTCGACGAGTTGTTGCAGCTCAAGGGCTTCGTCAGTATTGAAGGAAAGAGGTTTATCGCATACCACAGAGAAGCCATTTTCCAGGGCCATCTTTGCCGGTGGAAAATGCACATGGTTTGGCGTCACGATGGACACAAAATCCATACGCTCGCCTTCGGGCAGGGCTTTTTCCTGCAGGATCATTTCTTCGAAACTGCCATATACCCGGTCAGGAGGAAGGTAAAGGTCAGCACCGGAAGCTTTGGACTTTTCCGGGTCGCTGCTGAACGCTCCGCATACCAGCTCGATCTCACCATCCAGGGTAGCAGCCATTCTGTGCACAGCGCCAATAAAAGCACCGCGGCCACCACCTACCATTCCCATACGGATTTTCCGGCTCATATAGATAGTCAGCTAATTATAATCTCTCTAGCGCTCAGGTTCTTTACCCTTAATAAGTCAAGCCTTGCCAATTTTACCTGCTGGATTTTGCAGTCGTCCAAATTGCGGCGGCTTAATTATCAAAGACTTCGGATTTGAACCATAAGTCGGGATTCAAATCTAAGGTTTTGCCCGCTATATGACCATAATAATAGGCATATTTTTTCAAAAAGGCTAAAATTTGATTGGGCAAGTTTTGCGAAAAAAGCAATGAATACAAGGCACCTGAACCTTTTGCCTGATGATAAAGGGCAAAAATGAGACCTGTTAAAATTGCAAGCCCTTTTGGTATTTAGACTATGTTGGGATTTCGCTTTTGGAGCGAATTCCCAACATAGTCTAAACGATTAAACCTCCATCAGGCTACCACTGTTTTCACATAGCCGCAGAGTGCATTCTGCCGCTTCTGCCTGCTAAATTTACCACAAAACGGTTGAACAGCTTTATGTCAAATACGATCGTCTACGCATTGGAGGAGGTTGACCAAATTGCCGAAAGGCTACTAAAGGCAGCTACTCCGGAACAAACCATCTGGACTTTTACCGGTGAAATTGGCGCAGGCAAAACAACACTGATCAAGGCGATATGCCGTACTCTGGGACCGGAAGCCAACGTAAGCAGCCCTACTTTTTCTCTGGTCAATGAATATGAGGACCGGAAAGGAGAAACGTTCTACCATATTGACCTCTACCGCTTAAGGGACACGGAAGAAGCCCTCGATATCGGAATTGAAGAGTACCTGTACAGCGGCCGGCGCTGCCTGATCGAGTGGCCTGGCCTGATTGAACATCTGCTCCCGGAGGATACTTTCCGAATAAAGCTTGAGATAGGGGCCGATTTCAACCGGAAAATTATATTTTTGTAAGCCATAAGTAGTTTGACGGAAACAAGAGGATCCGTCTCTCAGGAAAGCCAAGCCTTTTATGAGCGATAAGCAAAAGAAGAAGATACCCATCCCCAAGGAGTTCACCGAACAGCAGTTTGTGCCACAGGCCGAGATGCTGCAGGTCAGCAACAAGCCCAATAAACTATATATTGGTATCCCGAAGGAAATCACTATGCAGGAAAACCGGGTAGCACTTGTCCCTTCTTCAGTTGCTACGCTTATTGGACATGGGCACCGGGTGGTTGTGGAAGCCGGGGCGGGGAAGGAATCCAGTTATTCTGACCATGACTATTCGGAGACCGGTGCAGATATTGCCTATAGCGCAGAGCAGGTTTACAAAGCTGACGTCATCATCAAAGTAGCCCCCCCAACGCAGGCCGAGATTGAGCTGATGCACCCCAATCAAATCCTGATTTCACCTCTGCAGCTTCCCATCATCAATGCGGACTATATCAATAAGCTGCGGCAAAAGAGAGTTATTGCGCTTGCGATGGAATACATCAAGGATGAGTCGGACACCTTTCCGATTGTGCGCATCATGAGCGAGATGGCCGGTATCAGCGCCATGCTAACGGCAGCAGAACTGATGGCTACCACGAGTGGCGGCAAAGGGGTCCTGCTGGGCGGTATTTCCGGTGTGCCCAGCGCTAAAGTGGTTATACTGGGGGCCGGCATCGTGGCGGAGTACGCCACGCGTACAGCACTGGGGCTGGGTGCTGAAGTACGGATCTTTGATAACAACATCTACAAATTAAAACGCCTCCAAAATCAGGTGGGCCGCCCGTTATATACCTCTGCTATCAATCCGCACTACCTGGAAGCAGAACTCATCTATGCCGATGTGGCCATTGGAGCTATGCACTCTAAATCAGGCCGCACACCGATTGTCGTGAGTGAGGAAATGGTGATGAACATGAAGCCGGGTGCGGTCATTATCGATGTAAGCATTGACCAGGGCGGGTGTTTTGCTACTTCTGAGGTAACCACTTTTGAGCACCCTACCTTTAGCAAACACGAAGTTATTCACTACTGTGTCCCTAATATTGCCTCCCGGGTAGCCCGTACAGCATCCGTGGCTGTAAGCAATATTCTGACCCCTATTCTCCTTAAAGCGGGCAGTACAGGCAGTATTGAGCATTTACTCTTTAACAACCATGGGCTCCGACACGGGGTCTACACTTACAAAGGCTGCCTGACCAACAGCTACCTGGGAGAGCGGTTCTCAATCAAGTCTACAGACCTCGACCTCCTGATCACTTCGAACCTTTAATTTCAAAAATACCTCTCTCCCCTATTCCAGGTACTGTGCCTTCACCCACCCGATTATGGATCCATGGGCGACCATCCACCAATCTGGTGTGGTATATTCTATGACTTGTAATTCCTGCCCCTTTGATAACCGGGCAATAGACTGCCCCTGTTGGTGCCCCGCCAGCCCCGCTACCATGTTGGCCGGGTTCCTAAGACGAGCCCGCCGGGGTGCGGGCGGCAGATCAGCAGCAGCAACATGCTGCAGCATGCCGGGGTGTTCCGGGGCATCACTATCGGCGGTCACTTCAATAGTCTCAACAACCTGAAACGCCTCGCCGGCATTCGCCAATACCGCTGGTGCCTGCACGATGGCATCACCATAGTCTGCCGGAGGCAACTTTTCCTCTTCGATAGAAAGCGGTGTGACCCGTTCCTCAGGCAGGGCAGGCGGAGCACTCAAGGTGGCTTGATGCCTTTGCCGACCAACATTAACAGGATGCCCCAGGTCAGCGAGCAAGCCCGTCTCCTCAAAAGCAACGGCTAAAGGCCGAACCTGCTCTTTGGGGTATTCAGGGGCCGGCAGCACTACAGCGTTGGTGTCTCCCCATACCAACCATAAGCCCGTGGGCTCCGCCTCAATGCGTATTGGACGGACGGTGACTTCGGGCAGGCCGGGAGGAGCAGGAGCCCTACTGGTAATAGGCGACGTGGTAATCCCCTCAGCGATTGGTACAACGAAATCCTTTTCCATTACAAGGCGATCAGCAGCACCGGGAACAGGATGAATAGCCTGGATATAGACCGAATGTGGCGGGTGATCCAGCATTTGAATCAGCACCTCATGCTCAAAGCCGGCTTCGAGGTATAAATGATAGTCCGGGCCGGCAAACCGGCTTAACCGTACAAGCTGCCGCTGACCGTCTTCGGTAATCTTATAGGCATCAAGGTGGAAAGGCGTTGGATTGGCATCGGGCAGGCTGCTCAGAACTTGCCCTTGTAACCGGACATAACGCCCCTGTCCTGTAGCAGAAACATAAATGAGCATCAGCCCAACGGCCAATGCGGTAAGTTTTTGTATTTTTTTTCTCATAGTCGGACTAGGATTATGGGGGGAACAAACAGGCGGCGCCCGGGTCCATAGCCCTTGATCACTTTCTGTTCACCCAGGTTTCGTGCATATTGTGAGCTGAGGTTAAGGTCAGGCACACTTCGTTTTTTACGTCTGCCCGGTCAAAATGTTTCCGTACAGGGCCAGACTGGCAGCACTTACCACTGTTTGGCCTTATACGGGTACCGTATCATATACTGTTTATGCACCATCTGCTGAAGCTTGGTACGGAGCCCGCCGATATGCTCCCCGGTAGCGGCGGAGACAAACATACATTCCTGATCAAACATATAACGCAGGTTACCGAGCAGCCCTTCTTCGATCTCCCGTTTGCCCTCTTCCGTTAGCAAGTCATCGTAATTGCGTTTCCGGTACAGGTCAATCTTGTTAAAAACCAGCAGTGTAGGCTTATCAACGGCTTCCAGGTCTTTAAGCGTGCTGTTAACGGTACGGACATGATCTTCGTGCAGCGGGTGTGCCACATCTACTACATGAAGCAGAATATCGCTCTCCCGGACTTCATCAAGTGTTGATTTGAAGCTTTCTACCAGATGGTGTGGAAGCTTCCGGATAAACCCTACGGTATCGGAAAGCAAAAAGGGCATGCGGTCAAGGACCACCTTCCGCACGGTAGTGTCCAGCGTAGCAAAGAGTTTGTTCTCGGCGAATACCTCCGATTTACTCAAAAGGCTCATCAAGGTGGACTTACCTGCATTGGTGTAGCCAACCAGGGCTACCCGGATCATTTCTCCGCGCTGCTTACGCTGTGTCCGGTTTTGCTGGTCAATTTTCTCCAGTTTTTTCTTGAGCAGGGAGATTTTATCACGGACAATACGGCGGTCTGTCTCTATCTCTTTCTCCCCTGGCCCCCGCATACCAATACCACCACGCTGCCGTTCAAGGTGAGTCCAAAGCCCCCGCAGCCGAGGCAGGAGGTACTGTAGCTGTGCAAGCTCGACCTGTGTTTTGGCCTGGGCAGTCTGCGCCCGGCTTGCAAAAATATCCAGGATGAGGGTACTGCGGTCAATGATTTTCAGTTTGAGAAACTCCTCAAGTATGTTTACCTGCTTGCCGGAAAGGTCATCGTCAAAAATGACCATGCTGACCTCCTCGTGGGCTTCAATGTATTCCTTAATTTCCTCCAGCTTACCTTTACCGACAAACGTCCGCTTATCGGGTTGGTTGAGTTTCTGGATAAATCGCTTTCGGGTTTTTGCACCAGCTGTGAGTGCCAGAAATTCCAGCTCATCCAGGTACTCCTCTACCTCTTCTTCCGTTTGAAGCTGACGGACTACACCTACGAGGATGGCATACTCTTTTTTTGACTTTAACCCCTTTTTGTCTTTAGTACCTATTGTCCAGTCGTGTGCCATAAATGCTTTATAGTGAATAATTGGCGCAGGTTTGTGCCTGCATTTTTAGTCTATCTACCGGTTTTGCAACCAGATTTCCGGGTTTAATTTCTGGGTGCCTTTCCAAATTTCGAAATGCACAGTATTATTATCTCCGGCCAGGCGGCCTATGGGCTGATTGACCCCAACAGGCTGCCCCTTCTCTACCAGCACTTCTTCAATGCGGTAGTATAAGGTAAAGAAATCGCCGTGGTTGACCAGTATAGCGTTTTGATATACAGGCACGAAGGTGATGTGTGTGACTTCTCCTTCAAAGACCGGAAAAATATCCGCACCATTTTGAGCCTGTATTTCAATACCATTATTGGGCAGCTTCAGCCCGGTATCCTCCATGACAATTGCATTGCCAAAGGACTTGCTGATCTGGCCAGACCGGACGGGCCAGGGCAACCGCCCACGCTGACTGCTAAAATTGCGGGAAAGCGTTGCTGCAGCTTCCACTGTGGCAGCAGGAGTTTCCGGCGCTGTAGCCGTAGCACCAGCCGGAACGCGCTCCCGGGCTTCCCGTCGTTTTCGGGACATCTCGGCCACAATAATATCTTCAATAGCCTGATTGAGCCCTTCGTGCGCGGCCTGCTGTTCGTCCAGCTTAGCCATTAACTGCTGCTCACTGGTTTTAAGTTTCTTAAGGAGGCGGTTTTTTTCCTGAAATTCTTCCTGCAGCAGATCGGTTTGCCGTTTTTGTGCCGCTAACAGCTGCTGTTGCTCCGCCCGCCGGGCTTCGAGTTGTGCCGTACGATCGGTTAGCATCTCCTGGGTTTCGATGATATTGACCGCCTGTTTTTTACGGAAGCGGTCGTACTGCCGGATGTACTGCCAGCGGCTGAAGGCATCATTGAAACTTTCAGCGGAGAACAAAAAGACCAGCATACTCTGGCTGAGCTTATGCCGGTAGGCCACCCGCATAGTATGGGCATACTCTTTTTTGAGGCATTCAATATCACCCTGAAGCGCCAGGAGCACCACCTCAGACCGGCGTATACTGGCATCCACCTGCTTTAGCTCCTGCTCCAGTGTACGGACCAGCTCCTGCCGGTTGCGGATCTGCGCCCTTATCGCAATGTACTGCTCAAGGGTGGCTTCCTTATCTTTTTTGGTATTATTGAGCGCTGTTTCAGTGGCCTTTATTTCCTGCAGCAGGCGCTCCCGCTTACGCTCCAGCTCTTCCCGGTTTTGCCCGCTGAGCAGCACCGGCAGGCAAAGCAGCCCCAGCGTAAGCAATGTGCAATACGCTGCAGGCAATCTGCGTATGGGTTTACTTGGTCCGTGTATATCTGGATGGGATATCAAATTTAACTGGTTTTGGGACATTTAGTGCGATGTTGCTGAACTGCAAGGTCACATTGGCCTGACCCGAATACTTGCTTTCCAGCATAAGGTTACGAATATAGGAAAATTTCTGTTCCCCTTCCAGGTCTTCGTACCCTTCCAGTAAGGCACTCATTTCCTGATCGTTGTGTAGGTCTTTAAATGCCATCTTTTTCAGCAAAAAGTCGGCCGTACCGATCAGGTATTCAGCCGACATCTCATCGCTCCCTCCTTTAAGGCGGTAAGCTGGCCCCAGAGGCTCGATACCCAGTTCATCGCCGCCAAAAAAGACAGGGTTACCAAGTATAAAATCCTGAAGTTCGGATAAGCTCCCCGCCGGCAGACCGTAGGACGCTGCCAGATAAGCGAGCCCCTCTATGGTATATTCCTTGTTGAAGCGGTCCACTACGTAAACGGAGTCAGGCGTCACCTGTACCCGGGCAATCTCAAAGCCCAGCTTTTTCACACTCAGCCACAGCAGGCTATCCTTTTTCATGCGAATCGTAGCATTGGCAGAGACCGACATATCATCATCCGCATAGTCTATCCGGAGGCGGCTCTCGAACCAGTCCGGCGACAAGCGTTGTTTTTCCATACGCTTCAGCAGGCTGGATGCCGTCATTTCTTTATCGGCAATGCCTTTGGATTTCCGGATGGAAGCGCAACTGTTGAGCGAGAGGACAGCGAGTAGCAGAATGGCATAAGAAGAATACTTCATGTTAGCGTTTGTTGATGAAAAAAAGCCAGGATTTGGCTTCATGAATTTTGACGGGACAAGAGCGGTATTGGTTACTCTACCAGCTTGCGTTGCTCTATTTTCCGGCCCAGCGCGGAGGATCCGGAACCGGCAGCGCGTGCCTTCTTCCATTGGGCTACTGCTTCTTCGACTTTACCGAGTTGGTAGAGCGTATCCCCCAGGTGTTCCAGGATGACCGGGCTGGCACTACCTCCGTTTTCTACGGCACGCTGCAGCCATGCGCGTGCTTCCTGATAATCGCCCTTTTTATAAAGCACCCAGCCCAGTTGCATTTGGCAGGTTGCCTGACCGGGCAGTAGCTCGTTGGCTTTTCGGGCCATTTGTTCGGCATCCTTTAGCCGTTCCTCCCGCTGTGCCAGTGCATAGGCATAGCGGGACAGTGCAGGTGGTGCGGTATCATCAGTTGCCAGCGCCTTACCAAAGGCTTCGTCGGCAGCATCGGCATCCCCGGCCACCTGATACAGCAGCCCCTCTAAAGAATGGATGAGCACCAGTGCCCGGACATTTCCCCCGGCCATAAAGCCCGCCTGCTGCAAGGTAGAAAGGGCAGCATCGTGATTGCCCAAATGATAGTCCGCCAGCGCATTCATATAGTACACGATGGGCTGATTCGGATAGTAGTCCATGGCGCGTTCACTAAAATCTCTTAAGGCTTCAAACTGAAAAGTTTCCTCATATACCTGCATGATTTGTTCCCAAACCATGAAGTTGGCGTTGTCTTCTTCTATTGACCTCAGGTACTTGGGTAAAGATTTTGCCTTACGGCCCGAATGATAGAGCAAATCACCAGCTGCTGAGGATGCCTTTGCACTGCCGGGATGGACTTCCTCCAGGATATCAGTGAGCTCCAGCAACGCATCGGCCAGGCTTTGATCTCCGGTGTCCGCTACTTTCTGAATAAAGGGGATGATTTTCTGAATTTTCACATCGATATCCGTATCCGGGCTATAGAAAGGCTCCTTCAATTGATTGAGGAAGCGGATTTCGTCGGTTTCCTGACCGGACTGCCCGGCGAGTGCCATTTTGGCTTTGGCGTTGTCCGGGTCAATTTTGAGAATATCGCCGTACACGGAGCGTGCTTTTTGGTTTTCCCCAATCTGCTCATAAAATCCAGCCAGCAGATGCCGGTACTGCACGTTGTCCGGAAAAGCATTGATGAGCCGCAGCAGCTCTTCTGCGGCTTTTTTGTCCTGCCGCTGGCTCAGGTATAAGGTATGCTTCCGGCGGATGATTTCCTCGTTAAGCCCCAGGCGGGTTTCCAGGTCGTCATAGACCTTCAGGGCGTCTTTAATTTCGTTGGCTTTAACCAAAAGGAAGGCGAGGCGATAGTAGCTCTGCTCGTCATTGGGCTCCAGCTCCACCACGCGCTCGTAAGTTTCCGCAGCCTCTTCAAACTGCCCGGCCTGCTGTTGCAAATCGGCCAGGAATTTGTGGTACCAAATGTTATCTGCATCCCTTTCGGTGGCATCTTTGGCGTATTTCAGGCTTTTCTCCCGGTCACTCTGAGCTTCATAAATGCGGGCCATTTCAAAAGCAGCAGTCGCATTTTCACGGTCTTTGCGCAAAATATTTTCCAGCAGGCTGATCGCTTCGTCATAGTTGCCCAGGAGCTTCTCCCGGCTCGCATCGATAAACAGCTCCTGAATTTTGACAGCTTCTTCATCGACCCGGTCTACCTGAGCCATAAGACCCGGAGCGGCAAACAGCGACATCAGGATGACCAGCCCGAAAAGGCCAGCCAATCCTGATCCGTTTGTTATCCCTTCCTTTAGGATTTTTTTCCTCATAGCGTTCTGTTACTTGTATTCGGAATAGTCGCCAATACTAATTTCCGACTTATTCCCTTCGTAGTCGACTTTGTTGCCCAGCATGGAATGGCTGAGGTTGGCGTGGCGGACTACGGTGTCATTTTGTATGACTGCATCACTGATAACGGATTGTTCGACCGTTGAATTGTGGCCCAAAGATACATGAGGCCCTACGACACTGTTGCGAATTACTGTATTTTCTCCGATAAAGCAAGGCGGGATGATAACGGCATTATCCAGCGTAACGCTGTCTGCAACCAGTTTTTCCTTATCCTGCTTGAGCTGCAGCATTCGGCGGTTGGTGGCCACCACGTTGTCCTTATTGCCGCAGTCCAGCCATTCCTCTATCTGAGCGGAGCGAAACTTCACGCCGTTGCTTTTGAGCAGCTCCAGGGCCGTGGTAATCTGAAATTCGCCCTTGTCCCGAATGTCGTTGTCCACCATATCCTGAAGGGTGTCCCGGAGGCGCTCACCGTCCCGCACATAGTACAGCCCGACAATCGCCAGGTCAGAAACAAAGGTGGGCGACTTCTCCACAAACTCCGCAATAACGTTATTTTCATCTGTCTTCACTACCCCAAACGAGGAAGGGTCTTCAACTTTCTGGCACCAAATGATACCGTCTTCTTTAGGGTCGAAGGAAAAGTTGGCCTTGAATAGCGTATCTGCGAAAGCTACAATACAGTTGCCGCTCAGGCTTGGCTTGGCACACAGTATCGCATGGCCCGGCCCGTGAGGGATATCCTGCGTATAAATGGAGCATTTGGCACCAACTTTAGCAGCAATTTCTTCCAGTTGTGCTTCCGCTTCTGCACCAAAGTCACCAATGACGAATGCGACTTCTTCCACCGGTTCGTCCAGGGCTTCGGCAAGGTCCTCCACAATGCGCTGTACAATAGGTTTGCCGCTTACCGGCAGTAGGGGCTTGGGGACCGTGAGGGTGTGTGGGCGCAGGCGGGATCCGCGGCCTGCCATGGGAATGATGATCTTCATGATTCAGGATTGGTTTAGTTCTAAAGTTAGGGATACTCCGGCAGTTAAACAATTGTGCGTATTTGTTTCCGGTTGCCCTTCTATTAAAGGTATGGAAGCCCCTGATAGTTTGAACCGCTCCTTTCTATTGTTTACTTAAATTAGCGGCGAGGTACAATATAAGGCTTCATGCAACGTCAGTTGTTGTAGTCCTTGTTGATTTTTTCAGTAACAAAAGCGCTTTTTTCGCTCCTTTTAAGGCGAAACAGGCCGGAGAACCAATAAACATCAATGTGATGCGCCAATTTCTACTGTGGACGTTTGGTCTTTCTTTGATTTGTACATTTGCTCACAGCCAAAATCCGCTGCCTATTGGCCAGTGGAGGAGCCACCTACCTTATCAGACCGGGCAATACGTTACCCAGAGTGCCGATAAGGTCTACTTCTCCACCGAACTCTCTGTACTCTCTGTAGATAAGACTGACTTTGCAGTAGACTTTCTTTCCACGGTGGACGGGCTGAGTAACGCCGGCGTGGAATTTATTCGCTACAACTCGTTCAGCAACATCTTGATCATCGTTTATCAAAATGCGGTGATCGATCTCCTTTACGAAGATGGAGAAGTGGTGACCCTTAACCAAATCCGAAACTTCCAAAACTTCTCCGGTGAGAAACGAATCAATGACATGCACATTCTCAATGACAGCATCGTCTACCTGGCAGCCACCTACGGGGTATCGGAGCTGGACATTCTGAATACGGAATTCCGGTCCACTACGCTAACGGGGGTGGAAGTCAACAGTGTGCATGTGTTTGAAGAAGACCTCTACGCTGCGACTGCAGAAGGCATTTATCGCATCTCCACCAATAACGTCAATCCAGATGACTTCGGCAACTGGGACTTGCTGGGGCCTTCGGAGGGCTTCCCAATGGACTACAGCGCGCAGGGTTTCGAGACGTTTGAGGGCGCACTGTACGTAGGGGTTAATGACACGGCTTTCCGGTATGAAAATCAGCAACTGGAATACTTTTATGCCGAGACAGGCAGCACCCTGCAGTTCATGTCGCACGAGGGCACACTGCTGCTGGTAGGCTTCCGCCCCGGGCGGGTGGTCTATTTGCATCCGGACGGGCGGACGGGCCCATTGCCATTCAACTGTATTTTTACCCCCAACTATGCCATAGAAGATGAGCAGGGCCGGCTTTGGTACGGTAATGAAGCCGTTGGTTCTGATTTCCGCTACGCCGAAAACTTTGAACAAGGCTTCTGCGAATCCCTGAATTTTAATTCGCCCTTTTCAGAAGCCGTCTGGAATATGTCCATTGCCAACGGACAGCTTTGGATGGCCTCCGGGGGACTCGACCAAACCCTGGGCCCAATCTTTATCAGGGATGGATTTGCTTCTCTTATCAACGGGCAATGGACGGTCTACAACCGGGATCTGAGGGACGAACTCAAGGGGAACGACCTCAACAGTTCTGATGATGACATTCAGGTTTTTGTCACCTCTGCCATCAATCCGGAGAACGGTAATGTTTACATGGGCAGCTACATCGAAGGTTTGGTAGAAGTCAACCCTGCTTCTGACGAGATTGCCACCTACAACACGGATAATTCTACTTTACAAATTGCTCAGCAAGATATACGTGTGCGTGTAGGCGGTCTGGCGTTTGACGAAGACAATAACCTCTGGGTGAGCAACAACTCGGCTCCTGCCCCACTGTCCGTATTGATGCCCGGTGGGGAATGGCGGAGCTTTCAACCCGGTTGTTCCCAAAACTCCGTGCTGGATATTGCCATAGATGGCAGTGGGTACAAATGGATACGCCTCGGCAGCAGCAGTGCCGGCCTGCTCCTCTTTGATGAAGGAGATATGGAAGACCCCAATGATGACCGATGCCGCGTCTTCACCGCCAACAACAGCGAATTGCCCAGTAATGATGTCAATTGCGTGACTGCAGATATAGACGGGGATATCTGGGTCGGCACAACCGAAGGGGTCGTGATTTTTGAATGTGGAAGCAGTGCCTTCGATGGATCCTGTATTGGCACAAGGCGTATCGTTGAGCAGGATGGCTTTGGCGCCCGCCTTCTGGAAACCGAAAATGTAATCGACATCGCGGTCGATGGAGCTAACCGGAAGTGGATTGGGACGCAGAATGGCGTTTTTCTCCTGTCCTCCTCCGGTGAGGAACAAGTCGACCGGTTTACGGAGGCTAACAGCCCGCTTTTCGACAATAATATTGTAGACATTGCTGTAGATCAGCAAACCGGAGAGGTCTTTATCGGTACGGCCAAAGGTCTGATCTCCTACCAAAGCGATGCCGTGGAAGGGGGCCGGGTACACCGCTCAGACATTCTGGTTTACCCCAATCCCGTCCGAGAGGATTACGAGGGCCCGATCGCCATCAATGGTCTGGCCCGGGATGCTGTGGTAAAAATTACGGATGTGACCGGCAAGCTGGTTTTCGAGACTAATGCCCTGGGCGGGCAGGCAGTTTGGAATGGCAGAGACTACAACGGGCGGCGGGTGCAAACCGGGGTATACCTGGTTTTCAGCAGCAGCAATGCCCGCAATACCAGCCTGAATGCCCGCCCGGATGCAGCGGTGGCTAAGATTATGGTCATCAATTGAGCCGGGTGAAAAGAGAACGCTGCAAGCTCGCAAGCTGCACACTGTAGGTTAGTATACCGTAGTCTTGACGATCTCCTCGTAGTAAGCTTCGTACTCCGGCAGGATATTATCGATATCGAAACGCTTGGCCTGTGCCAGAGCATGACGGCGGAAGGTCTGGAGTTTTTTGTCGTCCTTGAGGATACTCAGCGCATTGCGGGCCATATCCTCCACATCGCCAACCGGGCTCAGGTAGCCGGTTTTGCCATGAATATTCACTTCCGGCAGCCCGCCCACATCGGAAGAAATGACGGGGACTTCGCAAGCCATAGCCTCCAGTGCAGCCAGGCCGAAACTTTCACTACCCGAAGGCATAATGAACAAGTCCGCAATGGCCAGCAGCTCTTCTACGGCGTCCTGCTTGCCCAGAAAGCGGGTTTCATGGCACAGCTCCATTTTGCGGCAAAGTTCTTCGAGGTTGTGCCGTTCCGGACCGTCACCAATTAGCAACAGCTTGGAAGGGGTCTCTTTGTAGACTTTAGCGAATACCTTGAGTACGTCCTCCACCCGCTTTACCTTCCGGAAGTTGGACACATGCACCAGAATCCGCTCGCCGTTTGGTGCAATGGCCTTTTTAAAGTGGTCTTTGTTGACCTTTCGGAAGCGCTCAAAATCAATGAAGTTATTGATCACCCGGATATCGTTATGGATATCGAAGTACTCATAGGTTTGCTGTTTCAGGCTTTCAGATACCGCAGTTACACCATCTGATTTATTAATGGAAAAGGCCACAACTGGCGCAAAGGCGTTGTTGTTGCCTACCAAAGTAATATCAGTACCATGCAAGGTCGTGACTACCGGGATATACTTGCCTTCGGTCAGTAGAATTTTTTTAGCCATATAGGCAACTGCTGCGTGCGGAATAGCATAGTGGACGTGCAGCAGGTCCAGATGAGCAAACTTCACCACATCCACCAGCTTGCTGGCCAGTGAGGTATCATAGGGGGTGTACTCAAACAGGGGGTAATCTTCGGTAGCCACCTCATGGAAAACGACATTTTCATGGAATGCGGACAGGCGTGCAGGGCGTTTGTAGGTGATGAAGTGGACTTCGTGCCCTTTGCGGGCAAGCCCAAGGCCAAGTTCTGTAGCGACGACGCCACTTCCTCCGTAGGTGGGGTAACAGACAATCCCTATTTTCATAAGCGGTGACATGCCCTGCTGCAAATAGTAGCAGGTTGAAGTTTTGGTTTGCTAAGGATTGATACGTTTGGGGGCTTAAATAGTTTATTTTTTAACAACAACGGGGCGCCCCTGCCTCATTCAGCAGAAACGCCCCGTTATATTTCATCAGGGACTAAGGCTACAGCCCGGCTTTGATCAGTTTAGCCGTTTTGACTTGCCCGTCCGCGAAAATGCGTACCCAGTACATACCGCTGTTGTAGCGGCTCAGGTCGATGGGGTAAGTCCCTTCGGTCACCTGCTGGTCTACGGTTTCGTAAAGCAGTTGCCCCATGGTGTTCAGCACCTGAATGCGCGCATCTACCGGCTGCTTAAAGGCTACGGTCAGGGTACTCTGCCCGGACGTTGGGTTGGGCGCCAGATTGACGCTGCCGATGTTGTCCAGTTCGATCGTACCGACCATCACATCCACTACAAACGTTTTGACATCCTGACAGCCAAACCCATCTGTAATCGTTACGGTGTATTCGCCAACGCCCAGGTTGGAAACGACCCGGGTCGAATCGCCCGTGCTCCACTCATAGGTGTAAGGGCCTTCGGAGCTTGTTGGCAGGACGGCGATGCTGCCGTCTGTCATATCCGCTGCACTGGCACCGGTGATGGTCGTATCCACCATAATTCCGTTACAACGGCGAATATTGATATTATCGATATCCAGCCAGTAGTCCCCTTCACCCCAGATACCCTGGAAGCGAACGCGGATATACTCCCCGGCATAGGCTTCCAGTGGAAGTGTCACGGTTGTCATATCTACGGATGGTGTGTGGGCAGTATCTGAAACGGAGAAAACAGTTGTGTAGGTTTCCCCGCAATCTGTTGAAACCCCCACATTCAGGCTGTCCATGTCTGATAGTATTGTTGCCTCTGTCCCCGCAAAGTATTCGACGTATCGGTAATCAAATCGAAGGGTGTCGCCGGTTTCCACAGGGCCAAGCACCGGCATTTCCATGGCAATGGAATCATTGAAAGACCAGATATTGGCGTGGATGGCAAAAGTGGCGTTATTGTGACCGTTAGAGACCGTCACGCTAGAGCTCACCTCCCAGTCATCCGGCACACCTCCTGCTTCGAAGTCCTGCTTGTAAGGCAGTTGAGAAGCGGTTTGAAAGCGGTACATAGTCGTGTCATTGGCCAGGAAGCCGTCACCGTCGAGCATGGCCCAGGCGCGGACTTCGTAGATGCCCGGCACGGAAGAGTCGAAGGTTTGTTCGAAAGTATAAACAAACTGATCACCCGGGAAGACGATAGGCAGGCCAGTGGTTTCCATCACCGCAGGACCGCCATTCACGGAATAAGCTACAGGGATGTTTTGCTGAGGTTCATCACCTACATTCCGGATGGTGAAGGTCACCTGATCGTCGGGGCTGCCACAGGCTACATCTTCCAGCGTTGTGATACTGGAAGCGGCCATGTCATCAGCAATGGTTGGCCCGATCAGAATATTATCTATCCCTATGCCCTCACGGGTTACCGATCCGTCAGAAGAGAAAACGAACCGAACTTTGACATCTGCGGAATCGGCTGTATTAGGCAAAGTGTTTTGTACATAGGCCCAGCCTTCAAATCCAGCGGTGCCATCCCACCAGTCGTTGAAACCATCATTGTACCAGTTTACGCCGGTATCTGCTTCGCCGACTTTGGACCAGGTCTCCCCATCATCGGTGGAGACTTCCAGCCAAAGCTCATCACAGCAAGACTCTGACTCAAAATTCATAAAGAAGGCAATACGGGGGTCCTCATCCAGCGAGCTGAAATCGAGGCAGGGCGAAACAAGATAAGAGCGTTCACTATTATTGTATGCTCCATCGAGATTAGTCACCCAGGCATTTTCTCCACTCACGGCACTATTGATCAGGGTACCGGCAGGCACACCATATTCCCAGGTAGCTTCACCGTTACCGTCCTGTTCAACGGTCCAGCCACCGCCCCACTCTTCGAAAGTTTGGTAGTAAGGATAAGCAGTCACCTCCGGAATATTGACAACCAGGACACGGGTCGTATCATTCATGCGTACACTGTCGCCCTCCAGGTCCGTCCAGATTTCAAATAAATACTCGCCCGGCTCGGAAAGATCGTAGGGTGCATCAAACTGAGCGATGTCTGTACTGTCTGTGCCGATCACACCCGTAAAGAGCCCATCTGTGGGCATATTGACGCCGCCGGGGATACCATTAACTGCAAAGTTGTATGGGATAAGCGTCTGAGGCGCACCGCCAAAATTGGAAATGGCCAAAGTAATGCTGTCCGCTATTCCCAGGTTGCAAGCGGTAACCGGGTCAAGCAGTTCCACTACACCCACGTCATTCGCAAAGGGAGTGGCAAAAGCATACGGCCCAATCGCAATACTCGTATCACCATTGGCACAGGCAGCGGCCAGGTATATTTCGTAGGCGGTATTTTCCGAAAGGTTGAAAAGCGTTGTAGAGGCCCCGGATATGGTCTTGAGGGTCCCCATACCTGGCATAAAGCCCGCTTCACCCAGCTCAATAATCGTTGAGCCTTCAGGGTCAGAGGGGATTAGAGAGACATCGGCACGAAAGGCCCGGATATTCTCAATGTCGACACCACCAGTCGGCGGTGGCGGGCAGGAAGGGCATACGGCACTGGTGGAAAAGGCAACACCAGACTGAGGAGCGCCGACCAAACCGTCTTCGAAAATGACTGTAAACTCGGCATCGACGAGATTATAGGAAACCTCCGGCCCGAACCCGCCAACTGTAAAGTCCAATATGATCGTATCTCCCTCCGTTACGGTAAGCGCAAAGGAATTAAAACTACCGTCATCATTGAAATTATCAAGGGTGTAGGTGGTAGTTGTATTCCCGATGGTCACATCAAGGAAACCGCCATTCCAGCCATCACCGAAGCTATCGAATAGATTGAGCGTATATTCACAGGATGTTTGGGCGTTCAGGGTGCTGCTGCCCAACAAAACCGGCAGCAGGATGAACCAAAAGGGGCGCAGGGTAAAACTCCGCTTCATATAGTTTTTTTTTAACTTTTGATAAGTCTTATAGCAGCTATTGCAATATGATTTTGGGCTGCCTTCGCAGTAACCTAAACCAATATATTCATGCCCTGTTATAGGAGTGCTAAAATTAAGCAAAAATTCCAATACCCTTGGGCACCCTTCACGTCACCTGGCTGCCAAAGCAGCAGGAATTCGTCGAAAATGATTTTATTTAAACCTTTTATCTTCTTTAATGTTAAATCTTTGCTTCGCAGAAGCATTAAAAACCAACAGCTTCAGGGGCAGCTTAAGACACTGATTTAAAAGCAATTATAGCGTGGCCGTTTATTCTATAAAAGATTTAGAAAAGCTTTCAGGCATCAAGGCGCATACCCTGCGGGTGTGGGAGCAACGCTATGACATCATCAAACCCAAACGGACTAAAACAAATATCCGTTATTATTTGGATGATGATTTAAAATTCATCTTAAATATTGCGCTCCTTAATAAAAATGGCATAAAAATTTCCAAAATAGCGGAGATGAGCCGGGAAGAGATTGCAGAGAAAGTCGCTGCCATCTCTGAAATTAACTTTGAGTACGGTACTCAGCTTGATGCGCTCACTATTTCGATGATCGAAATGGACGAGTATAAATTTGACCGGATCATTAGCACCAATATTCAGCAACTTGGTTTTGAGCGGACCATGCTTGAAATCATCTATCCTTTTCTGGATAAACTCAGTGTTTTATGGCTGACCGGGTCTATCAATCCGGTACAGGAGAATTTTATGAGCTACCTGATCCGGCAGAAAATCGTTGTAGCCATTGACAATGAGCCGTTGGTTGGTGGCAGGGATGTGAAGCGGTTCCTCATCTATTTGCCAGAAGGTGAAAAGCAGGAGCTTAGCATGTTATTCATGCACTATCTGCTAAAGTCGAGAGGCAACCACGTGGCCTATATTGGTCAGGACATTACCCTCACTGACCTGAAGGACGCCTGCAATATTTACCAGCCGGACTTCATCTTTACAATGATCACAGAGACCTTCTCCAAGGAGCCTTTACAACAATACGTGGATCGGCTGGCAGAAAATTTTCAGGACTGCCGCATTCTCCTCTCCGGTTATCAGGTCGTCGCCCAAAAGGTGGAGCGTTCTGAAAATATGGAAATTCTCAAAAGCCTCGACCAAACGATGTCTTTTCTGGAAGCACTGCAGGCAAGTGGGAAAAAAATAAATGCCAGCCACTAAAACCTATCTCTGGCAGCTGACCTTTCTTTTTATATCAATTCATTAAATCCTTTAAACATCCATTATGAAAAAGGCAATGCTCCTTTACGGCGCCGCATTATTGCTGAGCGCAGTGCTCGTATCTTGCGGACAAACGCCAGAAGGCGAAAAAGTAGAAGCACAGGAAAAAGTAGAAACTACCACCGCTGAAAGTGCTTCGGGCACGGCATATAGCGTAGACACTGAAGCCAGTAAAATCAACTGGACCGGTGGTAAATTAGTCGGCAATTCACACATGGGTTACATCAAGCTGAAAGATGGGCAGCTCAATGTTGAGGGCGGCAATCTTTCAGGAGGTAAATTCGTGATTGATATGAATACCATCACGGATACCGACATCGAGAACCCGGAAAAGCGTCAAGACCTGGAAGGGCACCTGAAGAGCGATGACTTCTTCAATGTTGGCGCTCACCCTACGGCTACCTTTGAAATCGCCAAAGTAGAACCAGCGACCGATAAACCGGATGCCACCCACACCATTACCGGCAACCTGACCATGAAAGGGATCACTAAAAGCGTGACTATTCCTGCCAACATCAGCATGGAAGACGGCATGCTCAAGGCCACCACGCCTCAGTTCGTTATCGACCGTACGCAGTGGGAAGTCATGTATGGCGCATCCGCTCTTGGTGTGGTCAAGGACAACATTATCAAAGATGAAGTGGCACTGATCATCGAGCTGACCGCTAAGGCTGGGTAATCCTTATCCTGCAATGAAAAGACGGCTGGTACAAGTGTTTAGACTTTTGTGCCAGCCGTTTCTGATTAGCGCGCAGGCCAAATACTCTTACCGGTGCGCCCCGATCAATGCATCGCAAGCCTGATCCAGCATTTGATACACTTTCTCAAAGCCATCGTCATCCCAGTAAGGGTCGGGCACGTTCCCGCCATCTCCATCAGAAGCGTAGTCCAGTATTTTTTTAACTTTTTCCTCTTCGGCAGGCGACTGTGCCAAACGCAGGATATCCCGGTAGTTAGATTGATCCATCGCCAGGATGAGATCAAAGTCTTTCAGGTCCTGCCGGCGGAACTGCCGGGCGCGTTGCGATGTGATATCCAATCCATGCTGTCCCGCCGTGAAGACAGACCGGGGGTCGGGTTGCTCCCCGATATGCCAAGAGCCCGTACCGGCAGAATCCACCTCCCAGTCCAACCCCTGCTCTTTGATTTTTTGTTCGAGGATGCCCTGCGCCAAAGGAGAACGGCAAATATTTCCGAGACAAACCATCAGGATTTTCATGGAGACCAGCATTTAAAACTTAAAGTAATCCGACTTTCCGTTGACCTGCCTATATTTGCAGCTTGGAAAAGCTCGTTGTACAAACAACTGCCCTCGATTTTGAAAAGTTCTAATCATGAAGATTGTAATCGCAGGAGCCGGCGACATAGGTTTCCACCTGGCCGAGCTGCTGTCCTTTGAAAAGCAGGATATCGTCCTCATTGACACCAATCAGGAGGTGCTTGACTATGCCGCCACTCACCTGGATGTCATGACCCTGCGCGGCGACGCCTCCTCCATTGATATCCTCCGGCAGGCCGATGTAAACCGTGCCCGCCTGGTACTGGCGGTCACGACTTCCGAAAAAACCAACCTCGTCACTGCGATCCTGGCCAAGAAGATGGGGGCGCGTCAGACCATAGCCCGGGTGAGCAACCACGAATACCTTGAAGACTCGCAAAGGGAGACGTTCCGGGAGCTGGGTGTGGACTCTCTAATCTCTCCGGTACTACTGGCAGGGGAAGAAATCCGGCGGCTCATCCGGGAGTGTTCCTTTACAGACCACTTCGCCTTTGAAGACGGCAAAATCAACCTGATCGGCGTTACCCTCGATGAGTACAGCCCGTTGGTCAATCAACAGCTGTTCAATATTGATGACGAGCAGGACACGGACCTCAACCTCCGCCCTATCGCCATCCTGCGGGGGCACCGCACCATCATCCCAAGGGGGCAAACCATTCTAAGAAGAGGCGACCATGTGTACTTCATCACCAAGAAGAAAAACATGGAAAAGCTCAATAACCTGATCGGCAAACAAAAGTACAAGGTCAAAAACGTAATGATCCTTGGCGGCACTCCTCTGGGACTGGCTACCGCTAAACAGTTGGAAAACGAGTACAATATCACGGTGATCGAAAGCGATAAGGAGCGCTGTAAAGTCCTGGCCGAACAGCTCAACAACAGTCTCATTATCAACGGCGATGCCAGCAATATTGACCTCCTTGTGGAAGAAGGGCTGAACAACATGGACGCCTTTGTAGCGCTAAGCAGCAACTCTGAGACCAATATCATTGCCAGCCTTACCGCAAAAAACCACGGCGTCTACAAGACCATTGCGCAGGTAGAGAACAAAGAGTATATCCATATTTCCCAAAACATTGGAGTGGACACCCTCATCAATAAAAAACTGATTGCTGCCAATAATATTTTCCGGTTTATCCGAAAGGGGAAAGTGGAAGCCATTACCAGCCTGCACGGTGTGGACGCCGAGGTCATCGAGTACCTTATCCACAAATCGAATAAGACCACCCGCAAACCATTGAAAGACCTGCACTTCCCGGATACTGCGCTCATCGGCGGGGTCATCCGGGGAGAAGAAGCCCTTATCCCGGATGGGGAATTCCAGTTGCAGCTCAATGATAAGGTGATCGTGTTTGCACTGCCCGAGGCCATTGATAAGCTCGAACAATTATTCCACTAAGCTCAGCTTCAACCGTCGCTGCTCATGATCAATTTCAGACCCATTGCCCGCGTCATTGCCGTCCTGCTTATGCTCATCGGGGGCATGATGCTGTTCGGTATTCCCTTTTCGCTCTACTACGAAAGCGGAGACTTCTGGGCACTGCTCAACAGTGGGCTGATTAGTATTATTACAGGAGGGGCTCTTTGGCTTATCCCTATACCCGGCACGACTAATATCAAAAAAAGAGAGGGTTACCTGATTGTCGCCCTGGGCTGGCTGGCGATGGTCACCTTCGGGATGCTGCCCTATCTGCTTAGCGGAGTCATCCCTGACGTGATTGGCGCATTTTTCGAAACCGTCTCTGGCATGACCACTACCGGTGCCTCCGTACTTACCGACATTGAGTCTGTCCCCAAGGGTATCCTCTTCTGGCGCAGCTTGACGCAATGGATTGGTGGAATGGGCATCATCGTACTGACTGTGGCCATCTTCCCGCTCCTCGGTATTGGTGGCATTGAGCTCTTTGTAGCGGAAGCCCCCGGCCCGACCTCGGATAAACTCCACCCCCGCATACGGGAAACGGCCAAGCGGCTGTGGCAAATTTACGTGGGGCTGACCGGATTGCTGTGCATCGTGCTGCTCTTCGTTGGGCTTGATTTTTACGAGGCGATCAACCACGCCCTCACCACGATGGCTACCGGCGGCTTCTCCACCAAGAATGCCAGCATGGCGCATTACGACCTACCGCAGGTGCAATATCCCATCATTTTCTTCATGTTTTTGGCGGGCACCAACTACACCGTGATTTACTACGGGCTGAAGGGTAAGTTCAAAAATGTATGGCAAAGCGATGAGTTCCGGGCCTACCTAACTATTGTAGGCTTACTGGCCGTTATCGTCACCCTTGCCGTTCACAACAACACTGATCTGTCCTGGGAAAAAGCGTTCCGGGACAGCCTCTTTCAGATCGTTTCCCTCATCACCACCACCGGTTTTGTCTCGGCTGACTACACCTCCTGGGGCAATGCCCTGACGATGCTGTTTTTTGTCCTGCTTTTCCTGGGCGCCTGTGCCGGCTCAACAAGCGGGGGCATCAAGCTGATCCGGCATTTGGTGTTTTTCAAAAACTCCTTTCTGGAGTTCAAGCGCATCCTGCACCCCCGGGCGGTTATCCCGCTGAAGCTGAACGGTCAGGTCGTGACCGGGAGGATTCTTACCCATATCATTATTTTCCTGCTGCTATACCTGATACTATTTGTTATGGGGTCCATTGTCGTAGCAGCAATGGGCCTGGAATTCAAAACAGCGGTAGGTGCTACCGCCACAGCCCTGGGCAACGTTGGCCCTGGCATTGGCGGTGTTGGCCCGGTGGATAACTTTGCCTGGCTGAGCCCGCCGATCAAACTGTTTCTTTCCATTCTTATGCTGCTTGGCCGCCTGGAGTTGTTTACGATCTTGGTGCTGTTTACGCCTTATTTTTGGAAGTCGAATTAAGGGCATGTTGCAAGATACAGCCCGTAAAAATTTGCCTGACTGACCCAAAACGCCCTATTTTAGACGACAAAAACCCAATGAAAACCCTGGCTATCCTCATTCTCACCCTTGGCCTTACCTGTCAGGTTCAAGCCAGTGCACTGACCATTTACCCTGACACTGCCCGTTGTGATACTTTAGAAATGAGAGCAGGCTTTGAGCTCTATGCAAAAGTCATCAAACTGGAGGAAAAAGCCTACGTCATTCAATACTGCAAGGATGGAAGAAAAAGCCGCATTCCTGTTAGCAAGATACACCGGATCCGTTATGCCGATGGAACAGTAAAAATCCGCAAAGATATCCGGCGGGAAGCCTGGCCCAAAACCCTTGCTCTAAACACCATACTAAACGGTTTCCTGCAACTCCTGTGGTCGGGGCTGATTGGGCTATCGGGCCTTTATCTGGGTGTAATCGTACTAGTGGGCTACAACTCATGGCTGGGCTTTCCTATTCTAATTCTCGCAGCCGTCTTTGCCGTTTTTTTCCTGGTCAAAGGGCTGGGACGAATTGTAAAGGGCGTACGCCAATTATTCCGTAAACGCCGTAGCGGGTAACAACCATTTTACTGACTTTCATCATTGCAGATAATCAGTGGCAACTGCACTATGCAGGCAAAAGCCCCTATGAAAAATTTTGTCCTACTACTGCTGTTTACTACTCTCACACTCCAAGAAGGAGCAGCTGCGATTCACCGGTCTGTAGATACGCTGAGGTGCGATACCTTTTTAATGAATAACGGCATGGAGATGCAAGTTCAAATCGTGGACTTCGCCGCAGACACGTTTATCGTTCAATATTGCCGGGATACCCGCAGGAGCAAAATTGCGCCTGGTCAAATACAGGAAATCCGGTATGCCACCGGGCTGGTCAAAGAACGCCGGCAGATACGGCGGGAAGCCCGGCAGCGCCGAATAGCGTTTAGGGGAGCCGAAAGACTTGCCAGGAT
>PR_CR_10_Liq_3_inCRDRAFT_1000027_pt1 | contig 43386 bp, 34 predicted proteins | sample PRCRCaboRojoPR_2_FD_10240 | JGI IMG/M metagenome (IMG submission 10240)
AAAAGCCGCTGCCCAAAACAGACAGCGGCTTTCCTGCGAATTCACTTTACTTTTTGCCTAGACCGTTGTCTCTGACCCCAGTGCGGAGGACAGGTACTCGCGGTTTAGCTTAGCGATATTTTCTACGGAGATGCCTTTGGGGCACTCTGCTTCACATGCGGTGATGTTGGAGCACATGCCGAAGCCTTCGTCGTCCATCTGCTTGACCATCGCCTGAGCGCGGCGCTTGGCCTCTACTTCACCCTGTGGCAAACGGCCCAGGTGCGCGACTTTGGCACTGACGAACAACATAGCCGAAGCATTTGGGCAAGCGGCCACACAGGCACCGCAGCCAATACACGCTGCAGCATCAAAGGCACTCGCAGCCGTTTCCTTCTCGATTGGAATGGCATTGCCATCCTGCGCCTGACCGGTGTTGATGGAAATGTACCCGCCTGCCTGAATGATACGGTCAAAGGAATCGCGGGTAACCACGAGGTCCTTGATGACCGGGAATGCGCTGGCGCGGAACGGCTCGATCACGATGGTATCGCCGTCCTTAAAGTGGCGCATGTGCAGCTGACAGGTAGTCGTACCTTGCATAGGACCGTGCGGCTCTCCGTTGATCACCATGCTGCAGGTACCACAGATGCCCTCCCGGCAATCGTGCTCAAAGGCAACGGGCTCCTCTTTTTTGGAGATCAGGTCCTCATTAAGGACGTCCAGCATTTCCAGGAATGACATATGCGGGGTTGCCTCTACCGTGTAGGTTTCAAACTTCCCCTTAGCGTTGGCGCTTTTCTGACGCCATATTTTTAATGTGAGTTTCATGTTCTTTGATTTTGTAGTTGAAGCAATTGGGTGTCAGGAAGCTTATTTGTAGCTCCGGGTCTTCAACTCTACATTTTCAAATACCAGCTCTTCCTTGTGGAGCTTCGGGTCTTCGTCCCAACCGGTGTACTCCCAGGCAGACACGTAAGCGTAGTTCTCATCATCACGCAGTGCCTCGCCTTCTTCCGTTTGGTATTCCTCGCGGAAGTGGCCACCGCAGGACTCCTGACGGTCTAGTGCATCCACGACCATCAACTCGCCTAATTCCAAAAAGTCAGCCACGCGGTGGGCTTTCTCCAGCTCAGGGTTGTAGTCCTTCGCATCACCAGGGATAAAGACGTCCTTGTAGAACTCTTCGCGGAGCTCCTGAATCATCTTGCGGGCTTTCTTCAGGCCATCTGCATTGCGCGACATGCCGCAGTATTCCCACATGATTTTGCCCAGACGACGGTGGAAGCTCTCCACAGACTGATTACCCTTGATGTTCATCAGTTGATTGAGGCGGTTTTCCACGTCTTTTTCCGTCTGCTCGAATTCAGGGCTGTTCGGGTCGATCATCGGCGTGCGGATTTCCTGGCTGAGGAATTGGCCGATGGTATAAGGCAGCACGAAGTAGCCGTCTGCCAGTCCCTGCATCAGCGCAGATGCACCCAGGCGGTTGGCACCGTGGTCCGAGAAGTTGGCTTCTCCGGTAGCGAAGAGGCCCGGGATATTCGTCTCCAGATTGTAGTCTACCCAAAGACCGCCCATGGTGTAGTGGACTGCCGGATAGATTTTCATAGGCGTTTGATAAGGATTCTCGCCGGTAATCTTTTCGTACATCTCGAAGAGGTTACCGTACTTTTCCTCAACCACTTTTTCGCCCAGCTCTTTGATTTTGGCTTCGCTTGGATTGCTGATGCCTTTGGTATTGGCTTCTGCCTGACCGTAGCGCATGATCGCCGATTCGAAATCGAGGAATACCGCCAGTCCGGTTGGTGCCACGCCAAGCCCTTCGTCACAGGCTACTTTGGCCGCGCGGGAAGCTACGTCCCGTGGCACGAGGTTGCCGAATGCCGGGTAGCGGCGCTCCAGGTAGTAATCGCGGTCTGCCTCCGGAATGTCATTTCCGGTTTTGCGGCCCTCGCGAATGGCTTGTGCGTCCTCCTGCTTTTTCGGTACCCAAACCCGACCGTCGTTACGCAGCGACTCCGACATGAGCGTCAGCTTGGACTGATACTCCCCAGACTGCGGGATACAGGTCGGGTGGATTTGCGTAAAGCAAGGGTTTGCCATGTAGGCTCCGCGGCGCACCGCACGCCATGCGGCGGTACCGTTGGAATTCATGGCGTTGGTAGACAGGTAGAAAACGTTGCCGTAGCCACCGGAGGCCAACACCACACAGTGGGCCGCGTGGCGCTCCAGTTCACCGGTAAGCAGGTTACGGGCAATGATGCCCCGCGCCTTGCCATCCTGAATGACGACATCCAGCATTTCGTGGCGGTTGTACATTTTCACGCTGCCTTTGGAAATCTGCCGCGACAGGGACTGATAGGCCCCGAGCAACAACTGCTGTCCGGTCTGTCCCCGTGCGTAGAACGTACGGCTTACCTGCACCCCACCAAAAGAGCGGTTAGCCAGCAGCCCACCGTATTCGCGGGCGAAAGGCACGCCCTGCGCCACCGCCTGATCGATGATATTGCGGCTCACCTCTGCCAGGCGGTGCACATTTGCTTCCCGGGAACGGTAGTCGCCCCCCTTGATGGTATCGTAAAACAGGCGATAGACGCTATCACCGTCATTTTGGTAGTTTTTGGCGGCATTAATACCACCCTGAGCGGCGATACTGTGCGCCCGGCGGGGGCTGTCGTGAAAAGTAAATGCTTTCACCTTGTAGCCCAGCTCGCCCAGTGTAGCTGCCGCAGCAGCGCCCGCAAGACCTGTACCGACAACGATGACTTCGATGCGGCGCTTGTTGTTGGGTGCCACCAGATTCATGGTGCCGCGGTAACGCGTCCACTTCTCCGCTAATGGCCCCGGAGGAATATTACTTTGAAAAGGCATATCAATCAAGTTTTGCAGTTGTCAGATAAATTAACCCCTGAGGTACATCACGATAGGAATGACCGCGAAACCAAGTGGGATGAGTATAGCGTAAGCTTTGCCAAGCCCCTGAATAAACGGGGTGTACTTGCGATGGTTGATGCCCAGCGTCTGAAAAGCCGACTGGAAACCGTGGACCAGGTGGTACCCGATCACGACCATAGATACGACGTAAAAAATGACAAAGCCGATATTTTCGTAAGCCGTGGATACCAGTGCGTACAAGTCCTTCACTTCCTTGCCATCGTAGGTAGCCATTGGTGTTGCACCGAGCTTCATTTGCAGCCAGAACTGATACATGTGCACGGCGATGAATACAAAAATAATCGTACCCAGCCAGCCCATATTGCTTGCCGCAAAGCTGTTGGTGCCTGCCACCTTATTTACCTTTACGGCATAACGCTCAGCGCCCCGGGCTTTCCGATTTTTGCGCCAAAGTGCCCAGCCCTGAATGGCGTGGAGCAAAATACCCGCGTATAGCAGATAGGAAGTTGTCTTGATTAGCGGATTGGTCGTCATAAACTCGGCGTAAAGGTTGAACGCCTTGCCCCCGTCCCCTGCCAGTAGCTGCAGGTTACCAACAAGGTGAACGACCAGGAAAACGATGAGAAACAATCCGGTCAGACTCATCACTACCTTCCTGCCAATTGAGGATGTCAAAAAATTTGAAAACCAGCTCATGTTTTTTGCTTTTTCAGTTGTGTGCAGCCTGCTAAGAGGCTTGTTTAGCGTTTTTAGTTAGTCTCGTAAAAGTAGTAACAAAATCTATGGATATTGACAAAGACCACCAAGTATTGTTTGGTTGACTTAAATCACAAAAGTTATTTAGAATCGTTTCAAATTATACAGGATTAGTGTACTTAATCTGAAGGGGGGTGCAAACAAAAACACTACCTGACATCGTTCTACATATAGATTAAGTACAAAAAACGAAAATCGTGGCAGCCCGATTTCCCAGGAAATAGCCCCGGCTGCCAATAGTTACAATTTTTATGGACAAGCCAAAACGGCAACCTAAAGTTAGTTTTTCCCACTTTCTAGATAAGTTCCCTGAAGTACCGCTGCCCATTACGCTCGCAGAGGAGGCCCATCACGCTTTCAGTCAGAAAAACGACCCGCTGCCGGCCGCAATGATTGAGCAGTTTATTCTTCCCATTGAAGGGCAGCCGATGGACGACTACACGGAATTTGTGCCTTGCATGCGTATTCCCGATACCCATGATTTTCATGCGATCATCTACTGGCGGGCGATGCTGATGTCCTATCAGTATTCATTGGTGACCTTCAACAAAAAAGGCGAGCTGATCGACAAACGGGTCATTGCGGGAACCATCTCACAGGGCGGCACGTTGACCACCTCAGTAGCTACAATCGAAGACGATTGGATGATTTACATCGTTTCTGGTCAGAGCCAGGCGAATCAAAATAAAGGGTTTGATCCGACCAAGAGCACTGCCAACCGCCTGGAGCTCTTGCCTGAAGGGCAAATCACAGAACATATTTAATTTATTATTGACTTACCCACAGATTTCCGGTCTTATCGCCCTGCGCTTGCCAACCTCGCCAAGGACCGGACAACGATTTTCTAAACACCCAAAAAATATCATGAGTAAAAACAGAAAACACAACTCCAAAAAGACTGGCCGTAAACTCAGCGCCAGTCAGCTGCGCGAAGAAGTTTTGAAGCTCTTCCGCCGCCACCCCAAGAAACAATTGAACCCCAAACAGATTGTCCGAAAGTTAAAAGTCGCCAACAACAGAGATTCTGTGCAGGATGCGCTGGAAAAGCTTTCCGAAAGCAACGAACTGAAGCCCACCGGTGACTACAAGTTCAAGCTCAACCGGCAGGACCACGCCGCCCGTAGCAATGGGCAGTACGCCACTGGCATAGTGGATATGACCCGCAGTGGGGATGCTTACATCGTCTGTGAGGGACAGGAGCAGGACGTCCACGTTTCTGCCAAGTACCTGAATACAGCTATGAATGGCGACAAAGTCAAAATTCGAACCTGGACGCCCTCGGGCCGCCGCAAACCGGAAGGCGAAGTCGAGCAAATCCTGGAGCGTGCCCGCGACCACTTCATCGGCACCCTTTGGATGTACCCCAAGCACGCTGTAGTGACGATAGATATGGTGCCCCCTATTGATGTGGAGGTGAACATGAAGGATATGCCACAGGCGAATGACGAAGACCGCGTTGTGGTCCGCATCGACGAGTGGCCCGACCGCCATAAGCACAACCCAAAAGGTACCATCACAACGGTACTGGGCAAAGCCGGCAGCAGCGATATCGAAATGAAGACCATCCTGGTCAATAATGGCTTCGACCTGGAATTCCCGGAGGATGTCAAGCGGGAAGCCGAGTACCTGCCTGCGCGGATCAGCGAAGAAGAAATCAAGCGCCGCCGCGACCTCCGGGAGGTAACCACGATCACCGTTGACCCCGAAGATGCCAAGGACTTTGACGATGCCCTGTCCATCCGCCACCTGGAAAACGGGGAGATAGAAGTTGGCGTGCACATTGCGGATGTCACGCACTACGTCAAGGAAGGCACCCCGCTGGACAAGGAAGCCTTCAACCGTTCCACCTCCGTTTACCTGGTGGACCGGGTGCTGCCGATGCTGCCCGAGCGCCTGTCTAATGACCTGTGCTCTTTGCGCCCTAATGTCGATCGGCTAGCTTTTTCGGCCCTGTTTGTCTTCAACAAGAACAATAAGATCATTAACCGGTGGTTCGGCAAAACGGTCATCCACTCCGATCAGCGCTTCACCTACGAAGAGGCACAGGAGCGCATTGAAGGTAAGGGCGGCAGTTTTGCACAGGAAGTACAGCAACTCGCTAAGCTCGCCCGGATCCTGCGCAAGCAGCGCTATAAGGAAGGTGCTATCAATTTTGAGACGGAGGAGGTAAAATTCCGACTGGATAAAGATGCCGTTCCTGTGGAGGTGTATGTCAAGGAGCGCAAGGAAGCGCACATGATGATTGAGGACTTCATGCTGCTGGCCAACCGGGAGGTGGCGCAGTTCATTAGCCTGAAAGGACGGGACCAGGAAATCCCCTATGTCTATCGTATCCACGATGAGCCTGACCCGGACAAAGTCATGGAGCTTTCCCGCTTTGCCCGCGAGATGGGCTTCGATATGAATATCAGCTCTCCGGAGCAAATTGCTAAAGCCTACAACCGTCTGGCACAGGAGGTACACAAGCGCCCTGAGCTGCGCCTGCTGAGCCCACTGGCGATCCGTACCATGGCTAAAGCCGCCTACTCCACGGAAAACATCGGGCACTACGGGCTGGGCTTTGAATACTACACCCACTTCACCTCCCCTATCCGGCGCTATTCTGATGTCTTGGCGCACCGATTGCTGGAGCCAAACCTAAGCCACAACGACTTCTACCGCGTCAACAAATCGCGCCTGGAAGATCAGTGCAGCCACATTTCCAAAAAGGAGCGCAACGCCATCACCGCCGAGCGCGAGTCCATCAAGTACAAGCAGGTGGAATACATTGAGAAGCACATTGGCGAAGAATTCGATGGCTTTATCAATGGCATGATGGACCGGGGCTTCTTTGTGGAGCTGGAAGCCGGCCTGATCGAAGGCATGGTGCCTTTTGAAACGCTGGATGAGCCTTTCAATGTATCAGATTCCCGCCTGAGCATGGTCGGTGCCTTTTCCAAAAAGGAATACAAGATGGGACAGCGCGTACGGGTGCGCATCGCCCGGGCAGACCTTGCCAAGCGCCAAATCGAAATGGACTGGGTGCGGGAAGAAACCGTACCCGCGGGCAATGGCGGCAACAACAGCAAAAGCCATAACCGCAACAAACGCCGGAAGCGGTAGGAAAGTACCTGGCAGGTATAACCAACACAGCTCAGGTCGATACCGCGACTTTATGCGAGACCGACCTGAGCTGTTTCGAAAATCAATTAAAGAGAAACGACTGAACCTGACACAGGCCTGATTTTATTGACCTTGCAAAGCCAGCCTGTGCAGAACCTGATTAATTACCCGGGAAGGAACTTGAAGTTATACTGGTAAATGCTAATGACGAGTGTAATAAACAGCAAGAAAGCAATAAAGGCACCGAGTATCAGGTATCCTTTTTTCCCGGAATTTCTTATTTCATCACCCATGATGGCTATTTTTTGTGTTAATGGTTATTCCTGACTGCAAAGATGGACAAAAATCTAAAATTGGCAAAGTTCTGTTGAACTCCCTGATAAGCTTTGACAGGAACTAGACCGGGCTGCCCCTCCAAACGTAAGAAGCCGACTTGTTGCATCTGATTGCGACAAGTCGGCTTCCTGTTGTAGGCCAGTCTTAATCTGGGCCTAGTAGAAGCGAGAACGATTGTCCTCAATATCCGCGTTTTTCTTCATCGCCTGAATCAGGCGGGCAGGTACTTGCTGTTGTACCGGGGAAGACATGGTGCGGCGCAGCTCAGGGATATTGTTGGCCTGACCCGCAGCAGGCTTGCTGAGGACTTTCACCACAAACACGCCTGTTTTACCTTCAATTGGTGCAGAAACGCTGCCCTGCTCCATAGTGTATGCTTTGCCGATCACCTTAGGCTCGAAGCCCAGGCTCGGAACGAATGTCGCGTTGAAAGCCACATTCTGAGCCGTATCCACCTGTGTGCCAAACTGCTGAGCAATAGAAGGCAGGTCCGTACCGCTGATCTTGCCAGCCAGCATCTCTGCTTTCTTCTTGTTGATGACTTGCTGTTCGATTTGGCTCTTGATATTCGCTACCGCAGGCAGGCCAGCAGCCTGACGGGCACGAAGGCCAACCACCACATACTTGTTAGTATAGTAGTCTACCGGATCCTGATAGCCATAAAGCTCAGGGGAAACTTCGCCCACATCTGCGTTGAAGGCCCAGCGAACGATGTCGCGGCTCGCCTGTCCGCCGCCCAGCTCACCGATGGAAAAGGCATTGCGCGTCAGACCAGTGGAGGTCTTCATATCCAGGCCACGGGCAGCAGCATTTTCACGCAGTGTTTCCAGGTCGCGGTTCTCACCGATAAAGGCAAGAACGTCCGCTTCGATATTTTCCTGTGTCTCTTCCAGTGGAACAATAGCCTCTTCCAGATAAGCGACCTTTACGCGAGGAGTAGTGGAAGCACTGCGGCTCAGTACTTCAACCAGGTGCCAGCCATAAGAAGTACGCACTTTGTACAGCTTACCGATATCACCGGTGATGAAGAGGACTTCGTTGAATTCAGGTACGAACTGACCAGGAGTTACGCCCTCGTACTTACCGCCATCGGAAGCACTGCCCGGGTCCTGGCTGAACTTAATCGCCAGAGAATCAAAGCTCGCCTGATTGGTCTCCAGGAGGTTTTGCAGGCTGTCGATGGTTTTCTCAGCCGATACAAACTGCTCGGGCGCCTGTGCCTGAATCAGGATGTGGCGGGTATCCGCAGAGTCTGCGATCATACGGCGTTCCACCAGCTTCACGGCACGGTACTTGCCCTGATCGATGTAAGGACCGTAAACGCTGCCTTCCGGCATATTCATTACCGTATCCTTGATCGCTGCGCTAATGGCATCCTCTGTGAGGAAAGTGCTCGGTGGCACACCATAGTTACGCTCGGTGAAAGCCGTATCGTCTTCTGTTGTTTCAAACTCGGGAAGCAGTTCAGCCAGGCGGTTACGCAGTGCTGCGGAATCCTCGACCGTTGGCTTCACTTCAAAGACCACGTATTCCAGGATACGCGTCTCTTCGTCATTCTTATACTGCTCTGCATTTTCCTTCAGGTAGGCCTCATAGTCTGCATCCGAAAGCGTCACCTCTGCATTGTCCACCTCATCAAAAGGCACCTTTACATAAGCCAGGCTGATAGGGGCATTTTGCTCGGCATGGCCCATTTCCGCCATCCAGGTTGGGGTGTAGATGGCTTTGGACACCAGCATATTGATTTTGCTCTGCAAGCGCTCCTTGATGATCTCATTTTCCTGGTGTGCCCAGTAAGACATCAGGCGGGGGTCATCAGCGATTGTGCCGTCCTCGATAGCAGCCTTAATCTGATTTAGCTGCTGAAAGTCCACCTGACCAGTCTGCGGGTTGCGGAAACGCTGCTGAATGACCGGGCTTGGGCTTGTGCCAAACTGCAGGTCCAGCAATTCTGTCTTGCTCACACCGAGGCCGAGTGCCTCGGCTTCTTCTTTCACCAGTGCTTCTTCAACGAAGTAATTCCACAACTGGCTGCGTCGGCTGTACAGGTCACCACCAGAGTTGCCATACAAGACCTGCTCTGTGCGGTAAAACTGATTCCAGTCCAGCTTTTTACCCTCAATATCGCCCACAATAGTCTGGGAGCTGCCAAATACACTTTGCTGACCAGAAGTCATGTCCATTACAATGAAGCCGATCAGACCCAGTGCGATCAGTACGACCAGCAGCCAGGAATTCTTTCTAATTTTACTTATCAAAGCCATCTTAAGACCGATGTTTTTTGAAAATCAATGTTTCAATTCTGCTCATCCACAGGCGTTTCCGGTTTAGAAGCGGCTTGTGAATGCTCCACTTTACGCTAAAGAGACGCAAAGATAAGGTACCTTCGCGAAAATCCATGCAAATGTAGCTGGTTTAACGGCTAAATACAAACTTTAGGGAAAGTAGTAGCTACTGAACTGATAATCGGGGACGGGCTGGCAGCGGGCATATGCGGCGTGTGGGGAAAATGCAAGGCTTTGCTGACCATGAAATTAGGGGCAGGGTATTTGCGTGGCTGGGGTTGAGGTTGGGGTTGAGGTTGAGGCTGGGGTTGAGGTTGAGGTTGGAGGCTGAGCGCCTTTGCTATGGCTTCCTGCCGGGAATAGCGAGCTATTCATCCCGCTCCGGCGGATCCACAGTCTGTTCTCAACCTGAACCTCAACCTTAGTAAAGATAGCAGCACACCTTACAAATCATTCAGCCGCTTCTGCACAGACTTAATCACGTCCTCCTGTGCCTTGATGCGCGCTGCCATTTCCTCCTGCGCTTTGAGGTTGTCTTCGATGTCCTGCTCAGCTTTGGCAATGGTTTCCCTGGCGCGCTGAATTTCCCGCTCATAGCGCTCTTTGTCTGTTGCGAGGCGTTCCAGGTCGCGGTTGAGGTCCTTGAGCATATCCTCCTGTTCTTCCAGTTCGATTTTGACTTTGGCGCGGGCCACTTCCAGCCCAAACCGGACCAGCATCTTCTCCGCTTCGGTGTAACGCTCGCGGTGCTGACTTGAATTCAGGTAGGCGCCGCCGAGATCAATCCACATATATATAAAGGTGTTATCGCCCTTTTGCTCCGTTTTGGCGATGACATCCACCGTGTTGCCCATGCCCAGGGCCGCGATGTCTGCATCATCAGAGAGCCACTCTTTGTCTTTGCGCTGCCATTTGGGCTTTTCGCGGTAGAAGTCCTTCATGTAGTCCTTCCAAAGGTCAGAAACCAGCCCGGCATCAACGGCGGGGACCTCAAGGACTAAGGCATTTTGCACGCCGGCACTCATACCCACGCTGCGCTCCACCACCTGCGCCTGCGTAAAGGGAAGCGCACAAATGGTGAAAATGGAAATCCAGATAAAACGAATCATTATGGTAAGGTTTTGGTGTTAGGACGGGTTCTTGCCGATAAGTCACGCTACTCCGGCACCACGATCCGCAGGGCTTTCGGCACAATTTGGAAGTGAGCCGGGGTCTCACCCAGGAATTCCCCATCGGCTTCCAGCAAGGTGGGCGGTGCGCCGGGTGTGGCTTTCACATCGGCCTCCTCCGCAAAGAAAGTTGTGACTTTGGGGTGTGACCCGATGGTTCCGTTGTAAAACCGGTAGGTATTCATCAGCACACCCAGCCGGCTGATCTGCCCGGCCAAGGTGACCGCAAAAGCTCCTTTATCCGGCTTCGCGTGGGGCACGAGCTGCATGCCGCCCCCGGAGTACTTCCCAATCCCGAAATTGATGGTGTAGAAAAAGTCCTGATAGGACTGCCCGTTGGCTTCCACCACCGCTTCCTGCAGGTAGTACTCAAACAGGCATTTTGTAACCAGCGAGAGGTAAAACAACTTACCGCCTTCCCCGGGCTTGCGCTGCATAGAGCGCTGCACCAGATAGCCATCATAAGCCAGTCCGGCTACATTGACAAAGTAACGGGAAGCCGGCTTGTCATGGCTTTGGTAGTTGATCAGGCCCACGTCCTGCAAGGCGGTATGCCCTTTGGCAATCATAGCCAGGGCCTCATCCGGTTTGGTGGAGATGCCGTGGGTACGCGCCCAATCGTTGCCGGTACCGGCGGGCAGTAAGGCATGGTAGATTTCCAACGGGGGCACCTCTGTTTGGGTGAGAATGCCGTTGGCTACTTCGTGGTTGGTCCCATCACCGCCCACCGTAAGGATACGACGGTAGCCCTGGGCGATTGCCTGTTTAGCCAACTCCGTGGCGTGCCCGTTTTCAGTGGTCACCGCCCAGTCACTGACCGGCAGGTAGCTGGCAATCTTCTGCTGTAAATCGGTCCAGTTGTTGCCTGCTTTGCCCTGTCCCGAGACGGGGTTAGCGATGACATACCACTGTTGGTGCATAAGGTGAGCATTAGTTCTGTGGTTGAAGATAGGGAAATTGTGGTAAACGGAGCAGATTGAAAAATGCTTACTTGCCCCTGGGCAGATTTCGATATCAGCTTACCGCAAAAAACAGAGCCCTTCGCTGGCATGAAGGGCTCTATCTAAAACCGATAACACTAAATTTTTTTCAGCACGCTGATGGTGCCTGAAAAAAGCAGTATGAAAAACTTATGGCTCAATAACATGCAGCTACGGGAAGTCAGTCCGACTGACGTTCCGACACCTTGGCATTCAGCACGCCAAAGTAGAACAACATCAATGCGGCCAAAACGGCCAGCCACCATTGCCCGGCAACGAATGCCAGTACTGCAATAGCGCCCATTAAATAGGATTGTGCTGCCATGTAGCCTGTTGATTTATTAAGCACTACAAATGTAAGGGCGGGGTTATGGCCCTGAAATGACTTTTGTCAACACTGCTTTGATTTTTGGGTGATCTATTCCACCGCTGACCAAAAGCAAAAACCCATGCCAACAAGTCAGCATGGGCCCCTTTCAAAATGAAAGTAAGCAGTCTTTAGCCTATCAAAAAGCCAAATTCGATCACTAAATCTGCTGTTCCTTAAGATACTAATAGAGTACCATATCAAATTGCCGGCGGTAGGTTTTCGTGAGCGGATGATCGCTGCCCCAGGCGTGAAAACAAGCGATGGCTGCCCGGCGTGGCAGGTCTTTCGCATAGGACTTGTCCTTACCGGCCGCTTCGATGATGGCTTTGATGCCGTTCTCCCAGTCCCGCTGCTTTAATGCAGCCTGGGCTTTGGCGATGGCCTGCCCGGGACCAGAGTTGTCTGCTTCGTGTTTCATCAATTCGGCGATGGTCCGGACCGCTTCGGCCTGTTCTGAGGCAGGGTCCCCGGCTTTAATGGGCTGTAGCAAGGATTCCGCCCGGTCGGGTGCACTCACCGCCAGTGCCATAGCCAAAGCCAGGCGGGCATCCTTCATGTCCGGGTACTGCGCTACAAAGGCCTCCAGCTCAGAAAGATCGCCATCGCCGTCCAGGCGCTCCAGAATGAGGTCCAGGGTTTCCTTTCTGCCATCCGGCAGGTTGTTCGCCAGCCAGTTTTCGATCTGTGTACGGGGCAGTGCGCCGGCAAATTCAGCGATCACCCGCCCTTTGTGGAACATTTTGACATTAGGGATACTGCGGATCTGATATTCTGATGCCAGGGCCTGCTCCTCTTCGGTATTGACCTTCACCAATGTCCAACGGTCGGACTGCTCTTCGGCTAACGCTTCAATAGTCGGGCCTAACACCCGGCACGGGCCGCACCAGGAGGCCCAAAAGTCCACCACTACGGGCATTTCGTGGCTTTTCTCAATGACTTCGGCTTGAAAATTCATACTGTGACTTGATTGATAAGTAAAGGATTTGATCGGTCAATAGGGGTATACCTTTAAAAAATACATCATCAAAGCGGGATATGTTTAGGGCGGATAACGCCTGGCTTTTAGGATTAAAAACCAACCATTATGAAATACCCGATCTTATTCAGCCTTTACTTTATGGCCGCCACTATGCTTTCCGCACAGCACGAAGCCTTATTCGATGATGTCTCCTCTTTTGGCGCATTTGGTGGCCCCATTCTTGAGTTCAGCTCCATCAACGGGCAGCTGGTAGCCGACGTTGGCGGCGGCGGTGCACTGATCCTGGATGAGTTCTTTATTGGCGGCTACGGCATGGGCACCGACTACCCGGAGGTCAACTTTGAAACAGCAATCGATGGCGAGCTAACCCAAATTGACGCCGATATCGACTTCGGCCACGGTGGCCTTTGGTTTGGCTATGTGCGGGATATCGAACAGAAGATGCACCTCTATTCCAGCCTGAAAGTGGGCTGGGGCCGCGCCGACCTCGAATACGATATAGCCGACCTGCCTTCAGACCGCCTTTTTGTCCTTACGCCTGAGATCGGCATAGAACTGAACATGACTAAGTTCTTCCGCATCGGGCTGACCGGTGGCTACCGGATTGTAAATGGCGTCAGCCGCCTTCCCGGACTGGACAATCAGGACTTCAGCAGCCCAACGGTCGGCATTACCTTCCGGTTTGGCGGGTTCGGCAGTTACTGGGATTGGGATTAAATTGTAGCTTTGCGCCAGGCATAGCTATTCGATGAGGTACTTCGCAGAACTGGCATATAACGGCACCAATTACGTAGGCTGGCAGTCCCAGCCCGGGCAGCGTAGTGTTCAGGGCACTATTGAGGAAGCGCTGAGCACCATTCTCAATACGCCCATTGAGGTGGTGGGCTGCGGGCGGACGGATGCCGGCGTTCATGCCAAACAATACTTCCTGCACTTTGATTTTGAAGGCAGCTTCCCTCAGGGTTTCGACCGGCGCATCAACAAATTCCTGCCCCCGGATATTGCCATATACCGATTTATCGAAGTGGGGCCGGATGCGCATGCCCGCTTCGATGCTACCCACCGGGCTTATGAATACCACATCGACTTTCGGAAAAACCCTTTCGGGAAAGATACCCGGTACTTCTTCCCTTTTGCCGGCCAACTGGACGAGGAGCTTTTACAAGAAGCCGCGCAGTTACTGTTGGAGTACCAGGAGTTTTACCCGTTTTGCAAGTCAAATACCGATGTAAAGACGATGCGCTGTGACCTGCGCCGGGCCGAGTGGATCATAGACCGGGAAGCCCATAGCATGGTCTTCCATATTGCTGCCGATCGTTTCCTGAGGGGCATGGTGCGGCTCATCGTGGGCATGTGCCTGAATGTCGCACAGGGCAAACTCGGACTGGAAGCCGTCCGGACGGCGCTTGAGCAGCAAACCCGTCTGCCCAAAAGCCTCAGCGCTCCTCCGGATGGGCTCTACCTTACGGATATCCGTTACCCATTTATCGATGCTGCAACCTGATGGGCGGAAAAGCGTTCTCAAAGGATATGAAAAACCGTCAGACCTCTATCAAAATGAAATATGCTCCTTTGCTTGCTTTGGCAATGCTCACCATGTTACTCCACAGTTCCTGTGAAGAACAGGTCACCGCTGTGGCCAACCAACCTGATCCTTTCTTCGACCTTGAAGCTTACATCGAAGAGCAAATCTCCGACTTGAACCAGGAACAGCCCAAGGTCCGCAAGACCATTTCGGTGGAAGGGCAACGGGAAACCCAGCAATTTGACTCCCTCGATTACCGGACGGAGCTAAAGACCTTTCTCAACTCTGATATCAACCGTAAAGCCTGGGTCGACAAATACAAAGCCGACAGCACCTTTGAGGGGAGCCAATTGAAGCAAGTCGCCTACACGGCTACCGGAGAAGACCTTAAAACCCGACTGCTGCGCGTGCAATACGAACAGGGAAAGGTCTCAGACATTTACATTGAGAACCGTACCAACAGCATCGTTGCTGATGTCCGTCAGGACTTACATTTTCAGCCAGGACAGGGGTACCAGTTGGTGACCACTCAGGAGACAGTGCTGTCTGAAGAGCAGGAAATTGAAGTGGAAGTGAAGTGGCAATAGAGCGGGGGGACGGTGCGGCAGGAACAAAAAAAGAGGCAGCGCTACCACAGCACTACCTCAGCCCTAACCAAATAAAACCAAATTATAACTTCTATAACAAAGAAAAGCTTAAAGGCGCTTTTCTGTTTTTCTCTCTTTCGATATTACAAAGGTAAGTACTTTGTGTAAAAAATACAATAACAAAATTGTTAAAAAAGTAGCCTGCTGCTTAAAAAACTTAAAACAAACCCTCGTTTTTAATCTCAAATGATTATATTCAGAGTGTACATATATAGGTTTCTAGATATTTTCTTAAAAAAATTACCCCTCTTTTGAAATTAAATTCCGATCATCAAATTCGAACCAAATAAATTTCCGAACCCCGTTCTGTTTGATTTTCAGGAGCCTTGCCGGAAGATTTCCTGAAAAAAAATGAAAAAAATTATCTTTGAGGCATGAGATCTACCAAAATCATGCTCAGCGTACTGGTATTGTCCCTTTTGACAGCACCCTTAATACACGCACAGGATAATCCCACCGACGAGGACGCCTTCTTCATCCGAAAAATTTACGACAACACCCTTACCAACAGTCAGTGCTACGACTGGCTGCAATACCTGACCCGGCGCATCGGGGGGCGGCTGGCGGGCTCTCCACAGGCTGCGGCAGCGGTAGAGTATACCCGTCAGATGCTGGACACCCTCGGGCTCGATAGTGTATGGCTGCAACCAGTCATGGTACCGCACTGGGAGCGGGGCGAACCGGAACGGGTGCGCATCGTCAACTCCATGAAGATGGGCAGTGTGGACCTGAATGCCCTGGCCCTGGGCAATTCGGTGGGCACGGGCCCGGCCGGCATCACAGCGGAGGTGGTGGAATTGCGCAGCCTCGATGAGGTAGACAGCCTGGGCGAGCAGCTCCGTGGCAAGATCGCCTTCTTTAATCAACCGATGGACCCTACGGAGCTGAATACCTTTGCAGCCTACGGCAAAGCTGCCGGACAGCGGGTCTATGGTGCATCCCGGGCCGCACGTTACGGTGCAGTGGGGGCATTAGTGCGTTCTCTGACCACCCGCCTGGATGATATCCCACATACCGGCTCCACAGTCTACGATGATCAGGCCGACCCCATCCCGGCCATTGCGATCAGCACGAATGATGCAGAACTCCTCAGCCGCATGCTCCGGGAAGAGCCCGTACGCGTGTACATGCGCAACAACAGCCGCATGCTCGGCGAGGCCCTTTCCTATAATGTGGTCGGTGAAATCCGCGGTTCAGAATACCCGGAGGAGATCATACTTGTGGGCGGGCACCTGGATTCCTGGGATGTAGGCACGGGCGCACACGACGACGGCGCCGGCTGCGTACATGCGATGGAGGTATTACGCCAAATCCGGCTAATGGGCTATCAGCCTAAACGGACGATCCGCTGCGTGCTTTTCATGAATGAAGAAAACGGGCTGCGTGGCGGGCGGGCCTACTGGAAATGGTCAAACGAGCAGAAAGAATACCATACGGCAGCCATTGAATCCGACCGGGGCGGCTTCACGCCACGGGGCTTCACGGCAGACGGGCACGATGAGGTGTTTACTAAAAAATTCAAGCGGGTCATCGAGTGGATCCCTCTGCTTGCGCCTTATGGGCTGGACTTTGAGAAAGGAGGTTCCGGTGCCGACATCTCCGGCCTCAAAAGCCAAAAAGGGCTGCTCTTTGGCTTCAAGCCAGACTCACAGCGCTATTTCGATTACCACCACACCCCTATTGACGGGCCGGATGTGGTTAATAAACGAGAGTTAGAGCTGGGCGCGGCCTCTATGCTCAGTTTGGTATATCTCATTGACCGGTACGGTCTGGACTAAAAAAACGCCGGGCGGTAAGGAAGTTGCCCGCAACCATTCCTAACTTTCAGTCATTACTGTAGCAAAACGGCCCACTACATGGCAGAACGTATTCAACTACACGACCTCCACTTCAAGCCCTATCTGAGCGAAGCCCAAATACAAGCGCGCATACGCGAACTCGGGCAGGAGATTGCAGCAGACTATCAGGATAAAAAGCCGCTCTTTATTGGTATCCTCAACGGCGCATTTATGTTTACCGCTGATCTGGCCCGAGCCTGCCATTTCGATGCTGACTTTGCCTTTGTGCGCCTGAAATCCTACGAGGGGACGAGTTCCTCCGGAGAAGTCATCACCATGATTGGCTTGAAAGCGCCTGTGGAAGGCCGGCACCTGATACTGATGGAAGACATCATTGACACGGGGCGCACCCTGCATACGTTCCTGCCCCAGCTGCAGGCACAAAATCCAGCTTCGGTGCGCATTGCCGCACTGCTTTCCAAGCCTGAGGCACGGGTCAAACCATTGGAGGCCGATTACACCGGGTTTGAAATCCCCAATAAGTTCGTAGTGGGGTACGGGCTCGACTACAATGAACTCGGCCGCAACCTGCCTGCGATTTATCAACTCGAAGACTAATCATGGACCTATCTAACATCTGCCAGCAAGCCGTAATACTTGCAGAACAAACCGCCCGCTTCCTTCGCCAGGAACTGGGCAATGTCAGCACCAGTCAAATCGAGGAAAAAGCGCTCAACAGCTTGGTTTCCTACGTCGACAAGACCGCTGAAGCCCAGCTGGTGGAAGGCCTGCAAGCCATCACGCCCGGCTGTAGTTTTCTGACTGAAGAAGACACTGTGGAGAATACGGAAGGAGACTTGCGATGGATCGTTGACCCCCTTGACGGCACCACCAATTTCCTTTTTCAGCTGCCGGTTTTCTCTATTAGCCTGGGGCTGGAAGTGGAAGGGGAACTTGTGCTCGGCATCGTTTACGAAGTCAATCAAAGCGAAGCATTCTATGCCTGGAAAGACGGCGGGGCCTACCTCAACGGGCGCTCTATCCGGGTGAGTCAGCGGCCAAGCCTGCCGGAGTCGCTCCTGGCTACCGGCTTCCCCTACTACGATTATGATCAGACACAAGCCTACCTGAAGGCCCTGGAACACTTCATGCAGCACTCCCGGGGCATCCGCCGGTTTGGCTCGGCTGCCGTTGACCTGGCTTATGTCGCCTGCGGCCGCTTCGATGGCTTTTTTGAATACAGCCTGCAGCCCTACGATGTGGCTGGCGGTGCCCTGATCGTTCAGGAAGCCGGTGGAGTGGTGACTGATTTCCAAGGCGGGGGTAACTGGCTGCACGGTGGAGAGATGCTTGCCTCCAATGCGCTTATTGCCAGCGATTTCCTTAACGTAATACAAGCCGCTTTCAAAACCCAATAAGGCTGGCTAACAGCCACTTACACAAACCTATTCTTCTTGCGAACAAAAACGAACAAACGTTCGTTTTTATCAGTGTAAACCATTATATTTGCATATCGCAAAGGCTATTTTGCCGTCTGACACAACCTAATGACGACATGAAAGCGCCAACAGACTACGCACACCTCGAAGACCAATTTCAGGCACGCATTGATGCCGAAGAAAAGATAGAACCTAAAGACTGGATGCCGGACAAGTACCGAAAGACGCTGATCCGGCAGATTTCACAGCATGCCCACTCTGAGATTGTTGGGATGCTGCCCGAGGGTAACTGGATAACCCGCGCCCCTTCCCTGCGCCGAAAAGTCGCCCTTCTGGCGAAAGTACAGGATGAGGCAGGGCATGGTTTATACCTCTACGGTGCTGCTGAGACCCTAGGTGCAGAGCGGGACGATCTCCTCGACGAGCTCCACACCGGTAACGCCAAGTACAGCAGTATCTTCAACTACCCTACCCTAAGCTGGGCGGATATCGGTGCGATTGGCTGGCTGGTAGACGGCGCTGCCATTATGAATCAGGTGCCACTATGCCGCTGTTCTTACGGACCGTATGCCCGTGCGATGGTCCGGGTATGCAAAGAGGAGAGTTTTCACCAACGTCAGGGTTATGAAATCATGCTGACCCTTGCCCGGGGCACCGAAGCGCAGAAAAAGATGGCACAAGATGCCCTTAACCGCTGGTGGTGGCCTTCCTTGATGATGTTTGGCCCTAACGATGCGGCGTCTAAGCACACCGCTCAGTCTATGGCCTGGAAAATCAAGCGCTTCACCAATGACGAGCTCCGGCAGCGCTTTGTGGACATCACAGCACCGCAGGCGGAATTCCTCGGCTTGACGATACCGGATGAGCACTTGAAATACAACGAAGAAACGGGTCACTATGACTTTGGTCCTATCAACTGGGACGAATTCTGGCAGGTCGTCAGCGGTGAGGGCCCCTGCAACCGGCAACGCCTGAAAGCACGCCGCCGGGCCCACGAAGAAGGGCAGTGGGTGCGCGACGCCGCTCTGGCACATGCTGAAAAACGCCGGCAACGCCAAGCGGCCAAAAACAACCAAAAAGTAGCCTAATCCATGAGCGAAAAGAAAAACTGGCCCCTGTGGGAAATCTTTATCCGCAGTAAAAATGGGCTCAACCACAAGCACGTAGGCAGCCTCCACGCTGCTGATGCTGAAATGGCGATTGAAAATGCCCGCGATGTTTACACGCGCCGCATGGAAGGTGTAAGTATATGGGTGGTGGAATCCGAGCATATCACGGCCTCAAGCCCTAACCAAAGCGAATCTCTATTCGACCCGGCCAATGATAAGGTGTACCGCCATCCAACCTTCTACAATCTTCCGGACGAAGTGAAACATATGTAAGTGCTTTGTCAGCCCGGAGCTCCTTCCGGGCTGCCTTTTCCTCCTTTGATTCTGTAAGTCTCAGAACGTTTGATCATGACATTAGCCGACGCCAAATACCAATACCTGCTCCGCATGGGCGATAATGCCCTCATCCTTGGCCACCGCCTTTCCGAATGGTGCGGACATGGCCCTATCCTCGAACAGGATATTGCCATGACTAATATCGCCCTCGATCAGGTGGGGCAGGCACGTAGCTTGTTGCAGTATGCCGCTCAGCTTGAGGGCAAAGGGCGTACGGAGGATGATTTGGCTTACAAGCGGGATGTCATGGAATACCGGAATGTGCTCCTCGTAGAACAGCCCAATGAAGACTTTGCCTATACCATCGTGCGGCAGTTTCTCTTTGATGCCTTTAACTTTCTCCTCCATAAAAGCTTCGTCAACAGCAAGGACGAACACCTCAAAGCTATAGCTGAAAAGTCACTAAAGGAAATCACCTATCACCTGCGGTACAGTTCCGAGTGGATGATCCGCCTGGGCGATGGGACAGCAGAGAGCCACCAAAAAATACAGACAGCACTGGACGATCTTTTCATCTACACCGGTGAGCTCCTTACCCCGGATGCCGTGGATCAGACGATCTTCGAAGCTGGAATTGGGCCTGACCTTACCACCCTTCAGCCCGCGTACCAAGCCAAAATAGACGAAATTCTACAGCAAGCCACCCTCCAAAAGCCGGAAGTCAAGTACATGCAAAGCGGTGGCAAGGATGGCCGCATGCATACGGAATACCTGGGCTACATTCTGGCTGAGCTGCAATTCGTGCAGCGTGCCTATCCCAACATGGAATGGTAGAAAAATCGGGTACTGAGCAATTGATATGCCCAATACCCGCTTACTTTTAGGGTGCAGGGTTAGGAATCGCCTCGTGCACCGCTTCTATCTCGTTCAGTACATCCTGACTGAGCGTGACTTCAATACTACTGATATTTTCCCGCAGTTGTTCCATCGTGGTCGCTCCGATGATGTTCGCCGTTGTAAAAGGCTGTTGATTGACAAAGGCGAGGGACATTTGTGCCATGTTGAGCCCGTAGTCTTCGGCTATGGCGAGGTAACGGGCCGTCGCTTCCTGGCAATTCTGGCTATTGTACCGGGAAAGCTGTTTGAACTTATTGATGCGGTCGCGCGGCTGATCCTGTTTGCGGTGGTACTTGCCCGACAGCAACCCGAAAGCCATAGGCGAGTAGGCAAGCAGCCCGGTTTGTTCGCGCATAGCTACTTCTGAAAGCCCGACTTCGAACGTCCGGTTGAGTAAGCTGTAGGGGTTCTGAATACTCACCATGCGGGGCAGGTTATGCACTTCCGAAAGGTGGTGATAGCGCATGAGGCCCCAGGGCGTTTCGTTCGACACCCCGTAATGGCGGATTTTCCCCTCTTCCTTTAATTCATTCAGGGTTTGCAGTACTTGCGGCAGATTGTCTTCCCATGCCTCATCAGGATTGTGCTTATAGCCGCGCTTGCCGAAACAATTGGTATTGCGCTCCGGCCAGTGCAGCTGGTACAGGTCCACGTAATCGGTTTGCAGGCGGCTCAGGCTGCCCTCGATAGCCGTACGGATTTGCTCCGGCGTGAAGCGCAGCGGGTTGCGGATGTGCTTAAGCCCGGTGGAAGGGCCCGTTACCTTGGTGGCTATGATGACGTCATCACGCCTGCCCCTGCCCTTGAGCCAGGTACCGATGATGCGTTCAGTGCTGCCCTGCGTTTCCGGGCGGCCCGGCACACTATACATTTCAGCGGTATCGATAAAATTAACGCCCTGATCAACGGCGTAACTGAGCTGCTCGTGCCCTTCTGCTTCGGTATTTTGCTCACCAAAGGTCATAGTGCCCAGGCAAATTTTGCTCACCTTAAAGCCGGTGCGGCCAAGTTCTGAATATTTCATTGATGTGTTATCAGTTTGAAAGCGAATTTAGGAAAGTTATATAACACAAACAGCGCTGGCTTCAGTAGTTTGAAACCAGCGCTGCTATTTTATTTATCTTATTGAATGATGCCTACAAGTGCTTCCGGATGCCCATAAAGATACCCGCATTCATATGGCGCTGCTGCACAGCGAACTGATCTTGGGTGACTGAGTTCGGAAACATCTTGAAGTGCGGTTCGATCAGCAGCTCCAGACCTGACTTCGTAGCATAGGTCAGGGCAACGCTACCATAGTAGCCTACGCCAGCCTGCCGCTTGAATACACTAACTGTATTGGGGTCCTCCGGGTTAAGCGGAGTAGGCGTAAGTGTTTCCGGTGAAAGGAAGTCGCCACTTTGGCGGAAGAGCAGGTTCAGGTACGCACCGCCGTTAACAGACAGCCCAAAATTCCCCATATCCATTTCGTAGCCCACGATAAACGGGATATCGAGCATACGGTAGGTATTGCGGCTTACTTTGTAGCGCTCGCCCACCGTTACAATCGTATCGTAACCAATGATATTTCCCTGATTGTCGCGGACCGGCTCGGTGATTTCCCGTCGCTCCGTACCATTAAAATAGGTGAATTTTTCGTTGACCTGGGAGTAGTTGATCCCGGTACGGAAAGCCAGCCCGTTTGCGGCCTGGAGGGAAAGGCGCACGCCGCCGCTATAGGCAAAGACGAAAGACTCTGTTTCCTGTCGGCTTTTGGCATAATCTTCGAAATTAGCGCTCCGGGCTTCGAGATCACTAAAAGCCAGGTCAGGCGATACCATCAGGTCGACGTATATCCCCCAATTGCCATTACCAAACTGTGCACACTTAGGCTCAGGATTGAATAGCGCAGGCAACACCGCCTCCTGCTCCCGCTCGTATACTGCAGCGATGGCAGGCAGTGCCGCTTTCCGCGAAGGCTTTGGCAGGGCCGATGCAGGAACTGCAGCGGTGGCCTGTTCCGCTGTGGTTAGCGGGTTGGCTTCGGTTTTAGAATAATCCAATACAGCAGAAGCCAACTGCTGAGTGAATTGTTGAGTAGTGATGGCTGCCGATTGGGCAACAGTAGCCTTAGGCACTGCTATGACGGACGGCTCATCAGAAGTGTTGAGTGTGGATTGCGGGCTGCGCGCCGCAGGGCGTGAGGTGTTTGCGAAAGCGGTGCTTTCAATTTCTTTGTGTTGTTCAATCGTTTCTGTAACAGAAGGTGAGGTCACTGCCCGGAGGGCGACCTGCGGTTGATGTGGTGTTGCGAGAACAGGAAAAGCAGTGAGTGTGGGCTGCTGATTGTTCCAAAGCAACAGCGCTACCCCTGCGGCGACCATAGAGGCCAGCACAGTTGCGAACGGTCTGTAATGCCGGATCTGATTTAGGAAACGGTGCTTCCAATTGCGTTTTTGGTCTATTTGCCCCCAAAGATGCATTGGCGTTTCGGTGGTCAGGCCCTGCAATTTGTCCCGAAACGCATCATCCAGGGGATGTGGTCGGTTCATACTGCAATTTTTTGAATTTTAACAATCATGCCTTGAAGCATTTTTCTGGCCTTGACTAATTGGGATCGTGATGTGCTTTCCTGAATGCCCAGCATCTCGGAGATTTCCTTGTGGCTGTACCCCTCGATAGCGTAGAGGTTGAAGACCACGCGGTAACCCTCTGGCAGCTGATTAATCAGGCGAAGCATTTCTTCTTGTTCTAAGTTTTTGTAAGATTCTGGTTCCGTTGAGTGTTCGGGCTGGTTTTCCAGACCGATTTGTTCTTGCTGAAAGCTTTTCTTGCTATAGTTTTTCAGGGCGGTGTTGATGACAATTCGCCGGATCCAGCCTTCAAAGGAGCCTTTGAATTGGAATTTATGGATATTATCAAAGACCTTCACGAAGGCATCCTGCAGTATATCTTCTGCCTCCATCCGGTGACGGGTATACCGCATACATACCGCTAGCATCTTCCCAGCGTAGCGCACAAAAAGCGCTTGCTGACAATGCCGGTCTTCTTTTATACAGCCTTGAACAATCTCTTTTTCCGTCACAGGAAATTATTGAGCTATACGCCCTACACCATTGCATTCTCCCCTAATGTAGGTACCCATAGTTTGTTCAAAATACCCAGGTTAGCGGGAGGTTAAGCTTGGCGAAACCTATCATTAAGATGGCTTGGTCAGGGGAAACGCTGCCTGGATATTCAAAAAAACATAACTCAAGATACAGAATATTATGGTATTATGCTGGAACAAATCAATATTTTCCCTATGCCTCCGAACCTGGGGTGGCTCCGGACAAAACAATGACTATGGAAAAAGCGGAACGAATCGTTGATCAGATGTACAGGAAGGATGCTTTTAGTCAGTGGCTGGGCATTGAAAAGGTAACGATAGCAGCAGGCCACTGTGTGCTAAGGATGGAGGTACGGGAAACCATGCTCAACGGTTTTGGCATCGCGCACGGTGGGATCAGCTACAGCCTTGCGGATAGCGCGCTGGCTTTTGCCTCCAACTCACAGGGCAGACATGCGCTGAGTATTGAAACTTCCATTTCACATACGGCTCCCCTAAAGGCAGGGGATATCATTACGGCCACAGCTACGGAAGAACAGTGCAGCCGCCGCATCGGCCTTTACCGGGTGGAAGTCCGTAAGGCCGATGGGCAATTGGCTGCAATATTTAAAGGTACGGTGTACCGAAAAAGTCAGGACTGGGAGGTGTAGGTTACTTCCAGGTCTTCAGGTGCAGGTGCTCGTAAGCCTGCTTCTCCAGCGCTTCCCGGTGGTCGGGGTGCGCAATGGAAATCAGCTGACGGGCCCGCTGCCGGAGGTTGCGGCCGAACATTTCGGCTACGCCATATTCCGTAACGATATAGTGCACGTGCGCACGGGTCGTCACAACGCCTGCCCCTGGCTTCAGCATACAGGTGATACGGCTGATGCCTTTGTTGGTCGCAGAAGGCAATGCAATAATCGGCTTACCGCCCTCTGAAAGAGAAGCCCCCCGTATAAAGTCCATCTGCCCACCCACACCGGAATACACGCGCGTACCGATGGAATCCGCACACACCTGTCCGGTCAGGTCTATTTCAATGGCGCTGTTGATGGCCACCACTTTGGGGTTTTGGCGGATCACAGCCGTATCGTTCACATAAGCGATGTCCAGGAAGCGGACCAGAGGGTTGTCATCAACGAAATCGTAGACTTTTTGTGTCCCCATCAGAAAGCCCGTTACGATGTGGTTGCGGTGCTTTACCTTATGTTGATTAGTAATAACCCCTTTTTCTACCAGCTCAATGACGCCATCGGAGAACATCTCGGTGTGGATACCCAGCTCTTTGTGGTTTTTCATGGCGGCCAGCGCGGCATTCGGGATGGTGCCAATGCCCATTTGCAGGGTGGAGCCATCTTCAACGAGGTTGGCGATATGCTGGCCAATGCGCTTTTCGATATCGGTAGGCTCAGGCAGGGCGATTTGTGGAAGTGAATAGTTCACCTCTGTCACCCGGTCAAACTTACTGATATGAATAACGCCATCACCGTGGGTGCGTGGCATTTGAGGATTGATCTCCGCGATCACGGTCTTGGCGGATTGCGCAGCGGCGAGGCTGGCATCCACGGAAACACCAAGTGTACAGAAACCATTTTTATCCGGAGGGGAGACCTGCAGCATCGCCACATCTAACGGAAGGATTTGGCGGCGGAACAGCAACGGAACTTCGCTTAGGAAGATCGGGATATAATCTGCCCGGCCGGCTTGTACGGCTTTCCGCAGATTCCCTCCCACGAAGAGGTTATTCACCCGGAAAGAGTCTTCCATACCTTCATCGGCGTAAGGCGCCGGCGCATCGGTATGCAGGTGCATGATTTGGATATTCCGGAGCTCCTCTGACCGTTTGGCCAGTGCTTCAATTAATGTCTTGGGGGCTGCGGTAGCGCTATGGATAAAAATCTTGTCCCCGGTTTTGACTAATGCAACCGCTTCCTCGGGGCTGACAGCGGTGTAGGATGGATTAAATTTCATGGTAATTATTTCATTCCGTTTGGCCGAAAGTACTTATAAAGCGCATAAAAGGGAAGGAAGGTTTGGCATTTTGGGGGGGTGATTTTTGTTACCGTACTTTTTACAATAAGTATACATACAGAAAGGCAGAAAAAAGCAGGGCCGGAAAGAAGAAAAAAACGTAAAAATTGCCAAAAGCTGAGCTGTTCTGCAAAAGTATCAAAGGTAAAACAGCCATAGCCGAAAGGGCGCTTTCCCCGCACTACAAGCCCATCAATTGCCCGACCAGCTGATCCAGCTTTTTTTCATCTTCAGCTTTCAGTGGAATATCGGCAAGCAGGTCTTCGCGGACGTAATTGCTTAGCGCAGCTGCATCGCCCTGTGCTTTGACAGACAGTAACTTGTTGACGGTTTCTAAATCCACTTCACGGGCTCCAGTTCCCTGCTCTGTTTTTTCACCATGCTGGATAAGAGTTCCATGATGTACAGCCCAACCTGCACCGCAACGTACTTACCGGGCTTGGACTTGTGCTCAAATAGCAAACAAAAATAGAAGTGGTCATCTGCCTCCCCCTGAAACCGGCAGCGGTAGATAACATCTGCTTCGAACCGCTTCAGGCTGGGGCGCAGACTGACACTGTTTTCCAGCTTCAAGCTTGCAAGATCTGCAATAGCAGCAATATTAGGATAGAAATGCTGAAGATAAGCTTTGACCACCTCCGGGTCGCTCATAGCCGACTTGAAGAAGCGGTCATCCGGTTGATGGACATTTATGTTTTGGAGCATGATACAGAGATTAAGCACACCCTAAAAATACATAACACCGCATTAAAACCAAAATAAATTAAACAAATAAATTCAATCAGTTGGCCCAGTCGAAGTCGAAACGGCCATCGGTGATAAAGAGCGTGTCGCCGCATCCCTCATGCACCAGGGTGCACTGAAAGGTGCCGGAGACAATGAATTCCTGAGTGTCGAGGTTTAGGATTTCTACCCAATTGTCGGCACCTTCAAGGAGCACGTAAGGATCTAAGACATCTTGGCATTCTAAATTAAAGTCATTAAAATCGGTCATTTCTAAAGGATAAGTCCCCGCAGAATCTACTATAGCGTTGATACTAATCGTTTCATCGAAAACACTACATTCTCTTTTAGCTCCCAACTGAAAAATCTTATAATTCGGAGACCAGTTGCCAGATATGCTACTTCCGATCCACCCGCTCTTACAGGTCTGCCAGTTCACCCCATTGATTTTGCAGGCGAAGTTGCCCTCTCCGGTCGTGGTGATGGGCGGCAGCTCATCGGGTTGTGCGATGGAGCGCCTCTGTCGGGCTTGAAGAGCGGCTTATCGCACCCGCCCCACAGCAGGGCAGGTAGGTGAGCAATAGGCATTTGTTGTTGAAAGCACGCCGGGTGAAGAACATCGACTTCGTTGTAAAACTACGTCGAGCGGCGAGTGCACCCGGCGGGAAAAAGATTGAAAAGCACGCCGGGTGAAGGAATCGACTTCGTTGTAAAACTACGTCGAACGGCGAGTGCACCCGGCGGGAAAAGACCTTGAAGCATCAAACTACTCCCCCTCAAATGCCTTGATTACCGCCTCCAAAGCCGCAGCGTCCAACCCAAGCTCAGGTGCGCTGTCAAGCTCGTAAAACGTGAGGTACACTTTTTCTGGCCATTCAAAGCGCTGAAGCTGCTCCACCGCAATGTGCAGCGCTTCCTGCGTTACCGTTTCCAACCGGATGAGGTCGCCTTCGTACAGATAGTGACCTTGAAGGAAAGTCCCCTGCACCACTTCATACCGCCCGCCTTTCATGTCATAGAAACGCTCCGGGTCCGACAAGTCATTGGCCGAAAGGCCGCTCAACAGGCGGATCATGGCGCCCTCCCGGAACAAGACGCCCCACTGAAAAGCAGGCAGGGCCAGATCAAGGGGCAGCGCATAGGGACGGGCTTGCAAATAAGGGGCAGCCGCCGCGGGATTGAGGATGGAATTGGGCTCCTCCCATTGGCGGACCTCCCCCATATTGTAGTACATGAGCATGCCGCGGTCGACTGGAGGCACACCGGTCTGCTCCGGATAACGCAGCTGATGCAGCCGTATAGTAGCAGACAGCGCAATGCCCTGCTCTGAGAGCCGCTCCCGGCAGATTTTCAGCAGGCGAAAGTAAACCTCCCGGGTACTCTGCGTCCAGTCACAGTCCAGCTGCACCTCGGGCACGGCCGATAGGTTGAAGGTTTCGGTGAGCTCCAGCACTTTGCTGACCAGCTTTTCTGCGAAAGGGGGTACATCCTGTACAGGCAGAAGGGTGAGGCTGCGGTTGGTGATAAATATAGTAGGCACCCACTCTACCTCAAAGGTGTTCAGCGGTTGCTTGGGCTCCAGGTAAGCGAGGGGCGCCGGAGCCTTCAGGTTTTCGTCCCAGTCTACATCAAACAACCGCAAATAGATGCGCTCCGTAGCCAGTCCGCGCACCAGTTGCCGGGCCTCAGGCGCCGGGTCGAAGGTGGTTTTCCAATGGTAAAAGGCAGGATGCACCGTGGCAGTGGAGGGCGTACGGCACCCACTCAGCAGGAGCAGTACAGCACCGGTGAATGCATATTTCAGCCACCGGATCATATCAGCCCCTCCCGGATCAGGTCATGCAAATGGACAAAGCCTTTGTAGGTGCCTGCTTCATCGGTGACCACCAGCTGCGTGATGCTGTTTTTGCGCATGACCTGCAACGCTTTGACGGCCATCGCATTTTCGGTAATGGTTTTAGGGCCCGAAGTCATGATATCTCTTGCCAGGAGGTTGTCGAAGCCATTGCCCCGTTCGAGCATACGGCGGAGGTCGCCATCGGTAACGATTCCGGAAAGCTGCCCGGTTGGGTTCAGGACGGCGGTTGCGCCCAGGCGTTTGGAAGTCATTTCGAGAATGGTTTGCTGCAGCGAGTCTTCTTCCTGTACAGCAGGGCGTTCATTCTGTGGGTAGAGGTCGCTTACGCGCAAATAGAGCTGCTTGCCGAGTGCGCCCCCCGGATGGAACTGTGCGAAATCCTGAGGAGAAAAGCCGCGCAATGCCAGTAAGGAAGTGGCCAGCGCATCCCCCAGCGCCATTTGTGCGGTAGTGCTTGCGGTAGGTGCCAGATTGTTCGGATCTGCCTCCTGGTCCACCGGCGTGCACAGCACATAACTTGCGTGCCTGCCCAGGTAAGAAGCCCGATTGCCCACCATACCTATAATGGGATTGCCAAGGTTCTTGAGCAGCGGGACCAGTACGCGTATTTCAGGTGTCTCCCCGCTTTTGGACAGGCAGAGGACGAAGTCTCCCGGCTGAATCATACCGAGGTCTCCGTGGATGGCGTCAGCAGCGTGCATAAACAAAGCCGGGGTGCCTGTGGAGTTGAGGGTAGCCACGATTTTCTGGCCCACCAGCGCGCTCTTGCCGATCCCTGTCACTACCAATCGCCCCTGACAAGCATAAACGGCATTGACACACGCCTCAAACTCCCCATCGATGCTCTCCTGCAGTGCCCGGAGCGCCTTCATCTCGATTTCCAGCGTCCGCAGCGCAGTTTTCCGTATTAATCCTTCGCTTATCACGTGATTTTTGTATTTTTGAAAGCTTTTGAAAAAAGCGCCTAATCGAACGAATCGGTCCTGTAGTTGTTCCTGGAAGTCGAAAAAGCTCTGAATACCCATTCCAACTGAAAAATATTGGCTAAATTAGGACGGATTGCCCAAAACAACCGATGCAAAACTAAGTAAAAAAGAACTGGCGAACCATGACGACGACGAAAGAAACGCTTTACGATGCCCTTCATCAATACTTCGGTTTTGATAGCTTTAAAGGCCGGCAGGAGTCTATCATTAAAAGTGTACTGGGTGGCAAAGACACCTTTGTCATTATGCCTACCGGCGGTGGCAAATCGCTTTGCTACCAGCTGCCTGCGCTTATGCTGGAGGGTACGGCTATCGTCATTTCGCCACTGATCGCATTAATGAAAAATCAGGTGGACTCCATTCGCGGGTACAGCCAAAGCGATGATGTGGCCCACTTCCTGAACTCCTCCCTCACCAAATCTCAGATGAAACAGGTGCGGCAGGACATTATGGACAATAAGACCAAGCTCCTCTTTATCGCACCGGAGACCCTGACTAAGGAAGAGAATATTGAGTTCTTTAAGCAGGTCAACTTATCCTTTGTTGCCGTTGATGAAGCCCACTGTATTTCAGAATGGGGGCATGACTTCCGGCCGGAATACCGCCGTATCCGCGTTATGCTTGATTCTATTGGTGGCGATATCCCGGTGGTGGCCCTGACCGCGACAGCGACGCCGAAGGTACAGTCTGATATCGTGAAGAACCTTCACATGACGGACCACAACACCTTCATCTCCTCCTTCAACCGGGAGAACCTCTACTACGAGGTGCGCCCGAAGCTTAAAAAGGAGCAGACGCTGAAGCAGATCGTACAGATCATTAAGGAAATACCAGATCAGTCGGGCATCATCTATGTGCAAAGCCGAAAGTCAGCAGCTGAGATTGCCGGGGCATTGAAGGTGAATGACATCAAAGCCGCACCTTACCATGCCGGTTTGGATGCCAAAACCCGTAGTAAAACCCAGGATGACTTCCTGATGGAGGAAGTGGATGTCATTGTGGCCACGATTGCCTTTGGCATGGGTATTGATAAGCCCGATGTGCGGTTTGTCATCCACTATGACATCCCGAAGAGTATTGAAAATTACTATCAGGAGACCGGGCGTGCCGGGCGGGACGGGCTGGAAGGGCGCTGTGTGGCGTTCTATTCCTACAAGGATATTCTGCGCCTGGAGAAGTTCCTGCGCGACAAGCCCGTGGCTGAACGCGAAATGGGCATGCAGTTGATGCAGGAAGTGATGTCTTACTCTGAGACCACCTCCTGCCGCCGCCGCTTCCTGCTGCACTACTTCGGGGAGCAATTTGACGAGGACAATTGCAACGAAATGTGCGACAATTGCCGTCATCCCAAAGAGCGGATTGATGTCAAAGACGATGTCGTATTAGCTATTAAGGCCGTAGATGAGCTGGACGAGAACTACGACATCAAGGTGATGGTAGACTTCGTAAGAGGGCATGCCTCCAAGGTGATTAAAGACTTCAGCTTTGATAAACGCCCCCTTTATGCATCGGGCAAGGCGCATGACGCCACCTACTGGAGCTCCGTTTTCCGGCAGACCATTCTCAACGATCTCCTACGTAAAGACATTGAGACCTACGGACTCCTTAAGATCACCGAAAAAGGGGAAGCCTTTCTGAAAAAGCCACAGTCATTTAAAATTCCTATTGACCACAACTACGATGCAGAAGTGGCTGCCGATATTGAAGAGTCCAAAGGTAGTTCTGCTGTATTGGACGAGACGCTGATCAAAATGCTGCGCGACCTTCGCCGAAAGGAGTCCAAGCGCCATGATGTACCGCCGTTTGTAATCTTTCAGGAGCCCTCTTTAGAGGATATGGCCACCCACTACCCGATCACGATGGATGATATGAGCAATATCTCCGGCGTGAGTAAGGGCAAGGCGATGCGCTACGGGCGTCCTTTCCTGGAACTGATCAAGCAATACGTAGAAGAAAACAATATTGACCGCCCGAATGACTTCGTGATGAAGCAGGTGGCCAATAAGTCTAAAGTCAAAATCAATATCATTCAGGGTATTGACCGCAAGGTGCCTATGGAGGATTTGGCGGAAGCCAATAACCTCTCAATGGAAGAGCTCTATCAGGAGATGTACGCTATCGTGCTTTCCGGTACAAAAGTGAATATCGATTATTACATTGACGAAAACCTGGATGAGTACGCGCGGGAAGAGATTGAGGACTACTTCATGGACGCAGAGACCGATGCCCTTGAGGAAGCCTACAAAGAACTGCAGGACGAAGACATTACGATGGAAGAGATACAGCTCGTCCGCATTAAGTTCATGTCTGACAAAGCCAACTGATGCGTATTCTAATCCTGAACGGGCCAAACCTTAACTTGCTGGGCAAGCGAGAGCCCGAAATCTATGGCCGTAAGTCTTTTGAGGACTACTTCGGGGAGCTTCAGGCGCAATTTCCGCAGCATATGCTGGAGTATTTTCAAAGCAATCATGAGGGGGCGCTGCTGGACAAACTGCACGAGGTGGGTTTTTCCTATGATGGGATTGTATTTAATGCCGGGGCCTACACGCACACCTCCGTTGCGCTGGGCGATGCGATAGCCGGGATTTCCACGCCAGTTATTGAAGTGCATATTTCCAATGTACACCGGCGGGAGACTTTCCGGCATCATTCTTACCTGTCTGCCCATTGCGCAGGAATTATCGTAGGGCTGGGGCTACAAGGCTATGCACTTGGCGTGCAGGCCATCATCGGGTATCAATCCTGACATAAGAAAGGAGCGCTTTACCCGGCATCAGATAGAGCGCTCCACACTTGCTTAATCGGTTAGATTCTATCCTGCCAGGAATAGAAGAACGGCTGTTCTTTCACAATTTTTCCATCCTTTTGTGTGCATCGTACATTGCACTACTTGAATAGCATGGCAGTATTCTTGGATAAGCTGGAGCAGAGCGGGAAGCTCTACCCCAGCAGCTATCGCGCTTAAATGCAGAGGATTGCTCTCCTAGTATTGATAGCCGGTGGTCACTTTCTGTTTTGTGCCATTTGTTATACACACCATACTTTTCGGAGTAGTCATTTGTAATAGGTTTTGGTTACGCCAGCCTGGTTACACCGTGGGCACGATGCTAAAAAAACATTGTTTGACCTTTTTTGTTTTTTTTACGGGTTTAGAGGGGAGAATCCGGCAGCTTCACTGGCACAGATTACGGCCTGACGGAGTGCCTTCTGTTGATCTTCATTCAGCATAATCGTGCGCTTTTTGCCTTCATACCGTATCCGGATGCCTAAGACATCATAGGTCGCCATTCGGTATAAAACATCGATGGGCACGATACAGGTATGTTGGTAAATGCGCATATTCGTTTCCTTACTGAAAACGCCACGGTCCGGATAATTTAGTAACTGTACAGCAGAGGTATCCTCAAAAGCAATGATAACGTTGCGCCCCGCTTCGATTTTCTGGAAATCATACTCCGGCGTAGCAATGGTGAGGAAAAAAGAATTGATATTGTCCACATCACCTTCCATAAATGAAAAGGCGACTTCCGCTTCCTCGATGATTTTAGGGCCATCCACCGTTTCGTAGAGGCTTGGAATCAGCAAGCCGATGGGCATGGGCTTGGAAATGATCAGGCGTGTACTATCGAACGGGTCTATAGTATCTGCAGCAAACTCACACTGCGCCTGCAAGGCTTGTGGCAGCAAGAATCCGAGGCTGCCGATCACTAACAGGTAGGAAAAAATCTTCTTCATCATACGGTGCCATTCCTGGTTTGACCACAAAAGTACAGAACTCACCAACATGAAACGAAGAGGAAAAATGATAATTGTACCTTAAAACAGGAAGAGCGCAGCTTCGGCGGACCGAAACTGCGCTCTCCTATGTTTGATAAGCCTTATTGCTTAGTACTTGATGGACAGCTCATAGTTGTCTGCGTTGCTGTCATCCGTCTCGTTGATGGCATCGATGCGGATCAGATAGTGCGTATCATTGGCAAGGACGACGAACATATCGCCTACTACCAACTCTTCAGTCACATCTGTAACCGGCGTCTCGTTACCGCTTGAACAGCTAACTGAGGCACCATCGCTCAGTGCAGTCCCTGTAGCGTAAGCGGCTTCGATTTCTTCCTTAACAGAAACATTATCGAAGGTGAAGTTTTCAACCTGTGTCTCGTCTACCTTTACCATATCTGCACCATTTACGGTACCGATCTGACGGCGCCAGTTCAGGCCAGGAGCCGGAACTGTGCAATCCAGGCCAAGGTCACGGATTTCAGCCTCTGCATCGGCACTGCCTGTACCTTCACCGTTGTCGAGGTCAAGGCCACCGGTACCGGTAGGACCAGCCTGATTGAAGAGTACGCCAGTGAGGGTAGCATCAATCGGCGTGGTAGGATCCACAACAGTGATATCCAGTGAAACAGTACCTATATTGCCTGCTTCATCCGTAGCTTCGAAAGTGTAAGTCCGGACCTCACCGTCCATTTGTTCGAATGGAACGACCTCAATTACGATTGAAGCGCCCTGCTTCGCGTCACCGAAGAGGGTGACCGGGTTGTTAGCGGTTTCCACGCTTCCGTCTACTTCGAATTAACCGTTGGCGTAGTAGTTAGCAATGTTTGTGTTGTTAATAGCAGTACCATCTACCAGGAAGGTGAAGGTTTCAAGTGGGTTATCGCCCGTTAGTATCTCCACATTCACTGTAAATGTTTCTCCGGGAGCCAGGGTCGCGTCAGTAGAAGTAAAACCTACACCATCAACCAGGGAGACTGCCGGAGGCAACTGATTGATAGGATCAACGGTATCTTCTTCACACCCGGTAGCGATCAAAAGGGTAAGCAGGACCGCAACTCCGGAAAATTTCAGAAACAATTTTTGCATGATGGATTTTGATTTTGTTTAAAATAAATTGTTTTCGGTTTTTTGTGGATATGCCTACATCTCATATAGACGTGATATCTGGAACAGGTAACGCTAGCCACTGAAAATTCGCCGCTTGCGTTAACACATTTTAATACTTGCCCCTCTTATTCTAACTTTTCATTAGGACGGATGTTCGGTTGCCTCTCCACAGGAAAAAGTTCAAACGCATGGCGGATCAGATTATTTTTTAAAGACCCTGTAAATGGCCTGCTCCGATTGATTAAGGAGCTCCACCAGATAAAGCCCGGAAGGCAACGCACTCAGATCCACCTGATGCTGAAGCTGTTGCCCTGACAGTGGCTGATTTTGTACGGCTACACCTCTGCCGTCCCACACCCGGAGCATGACTTGCCCTTCAAGAGGTTTGGCCCACTGCAACTGCAGGGCACCGGAAGTCGGGTTGGGGAAAACCTTTACCGTTTGGCCCTGTAGCAGGTTGTCCGTACTCACCACGTTGGTAAATACAAATGCCTTGTTGGTGTAGAGCGAGGTGTCTGTTCCAGTTGTCGCTCTTACCTGATAGTAATAGCCGGTGCCGATTTCTATGTCGGAGTCCTCATAAGTTGTCGCGTTAGCCGGCGCTTCCCCAATTTGCACGTAAGTGCCGAAGAAAGAGTTGGCGCGTTCTACGAGAAACGCGGTTTCGTTATCCGATTCATCTACCCATTCCAGTAGAACAGCGGTATCGGCAGTCATTTGTGCGGTGAGGTTCTGGGGTGGCGCTATAGCGGCGCACTGATTGGCGATGAAGTCTACAACATCGTTGCGTACATCCGGCAGTTGCGGGTAAAAAGCATCACCCGGGCAGGCTGTGGCGCAGCCATCGCGATGTCCGGAGATCCGCATCAGCTGCAGACCAGAATTGCTATGAAAAGCTGTCCCGAGTGGGTCCACCCCAATGTCGCAGCTTTTCCAGGCCATGAGGTGAGCCAGGGTGCCCCGTGCTGCCGCAGTAGGTGTAATGCTGGTGTAATCGCCGAGCATGCAGACCCCCATCGTAGCGCCATTGGTACCGCAGAAGTGGGCGCCCAGGCGGTCATCGCCCCGGCCTTCATACAGCACTCCGTTGGGATCAATTAGCCAGTTATAGCCCACATCATCCCAGCCATTTACGCCGGTATGGAAATCCCAGATGGCGCGGACGACTGCGGCCCAGTCATTGGAGCTGTTCGTCCCTGCAGCATGATGGATGATCAGGTGGGTTGGATTGGTACCAACGGGTGTTGCATCAGGCGGGCAGGTGCCATCCGGGCACCAGTCCTCGCGGCCTTCAAAGTCAGGCTGATCACAGGGGCAGTAGACCGGGGAGCGCTCTGTAACGGCTGGGGGGTACCCTGTGCGTTCCAGTTCGTCTGTACGGCCGGGATTAAAAAAGTGCAAGACTAGATTTTCCATGCCGATAGCGGGCTGAACTTCCACCCACTGGCTGCCTGTAGGAGCAAAGTGCAGTTCACTTATGTATTTTTCAGAGGACTGCTCAGCGTGGCCATCCATTCCCAAAGCTACCCAATCCCCCCAGCGCTCCCCATTGGGAGAAAACCGGGCATTCAGGGTGCCTTCCTGCCCTTTCCAGACGGCAGAAAAAGCCAAAAAGGGTTGAGGGTTGGCCAAAGGGATGCGGATGCTGTTGTTAGCCTGCTGCCCACTTACATTTATAGTAGCCCGGGCAGGCTGAGCAAAGGCATTCAGTGTACAAAATAGCGGTAGTAGTACAGTAGTCGTAATCGTTCTAATCATGTTCGGTATGTAGTTGCAAAAAGAAAATAACGAAACGCACAAGGTAAATATTTTCTGGGCACTGATTGCGGAATACGTCTGCCCAATACGTCATAAGGAAGGCTGGAATTCTAAAAATCTGCTACCTTTAATTGTGCTGTAACCAAATTTGTAACCATAGATTACCAAAACATATGGACTACTTCAAAGAATCTCTCTACCTCCACCAATATCTGAAAGGGAAAATCAGAATGACGCCCAAGATGGATGTCCGCTCCAAAGAGGACCTGTCTTTAGTGTACTCGCCGGGCGTTGCAGAGCCCTGCCGGGCCATCGCTGCCGATCCCGAAAAGGTGTACGATTACACCATCAAAAGTAATACCGTGGCTATTGTTTCCGATGGTTCTGCCGTATTGGGGCTGGGCAATATTGGCCCGCACGCGGCCATCCCGGTCATGGAAGGGAAAGCTATGCTCTTTAAGCGGTTTGCCAATATTGATGCCTTCCCGATTTGCCTGGACACGCAGGATACAGAAAAGATTATCGAAACCGTGAAGCTGATCGCACCGGTCTTTGGGGGTATCAATCTGGAAGACATCTCCGCCCCCCGCAGTTTTGAAATTGAGCAACGGCTGCAGGATATTGGCATTCCGGTTTTCCACGACGACCAGCATGGTACGGCTATCGTGGTATTGGCCGGGCTGATCAATGCTGCCAAACTTGTAGGCAAAAGCCTATTCGACCTCAAGGTTGTGATCAACGGGGCCGGGGCGGCCGGCGTGGCCATCGCAAAGCTACTGAAGTGCGTAGACCATCAGAATTCTTCTGAATGCATTGCCGTGCGGGAAGTCATTATGTGCGACAGCAAGGGTATCCTCCATAACGGCCGTGACAACCTCAACAGCTCCAAGCAGGAGGTGCTCACCTTTACGAACCCCAACAACAGAACCGGTTCGGTGAAAGATGCTATCGTCGATGCTGATGTATTCATCGGCGTAAGTGTAGGCAACCTGCTCACCACAGCGGATATCAAGACCATGGCCAAAGATTCCATCATTTTTGCACTGGCGAACCCCGATCCGGAGATCATGCCGGAAGATGCTTATAAGGGCGGTGCGGCAATTGTAGGTACCGGGCGCAGTGACTTGCCCAATCAGGTCAATAACGTCCTTGGCTTCCCGGGTATTTTCAGGGGTGCACTTGATGCGCAAGCCAAACGGATCACCCCGGCTATGAAACTGGCCGCAGCGTACGCTATTGCAGACTTCATCCCCCACCCTACCCGGGAGTCGATCATTCCAGCTTCACTACAGGAACAGGTAGCCTGGAAAGTAGCCGATGCGGTAAAGGAGGCCGCACTAAAATAAAAAAGGGGTAGAACATTAAGCTCCACCCCATCAACAAAAACAAATATGCACAAAATTCTTACGAGCAGTATCTGATGATTTCAGGTGCTGCTTTTTTCTTTTCCCCGAAGCCCGAGGAAATGGCCCGATTGGACCAAACCCTCAGATCTAAAACGGGGAATGTAATCACTTTATTGACTATTCAGCAATAATGAGCTGCTTCGTCAGTACCCCCTTGCTCGTACGCAAGGTGTAGTAGTAAATTCCAGTTGACCTCAAATCGCTGCGGTCAAGGCGTACCTGATGCGTACCAGCATCATACCACCCCTGTACCACTTTCATCACCTGAACAGCGGTATTGCGTACCTCAAACTGTACTTCATCTGCCTGAGGCAGGTAGAAGTCAACCATCGTCACGTCAACAAATGGGTTAGGCACGTTTTGGTACAGTTCTGGTGCAACAGTTTTCTCTGCCGCCACGCCTTTTTCTTCATCCCTATCTGACCCGGCCAGGCCTGGCAGACAAGCAGTAGAATTCGTAACGGTAATGAAGGTCACGCAACGCTCTGAGTTGCGGCCACCTACAGAACCATCGGGCTGCAGTGCGTATGGGTTTTCAGCTTTGTCGAATGCCCATACCTCAACCTCGTAGGTATCGTTGTCTGAGCAAGTCAACGTGAGCTTGTTCTGCTCCATACTGAAGGCTTCACCCATGAAATTCATGGAGTAACCCACGGGACCGTTGCAATCGTCTGTTGGCATGGCTTCAAGCAGGTAGTCCAGTGTAATATCAGCAAATGCCTGATCTATCGTTCCGTCGCCATCTATGTCTACAGGTTCGGCAAGCGGCTGCAGTTCTACAGACAAGTCATCGAAACACTGCGGTGCGCGCACGAAGCAGTCTATCACCTCGAATGGCAGGTTCACTGCTGTGAAGTTGCCGCAGGCACCCACTACGTTAAGTTCCAGGATATGTTCGCCCATTGGGAACTTGCCGTTGATCAAGTAATCCGGATAGCTGCCTGTAATATCCACAGAGTCTGTCACATCCATATCGAGCATGCCGTCAGCTCCTGCATCCAGGAATACCCGGAAGGTCATCTCCACCATGGAATCTGGCAGCAGGGTATCTGGCAGGCACTTGCCGTCCAATACGAATGGATAGATGACGTTAGCATCGCAGGTGTCTCCTTCAAAGCTGCAGAATGGATCTGGCTGCTCGAAGGCTACTACCGGTGCATCCTCATCTATCACGTGCAGTATCTGAGTGTAAGTCCAGCGACCAGTGGAGGCGCTTGTACGCCAGTAGCCTTCCGGATTGGTAGTATTGTCGCAAATCGTATCCTTAACGCCCGCTATTGGGAAGTTGTTCAGGAATAAGCTGTCGGCATCAACGTACGTGGTGTCGAGCTGACGGAGTACCCATGTGGTATCTTCGCCCAGCTGTCCGTCACAATCTTCATCGCGGCGGATACTGATGGCATCAGACAGTCCATCGTACTCATCCCAGTTGGTCACCTCCCAGGTACGCAGGATGCGGGAACACTCGCCATCTACGGCTGCCACCAGCGAGTCGGTGTAGCTTATAGAGAGGGAATCGCAACCCAGGTTAGTGATGGCCACGCCTTCCAGCGTATCCGTCGCATAAACATCGGCAGATACCTGTATATCAGCGGGGAAGCGTACGTTGAAGCCTCCGGTTCCACCAATAGTGATCACTTGTGTGAGGGTATCCATAGAGATGTTGCCCACCAGGTCGATTGCCAGGAAGCGGCGTGTGATGGTACCGCTGCCGCAAGTGCTGATGTCCACGATCGGGTCAAGGACGATAGCATCTGCTGAGCAGTTGTCTACCACATGCACCTCACCGAAGAGGCTGTCCAGTTGGTTCAGGCTGAATGGATCGAAGCCTTCCGGCAAGTCACCACAGCCTACGGTCACATCTTCCAGTCCAATACACTGTGGCGCTGTCTTGTCTTCCACCAGTACATCCAGCCAGCAGATGTTGACATTGCCAGCGGCATCTACTACGCGGAGCTCGACGGTCACATAGGTGCCGGCATCGCAGCAGTTGAACTCCACGTAGTTGCCCCATGCGGAGTAGTACGGTGTGCTCAGGTCGCTGCAGTCTTCCGGATCGCGCTCGTAAACGCGGCGGACCATCATGCTATCAATACCGCAGTTGTCATAGCTGCCGGCATCGATGTGGTGCGTGAACAACCTTGCCAGACCAAAGCCGCCTACAGACACATTAAGTGCACCCGTACAGATGGCTACCGGCTCAGACAGGTCGGCTACGCGGAAGTGGCAGAGTTGCTGTGTGCTGTTGCCACAGTCGTCCGTTACGGTGTAGCGGAACTTGTACTCGCCAATTTCCAGCCCTGTGATCAGGCGCAGGTCGTCCTCCAGAAGGGTGTCAATGATGGTGTATATCACCGTATCATTGCTCATATCCACACTGACTACCTCCGTGATGACAGTCCACTCATCGGAGCAGGCATCGGTTACTTCTGGCATTGGCACTTCGATCGTTGCAGTACAATCGAACGGATCTGTGGAGAACAACATGATGTCCTCTTCGACTACCGGGCAATAGTGGTCGCTGATCGGGCAGCTGACTACCGGACCGGTCAGGTCGCCCACCTTGATCGTTTGGACGAAAGTCCGTACGGAGTCAGGTGTGCAAAGGTCCGTGATTGTCCAGGTCCGCTCGAAGCTGTAGGTACCCGCGCAGATATCTTCGCGGTCGCTGTCTTCGTAGTCCGCAGAGATGTTGCAGAACGGCTCATCGAGCAGATGCACATTAAAGGCAGACTGAACGTAAGGGTATCCCGTCAGACTTGGGTGTGGGTTGCCATTGGCATCGCCTATGAACTCTGCTTCACAGTCGAACATAGCGGCAAGCTTAGGCATTTTCACATCCTCCAGTGCTGGTACCTGTATCTGAATTTCCTGTGCACAGGAGAAGCTGTTGCCCCGGATATCAGTGACCACAAAACTGCGGTTAATGACATTAGGCAGGCAATCTTCGCTAGCCGGGGCAAGCTGATCGGTGAAGAAGAGGCTATCAATGCCGCAGAATTCCCCGACCGTTGCTTCTCCAGTGAGCGCCAGGCTCAGTGGGTTGTTAATGAGGGAATCAACATCTGTGCAAAGCAGGTCGTAATTGACTTGCGTCGCTTCTGCCGGATAAGGCAGACCATTCGTATCCAGTAGCTGTGTACCATTCTGGCTGAAGACCAACCAGCGGTAGTTGCCCGTCTCTCCTGCCGTTACGGTGGTCACCATCAGGGTATGCGCTACTTCACCTGTCAGCTGTACAGACATACTGCCCACGGGCACAAGGCCTCCCAGGTCGTAATTGCTGAAGTCAATCATTGGATTGAGCAGCTCATTGTCGAGACCTGGCAGGTGTGTGGTATCTGCCAGGTTGCAGCAAGGCATCAGGTGGTTGTATGCTCCGTCGAAAATGGCACCATAGCCATCCATATCCACCACCTGGTTCATATCGCTCAGCAATACGAAGGTGAACATGTCGGAAGCTTCAGCAACTACTGTTGTCGTATCGTAGTAGCGGAGCCCTTCTGCCAGATCTTCAGCCCAGCAGATCGTACTCAGCGTATCGTCATCTGTATTCAGTTGCCCGTCGATGTACTGTACATCCTGTGTGCGCACAGCGAAGTCGGTATCGTCCGGACAGTCAATCTCAGGTACAATCGGCAGTATGAGCGACAGGCTGGTGAAGCAATCTTCAGACAGCGCATCCACTACATTCAGGTCTACGGCCTCGGAAGAAGTCGCATCAACAGGGATTTCGAATACCTGAGAAGGCACATTGTAAATACCTTCGAAAGTGCTGCCTGCGAAGTCAATCGCCCAGGTACCCGTTGATGGTATACCATTCTCATCCAGTGCAGCTACCAGTACCTGGAAGACGAAGATGTCATCTTCAGGCGCTGCTGTGCCCATGTCATCACAATCTATGTTGAAAGCAGCTGCTGAGATGATATCGCAATCCAGTGTTTCCGGACAAGCATCTGGTGCATCTACAAACACATTGGAGCTGCAGACCGCATTCCCGACATTAGAGATGGTGAAGTCAAGATCTGTACCCACAGGGTATGGCCCGAAAGTATAGGTTGTACCGTATTCACCGCTCAGGTTGTCAAAGTCTGCCGTCCAGCTGCCGTCCACATCGTCGCCAGTCACTGTGATGGTGAAAGTGAAGGTGTCATCAGCGGGGTCAGCATTCCCGTTGTTGTCGCAGGATTCGATTGCCACATCAGCAGAGATGGTGCATAGTGCAACGGAGCATGGTGCGGGAGGTATAACTTCTACCGTCACTTCACAGTCCGGGTTGCTAATATCCCGGAACGTAATGCTNACCGGTCCATCTGCAATCAGATTNCCCAGGTTGAATACGGCAGGCATTCCTGTCATGCCGAACTGAATAGGCATACCCGTTTCGTCCAGCGCAATCCAGCTGTTGCTGATGTCCTGACCGGTCACCAGTGCAGTGAAGCTGAAAGTATCATCACTGCTGTCTCCAGGTGTACCGTTGTCGTCACAAGTCACATCTGAGATGGCTGCTTCGATATCACAGGCTTCAGAGCAAGGCTGAGGCGCAGTGACCAGTACGGTGAGCACACAGTTGTCATTCGCGTCCGGCACAACATCGCAGGTCGTATTGCCGTCTGCGATGAGGTATGGGCCAAAGCTGATGGTATCGCCGAAGTTACCCGTAGTACCATCGTCTGCAGTCCAGGTATCACCAACCTGCGTACCGTGGATGATCAGGTCGAAGGTATAGGTATCGTCGGTTGGGTCATTTGGCGTGCCTTCGTCGTTGCAAGCCATATTCAGCACATCTGCTGTCAGGTTACAGTCGTTGGTGCAGTTCGGCACCGTTACTTCGAAGGCATCTGCGCAAGTCGCCTCATCATTATCCGTAATCGTAAAGGTCAGTACATCACCGATGTCAGCTGCGCTGTAAGGGCCAAAGGTGACTGTATCACCGTAGATACCAGTGGTACCATCGTTGGCCGTCCAGCCTGTACCCACACCAGCATTGGTCACGAGGACCTCGAAGGTGAAGATATCGTCGTCGCCATCACCAGGCGTGCCGTTGTCATCGCACAGCTCTGAGCCTGCAATCAGCTCAGCAGTGATTTCGCAGGGTTCTTCCGGTGAGCACTCGCCGGTAGCCTGTACGATGAGATCACTCACTACACAGCTGCTGTTATTCAGGTCTGCCAGGCCAGAAATCACTGTATTCTCATCAGCCGGTATCCCGGTAATCAGAATCGTGCCATAAGGCTCTGTAAAGATCTGCCCGTTCATGGAAGCCGTCCAGAATTGACCGGTTTCATTGACTGGAGTGACGGTCAGTTCGAAGCTGTACGTATCATCACTTGGATCCGGAGTGCCATTAAAATCACATACCGGATCGGCAGCGACCACTTCGATGAGGCATTCATCAGAGCATTCGCCCGTAGCCGGAACGGTAATGTCATCGGCTGCGCAGTCGTCTTCGCCCACTACTGAGATATTGGTGATGACAGCATCTTCATCTGCCGGAATACCGGTGATGGTCAGTGTACCCAATGGCTCGGTATACGTGGTGCCGTTTACAGTGGCTGTAAATTCAGTAGCTGACGTATTAACGGCAGTGACGGTCAGCTCAAAGCTGTATGTATCGTCACTTGGATCCGTTGGTGTGCCGTTGTTGTTGCAAACCGGATCTGAAGTCATGGCGGTCAACTCACATGGCAAATCGGAACATGGCTCTGGTGCCTGCAGAGACAGCGTCTCATTACAGCTCGCATCACCTGCATCCGCAAAGCGAACATTGACGTTCCCATCCGCAATGGAGAATGGCCCAATTTGTACAGGCTCATCGTATGGGAAGTGGCCCACATAGCTTCCCGTAGGCAGTACCCGGTAGCGCCAGCCGAGGCTTGATGTTGCACCCTGGCTGCTTACTTCCACCGTTGCGTAGTACAGGTCATCGGAAGGATCAGCCGATGTGCCGTTATCATCACATTCAATGCTGAGCAGCTCCGGTGTCACCTCACAGTCAATACAAGGTGGTGGTGCGGTTACGAGTACGGATGCATTACAGCTTGGATCGTTCGAGTCATTCACCGAAATGGATACCTGCCCCATGCTGATCGGGAATGGGCCGAAGGAAGCCGGCATACCATAAGTGCCGCTTGCGCCGCCT
>PR_CR_10_Liq_3_inCRDRAFT_1000032_pt1 | contig 40033 bp, 34 predicted proteins | sample PRCRCaboRojoPR_2_FD_10240 | JGI IMG/M metagenome (IMG submission 10240)
TTACCGGCAGGTGCACGCCGATATTTTGGGTAACCGGGTTGCCGGGCAGGCCCTGCCACTGCGACCGGTAGATGCCTGTAGCGACCAGGGAGTTTTCCATCCCCGCATAGGCGGGGTTCCAGTTAAATTTGTTCATCATGAACATGCTGTACTGAGCAGCCTGCTGAGACCAGCCCATGCCGGTAATCAGCGTAACCAGAAGTATTGTCAATAATTGCTTCATGCTTGCCGGGTTTGAAGTTTTGATGATCATCCGTTGCCGTTGAGCAACTCAAGTGCTGCTGCTACCGTATCAACGGGGCGTTTACAGGCATATTCTTGGCACACATATATATTGGTGTCTCCACCAGTACCCCTGCCGGCCAGCAAAGGCCAGTCTTCGCTTGCTGTTGTGGATGCCATCACGACAGCATTCGGGATAAAAGATTGTTGCAGATGTATGGCTTTAGCAGCAGCCTGTTGCCCTACTAAAGCGATTTCGTAATAGGGATAGCTTTGATATAATAACGCGTTCGCCCAGCGCCCGAAAGAATTAGGGTATTGCTCTACAGATGTTTTTACGCCCCGCAACATATCAATGGCTAATTGACTGAAAACCGGTTTACCTAAAAGCAGCCCCAGTTTGTGAAGGTTGTGTGCCATTGTAGAGTTGCCGGAAGGCGTTGCGCTATCGTAAAGTTCCCTTCGCCGAAGCGGGATATCTTCCTGCGACTGACCAGTAAAATAAAACAAATTATGCCCGGAATCAAGAAAGTGGTCTATCAGATACTCAGATAAGTCTCCGGCTTGACGCAAAAGTTTCGTATCAAAATTGATTTGATAGATTTCAATGAGAGCCTCTATGAGGAGGGCATAGTCGTCGAGAAAGGCTTCATATTGCGCCTGCCCCTTTTTATACGTATGGAAAAAAGAAACACCATCGGGCTGACGGAGCTTATCCAGCAAAAAACGAATATTAGTTACGGCTGTATCCAGATAGTCTTGCTCCCCGGTTGCCGCATAGGCTTTGGCATAAGCCGTAGCCATCATGGCATTCCAGCCCAGCAGAATTTTGTCGTCCAGCCCCGGGCGCACCCGCTGCTCCCGGGCATTGAACAGCTTCATACGACCTGCGGCGAGGGTAGCCTGCAAACCTTCCGGATCTTGCCCCCTGGCAGTGGAAAAATCAGCTTCAGAAACCGCCCGGTGCAAAATATTCGTGCCTTCCCAGTTGCCGCCCGGTGTGATATCGTAAAATGCACAAAACACTTCCGCATCATCGCCCAGCACTTCCTGCACTTCCTCGAAAGACCAAACATAGAATCTCCCCTCCTCCCCTTCTGAGTCGGCATCAAGCGCAGCGTAGAACCCACCTTCCGGGCTGGTCATCTCCCTTTTGACCCAGCCCAGTGTTTCCCGTAAGGTTGTTTCAAAAAGCGGATTGGGCGTATGCCGGTGTGCATCCGCCAACAACCCGGCGAGCAGGGCATTATCATACAGCATTTTTTCGAAATGGGGCACCAGCCAATGCCGATCAGTGGCATAGCGGGCAAAACCACCGCCCAACTGATCATAAATGCCGCCCTGTATCATCTGACGCAGTGAAAAATGCACGTGCTGAAGTGGCGCTTCATCGCCTGAAAGGCATGCGTATTCCAGTAGGTACCGGAGCGCCATCGCACCAGGAAACTTCGGTGCACTGCCAAAGCCTCCGTGTTTGCGATCAAAGGATTGGGCAAGTTTTTTATAAATGGCTTCCGGCCCATCCATTGAGAATAGCTCCTCCGAAGGGACATCCAGTAAATCTTCTTTGAGAAATATGGTGTCGCTTCCGGCAACGGAGTGCATCAGGCGGTCGGCCTGCTTTTCTGCCTCCTCATACCGGTCGTGGAAAGCGTCTTTCATGTACTGTAGTACCTGAATCCAGGAGGGCCGGTTGTGCAATTGCCGGGGCGGGTAGTAAGTGCCTGCGAAATAGGCTCTCCGGTCAGGTAGCAGGAAACAATTTAAGGGCCAGCCACCGCTCCCATTTATAGCCTGACAGACTTCCATATAAATCTGATCGACATCGGGCCGCTCCTCACGGTCCACTTTAATATTGACGAAATGCTCGTTCATAAAAGCGGCAACTTCTTCGTCCTCGAAACTCTCCCGCTCCATTACATGACACCAATGACAGGTGCTGTAACCTATGCTAACCAGTATCGGCTTATTTTCCGCCCGGGCTTTTTTAAAAGCTTCTGGCTTCCAGGCGTACCAGTGGACCGGATTGTTAGCGTGTTGCAAAAGATAGGGGCTTGTTTCGTGCCGTAGTCGATTCATATATAAAGCGATGCTTTATGGAAGAACGGGAAGGCAGCAGTTGTAGTTCACAAACAGTCCAATTCCAGAAAAACCCGGATCAGGCTGTTAGGATTTGGATGAGGTTTTCATTCCCCTGCATGCGGGCATGATCAATCGGTGAATGCCCTTTATGGTCTTTCACTACGGTATTCGCCCCATTAGCGAGCAACAGGCGGGCGATATCGGCCTGTCCAAATGAAGCAGCGAATGTTAGGGCAGTGGCGCCGTTGTGATTTTGAATATTCACGTTGGCACCTTTGGCAAGCAGCATTTTTACAATATCTGCGTGGCCTTTATAGACGACCCCCATCAGCGCTGTGTTACCGGAGGCGTCCTGTGCGTTAATATTGGCACCTTTGTCCAGGAGGCATTCTGCTATAGCCTGATTTCCGGTATAGGTGGAAAGCACCAAAGGAGGGAAACCACGCTGATCAGGGATATTAATGGATTCCGGGTTAGATTCCAGTGCGGCCACCACGCCTTCCAGATCGTTGGCACGGATAGCATCAAAGAGCTTTTCGTTCATAGAGCGTCCTATGTAGTTGGTTCCTAAATCTCAGATTATCGCCAAGATAACGCCCGTTTCACCTGATAAGTTCTGTCGATTATACGAAGCAGGGAAGCCCCGCAATCTATAAGCCATATTTAGGCAATAGCATAGGAAGTCAGCCGGCATTTAACCTTAAGGATTTGGCGGATTTCCTCCAGTTCCACAGTGTAGGGTTTGTACACATGGTCATTATCAGAAATCAACCGCAGGCTCGTGACCCGGTCTCCTTCTCGAACTTGCTGAATCCGCTTGGCCACAACAGAATCTGTTACCACAACGTAGACATGATTGTCCCGCAAGGGCTCCCCTCTTTCGATTGGGTCGCACACGACAAGGTCTCCATTAGTGATCGTCGGCATCATGCTGTCCCCCTGAATCTCAAAGGCGATCAATTCTCCATCAAGGTTAGGGATGGAAAATTTGGTAAGGTTTTTCAGGTAAGAGGTATCCTGATGCTCAAGTGCATAGCCCGCCATCGCCTGCTCAGGGACCAAGGTGATATTGCTGCGGCTGCCCATTTGCCGCTCGCTAATAGAGCGCACCGGAATTTCTCCCGGCAGGGTTGCGCCATCGGCAAAAATATCATCTGCAATCCCAAAGAGGTAGTTTGCATCGACACCGTAGGTTTCAAACAAGCGGTGCAGCTGATCGACGGTAATATTCCGCTGCCCTTTCAGAATACTATTGATGACATGATTGTAAGTCCCTAAATGTTTGGCAATATCAGACTTGCCCTTAATGAGATTCAGGCGCTCCAGCTCATAATAAACATCCTTAAACCGCTGATTTACAATGTGGTCGGAAAAATCTGCCATTTTAAATGAAAATGTTTTAAAACAAACTTGCTTTTTAAAAACTTATTGTTTTATATTTGTAGCAAGAGATGAAATAATAACTCAATTTGTTGCGAAAGATACAAAAAGTTTCGTAAAAAACCTAATTCATATGCCTACCTACCAACAACATAAGTATGCCGTGCGGGAGAAGGAGCAGACTGCCGCCCGCCAGCCCCGTCAGGAAAAGGTGCTCAGCCGTTCTTCCCGATCAGCCATCCATTTGCCAACGCTGCAGGAGCTTTTACATAAGCTTGGCATTGGCCTTCAGAAGCTATTTACTGCACTTCGGTTCCGGTTTCATCAGGCAACTGGTGGTACGCTAAGTGAAGTGCGCCTGCCTTGGTTTAAAATTGCGCTGGCAGCGATTGCTTTCTTTATCCTGACGCAGAAAAACATTCAGTTTTCGATCAATATGAAGTCGCCCATGTCTGGCTTTTCTGACGACCGGGAGGCCGATGGGCAGGCCGAACAGATGTCTTTGGCACAGCCTATCTCCCTTAGAACGAGCGCTCCTCCCTTGCCCGCCCTGTCCAAAAATCAGGTGGAAGCCTATGTGGAGCGCTTCGGCAAAGTTGCACAGGCAGAGCAAGCGAAATACGGTATACCAGCCAGCTTAAAAATGGCACAAGCCATATTGGAAAGCCATGCAGGGCTCAGCGAAGCAGCGAAATCGAGGCACAACCACTTTGGTGCGCCACTGGCTAACCGCATTTTTGACAGCGCCTGGGAGAACTGGCGCGCCCACAGCCTGATGCTGGTCCGGTATTTTCCGGAATTAGCCGGGCAGCACGCGCCGGCAGCAGATTGGGCAGCCGCACTGCAGCAATCAGACCTGGTCAGCGACAAAAACTATGCAAAAAAATTAATGGCAGCCATTCAACAATACCAACTGGATGAACTGGATTAGCCTAAGAATCTCTCCTTAAGTGGTTTTCTCATGATTGAAGCAGGCCGCCCCATATGCGGGGCGGTCTTTTTTGTCCGGGCACATAAAAGCGTGTTACCGGCATCTTAATGCGCACCCAAACAAAAACATGTTTTCCCGGGTAGTGTTATTGCTAATAAATCCCGTTGCTCATGTCCACTTATTCCAGCTTCAACCTCAACTACGCACCCGGCGTTCAGTCGCTTGTCCCCATTTTGTATACTGCCTGGGCCGATCATATTCTTACGCCTACCGAAATAAAAACTTTGCGCCGGCTGGCAGAAGAAGCGCCTTTCCTGACTCCGGAAGATAAGACGACGCTGTTGCAGTGGGGGCAGCCCACCCGTCCTCCTTCTCCTCATCTTTTTCGCTATTGGGAAGTGGAACTGCAAAGGGCTGCCGAACAACTGCCTGCTGGCAAGCCTCAAGCCCTGGCAGAGCTGGGCCTATACATGGCTCAGCAGGCAAGTGAGGAACCTGAGCAATGGGATGCACCTGAGATTTTACAATATCTAAGGGCGTTTGAAGCTGCGCTGGGGCAGGTCAGCCTTGATACCCACCGTTTCATTTTCAACCTGCCAGAACCAGAGCCGGAAGGGCAGGCACCGGGCACGCCATCCTATCAGGACCTGAAAGCGGTACTTGACGGAGACTTCGGCGAAATCAGAGACCGGATGCGTACTTTCCTGTCTGACCCTGTTTTTCGGTACAAAGAATACAGCGATAAAAATCTGCACCGGGAGCAAGTCCTGGAATGGCTGCATCTGTTGTCTGAGCAAGGGTTTGGCGCGCTCGCCTATCCGTTTGCGCAGGGCGGGCAGCACGATATGGGCACTTACGCCACTGTTTTTGAAATGCTGGGCTACCATGACCTTAGTCTCGCTATCAAATTTGGCGTGCAATTTGGATTGTTCGGCGGAAGCGTACAGCAGTTGGGCACTACCTGCCATCACGAAAAATACCTCGAAGCCATAGGCAAAGGGGAATTACTCGGATGTTTTGCGATGACTGAAACCGGGCATGGCTCGAACGTGCGTGGACTGGAAACGACCATAACCTATGATGCGGAGCAGGAAGAATTTGTCGTCCATTCTCCCAGGGAACAATCCGGCAAAGAGTATATAGGCAATGCCCTGCACGGGGAGTTGGCCACTGTCTTTGGGCAACTGATTGTGAAAGGGGAAAGCCATGGTATTCATGCTGTTTTGGTTCCGTTACGGGACAAATCCGGTGCTATCCTTCCCGGTATACGAGTAGAAGATTGCGGCACCAAGCTGGGGCTCAATGGCGTAGACAACGGGCGCATTTGGTTTGATGCGGTGCGCGTCCCCCGGGTCAATCTGCTCAACCGGTTCGGCGATGTTTCCAAAGACGGGCAGTACAGCAGCCCTATCGAAAGCCCGTCCCGCCGGTTTTTCACCATGCTCGGCACGCTTGTGGGCGGCCGGGTATGCGTGCCCCGGGCTGGCCTAAGCGCTGCCAAGTCGGGACTAACCATAGCCATTAAATACGCGCTAAAGCGCCGGCAGTTTGCGCCCCGTCAGAACGAACCTGAAACCTTACTGCTCGACTATCCCAGCCATCAGCGCCGCCTGATGCCAAAGCTGGCTAAAGCCTACGCCCTGCATTTTGCGCTAATGGAATTGAGTAATCGGTTTGTCGCTCACGAAGAAGAGGACATGCGGGAAATAGAAACCCTTGCTGCCGGCCTGAAGTCCACCGCCACCTGGTTTACCACCGAGACGCTGCAGGAGTGCCGGGAAGCCTGCGGAGGAAAAGGCTACCTTTGGGAAAACCGCATTGCTGACCTGAAGGCAGATACCGATATCTTCACTACCTTCGAAGGGGATAATACCGTATTGGCTCAGCTCGTGGCCAAAGGATTGCTGTCCAGGTTTAAAAAAGCGTTTAATGAGGAAGGGAACCTGGCATTGCTCCGTTATGTTTCCAACCGGGTGACCACAGCGATCACCGAGCAGAACCCCTTTGCTGTGCGCAACACCAGCCGCGGGCACCTGCTCAGCGAGGAGTTCCACAACAGTGCCTTCGATTTCAGGGAGAACCGCCTTACGGCTTCATTAGGGCAACGGTTGCGGGGACACATTAAAGCGGGCATGCCATCCCATGAAGCTGCTATGAAATGCCAGCCTCACATGATCGCCCTCGCTGATGCCTACGTAGACCGGGTGACCCTGATTGCTTTTCAACAAGCATTGCAGCAAGACATGCCGGAAACTGCCCGCGATGCGCTTCGTACTTTATATCAGCTTTTTGCCTTGCATACTATAGAAGCCCACAAAGGCTGGTACCTGGAAAGCGATTACATGCTCGGCGTCAAGACCAAAGCCATTCGAAGAGAAGTCGACCGGCTGTGTGCAGAAGCCCGCACCTGGGCCAATGTATATGTGGAGGCTTTCGCCATTCCCGACCCCCTTCTTGGCGCCGCGATTGTGCAACCCGGGGATAAATCATGAAAACCCTTATCTTGCTCCTCCCTAACCTGGAGCGAAAAAGCAGTCCCATATGAAATCAGTCATTCAAAATATTCTAATTGCCGTGATCAGCGCTGCCTGCACGTTCCTGTTCATGCAGCAGCTCTACCCTCTGCAACAGTCGATGCCTCAGCCTGCCTCTACAGCACAGCCAGTGCTAACTGGTCAGGAGTTCTCCGGACCAATGGCTGTAAAGGAGGTCCCAATTAATCAGCGCCCCCGGGCATGGGCAGAAGGCCCTATTGAGGACTTCGTTAACACCTCTAAGTTGGTCACTTCAGCCGTGGTCAATATCAATACGTTAAGTGCGAGCGGCTATCGGGTTTCTTCCGGTTCCGGAGTGATCATAGCTACGGATGGCTACATCATTACCAACCACCATGTCGTAGAAGATGGCGCCAAATACGAAATCACGATGTACGACAAGCGCAAGCTCGAAGCAGAGCTGATTGGGTCCGACCCTACCACCGACCTGGCGCTGCTAAAGGTGGACATACGGGGGCTCAAGCCTGTACTTTACGGAGATTCTGACAAAGTGGAAGTCGGACAATGGGTCCTCGCAGTAGGCAACCCTTTCAACCTTTCTTCTACTGTGACTGCAGGTATTGTGAGTGCCAAAGCGCGCAACATTAACATCCTGCGGGGATCCTACAGTATCGAGTCCTTTATACAAACGGATGCCGTGGTCAACCCTGGCAACAGCGGAGGCGCTTTGGTCAATGAGAAAGGCGAGTTAATTGGCATTAATACAGCTATCATCAGCGAGTCGGGGGGCTACGAAGGCTACTCCTTCGCCATTCCCGCTAACCTGGTACGTAAAGTCGTCCGAGACATTCGGGAATTTGGAGCGGTGCAGCGTGCCATCCTTGGCGTGGGCATTGCTGAAGTTACCGGCGAGATCGCTCAGCAGCAAGCTTTGCCAGGTGTAGCTGGTGTTTACATCAACAGCGTGAGCCAGGGCAGCAGCGCAGCAGAAGCCGGACTAAGGGAAGGCGATGTGATCATCACCATCAATAACGCCAAGACTAATTCGGTACCTGAATTACAGGAACAGATTGCCCTTTTCCGCCCTGGAGATAAAATCAGCCTGGAGTTTTACCGGCAGGGGCAAAAATTCCGGCGGGACAACGTAGTGCTGCAAAGCCTTGATACAGGCAGCCGGTAGCTTATTTGTTATGCGCTGGCATTAGTGCCTCAAGCCATAAATCCTTGACAACCCAGGTATCAGAGATCTATGACTTGAGGCACTAGTGCTTTGAATAATGTGGTGTACACCTCGACATCCAACTCATAACTTGTCCCGGCAGGTATAAAGAAAGCCTCTCCCTGTTGAAACACCTGTCCATCATTACAGGAGACCACCGTTCCTTCGGTAACGAGTACGATCTCTGCCGTCTTTGGGAACTGAGGCTTGTAGAACCGCGTCCACTCCGGAAAATACAACCGGTTAAGCTGAAAGTCGGCGGCCGGTGTTTTATAAGCGAATTCAAAACCATCAAGCGCCTCCCCATCGAGTACTTCCGGCGTGACCGCATCAAACTTCAGGTGGCTCAGCAGCATAGGCACATCCACGTGCTTGACCGTAAGCCCGCCCCGGAAAACATTGTCTGAATTAGCCATGAGTTCCACATTGACGCCTTCCAGGTAGGCATGCGGGATGCCAGCGCCCTGGAAAATGCCTTTGCCCGGCGGGACGTGCACAAGGTTGAACAAGTAAATGGAAAATATGCCCCGGTCATAATCGCCACCTTTACCCCCATACTGCTCAAATGCACGTTTAGCCCAAAAATCAGGGTGCGCCTTATCTGTCAACCGGGCCTTTGACAATCGAGACTGAAGGGGTTGCAACACCTCATCTACCTGCTCCTGGGGCCACTCCATGATGGTTTTGTACAAACCATAAATCCCCGAATCCTTCAGAATAGGTTGTAGTGCTGCAAAAGCAGGCTCTGATTCCAGGGTCGCCGATATCTCAGCTTCCGGTTTGAACCCATGCAGCAACCAGAAATCCGTGAGGGCTACCATCACTTCGGGCTTGTGGTTGTCGTCCTTGAAATTGCGGTGAGGCGCAGACAGTGGTATTCCGGCCTTGTTTTCCGCTTCGAAGCCCTGCACCGCCTGCTCTTTGGTGGGGTGAGACTGAATCGACAGCATTTCACGTACATCCAGGACTTTGAACAGGAATGGGAGCTGATCGCCAAACTTAGCCTGCGAAGCCCCGAGAGCATCAGGATGGGCATTCAGCCAGTCCTTTAGCAAAATTTCTTTACCCCCATCGATCAGTTTAGCTGGCCCACGGTCGTGTACGCCCATCCATAACTCTGCGAAGGGTTCCTCATCAGGGTTTTTTTGCCGAATCAGTTCAGGGATATATTCATATCCGCCCCAGGCATAGTGCTGCACGACTCCCTTAAGCGGATAAAGCGTTTCTTTGTTCTTCATTTTGATGCCTTTACTGTGCTGGCTAAGATAAAAACTCCATCCGGATTAACGCCCCAAAACAACGTACGCTCAAAGCAAAAAAGAGGTGATTTTACTTTCTATATGATGCTACATTCCAAAGATGTTCTGAATAAACAGCTATTTTGCCCATGTGGGCATCAAATAAACAAAAACAAAGCTATTTGTGACAACATGAAGCGCCAAATAAATAAAAAAATAAAAATAAAAATCTCTTTAAAGGACTGAAAAACAAGCCAATAAACAATAAAAACAAACTCTATCTTGCAACACGCTGGATTTAACAAATTATTCCCCTGAATTTTGTATAAGTTAAGCAAAACACATTGAAAAGGGTATATCCTTTTCTAATTCTCTCCCCCCCTAAGCAAACCACAACAACTAAGACTGTTTATTGATTACCAGGTATGATTACCTTCAAACCTGATTTTTTTTATTCCAGGGGATAGCGATTCAACCCTTGCTTTGAACAACCTCCTTACCAAACATTCCCTGACAACACAACTTCAGATAGCTCCTCCGGGAGCTTTCTGTGTTTTAGGGCAAAGGGTTGTGACCTGCATCACTGATTAGTCACCTACCTGCCTGCATCTTTGTAAAAAAAAACAACAAGACCATGTTTGGAGTATTCAATCAAATATTCGGAGGCGGCGCAGAGGCCGTAGATGTGAAAGCTTTAATCGATCAGGGTGCCCTGCTTATTGATGTCCGCACCCCGGCAGAGTTCAACAGCGGTGCCGCACCCGGCGCTAAGAACATCCCACTTCAGGAATTACAGCACCATATTGGCAAACTAAAGCAAACGGGCAAGCCCGTGGTGGCGTATTGCCGTTCCGGCAACCGAAGTGGTATGGCTGCCCAAATTCTGAATGAGAAAGGCATTGAGGCTTACAATGCAGGTAGCGTCGGACAGGTACGCCAGATGCTGGCTTAAAAAAATACATTGATTGCATGAATCAAAGAGCGGAGAAAGGCATAGCCTTGATCCGCTTTTTTTGTTGCCGCCATTCCCATAATCCATAACCGGCAACCGTAACATACTCCAGCGCAACCAACCCAAGGTGCTCGTGGTATTCCACACCTGCGTAATTAGCATAGGTCAGCATAATAAGCCCTGACCACAGTACCGGGAACCGATAGGGCGTAAAGATACAGAGCAACAGGGGGAGCGCTACATACCAGGGGTGTACCGTGGGGGTAAAAGCCAGATATAGCACGATTGCTGCCAGGCAGTAATACTTCAGCCCGGGGAGATCTAAAGCTTTACCTTTCAAAGAACGGTAGCCCGCACGTGCCGCCATAAGGGTCACTCCTGTAAATGTGCCCAAGGCCAGTGCCGGCCCGATAATTGCGATTTGATTATACCCTGTCAGCTGAATGCCCAACCAGCGCAGCAGATAGTATACGCTGGCATTGAACTCGAACCGCCGGAAGTATAAATCGAGGCTGCTGCCAAAACCGTTCAGGAAAGCCTCGCCCAACAGCGGTGCGAATAGCCCCAGTAACACGCCCCCCAAAAGGGCAAAATACTGCAGGCTACGCTTCCACCCCAACAGGGGGATCAGGAACATTAAGAACAACAGCGGCAACAACTTGGCAGCAATAGCCAGTGCCATCGCCACGGCACTTGCCCACCACTTTTGCCGGTGCAGCCACCAGAAACTCAGCACCAGAAAGGCAATCATTACCCCTTCGAAATGCAAATTGCCCATCGTTTCTATCAGAATTAAGGGGTTGAGCAAATACCAGAGCGCCCGTTTTGGCGAAAGCCCCATCACATTAAGCAGCTGTGGCAGGAGCACGATTGTGCCGATATCTGCCAGCAGCAAAAATGCTTTCATCAATAACGTACTGCCGTAAATGCTATCCGGAGCCAGCCAGCAGGAGATACCAAATACGGCTTGTGCCACTGGCGGATAAATGGTAAAGTATTCCGGGGAGTTGAGCTGCCGGAACAGGTCCTCCGTTAGTCCGGCAGGAGGATTGGGCAATGCCTGATAGTGGGTGGGCAAATGCTCGAAGGGATTAATGCCGTTGAGCAACAGCCGGCCATCCCAAATAAAGCGGTAGACATCATCCGATAGCTGAGGCATAGCGGGCAGGATGATCAGCCGAACAGCTATTGCAAGCCCGAGGTACCAGGCAATTGGGATACCTTCAGAACGGTAGCACAGCCACAGGTAGCCCAGAAATGCAGGCAGGTAGAAAAGCAGGATGTTAGAAAAATCAGACTGCCCCGGACCATATGCCAACCCGGCAACCGACAGCAGTAACAGCCCGCTGCCCAGCCCAAACCGCAACCGCTCAGACATAAGCTTACTTTATGCTCAGGTGGCGCAGGGTGTAGTAAAAGATAGCACCGTAACCCAGCGCCAGCATAAAGTGGAAAACCAGGAATGTGGTATTCTGAATGTAAAGCCCGCCCACTACAGCTCCGGCAAAATACAGGGCGAGCAAACCTTCCAGAACCGTGGTCCAGGTGATCTTCCTGCTCAGGTATTTATGCTTGCGGAAGCTGTCGCGCATGGTTTTGATGTTAAACTTGGGGGTGCGCACGAATGGCGACTTTTTACCTCGGAATCCCTGCAGGACGGCCACGGTATTATGCAGGGACAGCCCCATGGATAATGCCAGGAATAATGGGAACAGGAAGATAAACTTGAACACCGCTTTCCCAAAGGACTCCTTATGCACAGGAGCCTGCACATTCGCTACATAGTAAATACCAATTACCGAAAGCAGGCCGACCAGGAAGTAAGCAAAAAAGTCTTTGCTGAAACCCAGTTCGATCAAATCACCCAGAAGAAACAGCAGCGGTACGCTTGAGACCCCGGTAATGAATACAAACAGAAAAATTGAGCTGGCCAGCAGGTGACTTGTCGCATGGATTTTCTGGTTCAAGGTCAGGTTGGTGGACCGCCAAACAGTGGGCAGCATTTTCTTGGCTGTCTCTGCCCCGCCTTTCATCCAGCGGAACTGCTGGGATTTCAGGCTGTTCATTTCCACCGGCAGCTCTGCGGGCGAGCCGATGTGCTCCAGGAAGTGGATGCGCCAGCCGTTCATTTGTGCCCGGATGCTGAGGTCCAGGTCTTCGGTGAGGGTATCGGCTTCCCAGCCACCGGCATCCTCGATCGTTTCCCGGCGCCAGACACCAGCCGTGCCATTGAACTGCAACAGGTAGTCACCTGACATGCGCCCCACCTGCTCTACGGTAAAGTGGACATTCAGCTGCAGCGCCTGCAGGCGGGTGATCAGCGAATAATCCTGATTGATGTGTTCCCATCGGGTCTGCACCACACCTACTTCCGGGTCCTGGAAATGGGGAATGGTTTGTTGCAGAAAATCTGGCCGTGGCAGAAAATCAGCATCAAAAATGGCAATGAATTCGCCCTGTGCATACTCCATTCCATCCCGTAGTGCCCCCGCTTTAAAGCCCTGCCGTTTTTCCCGGCGGATTTGCTCAATATTGAAGCCTTTTGCCCGGACAGCTTCCACTTTCTTACGCACCACTTCCAGGGTCTCATCAGTAGAGTCGTCCAGGATATGGATTTCAAAGCGGTCTTTAGGATAATCGAAAGCCGCCACACTGTCGATGAGGCGCTCAATAACGTACAGCTCGTTATAGATAGGCAGCTGCACCGTCACGAATGGCCAGTCTTCAGCAGCGGTATCAGCCAGCACGAGGGTTTCTCCTTTGTCTTCCCCGTACTGAGTGGACCGGGCGCGTTTTAATTCGCCATGCTGATTAACGGTAAGGGGTTCCTGTGCGGCAGTTTGTTGTATTGCCCCATCTTTCTGGTACTTCTTATAGTGATAAAGGAGGTTGAATTGCATCACACAGTATACCGTGATGTAGAACAGCGCAATCGTATAAATGGCTAAAACCGAATAGGCGAGTATGGATATCATGCCCGAAACTTTAAGTTCACAGTTGGTTAAATCAATTTGAAAATGGTCCAAAGGATTTTATGGCCCGCCAGGATACTCCCTTTGACGGTGCCGGAAACCTTTGAGACACCAATGCGGCGCCGGTATTGTACAGGGACCTCTGTGGCTTTTAACTGGTGCTTTGCGGCTTTCACCTGCATTTCCACCGTCCAGCCGAAATTTGGATCCTGCATATTCAGCTCCAGTAACCTGGCATATTTGATGGCTCGAAAAGGGCCTAAATCGGTAAACTGATAGTTGTAAATCAATCGGATGAGTGTGGTAGCCAGCCAGTTACCGAATATCTGCTGAGGCTGCATGGATCCAGGTTCGAGGTTGCCCAAAGCCCGTGAGCCAATCACCAGGTCATAGTTTGATTCGATTATAGGCTGAACTACTTGTGGTAGTTCTTCAGGATGATCAGAGTAGTCTGCATCGAGGAACACAACAATATCGGGCCACTCTTGTTGAGGGCGGCGGGCAATATGTTCCATTCCTTTCAGGCAGGCATTGCCGTAGCCTTTCTTAGGCTGCAACAATACCGTAGCCCCACCGGCAGCAGCAACAGCCGCTGTATCGTCGGTACTGCCATTATTGCAGACAATCACCTCCCGCACCCAGTCGGCAGGGATGTCTCGTAATACTTTTCCTATGGAACCTTCCTCATTGAAAGCAGGAATGATGACGTCGATTACCGGTTTGCTCAATATTAACCCTGATTTGCGGCAAAGGTACAGGAAATATCATCAACTTAACTGTCCTCACCGTAACATTTAATGGGTTGACAACGCCCTGGATTTCGGAATACCTGCACAAGCACAAAAAAGCACCAACATTTCTCTATTTTTGGGCCACTGTACAGAAATCATGGATTGCCCCGTTATAGGGAGGACAATCTTTAATGCATAACTTTGACCCATGAAGAACGTGCCCTACATCGTACTCGGGCTGTGCCTGAGCCTGGCTTTTTTCTCCTGCGACAACGAAGCAGATTTCCTGACTGGCGGCGAATTCGAACTGGAATTCTCTTTGGATACCCTGCGCTTTGATACCGTTTTCACGGAACTGGGCTCCGCTACGCGTTTCTTTAAGGTCTATAACCGCAGCAGCAATCCTGTGCTGATTGACGCGGTGGCTCTAACCGGCAACGAAGACGGCAAATTCCGCATGAACGTCAACGGCACCGCAGGCGACCGGGTGGAGCAGGTGGAAATATGGGCTAATGACAGTATTTATGTCTTTGTGGAAGTGACCATCGACCCCGACGCCCCGCTCTCCATCAGCCCTTTTGTCATCGAAGACCAGGTGGTGTTTGAAACCGGTGAAAAACGCAGCAGCGTCCTTCTGGAAGCCTGGGGGCAGAACGCCAACTACTTCCCCAGCCGCTTCAACCGGGGTGTGCCAACGCTGCTCACCTGCGACAATCAAACCATCGTATGGGACGACCCCAAGCCCTACGTCATCTACGGGCAAATTCTGATCGACAGCTGTGCGCTGGAGGTCGCTGCCGGCACACGGATTTATGTGCACGGCGGCATTGCTCAAAACGACCTCTTCGGCACCTTTAATGATGGCATTATCTATACCCTGGCCAATGGGCAAATTCACTTTAAAGGCACGGCGGAGGACTCCATCGTCGTACAAGGCGACCGCCTGGAGGAAGGCTTTGCAGAAGAGCCCGGTCAATGGCAGGGCATCATCATCGGGCGGGGCTCCAAGGGCAATACGATGAGCTATACCACGGTCAAGAATTCCATATTTGGCGTCTATGTGGATTCTGTAGGGCAGCTGACCGCTCGTAATTCCCGTTTTTACAATACCAACAGCAGCGGCATCATTGGCTTCCACAGCCGTATTGACCTTGAAAACTGCCTGGTGTACAACAACTTCGCCAATTCCGTGCAGCTGGTCAACGGGGGCGACTACAACTTCGACTACTGCACGGTAGCCAGCTACGGTGTGGACGCCTCCGCCATGTCCCTGTCCAACTTTTTCTGCTACGACAGCCCCTTCACCTGTCAAGTGCGGAACGACTATCGTATCCGGGCCAACTTCCGCAACTGTATCTTCTTCGGTACCAGCCGGGATGAGCTGCAATTTTCAGATGTAAGCGGGGGCAGTGTACCGCAGCTCTTTCAGGTACAATTTGAAAACTGCATCGTCAAAGTCGACCAACTGCTCGAACAGCAGGAGGGGCTGTATGCCAACTTCCTGGAATCTGATGCCTGTATCAACTGCATCAACGGGGAGCGGACAGACACCCTCTTTGCCGATCCTAATGGCGATGTTTACCTCCTGGATAGCCTGTCCATTGCGGAAGGCATGGCCCGCCCCCTGCCTGGCATTACTACCGATCTTGTAGGTAATGAACGGGACCCCGTTGCCCCGGATATCGGCTGTTTTGAGTACCAATACTAAAACCAAAATTTCAAGCCCAACCCATGTCACCATTTTTATACGGAAAGCATCATCTCACTGCCGGGCTGTCGCTCAGCATCAGCCGGCAGCATAAAACCGGGGAATTAGACCGTGCTCAGCGGGAAAAGGTAGCGGCTTCGGCTCAGATCGTCCGCAATTTTGCCAAAGGCAGGGATGCGGTCTATGGCATCAACACCGGCTTTGGCCCCCTGTGCAGCACCAAAATATCACCGGACGACACCGCACAACTACAGCACAATCTGCTCATGAGCCATAGCGTGGGTGTAGGCTCCCCTATTCCCAAACAGACCGCCAAGCTTATGCTCATCCTTAAGGTACATGCGCTGGCGCAAGGGTTTTCGGGCATCTCCCTGCCTACACTGGACCGAATCCTCTGGCATATCGATCAGGATGTTATCCCGGTGGTGCCCAGGCAGGGCTCCGTGGGGGCTTCGGGCGACCTGGCACCGCTTTCCCACCTGTTTTTGCCGCTCATCGGGCTGGGGCAGGTGCATTACAAAGGACAGGTGGTGCCCACACCGGAAATGCTGCAAAAAGAAGGGCTCGCTCCCCTGCAACTGCAGCCCAAGGAAGGCCTCGCCCTGATCAACGGCACACAGTTCATCACCGCTTTTGGAGTGGAGGTAACCGACCGCCTGCAAGCCTGCCTGAGTCAGGCGGACCTGATCGGGGGAATGATGATTGAAGGGCTGTTGGGCTCCGTTGCGCCCTTCCATCCGGAACTGCATAACATGCGCCCCTACAAAGGCAACCAACATGTGGCTGCGCGCATCCGGGCGCTACTGCAAGGCTCCGAAATCCTCAACTCCCACAGCCACTGCGACCGGGTGCAGGACCCTTACTCTCTGCGCTGTATACCACAGGTACACGGGGCTTCCCGCAATGCCTGGCTGCACCTCCGGGAGACGCTGGAAATTGAGCTCAACTCCGTCACAGACAATCCGATCATCGTGAATGAGGAGCTCTCGATCAGCGGGGGCAATTTCCACGGGCAACCGATGGCCCTGCCGCTGGACTATGCCTGCCTGGCAGCCTCGGAAGTTGGCAATGTTTCCGACCGGCGCTGTTATCTTTCGCTTACAGGTATAGATGGTGCCGTACCTAAACTGCTGATGGAAGAGACCGGGACAAATTCCGGGTTTATGATCCTGCAATATACCGCTGCTGCCCTGGCGAGCGAGAACAAGAGCCTGTGCTTCCCGGCCAGCGCCGATAGTATTTCGACTTCCTTAGGGCAGGAAGACCATGTGAGCATGGGCTCCATTTCCGGCCGCAAAGCCCTGCAGGTCGTAGGCAATCTGGAGCGGATACTGGGGATCGAACTCGTGTGCGCAGCTCAGGCATTCGACTTCCGCCGGCCACTAAAGTCGAGCCCGCTGATGGAAAACCTGCATGCCCGGGTACGGGAAGAGATTGCATTTGCGGACAAGGACCGGGTATTCGCTACCGATCTGGATAAAGGGGCGGAGCTGGTTCGGGAGCGCGCGCTGATTGAGGTGGTGAATCAGAGCAGTCAGGATATTGGTACTGAATTTGAGGGATTGTTTGAGTATTGTTAGCAGGTTTCAGGCAGCGGCTTACCATCCACCGAAATCAAGTGGTCGAGGCGGATGTCCAAACCGGTGCTGAGGAGCATATACTCCACCTTGCTACGGATGTAGAGGTCTTTGATCACAGCCTCTGTAGTTTGAACCTGACCGGAAGCATCCCGAAATTCAATATGGCAGGAACGCCGAAGCGTGGCACGGGCTTCCAGTTCGTCGTAAAAATCACAGCTGATGGGCTGGTAGTGATCCATTTTCGGGAAAGTTTTGAATAGAATAATAAGCTTTTCGGAAGCTAAATTGTTGCATACCCAAAACGATAAAACTTTGATTCAAACGATATCCATACTAGGCTGCGGCTGGCTGGGGCTCCCGCTCGCTCAAACCCTGGCGCAGGCGGGCTACACCGTAAAAGGCTCCACCACCACGCCTGACAAGCTACTCACGCTCACCGAAGCTGGCATTTCCCCCTTTCTGATCAAAGCCGGCGACGAACTGGAAGGCGACAACCTGCGCGACTTCTTCCAAACCGATCTGCTTTTTGTGAATATCCCGCCCGGTGGGCGGCGCGACCCCGATGTGGAAGAAACGTACCCCCGCAAGGTCAAAGCTATTGTGGAAATGGCGATGCGGATGGAAGTGCCTGAGCTGGTTTTTGTCAGTTCCACGGGCGTATATGGCAATGACAATACCACCCTGGACGAAAGCGCCGCCCTGAACCCGTCCACCGCCTCCGGCCGGGCCCTGGTGGTGATCGAACGGTATTTACAATTGCTGCGCGCGCCCCGGTCTACCGTTTTACGCATGGGCGGGTTGGTGGGCGGCAGCCGCAAGCCCGGCCGCTTCCTGGCAGGCAAAAAAGACATCCCCAACGGAGAAGCCCCCGTCAACCTGGTGCACCTGGACGACTGCATTGGGCTCATACAGTCGCTGATTAAGCAAGAAGCCTTTGGGCACACCCTCAACGTAGTGGCCGACGGGCATCCAACAAGAGCCGCCTTTTACACCGCTCAGGCGGAAAAAGAAGGGCTGGAGCCGCCCACCTTCAAAGGGAATAAGGAGCTGACGTACAAAATCATCAGCAATGAGCAGGCTAAAGCGCTGTTGGCGTACGCTTTCCGGCACCCGGACCCGATGAAGTTTTAGTGGATGACAATTCGCTCCGTACCTGACCACCCTCTCGTTGTCCATATCCGGAGGAAGTAGATGCCGGGCACAAGACCGGCTACGTCCATGCGCTGATCCGCTACGTTGCGGACCACTACCCCACTGCTGTTCAATAGCTCTAAATGAGCAATATCTGCTTTGCCGCTCACCCGGATTTCATCCGTCGTTGGGTTGGGCGCAATGGTCCAGTCGGGCCGGGGCTCAACTTCAGCGGCAGCAGTCAGGCACTCCATTTCCGACAACCGGGCCCAAAGCTGATTGTCGAAGGAGGAAGCCGCGGCGACTACCGGGCCCGCGTTATTGCCCTGCCGCACGACGACCAGCCCTTCACTGGGAACTACGTAGATTTTCTGGTCGTTTTTGCCCAATGCGGCGTACATGTCGGCTGGTGCTTCGGGTACCATTGGACCATTCAGCACCAGTTGAGTAGCCGGCAGCATAAATGAAGGCTGCCCGTTTAGCCACCACAAGTACCCGTAGCTTTGGTTGAGGTCCTGAGAAGGGGTAATCATCGCGTTGAAATAGGCCGTATCGGTCATGACCGGTGTGCCGCCCCATTGCCCCTCTGCCAACATCAACAAGCCAAAGCGCGCCATATCCCGCGCCTTGCTGTAGTAGACATTGCCAAACCAGCCCCCCTTCATGCCGATCGCGTTGCCCAGACGCAGGCGGGTGTACAGGGTGAGGTTAACGCCAGTGGCGGCTTCCACCAATTCCTGGGTATAGCGGTAAGGGGAGTTATGGTAAGCCCAACGCGTACCCGCATCCACCAGGTACTGAAAGCAGGCAGGCTCGAAGCAGCTGTTGGTCGCATCATTCTCCACGGCATCGTCCAGCCCGGTGGTCATTGTGATTTGGTTGCGGATGGTGATAAGGGCTTCCTTCTCCGGCGGGCACTCTGTCCAGCCTGCTCCCATATAGTCCGAAACCGGGTCATTGATATCCAGATAGCCATCTTCCTGAGCCAGCCCTATGACGGCTGCCATCAGGCTTTTGCCGGCGGAGGCCCAATACCATACCGAGTCTTGCTGAAAAGTGCCAAAATACCGTTCCAGCACGATTTTTCCGTCCTTGAGGATGATGAAGGCTTTCGAATCCCGGCTTTCCACGAAGGCCAGCAGGCTGTCGACTTTCTCCGGGCACCAGTTGAGGCTATCGGGTTGGAGGGTTGCCCAGTCATCGCCCTCCGCAGGTGGGAAATAGAGCGATTGGGCAAAAGCTGCATTTAGCAAGCTGAGCAGGAAAAAGGTATAAATCAGGCGCATAGGTTTTTTGGAGGGTTAGACTGCCGGGGAAGCTTAAAGTTTAAATGTGAAAATTACCTAGTGGTCTGTCAAGGCTAAAACTAGGGGTTGCCTGCGGCGACTTTTGAGGCTACTCTTCGTTGGATAACCCCTTACGTAGCACTGCTATGCGCGGGAACATCCGCCTTGATTAGCCTCAAAATTCGCTCCCACTCAACCCATAAATTAACACTTGGCAGACCACTAGTGCCTCAAGTTATAATTTCTGGCGTAGTGCGCTGACATTCTGATATTGAATCAAATTTGCAACGGCAGATAAAAAAAGCACGGTCAGCTACGACCCTTTTCGTGTGGGATAGACGGTGAAAAAGATCCACTAAAAATCCTTTCTCACATTTTCATCAAGCTCTTTATCGTGGCGGATTGTAAGTATGCGAACGATATCGTGAGAAGTTAGGATGCGGAAGATAATTTTGTACTCCCATGCTTTTGTGTAATAGACTTTGTAATCGTACTCCTTGGTACCTGGCAGAGTGGGCTTGCTTGCAGGGAGCTTTTCCAATTTTTTGGCTTCCGATAAGATGCCGCGGCGAACATGTCGACCAACGGCTTTAGAATTGGAGTATTCTGTCAAGTAGGCTGTAATTTCTCGTAGACGCTGCCTGGCTGTTCCGGAAAACATTACCTGAAATGATTTGCCTACCATGTTTCCGAATCATTTTCCAGCTCTTCCAAGGTCGTGTATTCTCCACGCTCATACTCTGAATTAGCTTCTGCCAGTTCTGCGTTCAGGTCTTCTCTGCTAAGTTTATGCCAGTTTGAAGAAGGCGGGATGGCCATAATCACTTCATCGACAATTTGGCTGTCTTCCAGATATTCACTGGCATACGCTTCTGTCATGGCATGTAATATGCGCAGGAAGCTTTCATCCGCTTGTTCGATGCGAAGGTGTAGGACTTCCCTGATTTGTTCGACTCCCATAAGCGGTTGATTTAGTTTTTGTTTCTTTAATCATAAAGATAACGGATTTATGAATTAATCCGTTCACGTAGCCAATTTTAGCCTCAATATACAAAAGCGGGGCGGCCTTCCAAACTGAAAAACCGCCCCGCTTAAGCTTAAAAAGGAGACAAAATTACTTGCTCCATTCTTCGATAGACGCTTTGTTCATGCGCACGTAGTCGTCGTTGCCTGCCTCTTCAGCCAGCTTCATCGACATTTTAGCAGCTTCGATCGCGTCTGCTTTCTTACCCATATCCGCCAGGATGAGTGCCTTGCGGCGTACCTGCCAGAAACGTGGGCTGTCTACATCAGTAGCGATGGTAATCCACTCCAGCGCTTTGTCCAGGTCTTTGCCCATATCGTGGTAGTAAGAAGCCGCTGCGTAGTAATCATTAGGCGTAGGGCCTGCCATTACGCCATCAATTGAAGCCTGTACCTGCTTCTCCGTGTGCACTTCCACAGGGATTTTCACCATAGTCTTGTCCCATGCGAAAACGATATCTGCACCGGTCATCGTGATATTGTCCACTGTGAAACGCATTTGCTCGACCATTACCGGGCTTTTCTCCGGCTTAACAGAGACGGTTGCAGCAGGGTCTTTGTCTACATAGCTGCCCCAGCTTCCGGACTCGTATGGGTAGAACATCAGCATCCACTCCTTAGCCATTGGCTTGCAGAGTACTGCGTATTCGCCCGCTTCCATTTCCTGGCCACCGACTACCACGTCCTTATCAAAGGCGAACTTGGTCGCTGCGTTGGCACCAAAGCGCCAAACTTTGCCGTAAGGTACCAGGCCGTCTTCTGCAAAAATGGTACGGCCTTTCACGCCAGGACGTGAATAGCTGATCTCAACTTCAGTCAATCCAACCATTTGCTCGATTTCTGCCGAAGGGCTGGGAGCAGGGGTTTGAATTTGTGCATTTACCTGCGGCACCATCAGGGCAACGAGTGCCAAAGCGAAAAGTGAGCTTAACAGTTTCTTCATTTTACTTGGTTTTAAGTTTAGAATTGTCAAAATTCGTGCACGAAAGTACGACTTTCGCAGCAACCAAAGAACAACGGGAACATAACTTAGTTGTGCTCCCGGAGACACATTAACCCTAAACAATTCAGAACGGCTTACTACCTGCCTGCTGAATTATAAAGTATCCTCTTCGCTCATGAGTATGACAATAGCCATTATTGCCCACGACGGCAAAAAAGCGGAAATGGTCGCCTTTATCAAAGACCATGCCTCACTGTTCCGACAAAAGAACATCGACCTTATTGCCACCGGCACCACTGGCTCTCACCTGGAACGCGCCGGGCTGGAAGTGAATCGCATGGAAAGCGGCCCCATGGGCGGTGATGCACAAATTGCCAGCCGCCTGGTGGAAGGCAACGTGGATATGGTCATCTTTTTCCGGGACCCCCTCGGCAAGCACCCGCATGAGGTGGATGTCAATATGCTGATGCGCCTTTGTGATGTCCACAATATTCCGCTGGCGACCAATCATGCAGCTGCGATGCGCTTTGTGAAGACCTTATAATTTAAACCTTTGCAGCGCCCAGCCCGTTTTAACACAAAACCCTGGCATGCAAAGACTTATATTTTCGACACTATTATCCTCTTTACTTTTCGCTGCCTGCTCACCCGAAGAGCAAGCGCAAGCAGTGGACCCCGACGCTGCATTTCCGATGGTAGACCGGGACCTGGAAAACATACAGGAGTCCGGCGTACTTAGAGCTATTACGGTCTACAGCGAAACCAGCTATTTCCTCTACCGTGGGCAGCCGATGGGTTTTGAATACGAGCTGCTCACCAGACTGGCTGACCATTTGGGCGTACGCCTTGAAATTGTGCCCGCTCACGACCTGGACGAGCTCATCAATATGCTCAACCGGAGGGAAGGGGACCTCATCGCACACGGGCTGACCATCACCAAGCCCCGAAAGCAGTATATTGACTTTACCAAATACCTCTACCTCACCAAACAGGTGCTGGTACAGCGAAAGCCAGAGGACTGGCGTAACTGGAAACTCCACGAAATAGAACGGACACTGGTTTCTGACCCTATTGAACTCATTGAAGACACCGTCTCGGTACGGCTAGCTTCTGCTTACCACGACCGGCTGAAAAACCTGGAGCAGGAAATTGGCGGTGATATCTATATCGACACCGTATCCGGGGATTTATCTACGGGCAGGATCATCAAAAAAGTCGTGGAAGGCGAGTTGGATTACACCGTTGCCGACGACAATATTGCGGAGATCAACAGCGCCTACTACCCTATTCTGGATGTATCCACGCCGATCAGCTTCTCGCAACGTGCCGCCTGGGCGGTGCGCAAAAATGCTCCAAATTTGCGGCAAGCTCTTAACACCTGGATTGAAGAGATACGGCAGAAGACCGATTACTACGTGATCTACAATAAGTATTTCAAGAACAAACGAGCCTTCCGGGCGCGTATCGAAAGCGAGTTTTTTAGTGAAGCAGGTGGAAAAATCAGCCGGTACGACAGCATCGTTAAGCAGTTTTCAGACTCCCTGAACTGGGACTGGCGCTTTCTAAGCGCTCTGATTTATCAGGAATCCCAGTTTAATCCATCGGCTACGTCCTGGGCCAAAGCCAAAGGGTTAATGCAACTGATGCCTGCCACTGCCCGGGAACTGGGCGTCTCAGACAGAACAGACCCTGAGGATAACCTTGAGGCGGGTACAGCTTATCTTCAGCAACTCTACAACCGCTGGGAAAGCATTCCAGACAGCATACAGCGGGTGAAGTTCACCCTGGCCTCCTACAATTGCGGCTATCAGCATGTCGTGGACGCTCAGGATTTGGCGGAGAAGTACGGCAAAGACCCCGGTGTATGGGATGAACAGGTCGAGGTGTTTGTCAAGCGCCTGTCCTATCCCAAATACTACAATGACCCGGTGGTGGACTATGGCTACGTCCGGGGCATTGAGCCGGTCACCTATGTCGATCAGATTTTTGAGCGGTTTGAGCATTATCAGCAGCTGATCCCGGAAGAGTCCTAGTGCTCTGTCAATGATTAAATGACGGATAAGGTGTCTGCGATTTTTTGTTCAGACCAAGAAGCCCCCGGAGCCTGATAGCCAAAGCTATCAAGGCGAGGAGGCGACGCAGAGCTGGACAAAAAGGCGCCACAGATTACCCGTTAATTTGATATTGACAGCGCACTAACGCAGCAGGGTCACATCACCATTGAGTTCTACAAGCTCACCATTAGGTGTTTCCACGAAACATTGGTAGAAGTACACTTCCATAGGTGCATCCTGCCCGTTAAAGCGGCCATCCCAGCCCGTTTCCGGGTCATCCGTTTTAAAAACAATACCGCCCCAACGGTTGAATACCCGGAGTTCAAAGCTGGCGACCGGGCAATTGCGGAGCAGCTCAAAGGTATCGTTGGTGCCGTCTCCGTTTGGAGAAAAGGCATTGGGCAAGGCGTAGGCACAACCGCCATCCGACTCGCAAAAGCGCACCTCAAAACTGAAGTTATCGCTGTACGTGCAGCCTGCTTCATCAACGACCAGCAGCACCACGCTGTAAATCCCATTCTCTTCGAAGATCGCCGATGGCATGGGCTCATCAGCGCTTCCACCCACATCCAGATTCCAGTCGTAAATGACGATACTGTCCGGCCCGGAAGCGGAGAAGACTGCGACATCTCCCAGACACACCACACTATCTCCTTCAATGACGAGTTCCGGATTATCCAGGCAGGGGTCAAGTTCTTCGCATATTTCGATTTCAAAAGAGAGGCTCCCGGTCCGGGTACAGCCATTGGCATCCACAGCAGTTAATGCAGCTGTGAACAGCCCGGTTTCCTGAAAGACGTTTTCCGGACTAGCTGCTGTACTGGAGGTCAGATTGGAAAAAGCCCAGTCGTAGGTGACCAAATTGGCGCCACTGGCACTAAACATCAGGGTGGAATCCAGGCATAGCGGGCCAGTTACATTCAATTGCAATTCCGGGAGCCCCTCGCAAGGATCGTCCCCGCAGTCCACCAGGTCATCCTCAATGGCAATGGAGTAAATGCAGCCATTCACATCTGTTGCTTCCAGAAAAACGGTGCCTACGCCTGCTTCATCAAAAGTCACGGTGAAGGCAGGCTGCTCACTTGTCGCGCCGTTGTTCGCACTCCAGGAGTAAGTGACCAAATCAGCAGAAGTCTGAGCCGTAAAGGTCAGGGGCTGCTGCAAACAGTACTGGTCCGGCGGAATGATGGCAATGGGAGGCTGCCCAATGCAGGGGTTATCACTGCAATCCTGAATCTGCACCTCATTTTGCCCGATGTAAGAGCAGCCCTGCAGGCTGATAGCCTGGAAGGTTACGGTGTAGTTGCCGGGAGCCGGAAAGGCATACTCCAGCGCACTCAGATTTTCAAAGGTCTGCCCGTCTACCGTCCAGGTGATCTCTAGGGGTGGGTCATTGATTAAGAATTCTGTGAGTGGAAAGACCAGGACGGAATCCACACAGGCAAAGCCCTCAAATTCCAAATCCACCAGCTCGGGACCGCAGCCTCCGCAATCGAGCACTTCGAGAGTGGTGGTTGCCGTGTATTCGCAATTGAGCTCATCCCGCACGGTGACTGCAATGGTGTACGTTCCGGATGCATTGAAGTTCACTTGCGGATTCAGCCCGCTGGTCTGCCCAATCCCGCCTAAATCCCAGGTTGCACTCACAGCCTGCCCTTCAAAATCAATGCCCAGCTGGGCCGGGCTGTTAGCACAAATTTCAGCAGGTGCCTGTATGCTCAGACTCAGATCATCCGGACAGGGGTCCTCTTCACAAAGCTGAATGGTCACCTCCAGCGTATCCGTGAAAGTGCCGGTGCTGGTTGTCAGCGTGAGTACAACCGTAGAGGTGCCAATATCTCCATAACTCATAGCAGGGTTATTCTCAGCTGAGGTTTGCCCGTCTCCAAAATCCCAGTTGACATCAGTGACATTCAGGCTGGTTTGATAACTCCACTGTAAGGTAGAATCCACGCAAAAGACTCCTTCCACCTGAATGTCAAGGCAAGCATATTCCTCTTCCTCCACCTCGGTGTACCCGGCAAAGTAGGTATAGGCATCAGCAAAGCCTCTGCCATACACATAAGCCTGAAAAAGCTCAGGACTACTAAGTGTATGTTCCCCCGGACCTAAACTAATTTTGCGGTATGCCTTGTTGGGGTCGCCAAGATAGCCCATCCACACCCCAGCAGGCAGTGGAGCGCCATCCAGCAGAATATTATCCACCTCGTCCGCATTGGCCACAATATTCACGCTATGCTGGGTGAAGGAGGCATCACCAATTAGCTCATTGAAACGGTCCAGGCTTTTGAAGCGGACTTCACGGGTTTTATAATCGGCGGGCCAGAGCCAAAGCATATTGGGGTCACCAAGCCCAGGTGAACAGCCCCCATTCGTATTAAACTGCGCCACCGCTACCGGCTGGCTGGCAGAAATCACCCGCCCGCTCAGATAAGAATCGTCATAAACGGTGTAGAACTCCCCCTGATCAAGCGTTGCTACCTGATTGCAGTCCACGAATACCTCTGTATCATCTTCGGAAGCAAGCACCCGGATGACTTGTACGCCCTGGTTTTGAAATGGGGTATGGTAGTATAAGGTGCCCCATTTATCCACCGGCAAAGCCTGATCATAAACGTGGCTATCTGCTGGCTGCCCGCAGTCAATGATGTCCGCCTGTTTGGCTCCGGAAAAAACGGCTATCGGCTGCCCGGCAAGGCTGCGCACGCTGCTCCCGCTCAGGTCTTCCACCGCCTGTACCTGGTAAATCTGCCCTGCATTGAGCGTAATCGTGAAGGGCACACCGGGTGGGCGGAGCCCCAGGGTCAGGACAGCGGGCGTAATTTCGATCTCCGTTCCATCTTCAGTGCTAAGCACCACAAATGAGGAGGGATCATTGCCCACATCATCGGCATAACAGATGGGAAAGTACTCCGTGCCCAGCTCCGGTTCGGGCAGCAGGTGCGTGGCTTCTGAAAAGTAGGCCCGGTAGTGTACGCCCGTAGCCCGTACTGGCACATCTGAGACAATACGAATACCGGTATTGCCCGTGATATCCGAGCCCTGAATGTAGTAGAGGGCAGGCGGCAGTTCCATTTCTTCGGTACCTCCCGCGCTAACTGAAAAGGGGATGGAAAAGCCTGTTGCCGGAATTTGTATTTCACCGGTAGCCTCCTGATCTGCATGCAAAACGATGGCGAAGACAGGGTCATCGTTGAAGATCAGGTCAAGGTTCTCCATGTAAGCCAGCCAGAACGCGGTGCCGGTACTGGTTTGACCATCAAGTATAGAAACATGCAGAGCAAGAACTGAGCATAGGAAGAGCAGTCGTTTCATAAGCCGGGTGAATCTTGGTGGCAATAATCCAACTAAATTGCTGGTTTAGGTGCAAAAAACCTAAAATGGAGCTCAAAAAAGCAGGATATGGCAAGATTACGGCAATTCGGGCAAAAGCCTTATTTTGATTCCAAAATTGCCCCTATGCCTCAGCCCACACCGGAACGGATCACTACACGCCACCTGATCAACGACTTGCTCCTTATTGCCAACCTGGAGAAAGGCTTTGGCTACACCGTTAAGCAATTGTTCCGGTGACCAACTTTTTAATACTCATCGCGTTTTTTGGGTATTGGGTTTACCAATCTATTTTCTCATAAAAATCCAGGTATGAAATCAGCACTCGTTTTTTGCGGTGCAAACACAGGCAATCATCCGCTTTACGCGAAGACCGCGCGGGAAGTAGGGCAACAGCTGGCACAGCGCGACATCCGACTGGTTTATGGTGCGGGCAAAGTGGGCCTCATGGGCGAAGTTGCGGAAGGCGCTTTGCAAGCCGGCGGCGAGGTCATTGGCGTTATCCCTTTCTTTTTGCGCAAAGCGGAAGTCTGCCATGAGGGACTCAGCCATTTGTACGTCGTTGACAGCATGCACGAGCGAAAGATCAAAATGGCACAATTGTCAGATGCGGTCATCGTCTTGCCCGGCGGCTACGGCACCATGGATGAGGTATTTGAAATGCTCACCCTCGCGCAGGTCGGACAGGGGCAGCACCCGGTTTGTTTCCTCAATGTCAATGGCTACTTCGATTTGCTCCTGAAGCAACTGGACCACATGGAGGCAGAGGGCTTTTTAAAACCGGTGCACCGGCAACTAACAATGACCGCATCGAGCCTGCCGGAGTTGTTTGAAAAACTCGAGCAATACGAAGCCCCGCCCAAAGAAGGCAAATGGATCAAGCTTTAGCCTCTGATGCCTGATAAAGCATCAGTTTCTACAAATGCCTGACGCTCAAAATTGAATAAGGCCGGGAAATACTGTATTTTTGCGGCAAAATAGCAGCGGAGGTTACTTCCCTGCATGCATTTATTTTCACTTTAAAAACCAATTCTTTAATGCAATCAGTAGATCAAAAGCTGAAATACAAAGTTAAGGATATCAACCTGGCGGACTGGGGCCGCAAGGAGATTGAACTGGCAGAAGCAGAAATGCCGGGCCTGATCGCCCTGCGCGAAAAGTACGGCGAATCCAAGCCACTCAAAGGCGCTCGTATTGCGGGCTGTCTTCACATGACGATTCAGACGGCCGTGCTGATCGAAACATTGGTTGAGCTGGGTGCAGATGTCACCTGGTCTTCCTGCAACATTTTCTCCACACAGGACCACGCTGCTGCTGCCATTGCTGCCGCTGGCATCCCGGTATACGCCTGGAAAGGCCAAACGGACGAAGAATTCTGGTGGTGCATTGAGCAGACGCTGTTTGCATTTGAAGACGGGCAGCCCCTGAATATGATCCTCGACGATGGTGGCGACCTTACTAACACCGTTCTGGACAAGCATCCTGAACTGATTGATGGCGTTCAGGGCCTGAGCGAAGAAACCACTACCGGCGTACACCGCCTGTACGAGCGTATGCGCAAAGGTACCCTGCCTATGCCGGCAATCAATGTCAACGACTCTGTAACGAAGTCCAAGTTTGACAACAAGTACGGCTGTAAGGAATCTGCAGTGGATGCGATCCGCCGTGCCACCGACGTGATGATGGCGGGCAAAGTAGCTGCTGTTGCCGGTTACGGCGATGTGGGCAAAGGTACTGCCGCTTCCCTGCGTGGCGCTGGCTGCCGGGTGATCGTCAGCGAAATTGACCCGATCTGTGCCCTGCAGGCGGCTATGGACGGCTTCGAAGTGAAGCGCATGGAGAATGCCATTCCGCGTGCTGATATCATTGTGACGGCAACAGGCAACAAAGACATCATCAGCGAAAAGCACTTCAAGATGATGAAGGACAAGGCCATCGTTTGTAATATCGGCCACTTTGATAACGAGATTGATGTTGCCTACCTTAACCGCGAGCACGGCCACACTAAGACTGAGATCAAGCCACAAGTTGACAAGTACACCATCGACGGTAAGGATATTATTTTGCTGGCAGAAGGCCGCCTGGTCAACCTGGGCTGTGCTACCGGCCACCCTTCCTTCGTGATGTCCAACTCTTTCACCAATCAGGTACTGGCGCAAATTGAGCTGTGGACCAACGGTGATCAGTATGAAAACGAAGTGTACACCCTGCCTAAGCACCTCGACGAAGAGGTAGCCCGCCTGCACCTGGAAAAAATTGGTGCCGAGCTGGAAACCCTGCGCGAAGATCAGGCGGAGTACATTGGCGTAAAAGTGGAAGGCCCATACAAGCCGGAATACTACCGCTATTAATGCAACCGGGCACTAAGCCCCTATGCTGACCATATAAAGCGCGCCGTTTCGGGGAATAAACCGGAGCGGCGCTTTATTTTTGCATCAGACTAACCGCACCAATCTATGCAATCTGTTTTTCAGACTTACCTCCAACTGGGTTTCAGCCATATTTCTGACCTGGAAGGCTATGACCACATCCTGTTTATCGTAGCCCTTTGTGCCATTTACCAGCTCCGGGAGTGGAAGAGTGTGGCTCTGCTAGCCACGGCATTCACCATTGGGCATTCCATCACGCTGGCCCTTGCGGTGCTGGGGGTTATACCGGTCAATGCCGCCTGGATAGAATTCCTGATTCCGGTAACCATCGCGCTGACGGCCATCTACAACGTTGTTGCCCACCGCAAAGCCGGCAGCAACCGGGTGTGGGACCGGACTATGAAAGTGAATTACGGTTTTGCCGCCCTCTTTGGGCTCATCCACGGTATGGGGTTTTCCAATTTTTTGCGGTCCAGCCTGATGCCCGGGCAGGAAGATCAGCTCGTGACCCAGCTACTGGCTTTTAATATAGGCGTTGAGCTAGGCCAATTGGCAATTGTGGCGGTAGTACTAGCCCTCTCTGCGGTAGCCCTGCAACTCATGCGGGTCCGGCAACGGGAGTGGAACCTCTTCATTTCAGGGGGTGCCTTTGGTTTGGCGCTGGTCATGGCACTGGAGCGGGTGGGCGCGGTGCTTTAAGACTAAGGTCGGAGCCTTACGCTTATTCCGAACCCGTTCCAAACATAGCCTAAGACTTGTGCAGAGCCTCCACTACACGCTCCGCCAACTGGTGTTTGGTGCTCTGGGAAAGCTGTACCCGCCTCAGGGGTGCATTCCACGCATCAGCGAGCGCTGCCCATACATGGTAGTTCCCGGCCGGGTCCTTCTCACAATAGACCCCCAATGGCATCTGACAGCCCCCGTCGAGCAGATTTAAAATCTTACGCTCAATATTGGTCAGCTCGGCGGTTTCCCTTTCGTGGATGTGCTTCAGCAGGCGGCGGGTGGGCTTGTCCTCCTCACGGGTCTGCCAGGCCAGCACGCCCTGTGCAGGAGCCGGAATGAATTCCTTAGGGTTGAACTTCAGGACTTCCAGGTCTTCTGCTTCGATTTTCAGGCGGGTCATGCCGGCAGCAGCCAGTAGAATGGCGTCAAACTGCCCTTCCCGCAGCTTGTTGAGCCGGGTAGGAACGTTACCGCGTATGTCTTTGATCTCCACATCGGGCCGGAAATCCAGAATTTGCGCCTTGCGCCGGGCGGAAGAAGTACCGACCACCGCTTTCTCCGGTAACCATAAGCCCTGAGTCTTATCCAGCTTTTCCTTGCGGATGACCAGCCAGTCTGCCGGGTTTTCCCGGTAAGAAACGGCCGTGATGCAAAGGCCTTCCGGCGAGTTGGTCGGCAGGTCTTTCATGGAGTGTACCGCCACGTCGATCTCGTTGCGCAACAGCGCGTCCTCAATTTCCTTAGTGAAGAAGCCCTTGCCTTCCATTTTATCGAAGCTCAGGTGCTGGATGCGGTCGCCCTGCGTTTTGATTATGATCAGCTCGGATTCAATGCCTGCTTCTGAAAGGCGGTCTTGCGTGTAGTGGGCCTGCCACAGGGCCAGTTTGCTGCCCCGGGTGCCTATACGTATTTTATCGCTCAAGGTTTGCTGTATTTTCTGCTTTTTGAAAGCCCCAAAGGTAAGTAATTTCACCCTTCCTACCCACCGGCTAGCGTTTCACAAGCTCAGCCTTCCACTATTTACGCCTTCTCTGTCACAAATACTTGCAATCCTTTCACTTTCCATTTGGGCTTCCGGGATCACCATATCCCTTACCAACAGCAAAGCAAAGGCTACTGCTGTCCAGATTGCCCAATGCCCAAACTTGTCCAACCGCTTGAACGCATCCAGCAGGCCTACCGCCAGAAACACCCAGAAAAGCGAGGGCAAATACCAGTAAAGCGTGTAGGGGAATACGTAAATTTTCCAGATTTCAGCGAGGTTGCCGGTTTCATTGGTACCCGGTACGATGTACTGCAACAGGAAGTAAGCTGTGCCCACAAAAACCATGGGGTATAAAACCCGCCTTACTTTCTTTGTGCCCACTTTGTTTAATATTTTGTGCCTCGGGGTGCTCAGGAGGTTGGTCATCTGCTTCTCCTAAGCCTTTCGCAAGGTAAATGCAAAAGTGGTGCCTTCACCAACGGTGCTTTCAACACTTATTTTTCCATTGTTTTTCTGAACGAAATCCTGAACCAGCAGTAATCCTAAGCCGCTGCCCCCTTCCTTGTTCGTGCCTTCCGTAGTGGTCTGCACATTGGGGTTGAAGATTTTGTCCAGGTTCTCCGGTGGTATGCCCACGCCGGTATCTGCCACTTTTATGACCACCTCATCACCCTCTTCCGCTGCGGTGACCGTGATTGCGCCACCGGTGGGCGTGAATTTTGTAGCGTTGGAGATCAGGTTGCGGACAATGGCGTTGAGCATATGCAGATCGGCCATGACCCGCACATCTTCCGGGATGTTGAGGTCAAGCTGAATTTTTTTGTTATCCAGGTTGAGCTTCACCAGGCGGGCAATGCTTTCGATAGCGTCCCGCAACTCTATTTCCTCGGGAGTGACGATCAGGGCATCGCTCTGCGACTTAGCCCAGCCCAGCAGGTTTTCCAACAGGTTGAGCCCCTCATCCGTTGACTGCAGCAGCTTAATGACGATGTCTTTAAAATCCTCTTTCCGGGGATCGATCAGCCCCCGGTTGATAAAGTCGAGGCTCAGCTTGAGGGAACCAAGGGGCGAGCGCAAATCGTGCCCGATGATGGAAAACATCCGCGACTTCAGGCGGTTAGCGGCAGCCAGGTCGGTAGCCTGCCGTTCTACCTTACGGCGGCTCGTCAGCAGGTCAATATGGTTTTTGATGCGGACCAGCAGCACCTTTTTATTGAAAGGCTTGGTGACATAGTCCACTCCCCCCAGTTCGAAACCCTTGACAATATCCTCCGTCTGATCTAAGGCTGTGATAAAAATGATGGGCAGGTTTTCATTAGCCGGGTCCTTTTTGATGCGCCGGCAGACTTCAAAACCGTCAATATCCGGCATCATGACATCGAGCAGCAGCAGGTCGGGCTGTTCGGCTTCCAGCGCCGCGATGCCGTCCTCCCCGTTAGAAGCGACAACGGTTTCATACCCGGCTTCATCGAGTATGAATTTCAGCAATTTTGTATTGAGGGGGCTATCGTCAACGATTAGTATCTTGGGCGCAAGATCGGTTTGCGCTTCGGTTGCCTTCATGGGGTATCTAGTTAAGCAAGTTTTTGTGCACAAGGACCTTCTTTAAGCAGGTGGCTTAAATTTGTTACAAATTACATAAATTCGTATTATCTTCAAAGTCTGGCTTAAAATTGCCAGCCCAACACTAAGCAACCTGCTCTTTTTATGAGATTCCTAATCGTAGAAGACGAATACCCTGCCGCCAAACGGCTCAGCCAGCTGATCCTGAAGATGAGGCCGGGCACTGAAATATGCGGCACTTTGGACAGCGTGGAAAGCACCCTGCAATGGCTGAAGGATAACCCTGCTCCGGATCTGGCATTTTTCGATATACAGCTGGGGGATGGGCTTAGCTTTGACATTTTCCAGCATTCGCCCTTTATGGGACCGGTGGTTTTTACCACTGCCTATGACCAGTATACCCTGAAGGCTTTCAAACAGGACAGCGTAGACTACCTGCTCAAGCCGATTGAAGAGGAAGAGCTGGCCGCCGCCCTGCAAAAATTTGACCGCCGGCAGCAGTCGCCTAATATGCTGTCTCCGGATGTCCTGCAATCTCTGGTCAACAGCCTGTCTCAACCCCAGTATCAGTCCCGGTTTATCATCAAGATTGGGCAACAGCTGAGCTACATTTCCACGGAGGAAATCCAGTATTTCTATTCAGAGGACGGCATCGTTTTTGCACAACTGGAAGGCAAAAAAAGGCATGCGCTGGACTACACACTGGATGCACTGGAACCACTGCTGGAGCCCGCCTCTTTTTTCCGTTTAAACCGCAAAGTCATTGCGCATATACAATCCGTACATAAAGTAGCCCCTTTTTTCAATGGGCGGCTGCTGGTCACCCTTCGGCCCGCTGCTGATTTTGAGGTAACGATCAGCCGGGACCGGGCTTCCGACTTTAAGCGGTGGCTGGGGGCATAGCGAAACAGCCAGGCAATGTTACCTGGCTGTTCCAAACGATCTAACTATGCGCCAATTTCTTCTTTAGGGCTTCTTATTGATCTCTACCTCATCCCCTTGCCCCAGGCGGGAACCGGTAGACCGCTCGTACAGATTTTTGTACCGTTCAAAGACGCCATCCGGCATGCGCTTGCCATTGATGCGCAGTTTGCCCTTGCCGCTGAGCTGGAATTTGTATTCCTCTGTACTTTCTATAAATCCGTCACGGAGCATTTGCTGCTCAATGGTTTGCTTCATGCTGCCTCCTCCGGGCCGGGGAAAACGATAGTCTGCTCCCCGAAGCTCCGGTGCGGTAAATACCCGGACCTCAGGATGAGCCCCCCCGAGCCCAAAGCCATCCATCTCTATTTCGACATCGTCGAAGTCGTAGGTTGTAAGCCCTTTTTTGCGCAATTCCTCAAATGCTTTCTGAGTAGATTCATGGGCTTCCTCCAGGATGATTTCCATTTCTTCCGTTGACCGGAGACCTTTCAGCATCTCCTTGTCGCCCGTCCATTCGAAGTCAAAGTCAAAATCCTTGTCTTTGCCGTTTAGGAAGAATACATTCCGGTCTCCGTCCTCGATAACCAGGCTGTCCCCTACCTCAATGATTCGCTCATCAATGCGGATGACCTGCCTGCCGTCTTTTTGTTCAACGATCACTTCCATAGGCGCGCCGTTGCGCTCATCCTGTATTTCAATAATTACACTGCCATCATCGCGCTTTTCAGTGCGGACTTTTTTATCCGTGCTGCGCTCCATGCGCAACAGGCGGGGTGCTTCCGGGGCGGCAGGGGGGCCTGGAGGCGTGGGGGGCGTTGGTGGTGCAGGGGGCGCTGGCGCATTGGGCATTCCCGGTGGCGCCGGTGGTGCAGGGGGTGCCGGAGGAGGAGGCATATCTGCAAGCATTCCCTCCACCAAACCTTCGTATTTTGGGAATTCAGCTTCCGGGATTTCCTTTCCGTCGATACTTAGTTTGGTGATCTTCCCATCCTGCAATTCAGCGTCGACCGTGCGCCCGTTGTCCTCGGTTTGGAGCTGAATGATCTGACGAGGGAGGGTATCGGGTGCGGCCCAACGGGAGGCCAGTGTTGTCAGTGGCAACGGTGGCAATTCATCTAAAGCTTCCATTACTGTACGCTCAGCAGCTTCGGAACTGTTGTGTGCGTAGGAGAAAGAGAAGAATAACAAGGCAGCCAGCAATAAGCCGGTAGCGGTCATTTTTTCCATGGTGTACATTTTTTGTGGTGGTTGATTGAGGATGCGCCGTACGCGATGCAGCAGAAAAGGGCGCCCTTTCGAAGCCATGGCCATCGCCATTCTCGGATGCCGCTGAGCGGCTTCTTCAATTTTGACGAGGGCTCTTGCGTAGCCCAGGGCGTCATCACTAAGGCCTACTGCGATGTCGTCACAGCAGTTTTCCCTTTCCATGCGTACGTAGGCGGAAATCCACCAAACAGCCGGGTTGAAATAATACAGTGCCTCAATTATCGATTGCATGATATTGAGTAAATAGTCTTGCCGGTAAATATGCGCCAGCTCGTGGGCCAGTACCGCCTCCACCTGCGCCGGCGTCAGGGCATTGATCGTGCCTACCGGAATCAGAATCGCGGGTTTCAGCCAGCCGATCACTACCGGAGATTGCACCAATGCCGACTCGAGCAACTGCACCCTGCGGCGCAACCGAAGGCGGCGAGAAAGCGCCTGCAGCTTGCCCTGCCAGGGCTCCCCCATCGGCCGGACAGACCGGTGCCGAAGGTGCTGCACATAACCCAGCCCGGCCAGCATGCGCAGCAAAAAGAAGGCTACGCCTAATAGCCAGGCAGCCACGATCAGCGGTAGATGCTGCTCAAAATAGGCCTGTGCCTGTGCCCGCCAGAAAGCGAGGCCTTGCAGTGGGGCGGCTTGGGTATTCATTAACGGGGCAGCGCCTTCAGCCATTGGAACCGGAGCCGCGGTCAGTCCATTCCCAGCGCTATCCGGTACCTCAAAATACAGGTAAAAGGTAGCTGCGGATACGGCGACCAGCATCAACAGTGCTCCAACAGCCAGCCCATACCGGAAACGCGCGGTCCGGCGCTGCGCCAAAATCATCCCACCGGCTAAGGCCAAAGCGATGAGCATGCCCTGCCAAAGGGAGTGGACGACGGTCCAGCCGAGGGCGTAAACCAGAGGATCTGCAAGAAAGTCAAGTGTGGTAGACATAGTCGGGTGATTACTTTTTCTGCTTAGTTTCGATTTCCTCTATCAGGGCTTTGATTTCGTCCAGCTCCGCTTCGGAGGCATTGTGGTTGCCCAAAGCCTGCATAACCAGTTTCATAGCCGAGCCTTTGAAAGTACGGTCTACAAATTGGGTCAGCAAGTTTTGTTGCGTCTCCGCTTCCGTTACCGCCGGGCTGTAGATGTGCGTGCGCTGCGAAGTATCACGGTCAGCCAGCCCCTTTTCTGCCATAATCTGCATGAGCTTGAGGGTGGTGGTGTACCCTACTTCCCGGTCCTCATTCAATTGGTCATTGACAAAGCGTACGGTGGAGGGGCCGTGTTCCCACAGCACCTGCAGTATTTCCAGCTCGGATTCGGTGGGCCGTATTTTCTTGGATTGACTCATAATCGACAATTAAGCAGCTTTTTACGAAATGATTCGTAGATAAAGTTATACGAAGAGATTCGTAATTGCAAGTTTTAATACGAAAAACTTCGTAAATAGTCATGTCTGCCTTTTGGATAAGCACTCTACCGGGCGAATACCATGGTTTGCCAACTTATTCCCCTGCCCTTCGTTTTATAAAGAGCGCCTGCCGGAAGGCGAGGTTGCGTCCAATCAAATACAATTTCATGCGACTATTCAGCTACTTGCTACCGGTCTTACTTTTGCTTATGGGCTGTGCCGATTCCTCCTCCACTGACACGGAAGCAGCCACCACGGAGCCAACCGATACGATCACCCCGGCTATTGCCCGTCAGGCACCACGCCCGGAGTGCCCGGTTCCGGGAAAAGTACTGCCCGGCAACACCTACTACAGCCCTGCTCAGGAGCTCTACCTCGCCATCGTGGCCGACAGCACCACCTATGATGAAAAATTAGGCGACAGCCACCGCAGGCTGCTCGTTTTCAATAGCAGCAATTGTGAGCGCCTTTTGGAGCAAACCCTGCCGGTAGACCGCTCTGCTGATTTTCATTATCAGATCGCAGATATCAATTACAACAGCGCTGTGCAGCAACTCGCCATAAGGGGCACCACCCATTTTTTCCTGTTTGACCTGGAAGAGCGGCAGCTTAGTGGCCCTTTTCAGCCTCAGTTTAAGAGCGAGCGCTATGGGGTGGATGCCCAATCCGGCAACATTCAGCACCTGGAAATGTGGGAGTCCTTCCTCATCGGGTATGTTCAAGATTATGGGGCTTTTGTTTTCCGCCTGGACGATGGGGAATCCCCCGGTCCGGTTTTCCCGGCTGCAGAATATCAGGATGAATTAGAAGCTTACCATCAGGCTTTTCTCCTGCCTTCTGATCAGGGCACCCAGGTCCTTATGCCTTCTTATGACCGGCGCGACCGCCTCTTTCGCATCAATCCGGTCTTTGAGCGCCCCATAACTTTGCAGCCCCGGGAAGGGCTGACCGCACAGGAGAACCGGTTTTTGCTTCTGCGTGAAGACAGCAGCAACGAACGCGCTATCGTCATCGACCTTAAAAACCGGGAGCAGGCGGAGCTGCCCTCCGACATTCAGTGGAAAAGCGATGAAGATGTGCTCGACTGGATGAAGGTGATGCAGTAGCCCCCTGTTTCGTCTTGGAGCAGCGAAATGCCTGCTGTAGCTGTTTGGTGCGCCCCGGCTAATCTTGTACCTTAAATTTTGAATGAAAAATACCTCGCGTATGCGACTGCTGCTGATCCTCTGCTTTTTCACGAGTACCCTTTCCCTGCCAGCCCAGGGCAAGATGAATTTGCGAAAGATGGAAAAGGCATTCCGCAAAGCAGACATCAGCTACGAAGGCGACCCCGGTGCATGGCTGCTCTACACACAAGACCATATCCTGCTCGTCCTTTCTGATTCGGACAACAACCGCATGCGCATCTTCACACCTATCATTGAAGCAGAAGAAGCCACCACTTTACAATTGGAGAAAATGCTGCGCGCCAACTTCCACTCCGCCCTTGATGCCAAATACAGCATTCACGATGGTTTTGTGGTGAGTGTCTTTACCCATCCCCTTAAAGAACTTAGCAGGGAGCAGTTGTTGAATGCCATTGACCAGGTCATTACACTCTCCAAGACCTTTGGTACGACTTACTCAAGTACTGAACTTGAGTTTGGGCATCCGGAAGAACAACAGTCAATTAAAGAAGACTCCAGGCCTAATAAACGGACTTAAACCTTCATGGCCTGATCTATCAGTTGATGAAAGTGGTGCACGCAGCGTTCCATTTTCGGTGAAAACCGCCCGCGCTTGTACAGCCGGGACTGAATCCCTTTCTGAACACTTTCCACAACCGCTTCGTCTTCCAGTTCGGTTTGGTCGATATTGTTGGCAGCCCGGTTAAAGGCTGTGCCCGGGAAAGCGTAAGACCGAAACCGTACCCGCGTTTCTCTGATGGACAAAGGCTCCACCACATTGAGCGACAAGCCCCAGGGATAGAAATTAAACATCAGGTTGGGGAATAGAAAAAAGTAGTAGGCGTAAACCCGCCGACCATAGTCGGGGTGGCCTTCCGGCAAATCAAAAGCAGGCTCTTCCGGCTTAGCAATGCCGATCTGCAGGTTACACCAGTCAAAAGTTTCGTAATCATAGGCTCCGAAGTCCAGTGCGGTATTCAGTGCCGGGTGCACAAAAGGCACATGAAAGCCCTCCAGGTAATTATCGCAGTAAAGCGCCCAATGTGCCTTCACCAGGTGGTCCTGACTCCCCTCTTCCATGAACTGCAGCTCATCCAGCGGCAAAAACCCTACCCGTTCCTGAATTGGAGCAACCGCCTCCCGGAAGTCTGCGTAAGGCTCAAGACTCGTAAAGAGCAGCCCCAGCCATTCTTCCAGCGGCAACGCCGGCAGGTGGTCTGCCTCCGATGGGAAATCAGCGGCCTCTTCAAACGCAGGCATACTTTTGAAGGTCCCGTCGAGGCGGAAGCAGCGCCCGTGGTACCCACAACTCAGCTGACGAACCAGACCGGGCGCTTCCACAATTATTTTCCCCCGGTGGGTGCATACATTGGACAGGCAGCGCCGCCGCCCTTCGGCATCATTTGCGATAAGCAGTGGTTCATCCAGCACCCCGGGCAACAGGGTGAAGGGGTGCGCATAGCCCGCCACAGACAGATCCGCCGCGTCCTCTACATAGTGCCAGGCTTTCGCCCAAATGCGGTCTGCCGCCGCCTCAAATAATGCCGGGTCCCGGTAAAACCTGCCCTCCAGCGTATGGGCTTTCCGGATATCAGATTCGATCATGTTCTTTAGATTTATCGGACCAGCATAATGCCGCCCTTTAGCGTTACCGCTTCCCCTTCGCTGTCGAGTACCTCAATGTAGTAAGTATACAGCCCGGTATTCAGCGGTTCTCCCGCAGCGGTACCATCCCAGTACGCTGACCTGTCCTCCGAGCCAAAACCGGAGGCTTCGTAGAGCAGCCCGCCCCAGCGGTCAAAAATCTGGTACTGCGCTACAAAGAAAGGCAGTCCGGAGAAGAGTTCAAAGTGGTCATTGCGGCCATCGCCGTTGGGCGAAAGTGCCGAGGGGGCGTAGATGGGGCAATCGGTAGCCACCGTCACGCTATCCATTTGGGTGCAGCCTTCGGCATCGGTCAGCAGCAGCGGTAGTGTGCCTGCGGACAGGTTGTCAAATACAGTTTCGTTCTGCTCCTGCTCATTCACAGTGTAAAAGTAGGGCGGTGTGCCCCCGCTTCCGGCGAGGGTGAGCCGGGCATTGGAAGCTGCACACAGGGCGGGCTGAATATCCTGCACCCTCAGCCGCAGGGGCTCCGCGCCGGGCACTTCCACCGGTAGTATTTCTGAAATACAACCCGCCGAGTCCGCTACCGTCAGTTGATAGCGGCCAGCCGATAACCCGGTAAAAAGCCCGCTGCCCTGGGGCAATCCACTGTTGAGCTGAAATTGCAGTCCGCCGTTCCCGCCGCTGCCACTAACCTGCAGGGCACTTTCGCCTGGCCCGCAACCACGCACGAAATCCAGAGCGATTGAC